>Ga0307947_1002550_pt1 | contig 14604 bp, 15 predicted proteins | sample OrgLakmetagen232_FD_201840 | JGI IMG/M metagenome (GOLD analysis project Ga0307947, IMG submission 201840) | Saline water microbial communities from Organic Lake, Antarctica - #232 | ecosystem: Environmental > Aquatic > Non-marine Saline and Alkaline > Saline | place: Antarctica: Organic Lake...
GCCTAGCTTGCTGCCTAGCTTGCTGCCTAGCTTGCTGCCTAGCTTGCTGCCTAGCTTGCTGCCTAGCTTGCTGCCTAGCTTGCTGCCTAGCTTGCTGCCTAGCTTGCTGCCTAGCTTGCTGCCTAGCTTGCTGCCTAGCAATGCTCTGTAGCATTATAGCAGTGTATGCATGATGCGTGTGGATTACATGAATGACGTAAATTATGGTGAATTATAGTGATTTCGCCAGTGAACATGTTTTGAAATGAGAGCAACATGAGCGTTTTGATGCGTACACCATAACAATGAGGAGGAGGCGTAAAAGCATTTGAGCAAAAGGCATGTAATGGTGCTAACATCACTTTTGAGCGAAAACGCATACATACGTGCACTGTAATGTGCACACACAACGGGAGTAGGAGTGCGTTCAGGAGTACTTTTGTGCAGACCACAGCGGTTGATTGCATAGTTGCACATTGATGTTGCACAGCTTGTTTGATGTTGCACAGCTTGTTTGATGTTGCACAGCTTGTTTAAAAAGCATTGATGTTGCACAGCTTGTTTAAAAAGCATTGATGTTGCGCACTTGTTTAAAAAGCATTGATGTTGCACAGCTTGTTTAAAAAGCATTGATGTTGCGCACTTGTTTAAAAAGCATTGATGTTGCACAGCTTGTTTAAAAAGCATTGATGTTGCACAGCTTGTTTAAAAAGCATTGATGTTGCACAGCTTGTAAAAAAAGCATTGATGTTGCGCACTTGTTTAAAAAGCATTGATGTTGCACAGCTTGATTAAAAAGCATTGATGTTGCGCACTTGTGTAAAAAGCATTGATGTTGCACAGCTTGTTTAAAAAGCATTGATGTTGCACACTTGTTTAAAAAGCATTGATGTTGCACAGCTTGTTTAAAAAGCATTGATGTTGCGCACTTGTTTAAAAAGCATTGATGTTGCACAGCTTGTTTAAAAAGCATTGATGTTGCACAGCTTGTTTAAAAAGCATTGATGTTGCGCACTTGTTAAAAAAGCATTGATGTTGCGCAGCTTGTTTAAAAAGCATTGATGTTGCACAGCTTGTTTAAAAAGCATTGATGTTGCGCAGCTTGTTTAAAAAGCATTGATGTTGCGCACTTGTTTGAAAAGCATTGATGTTGCGCACTTGTTTAAAGAGCATTGATGTTGCACAGCTTGTTTAAAAGCATTGATGTTGCGCACTTGTTTTAAAAGCATTGATGCTGCGCACTTGTTTAAAAAGCATTGATGTTGCACAGCTTGTTTAAAAAGCATTGATGTTGCATAGCTTGTTTAAAAAGCATTGATGTTGCGCACTTGTTTTAAAAGCATTGATGTTGCACAGCTTGTTTAAAAAGCATTGATGTTGCGCACTTGTTTAAAAAGCATTGATGTTGCGCGCTTGTTTTTGGTTGCATGGTTGCACATTGCACGATGTTGTGCGCTTCGTGTGGTTTTGTGTGCACGTATGCTTTATACCTTGGAAGCAGTGTGGCACACACGTGCCGGAGCATAAGTGCATGGGTACGAAACCACAGATGACACCCCTGTCGTTTTTCCCCCTTTACATATTTCCAGACGCCAATGCAGTGCGTCACCGACCTACTCATCAATTTAAGGGTTGGCCGTAATGGTATAAACACGCTGTATACTTGAAAAATCTTCTGCAGACATACCGTATACATATGGTTCTGGCCAACTGTGCTCATTTTGCACGTGCAGTGTGACGATGAGGAGGAGTGCGATCTGGAGTTCATGGGGGCAAAGGTGCCTCTGCAACGTCGTACCATCATGCTTCCACCTGGTGTGTAAGGGCTTGTTTCCATAGACGCTTACATATCTCAAAGAAGCGCAAGGACGTGCAGGTGCATACTTTGATATACCATCATATGCCGCCTCCTGGTGCGTAAGGGCTTGTTTCCATAGACGCTTACGTATCGCATAGAAGCGCAAGGACATGCAGGTGCATACGTTGATATAGCATCATATGCTGCCACCTGGTGTGTAAGGGCTTGTTTCCATAGACGCTTACGTATTGCATAGAAGCGCAAGGACGTGCAGGTGCATACGTTGATATACCATCATATGCTGCCACCCTGGTGCGTAAGGGCTTGTTTCCATAGACGCTTACGTATTGCATAGAAGCGCAAGGGCGTGCAGGTGCACACATTGATATGCCATCGTATGCTGACACTCAGTGCGTTTTATAATGATATGCGCAATTGGTGATGTACGAAGACCGAACCTTTAAGGCAGCTATGTCATCCTATGATGGATGTAGGAGTTGCTCAGGTGCGTACTTCATAAAGAAAAGCACGAGGCCAGCATGATGATACGATTACTGTTGAGGGACATACTGCAAGTTAGGCACATCATGCTGTCTTCTGGTGCGTACCCTGCAGAGAAGCATGTGTAGACGCTTATGTAATGCTTAAATACGCCTAGGGAAAAGTTGATACGAAAATGCATCGTCATGTTGCCATTCCAAATGTAACGTTTTCACACAAATAAGCACATATTCACATACACACACATATGCAGATATCTGGAATGAAGCCTTTTCCTGTGCGCTCCGTACCCAGGACTTCTCCATATAGGATGTAACGCTTACATGCTTCTTTGTGGATACACACGTGCATACGCACACATACACACACATATACACACGTGCATACGCTCACATACACACACACACACACACACATACAGTCACCTGGATTGGAGCTCTATCCTGTGTGCTCTGCTCCCAAGACCCCAACAAATGGGAGGTTAACCTGACACGATACACACATGCACACACACACGCATACAGACACCTGGATTGGCGCCCTGTCCTGTGTGCTCCGCTCCCAAGAATCCAACAAGTGGGAGGTTAACCTGACACGATACACACATGCACACACATGCACACACACGCATACAGACACCTGGATTGGCGCCCTGTCCTGTGTGCTCCGCTCCCAAGACTCCACCATGTGGTACAAGGATGGGGGTGGTGACTTCTTGATCCCGGTGCCATCCAAGAAAGCCAAGGTAGGCCCCTGACTGCTACCCCTGACTGCTGCCCTCTCTACCTGCCACACAAAGAGTGCACACTCAACAGCGATCGTGGGGTAGGTACAAAAGTGCTGACGCGTCTCCGTTGCCTGTCACGCAATCCGGCATCAGCCGCTCAGACATTGGTTGTGGCGCTGAAAATTGGCTGCAATGAAGCAGCTCCTGGAATTGTCGGGGTTGGCAATCGAGCCTCAGGAGCGTGTATATATATATGCCAGTTTTAAAATAGCCTTTTTGAGGTGCTAAACCCAAGTTAAAACTCATGCACTAACCATGTGCGGACTCCGAAAATGATGATCTGAGCTGCGGCACTTTCACAGTAGTATCCTATAACTCATGCAATAACCTGGTGCGGACTCCAAAAATGAAGTAAAGCGATCGAAGTTGGTATCCTGAACGGTTTGATTAATGGCATGTCATCTTACAACCTCAGCACGCAATGAAGAAATGCTTTTGGTTGGGCATGGGTGAAGAAGCAATAAAGAAAGCTTGGTTGGCAAACACGCGATAGTAGAAAGCTTGGTTGGGCAACACGCAATGAAGAAATGCTTTTGGTTGGGCATGGGTGAAAAAGCAATAAAGAAAGCTTGGTTGGCAAACACGCTATAGTAGAAAGCTTGGTTGGGCAACACGCAATAAAGAAATGCTTTTGGTTGGGCATGGGTGAAGAAGCAATAAAGAATGCTTGGTTGGCAAACATGCAATAGTAGAAAGCTTGGTTGGGCAACACGCAATGAAGAAATGCGTGGTTGGGCATGGGTGAAGAAGCAAGTTCAATAGCCACAACCATGCAATACCATGCAACATTGATTGCTTATTAGGGTATCAGTGAAGAAGCAAGGCCAAAAGCCGTAAACACGCAATACCATGCAACATTGATTGCTTGTTTGGATATTAGTGAAGAAGCAAGGCCAAAAGCTACAACCATGCAATACCATGCAACATTGATTGCTTATTTGGATATTAGTGAAGAAGCAAGGCCAATAGCCGTAAACACGCAATACCATGCAACTTGTTTGGATATTAGTGAAGAAGCAAGGCCCATAGCCACAACCATGCAATACCATGCAACATTGATTGCTTATTTGGATATTAGTGAAGAAGCAAGGCCAATAGCCGTAAACACACAACACCACACTGCAGGGTGGAGCAGGGGTTGAAGATGTGGGGCCGCAGGTGACAGACGATCTGAGCCGCGAGATCATTGAAGCAGAGAACTCAAGCGCTTGGACACTGATGCACAGGTTTGTATACGTATACGTGTATATATGCAGTGGCGCGTATGTGTGTTGTGTGTATGTGTAGATGTATGTACATTTGTATGATGGGTTTGTGTGTATAAGCAAGCACCGCTCACTTGTCTATGTATGTGTAGGGTTGTGTGTGTGTGTGTGTGTGTGTGTGTGTGTGTGTGTGTGTGTGTGTGTGTGTGTGTGTGTGCAACTGTGCCATATACGTGTGCACGAAAAATCCCTGTCGTTTAGACGACATTGACACGAAGACCCTGGAAGACCGGAGAGTCGCTCGATCATGCGAATGACCTTGAGCTGTTTAGGACTAGGCTGTACATCAGCGTCTTGCAGCATGTCCTGAAGCTCGTTCTGTCTTTTGCTGGGTAGAGTGGTAGCTGCTTGTAGATGTTGCTCAGACAATCCTCTGGCAAAACTTTGGTCGGGTCAGGTTGCATCATTGCTCGTTCCCTCGTTCGTGAGCAATAGTTGGGAGCAGGGTTGTTCAGTTCATTTTTTGAACAATAAAGTTCGTGGAATTATATCGAACAGTTGGCAATAATGTAGAACAATTCGCGACCTTTATCTTGAGATTAACGAACTCAACAACCCTGGTTGGGAGCATTAGGATTGCTGAGTAGTACTTCTCACATCCAACCCAATAGAGGCAAGCCACTCACACAGACCCAACCTTTCATTCAAGCTCATTGATAACCTAGATTAGCTAGATAGGATGGCTACTACGGAACTAACCTACTTGATGGAACACTATATAAGGGAGTGCTGTAGGTGCTGCGTGAGGGAGCGCCAGACAGTATATATTTCAAAGGCTTCACATCAGATTCATGAAATTATATTTGAGTTATAATTCCTGTCAATCACCAGCTCGTGAACAAAAGTAACAAACTTATCAATAAAATAGAATAAATGAATAAATGAATAAAATTAGATAATAATAATTGCCGTGAATAATCGATAGTTAAACCAACCAACCAAAGTGTAACCAAAAGACCCTAGGACATTGATAAATACTCACTAAGTTTCCTCGTTCTATCATCCTACTTTACTTCATGTATGGCACATCAATGGTGGCACAAGAACCAGCACCTGATTGACGACGCAAAGGAGCCCTTTTTCACACGTCGCTACAGCGCTGACAACCGCTACAAGCTGCAGGAACACGACTTCCACTGGCCATGGCACAAATGGGTTAATGTGATGGGCTCGTGCAAGGAATTTGGTTCCATTGAAGCCGAGGTGGTCAAGTTGGGCTGGTGCAGCGAGAGGCACACACTGAAGGAGGGGGATGAGGTGGACGTGCACGAGGGCAGCGGCTTTGCTCTCATGCACGATCACCGAAGGTGGAGTTGGGAGCTGCTGGGGCCAGAGCCGGAGCCACAGATCTACTTGTGCCGCGTCACTGACTTCCTGTACCACGGCGACGACGAATACTCCTACTGCGTGGAGTGCGTCGACCAAGGAGAGTGCAACGCTAGATGTAGCCCCTCCAGGATGTACACAATATATCCCGGAGATGTGGTCATCAATGTAAGGTACAGGCGGCGGCACAACGCTGCATGACCATTCAGCGGGCGTGGAGGAGCTGGATCGGCCAGCGGAAGAGGGCGGTCATGCTCATCGAAGCCTCTGTGTTCCACTGGATGTACAAGGTGGATGGGCTGCTGTACCGCAGGGCTAAGGCGGACTTTGAAAGGCTTGCGCGCCGCATAGCATAGATCAGACAAAAGATCTATAAAAATTATACATGAGAGGAGTAGGAGGTGTGGAGCAAAGAAAGGAAGGAAGAACAAATCATGTGGGCGATGAGCGATTTACGTCATATATGGCACCGCCATTATTGCTGCAGCCTTGACCATCTTGCAGGGAATAGAGATGAGAAGCAAAGTGGAGGAAATGCAACAACACATGCTCATGGCACAGGCAGACACTGAGGCCAATGCGGGTAAGAAAGCTTTCAACACCCTTCGAGCATATGCTCTGGCCTGCCACATAGCCGATTCAATCAACCTCACCCAGCGTTATAAGCCCAGGTTTGAGTGAACCTGCCGCGCGTGTGCGGGGTCGGAGCTTTTGCAAAGATGGAGATGAAGCGTGTCGTGTACCAAAACCCGATGTGGCTCGTGTGACGCCTCGCGCAGTGCCCACGACTTGTTGGGGGACGTGGTGAACGGCAATATGCAGTACCTCTTGTTGCGGGGGCATGTTTGCAGGGTAAGGTTGCCGAACGAACAGGAGGAGAAGCATTTCAGAGGGGGAGTGCTACCAGGCTTTCAAGCCAACAAGATGCGGGCTCTGGTGCTCTGCGACGACTCTGACGTCGCCAGTGACGTGTGTGCCTACCACTGGGCCCACCCCTTTCCCAAACCCCAAACAAAGTGGCCGGACGTTTACCGGGACATGGCCAGTAGTGAAAAACAGCACAAGTCTGGCAGGACTGTCGCACATCTCTGGGCCTACAGCACTGCGCTTGTCAGCAAAAATTAAGGTTGCTCGGGCTGGGTGAAAAGAAGTAAAAAATGTATATACAGAACACTTATTGGCACCCTGTAAGGTCTTGGGTGAGGATCCCTTCCCGGAGCATAGGCGAGTACACAGCCAGCAGCAGGCTTTTCATCATTTGAATGGCAGCAACTGCACCTGCAGGTTCGAAATTGGAATCCAAATCCAATTCCTTTTGCATTGTTCCTAGGAGATGGCTAGGAGGCGACAGTGCCAACAACTCATCTGGGAGGACGTGAATGTAAGCTGTCTTGGCCGACAATACTGTCAGTGACATGATTAAAATCACCAACACTGCGATCGCTCGAGTGATGATTTTGAAGCATCTTTTTTTTTTGCTTTGCTGTTTTTTGACGCTTTTGAGGCTCAGTGGCTCCATCTCCATCTCGTTGCATAGTGCTCGGCAAAGCATAACCTCATTCTCCTGCTTCGCTCGGAGTTGCTTCTCCAACACGGAGATTCGGAGCTCTTGCTCGTGCACTCGCTCCAGCCATGCCACCGCAGCTGCCTCCATGTCCATCAGCTCTGAATCGGCTTTTGACTCAGTGTCAGTGTAAGTGCCGTTGGTACTTACTGAAACCTTCCTTCCAGTGATGATCAAACCCTTGGAATAGTCGTTTTGCTCCTGGAGTCTGTCGTTACACCGCTGCACTTCGACCAACTTCCGCCATACCTGTATGACTCCTCCATCCCGAGAAGGCTCCACTGACTGGCTGACCTTGCTCATTATTGCTGTTGCTGTTGCTGTTGCTGTTGCTGTTGCTGTTGCTGTTGTTGCTGCCATACACTTACTACCCGTTGGACACACGTCAACATCAAATTTTTTTCGAGCTATTTTTGACAGCACGACCGAGTTGAAGGCCCACGAAACGAGATACACTTGCTGGTCTTGCATTTGTTTTGTGGCGAAGCTGTATGTTTGGTTCCGCCTGAGTTCCAATGGTTGGTGTGACGGCTTGCGGCATTGCCGCACAAGTTCTTGCTAGTAGTATTATTGTGAAAAAACACTTGTATTTATGACAATACACCCATGTAATGCAAAAATGGAACGAGATGGTTTTAATGGTACAAATGAGGGATGGGGGCGTACTCTACAAAAGTGTGGGGTCTTCTTGCGGCAACCTTTGCCTTGATACTCTCTTCTTCCGAGCAGGAGGAGCAGAGGTTGGTACCAGTTGCAAAGCCCTCTTCCTTTTTGTTGGATCTGGGCACAGGTACACGGGTCGCTCTTCTCCCCTCAACTCACATTCCAAAAGCGTCAAGATGTCGATGGCCGCATTGAAGTCCCTGTTGCGGATCTTCCTGGTTTGTTCATCTTGCGAGCAATGCTCACAAACTCGGAAGTCGCAGTCTGTCTTGGTGCGTTTGTCAAGTGGTGGGTCATGTGTTGGCAGTGGGGGGTCCTTCACCTCTGTGTCTCCGTTGTCTCTCGCTCTCTGGGTTATGCATGCCAGCGGCATGCTAACCGAGTCAATGCCTGCGGCATTGACGTAGGCGGCCGCAACTGCCTGCTCGTATTTTTTGTGTGTCCTCTCCTCCTTCTTCTTGATGTCCTCCTCAGTCCAGGGCACCTGGCGTGTCACTGTCAACTGCTCGCATCTGTGGCATTTCTTGGTTGTAAGGTGTTCCCACACATCCACGATGCCGCCTTGCAGCCCTCCTTGTCTGTGCCTTCTAAATGCCATTTCCAGCTCCCTGTACATTGCCTTTACTGGGACAGCTGGCTCCCCTTTGTGGCCTCCTCCTTTGCCACGTCCCGTCCCATAACCAATGATGACAGGACGCTTTTGGAGAACGCCATCCATGACCAGACGGTCTGCAGCACGAGCCAGAGCACGCTGACCCAGTCTGAAAGCTACCATGCGCTTCTTGCAGCGCTCCTCATTCTCTAGGAACTCCTTCTACAACAAGTCACGGTATCTGATCCTAGCTGTCAGGTACACAACCCACTTGGCTACGTCGTAACCATGGGCTCCTGCAGACAATGACAAGTCTTTGAGCGCTTGTGCCACTTCAGGTTGTGAAGCCCTCTGGTCCCTCCAAATACGCATGCGGTTCTGTCCGCTCTTCTCCAGGTGCCGGTTACGGCTGTAGAACTGCCTCTTGTGCGTGCCGTCTGCTGCATTTTTCTCTGCGGTCGTGTACAAGTTCACACGTCCTGGATCCAGTCCCTTGACAAGGGCCCTGGGAAGGAGAGCTGCAAGCTTGCTGACCCAAGGTTCACAATAGATAGCATGGTTGTGCTTGTTTGGTTGTACTGACCGTGCACTCACAATTGACTTGCAGGAGTATAAGATGTAGACTTACCAAGCATTTGTCTAGTGATGCAGGATACAAGTTCACAGCACGGGAGATTATACTGCCCAGGAAGAAGGGGCTTGTAAGTGGAACCTTGAGCTCTTGCAGGACAGCATGTAGGGCATGGAATAGCTTCTCAACAGCAACATGCTCCTCTTTAGCTCGAATGTGACCATTCAAGACGGCAACTGCATGGTTGATACTGTCAAAATCTTTTGAACGGATTCTTGAAAGCAAATCATTATAATTCATTTTAATTTAAATTATCAATTTCTTGCGAGGCAGTGAGCTAAGGTGAATTAATGTGGATGTTCATAAGCCAGTGCATGAACATTGGAGACACAACCCTACTATGTTGGCTTTCTACCTTTGCATGCAGGTGTCCCCCCTTCGTTTTTAGTCAGTGTACAAGCTTGTACAAGAACAAAGGGGTACTGAGCTAACCAGGTTACAATTGAGGTGGGTGACTGTAGGGTGGTAAACCTCCCTCCTGTCTGTGTACTCCTACATGGGTCCTTTCCTGTGTTAAGTCATTCCAGCTAAAGCAGGTGACAATTGAGGTGGGTGACTGAGGGAGGACAACCTCCTGTGTTCTGTTGTTGTGTTCTGTGCCCATAATTCGTGGTTCACTAACCCCTTTCCGGGGAACATAAAAAAACACGTGAAGATAAGGCTTTGCTTTAAGCCATTACACTATCTACCCGGAACTATTGTACTACCCTGGTTCTGTGCCATCATTCGTGGCTCACGCACCCCTTTCCTGTGTTTTCTGATGTTGTGTTCTGTGCCCATAAATCGTGGTTCACGCATACATGGTCTATGCTCGTTTGCTCTTTTTTAGGGTTGGCCAGAACCGTGTATATACGGTTTTGGCCAACCCTACTCTTTTTCTTTCCTGCACAATATCATATGTGACATATCGCCTGACACGTATATTATTCAACTTCTCACCTGCAGAAGCCGTAAAAGAAGAGAGTAGGTCCTGCAGCTTCTACAACCCAGGACAGGACATCACATACAGCATAACACAACACAGGTGAGTGGCTGAAGACATGTATGCGTGAGGTGTGCTCAATGGGTGTTTAAATATATTAATTGTGGAGGCTAGCAACGGCAGTATTGCTCTATCAAACCTGTCAGGTGATTACACACTGTCATGCATTAGAGTACGCCTAGACAAGTGACAAGAAATCGCATTGTCACCCCAAAACTATCCTCGTGTATATCAGGTTGTTTCATTACTAGCTCTTGCTCTATTTGCCTGGACGCAATGCAAGTTTCAGGGCAACTCCCCTCAAACTTCACAGTTTTTCACAGTTGTTTATTTTAGGTCCTGCTTGATGGGAGGGTGATGTTTTTGTTACAATTTGTCCACAAGAATCTTCTGATGGCAGGGCTGTGTCACATGTGATTTTTGTCTTTTTCGTGCCTCTTTTTTGTGTGCGCTCCTCAAACGTGTATGGTGCTATACACACTCCCACATCTGCAGGAGGACAAACTGCTATAAACCTCCTGACCTAGACGGTGGAGCCAGCTTGAGCTTGAGTACGTACACAAGTGAGTGGCAGTTGAAGCAAGAGGGTTAAGGGACATTTTAAACGCTATGTCTCCGTCAGGGTAGTACAATAGTTCAATAATGTTCCGGGGAACATGAAAAAACACGTGAAGATAAGGCTTTGCTTTAAGCCATTACTCTATCTACCCGGAACTATTGTACTACCCTGGTCTCCGTGCTGGCTGTTAAAACTGAGCGCACACACAGATATTCTCTAGCTCTAGCAGAAAAAATTGACACACTCATGCTGCTGTCAACTACATTTGCATTACTGTTTTTTGCAGGCGCAACGTGCACACACACACACACACATGAGCGCTGACAGTCTACCAGACTGTTTGTGGGGGCTGGTGTTCAAGAAGCTGCATTCGGAGGACAGATTAAACATGCTGAAGGTCCGCAAAGCTTGGCTCGAGTCACCTGACATCCTGAGCTGCATCCACCGATTAACCTTGCGCGGGAGCGTGGACCTTTCCAAGTTCGCGACCGTCTGCCGGCTTCAGCCTGAGCGTGCCGTCATACACCGCCTGGACCTAGAAGAAAGTGAAGAAAGTGAAAAAATTGATATCCGGGATTCCGGGGAAGCGTACTACCATCGCCGCCTGGCCAATGTCACGGAGGTCTACGACCACCGGGATTGCATTTGCACTCCAGGCAACCTGGGCTGCCTGACTCGTGCATTACCGGGGCTGCGCAAGCTGGAGTTCGGCATGGAGATAGACAACAGACATACAGTTTGACCTCGCGCCGCTGTCGCGCTTGACACGTCTGGAAGAGCTCACGGTGCGCAACACCACCTCCGCTGGCACGTACGGGGCGATGCCAAATCTAACACCTTCTGCTGCATGGAATGACAACATTAACCATTTCCTGGCGCGCGCGCTCCACATGCACACGCTGCACGTGCACGGCCTGACCTACGCAGAACACCTGCGCAGCGACACGGTGCAACACTTCATCTGCGAGGCGATGGCCAATGACCTCACAGTGGCGCCGAGGTTCCTGCAAGGGTTCCCCTCGCTGAAAGGCGTGTCCTTCCGCAGAATCTCCTTGTCCGACGGTCTGGACAGAGAGCTTACTCCAGTTGGCAGCATGGAGCAATGGGCAGCAAGATTGGACCAAAAGTACCTACCTTGCCTCCAGCAAGAGCAGCCAGCGACGATCACCGCCTTCCACTCGGGCTTTTTGCAGCTGAGTCCCAACTTCACGCTGAGAGGCGTCTATCTGCACATGGAGTACAATAATTGGTTCGTGCACGAGGATTTGCCCGGGGGCCGCAACGCATGTGCATGCGTGCTGGACGCGCTGATGCAGCAGGGGCTGAACTCGGCTGCCGTCCATGTCACACGCCTGCGCCTGGAGGCGACGTACCTCACGCATGGTATGGTGGATCTGCTGGCGCGCTCGTTCGTGTCGGCCATACACGTGTATGTGGACATGAACGATGTGACCGAAAGAGCCTCTGACGAGTTATGTTTGCATGGGTGCGTGCTACAGGATGACAAGGTTTTGGCACAGCTGGTCCTGGATATGCCCTGCTTATCTGCACTGTTTGTCGTCGGCAGCAGGCTTTCTAAATCTCTGCGAGCGTGTCTGGAGTTTGCCCAGTTTGAACGTCAGCGGCAGGGGCGCAATGTGCATGTTTCATACATTCGTTGAACAAAACTTCAGACTCACCAGTTACCATAGTTTCGAGAAGAGCATTGACACTTGTTTAGCATCACCTTTTTTCTATTGTTATTCGTCTTCCTGGACGTGGACTAGAAGTTGCATCCGCCTATAGACAATGTCACCACAGCAATGAGGTGCATTTTATGTTTTTGCTGTTCTGACTGTTTTGTCAGACAAAGAGATTTCTTTCTATTTGTTTTTATTCATTTGAAATGTTCTTGAATCGTCAAAATCCTAACACTTACAATTGCTGAGGGACAGTCACCTAAATAAGAGAAGAGTTATGGGTTAGGGTTAGACCTCTTGCCTCCTTTTTTCTTTTGCATATTCCCGCTTCTCGGCCTCGGTTCTCGGCTCATGCACGGTCTTAAACTTTCTCATGGGCACCTCAGTTGCCACGACGATTGAAACTCCCACTCCGTCCGTCTCGATGGAGGACACCAGTGCAGACTTCTCCCGGGTGCCAAGATAGAAGTGGCCGTTTCGCTTTCCCTGTTTTCCTGGCTCCCGCTGCCTGCCCTTGACACGCCTGGCTTTCCGTGTCGTCTTGCCACATGCCTTGGATGCCTGATGTCCCAAGTGAAATGTCAAGCCACCTACACCCAGGATAAGCTTGGCAAGCTGAGTGTCCAGTCGCTGGTAGCACCTCCCTAGCGCCGCATTGGGAAACGGAGAGAAGTCGCCATCTGTCCCCTCAGCCAGCGTACAGCATTCCAGATGCAGCATCACCTTTTCAATTGATGGCTTTCCATCCGTGTCAATGGGTGGCACAGGGACGCCCTCCGTGGCGGCCTTCTCCCATGCATCCTTCTTTTTCTCCTTCTTCTCTTCTTCTTCTTCTTCTTCGCCATCCTCTTTTTCTTTTGTGTTCGTTTTGGCTTTTCCCTTTGAAGACAGGAAGAAAATGCTGCGCAGCCCGACAACTGTCTGGCGATCAGGGATGGTGACGTTACGTTTGGTGCTACCACTTATAAACATTTCCATCATTCCCTCCACCTCTGTGTCGTCATCAATCTTCCTCGAGTGCATGGAGGCCCTGACCCGGCGATGCAGATGGACAAGGACGTGGTTGAAGACCGCGGTGCGAAGTTTGGAGCTGATGTACTTCTTGGTGTTGTCAAGACCGCTGCGGGTTGCAATGGCAGCGAGGGCCTCGACATCTGTAAAGTTGGCAAGTTGTGGGTATGATGACCTTGTTGCATCGATGATGCAGCGGATCGGATGGTCAAAGTCTGCTGCACAGTGCTCTGGGAGCACAATGTAATTGAAGCTGTCAGAGGTCCTTTCAAGGAGTGCGTCTACAAAGGAAGCTCCGGTATGCGGTCCCAGAGCACCAGACACACAAGCATAGTATGCTGTCTTCAAAGTGAGGTACGCTCGCTGTTGAAGCTTATTGCACGCTTAAAAGTAGTCACGGACGCGCTGCCTATGCACGGGGTCGTCCAGGAAAGTCCACTGGTATGACTTCACCACAGTGTTGTTGTACATGAGCGACGAATGCAGCTCGTCATCGCTGATAACGCCAACAGCATGTCCTTCTCTGACAAGTGCATTGCGTGTCAATGAATGAAGGTCGTACTGCGCATCTGCACTTGGATTACGCTCTCTGATTGTTTGAATTATGTAGTCATTGCTACGGCACAGGATTTTACTTGGCATGTCATGTCACTAGATCAGGGTAGTACAATAGTTCAATAATGTTCCGGGGAACATGGAAAAACACGTGAAGAAGAGGCTTTGCTTTAAGCCATTACTCTATCTACCCGGAACTATTGTACTACCCTGCACTAGATTCTTCTGGGTATACATGTACAGGAGAAATTAAGTCTTTATGCCCCTTCCGCATTTGCTGCAAGTTAACCACCAATTGATGGATCGTATGGATGTGCGGCGTTGCCGCAAGCTGATCACATATTGCTGGATGGTATGGATATGCGGCGTTGCCGCAACTTGATTACATATTGCTGGATGGTATGGATGTGCTGCTGTTTGGTTTAGGGTTAGCCTAACCCCTAGCCTAAATCTAACCACTGCCGCAAGTTGATCATCAATCGCTCATATATACACACTACACTCCTTTCTGACGTGTGCGAAACAACCATGTATGATGTTTGGGTCCAAAACTTGCTGAAATGCCAAGTGAATTAGCTCCTTAGCTATGCAAAATAAAATAGAGCCACTGTACTCGTTGCAGTGGCTCTCTCAATTTTTGTCGGGTCTGGCGACCTGTGTTGGTTATGCATGGATATCAGGAGACCAGCCTCGCCGTCTCCTCTTCACGTGG
>Ga0307947_1002551_pt1 | contig 14603 bp, 9 predicted proteins | sample OrgLakmetagen232_FD_201840 | JGI IMG/M metagenome (GOLD analysis project Ga0307947, IMG submission 201840) | Saline water microbial communities from Organic Lake, Antarctica - #232 | ecosystem: Environmental > Aquatic > Non-marine Saline and Alkaline > Saline | place: Antarctica: Organic Lake...
TCTCTCTCTCTCTCTCTCTCTCTCTCTCTCTCTCTCTCTCTCTCTCTCTCTCTCTCTCTCTCTCACACACACACAAATACACAAACACATGCACATGCACACACGCACAACACATGCACGAACGCACACAAGCATACACATCAATATCACAAAACAATACACTGACAGGGCGTGATAGGTGCAGCCGTGAGCAAGGACGGCGGTCTCACTTTTCAGCACGTGGGAGTTGTGCTGGAGGAGCCCTGGCATCTGTCTTACCCGCAAGTGTTTAATCACTCAGGCCAAGTGCGTGCAGCTTGACTCATTCAATTTAACAATGATAGAAACAGTGGGGTGTGAGATTCATCCTCTAGGCTACAAGAAATATTTGTGTAAGAACAATGAGGTATCAAAAATAGAGTGCAAGCCTCTGGCCTGCCTACCAGATCATACAATGGTTTGACCAGGCAGTCACAAGAAATATGCTTTCACCCCTCTGTATTTGCATTGGAGTCTTGTACTTTGGGAATTTTTTGTGTTGAGCTCGCAAAATGACTCCAGATTGCACAAACACACACTTCAGTAGGTGATTGCATACTAAGCCATGTGCATTCTTTGCATACATACACACGCACGCACACAAGCACACACACAAACAAACCACATATGCAGATGTACATGCTGCCAGAGGGCAGCACAAGCAGATCGCTGCGCCTATATCGTGCAGCTGATTTCCCTCAAGGCTGGAAAGTTGACAGAGTGCTCATCGACCAGCCCCTCATAGATGCCTCAGGTAATGGACTGCAACACCCACCTGCACACAAACACACACACACACATTTCAAACACACAAAACACACTCAATCACACATGCACACAGTGTTGCCACCACGCCCTGGGGGGGACGGCAGGTGGTTCATCTTTGCCTCAAATCGCAATCAAAAGTAAGTAAAGCCCGGGTGATGTGTCCTCACGCACCTCTATATTGAGCCTCTCGTCAGCTTTTGCGCATGACCTGACGTGTTTGCTGGACAGATATCCAGGGGGAGGCTGGAACAGCTCCACAGCAATCGGCTTTTTGGCGTTCTCCTGAACTTGGCAACCTGATATGGATCTCAATTGATTGCTTGAGCAGGTCTGAGCGCTTGCATTCCTCCCTATGGCATCTCATCCCACGCCGTTGTGAGTCCATTGTGGCTCCCATGTTAAACACATCACACTTTTTGGTTTCATAACCTCACAGTCCTCCCTCATCAAAACCCGCTGCCCTACTGCTATGCTTGCAGGAGCAGCAAAAACTGCAGGGAGCTGGAAATATGGTGCGTGCACAGCTTTATGATTATAGCATTTTGAAGGATTTTTGCAGCAGTAGTGATGCAATCATGCCATCATTGTGGTACAAGAGGCTACAGTCATTTGCTATGGGTGCATTGCCCTACAGAATAACTTGTGGGTTTGGGTATGCTTGCACGCTTGCCACATTTTGTCCAGGTAGCACTGACTAACAGCAATCCCCTGCTTAAAATCGGATTGGAGATGCAGCCTGGCCTTAATCGTCCTTCAGCAATTCTTGCGAGAAAAATTATGTTTGTTAAATGGAACGGCAGGGGAACCTCCACTTAAATGTACCACAAATAGCACAAGTATGTGGATTAAATTGGAGACTGGAATAATTCACTCATGGGTCTTCTGCATTAAGGAGGACGCTATGAGAGACTTCGTACTTGCACCTGTTAAGCTCTGCAATACAAAACAGCTGATGCTTCTTACTGCTTGCGAAATTCTCATAGCGCCGCTTGAGGGGCAATGTGCCACTGACTTCTTTTTGCCTTGAGAAAATGGTTCACAGACGTTTCGCTGGCTCTGGTAACAAAGGCTCAAAAGTATCCCCTCTTTGATTAAATTGAAATTAATGTGCGACCTTTTAAAAAGCTGTCATACCACGTGTCACACTTGTTGACAGGTCCTCAACTGATTTGAAGGGCAAGTGGCAGCTTCACCCTCTTAGTCCTGTTAGGTCTTGGCTGCAAGGCTCGCGCATGGGGGGGCCCCCTATCATCCACAATGGCAAGCTGCTTCGATTTGGACAAGACTGCGCTCACACGTACGGCCAGAAGGTGGGCGTGATGACTTGATGTATAAGCTATGTTTAATCAATACTAGAAATACGAATGCAACTGGTTTCAGCCTGTCCTTACATTATAATTCGGTCTGTTTTGTTTTTTGGCGGTCAAAGAAGTGAAAGTTTGTCACAGGGAATGGCCAATTTGGTTTTAACTTGTCAACGTAGTAATTATTCAGCACATGCTGTAACAAGGGGTAAGACGTAAGATACCCATGCCTGATGCACAGTGTACAACACTTGCATCTATTATGCATTATGCATCGTAACTAGTGTGGGCCAGAGCCATAGCTATACAGCAGCTGTATGCAATGGTGTGTGTGTGTGCTTGCGCGCGTGCAAATTTTGCAACAATTCAAGGTACATCTGAGACTCCTGCATGCCGTCTTCTCGTCGCGCTCATTCTTCCAGGCAAGGCCAAGTACAAAAGTCACACGCGTTTGTCACCTTGCTCATTCCTCATCATTGCATTCTCCTCATCTCAGTCATCGCACTTCACAATATTGCCTCATTCATTACATCTCATTCATTACATCTCAAATTTTCCTCGTTTTAGTCCTCACCTGGTCCTTTTTCGCAGTTACGCATGTTCCACGTCACCACACTCAACGCTACCCACTACGAAGAGATTGAGGTAGGCATAAGTTTGATGGACAGCAAGGAAATTGCTTAAGACCTGGAAGGCAGCAATGAAGTCGATCCCCGAAGCAACTTAGCGCAAATGCTGTTGAACTGGGGATATGGTACGGAGTACGGAGGACTGAAAGGCATTAGCGTAACAGCATGCATGTACGTGGGATGGACCATGTCACTGTAACAGAATGCATGTACGTGGGATGGACCCAGAATGCAAGCACGTGGGATGGACCATGTCACTGTAACAGTATGCATGTACGTGGGATGGACCAAGTCACTGTAACAGTATGCATGTACGTGGGATGGACCATGTCACTGTAACAGTATGCATGTACGTGGGATGGACCATGTCACTGTAACAGTATGCATGTACGTGGGATGGACCATGTCACTGTAATCTGGCACAATTAATGCAAGCGCCGACGGTTAATTGCAAGCACAATAATAAGGCTTCCGATTCTTTTTGCTCATTGGTGTCAAGCAGGTAACGCACTTGTGGTTCATGTCATGCAGCAGATCGAGCCTGCAGATCCCTGCACTTGCTTCGTTGAGGCCAATCCGAATGAAAATGACCGCTGCTGAGTCTGTCTGCAGTAAGACGTGGTTTGCTACTCCCCTTGTTTTAAGTGCACCCCTGTTCACTGGCCTTTGTTCCCTCTCATGTACGCTTACCAGTTCAGAGTTTCCGTGATCATTTGGTGTTTTATGTAATCCTTGTCCCCTTGCATTCTTCAGGTGCACATGGGTAATCCTTGTTCCCTTGCATTCTTCAGGTGCACATGGGCTTCTCACCCGCGGGCCACCAGAAGGAGGCTGCATGGAACGGCGTACGCCATCACCATCTGGACGCACACCAGATGCCTGATGGCACATGGCTAGCGGCCATGGATGGTGACCGTTACGTGTCAGACTACCTCACCTTCGGGTGAGAGTGGCTGTGATTGTCGCATCAGGCGTAGAGGGTCACCAGTTGATCAAGCATGCAAATGAGTGTAGCGATCCATGACAGGTTGTCAGAATGCATTGTGTGATTCACGGACACTGTTGCTAAACGGCATACCAGCAGCCTGCACGCACTGTGTATGTACCTTAAATATAGGGTTGGCCAGAGCCATATATATAGCAGGGAATTCGCCAAACCTATGGTCATATACGGTGAATATATACGGTTCTTGCCAAACCTACTTACATACATTGCTGGTTTACGCAGTAGCACTTTTACTAAAATGTGCGTTTGTTTACAAAAGTGAGTCTGGGCTAAAGGATGGTCATTCCAGCTCTAAGCGTGACACGCTCCTCTACAAACTCATACTGTGAGTACATACACACAAGCGCAAGCACACACACACACACATGCACACTCAGGTGGCTACACCGACTGGCAGTGCTGCTGCCCCTTGCCATCTTCCTTGGCTGTGCCTCCTTCTATGCTTTTCTGTGTGGCAGTTGGAAGGCTGCTTACATCCCCCTGCTGTCATCCCTCTCCCATACCGTACCCAGAAGCAGCCCTCTGGCCTTTTGTATGCCACAGTTCTTGCACAGGTGCGCCAGTGTCTAGGGTCTGTGCTGCGTCTGGATATTGACGCGGCAGTAGCATGTTGGAACTTACAACGATAAGCTATTGTCCCCCTCTTCCCAGCCCTCTCTATTATTAGGAACCGATGTAACGATACAGTTCCTAATCTTACATCTCGAGTATGCCTTTTACAACGCGCTGCTACAACCAAACAAGAGGTTCAAACAGGTTAATACCCTCAGTCTCAAGCTGTTGTCTTTCTTTGCCCGTTCCTCAATTTTAGGAACCGAACTAGACACTAATTACAAGCAGCCCTTCTGCACTAATAGCTGCAGCTGCAGGTGTGCTGCCTGCTTTGATGTGCATCGCTCCTTTGATTCCTTGCCTTGCAGCGTCCTGAGTGTGCTTGGTGCTTTGCATGTGCAGTGAAGTTGGTAATGACCATTGTTGTGTAAGTTCCCCATGCGCTGGGTGGCATATTCCATATTCCACCCACAATACTCCTGATTGCAGCTGACATATTTAAATCTTGTCTAAAGGCATGCGCCTTCTCAAAACGTGTGCACATGCGTTGACACTCCTTTATCTGTGCTTGTTTTGTAAACTGTTATGTATTGTGTGTCAGGTGAAAAGTGTTGGCTACGGTGCAAATGCAAGATTCAGGGGCATTTAACTAAGTGCTCCAGCATGTGATATTTGGTTGTGTGATTCGCCAATGAGTGGACTTAGCTTCAAGGCTTCTTCCAACGAGTTTGCACTTATTTATAAGTGTGGCATAACTGCTTAATCTGGTACAGTTTGCCACAGCGCACACCCTGAGTGGATGCATTCACGTGTGGCACAGCTTTCACCTTAGACTCGCCAATTTATCTGCTCCTCTACAACTACCAAGAAGCATAATGAAATACATAATTGGAGTCAACCCTCAGCCAGGCTGTTTGGCTCTTTGGCTGGTGGTCGATCTTCACTGCCCCCAAAATTTTGGCGAGCTCAAGTCCAAAGAAGAACCCTAGGGCTGACCAGGAAGAGAGCTGCAATATGCCCAGCACCTTGCAGTAAGGAGTGCTTTCCTGCTACAAAACTGCTCCTCCTGTGTGTGTGCGTACGTGTGTATTTGTGCCCTCCTCTTTGTATCCTATTCAAACCTCACACACACATGCTACCTTTTGGCTTCTGCCCTCACTCTGGATTCAGGCGGTACCCAGGGAAAAGCCACAGGTCCTGGTCAGCTCTCAGTCAAGGGGCAGGGGGGGCTGGCAGCCCCCCTTCTTCTGAACGGGATGACGCAAGAGACCAGTCCAGAAAGCTGCGTCTGCCACGCACTGTGAGGGATGCATGCAACTCCCTTGCGCAAGGTGTGTGCGTTGTGTTTGTGTGTGTGCGTATGTGCGCATGCGTGCGTGTGTGTATGCGGCACACAGTTGTGAAACCTGCAGGAGGAAAGTGGAGAAGTAAAAGCAGCAAGAGCAAATGTTTTTTAATTACATGACCTGAGATTACGCACCTGATGGCCTATGCCTATGCACGAGGTTCACTCGATCTTATGCCTTCATTACCTGATAAGTTTATTAGGCTCAGGGCGCCACATCGTTAAGCATTTCCGACTCTATTTGTTGGTATAAGAAAACAGACTGGTAACTGGTAACTACCAAAACAATGTACAACTTTACTGTCAAGCATGCCTCCGGTGCTTACTTTCAAAAGTACCATGTTCTACACAAGCTGACAAGGCTCTAGAAAAATTTACAGCCGGCATGTAGAGCTATGGAACCAACCTCTTGCTTCGTAATTGCTTTGTAGTTGCTCCGTAGTACCACTCATCATTGGACAGAAAGGCTCAGCAGGCAGGAAGGCTGAGTTTCAGGAAAAACAAGCACAACATACGATAGACAGATATGAAAAGACGCAGATTTAAACTGCAGCACACAAAGTCAGCACACAAAGTCAATTGACCAGACAAGACAGCAGCTAGAATAACTCACAACACTTTGCCTTCCAACATGCCACAAAAGGAAGGAAATTTGCTACCGCGGACTGGCACGACTGGCGCAGGAAGCCTCAAGCAGCAGCAGCTAACGCGGAGGCTCCTCCTGCAAAACCTGGCATCCTGGGCAAGCAGCATCTGTTTGGTGTCTCCCTGTGGCGTTGGTTCACCGTAACTGTGCTGACGTGCCTGGGTGCTCTCTTGCTACTTTTCATCTTGTGGTTTTTTTTCAAGATGGAGGTACGCACTGATGTGTTTGTGTATGTGTGATTTATTTCTGTCGCCGTTGCTTAGACTTACTGCCACAGTGCTGCCCTGCTTAAGTGCGCTCTCGCTGCTCTGCGTCCTTTGCCTTTCTCCATAAGATCAAAGTGCTTGTATCGGCGTTCCCTGTGTGCCAGTGAGTGCTTATGCTGCGTTGAGGCTGTGCAGACATGTCTAAGTGCCTCCTTATTACTCTGCTCTGCAGTTCAATTTTCTTATTGTTGCTAGTTTGAGGTGCACGCACAAAGTTTCTGAGCTAGATGTGTGGGTGAGCATGTGTGTTACAGTTTCCACGCTTGTTAGCCATTTCCTTTGAGATCAAGCACGTGCACATGAGCCACCTATTGAGTAACAAAGAAATGTAGGAAACAAGAGCCCATCGCTGAAGGAGGAATTTCCTTGAACTGATACGCTGCTAGCTCAGAAGCTGCCAGGTCAACCAGCTCAAGACTTTTCATATCCCGCTTCATGCCAACTCGTCTCAGCATTGGTTATCCTGTAATTATCTATTTATGTCGTAGTTGACCTTTGAGATCACATGTGCATGCTCCAACCCTTGCACGTGTGCTCAGCAGGTCATGGTGGTGATCATGGTCCAACCCTTATCATGCTCCAGGTCATGATGGTGATCATGGTCCAACCCTTATCATGCTCCAACCCTTGCACGTGTGCTCGGCAGGTCATGATGCTGATCATGTGGTACACCTTTGAGATGACATGTGCACGCTCCAACCCTTGCACGTGTGCTCGGCAGGTCATGATGCTGATCATGTGGTACACCTTTGAGATGACATGTGCACGCTCCAACCCTTGCACGTGTGCTCGGCAGGTCATGGTGCTGATCATGTGGTACATCAAGACGTTTGGTGGGGAGCCAGGCCCTCTTCCTGTAGATGGTCACTTCTCCAAGTTCTCACTGCTGGTCATGTCTTTTGAGGCCAGATCACTGCCACTACAGGTATGTGTGTGCGTGTGTGTGTGTGTGTGTGTGTGTGTGTGTCAGGCTCAAATGCGTGGGCACGTGCCACGTGTCCATTTTGCTTATTTAGTTGGTGCAATTTTACCTTGGTGCCAGTTGCATGCTTATGAGGCCCAAATGCTGCCGCTTCAGATGAGTCTGCAGTATGAGCATTAGTATGTGCTTGCATGAGCATGCGTATGTCTGTATATGCTTGTTTATGATAGATGGAGTGATTTTCTTGGTTTTGTTGACCTTCATCACATAATGTAAATGTAGGCACCCTTATTTCTTCCGCACCCCCATCCGCTGTCAGGCTTTGAAATGTAGAAAATCACATAAGACTCATAAGCATTAATAACATCCAAGCATGGGATTGCTTGTGTTGTTGGACGGGTCTGGCCTGAACACGGACCACTAGGCTTCAGAGCACTAATCTTATCAGCAATGTAACCACCCCCTCACATGTAGATTAAATCTTAACTTGCGGCTCGCTCTCAGGCTTTGAAAAGCACTGAAGCCAAGTTTCATTACACGTTTGCCCATGATACTGTATAAACCCTAGTTCGCTTTCAGGCCTGTGTGAGGCATTACAGTCAGCTTTAATTTGTGTAAAATCCTGGTGCCTCCACATATCCAATCCGCTCTCAGGCCTTCGTGAAGCACTACAGCCAGTGTGCAAGTGTAGGCGAGATCGTAGTGGTGTGGAACAGAGGTCCTCCCCCAGACACCCACGTGCTCAACAGTCGTGTGCCTGTGCGTGTGCGTGTGGAGCCTGAAAATTCCATGAACAACCGCTTCAAAGTGGACCCGGATCTGAAGCACAGGGGCGTGTTCATGCTGGATGACGACATCCTGATGTCGTGCGCAGACATAGGTGAAGGGCATTCACTGCTGTACATTTTCTGATAGCATTCTGTTTGTTTTGAGCTCGCTGCTTGCCTGACTCCCTGCCGTATTGTGCAGATCAAGGTAACAAATCTCTGTATCCTTTAATATCTCTATTAGGTTTAATTGTAGTGCGATGAAATACCTTTGGTCAGGCCCACCATTCCTGTTTTATAAAACTAACCTGCACGCTTTTCACCCTGTAAGTAGTCAGGACCTTAGTTTGACATATCTAAGCACCCCTGCACACTCAGTTTGTGCAATTGAGTGTCCAGGTGGGCAGGGTGGAAATCCCTGCCAAAAAATGGATTTCCAAAAGCTCCTCCCCGGTGCCATCAACTTACCAGGGGTATTTGCAATAATATTGGGGACATTTTGGTGAAGGTCCGGGGGTCTGGGGTGATGGTCTGGTTTTGAACCCCCTTTTGGCAGGGGAAAGTGCGATTTGCAATCAGGCACCAACATCTATACCGTTTGGGGTCGCGTCTGTTTTGCTGAACATTATAAAACATATTAATAATGTCCGGCCATTAAAATATAAGTTTGCTGGCCTTTTTTTGGAGCTGTCGAAACACAGTGTACTCGGAGATGGACTGACCAGAGCCTGGTATATTTCGGAAATCTCAGTTATCGCTGCCCACCACGGCCCATCTCCAGCATTCCAGACCATGTTACTTAACAGGACATGCCCTGGGAGCATACTGAAGGACTCCCGACACCCAGGTGGTGGCCAGAAAGCGTGTTTCTGGGGTTTCCAGAAATGCACCATGTTTGCCCAGCAAACAGGCCCACGCCCTAAATCCTTTGGGGGCAATTTCCACCCCCCCATTTTTTTGCTGTAATGGGTATGGTTTTACGCAAAACGTGTCTGGGAACAAAAAAATGGTGGAAAAATGGTGAAAATTGGATTTGGAGTCACATTTCTGTACCCATGTATGGGTACAACCACCTTTTGGCAGGGAAATGGCACAAATCCAGCCCCCGACGCACACAGCAGACCCCATACCCTTTTTTGTTAAATGTGTTCTTTTTTACTACCCTGGCCCATTGAGTCGAAGAACGATGAGGTTTAGGACGAAATTTGGCTGGGAATGGTGGGCCTGACCTTTGGTGTGAGGCGTCTATTGCTGTCTTAAATTCTGCTATTTGCCGTGATTGCAAAAAGTGTATTTTGAACTCATGACAATATGTGTCACGTGAAAACATGCAGACTTCTGTTCCTTCAGTTAGCATTGGCAACCATATATTTGAGTAGTTTACATTGCCTAAATGCTGCAGCTACAGATGATGCGGTGTGCAGGTAGCATTGAAATGCATTTCTCCTTTTTGATGGCCAAAACAATTCCCGTGATGCATCTGTCTACCCTGGATTCTGGCGCTTTTTGCAAAGCAAGGTGCCTTGCTATATTGGCGGCCACTAGTGTTTGTATGCAGGGAGGATCATTTTATTGTGATGCAAGTGCAGCTCGTTAACAAGCTCGGGACACACACACACACGCAAACACACGCAAACACACATACGCGCATACACGCATACACACATACACGCACACACACACATACGCCTGCAGTAGCCTTTGAGCCGCAGCAACCCATCAGGACATCACGACAAACCTGCTTCCAATAAATATAACACTGGCTGCTAACATTGATATAACACTGTATGAAAATGAACAACAAGCTGCCAAATATTCAAGACACTGGCTGTACATACTTAAGTAAATACAAGTGTTCCTCTTTAGATACTGCAATTATTTTTGGTAACCTTTTCTGAAGGCAGCACCCTGATTACATCAATTTCAGCAGCCGCAACCCTTCTGTTGCACACTGTCTTCCTGCTTTTCTACCCCCCCAGAATTTGGCTTCTCTAAGTGGAGACAGCACCCAGAGCGAATCACTGGTTTTTACGCTCGCCTGCTGGAAGGAGAAGTGCCAAATTACCACTGCACGCATGTAAGTGGTGAAGGAACAAAATAAGAAGAGCAATCTGGTTGCATGCACTCCTTCACGCGCGTTTGGCGTTTAGTTGTAATCACACTTTCCTTTTTGGCTTACCTTTCTAATGTTTTTGGTCCATACATCCCCCTATGAAATCAAAGAAAGCGTTTATGATTTTTTAGTTAGATAAGAGTCATGACGAATTGCTGGCAAACAGAGCTTGCACCACCACCCTTGCACCACCAATGAATTGGGTGAGAACGCACATGATCAGAATAGTTAACAGTCAGCATGACTGGGACCATGAGGCAGTCACACTCCCCACATCATTTATTAACCATCATCTTATTCAGCTTTGATATAAACTTTACATCTTGCGCTCATGCTTTCATCAATCCTTGTGCTTCTCCTGCTACAAGGAAAAAGTGCCCTACCGTCTCAGAGTACCACGGAATGCAAAGGAGGGAGCTGTCGATGCACCTCCATCGCAGTGTCAGATGCTCACCTAGAGTCACGGACACTGGAACTTGGTGCTGGCGGCTGCTCAATTCAAAGTCCATCGTACAACCTTGTTTCTGTAATGTCTGCATTACAGTGCGAGATGCACACCTACAGCCGTGGACATTACAACATCGTGCTAGCGGGTGCCAGCTTCATGGACAGCCACCTGGTTTTCCCGGCGTACAGCGCTCTCATGAACTCGGCTGTGAGTGGCAGGTTGCTGTAGATGATACGGTACTTTACAGGAGAAAAAGAGACGATGTTGTAGTTTTACTTTCTGGTCCAGGTGGTTCACTGTCTGTCTGAGCAGGTGCTTCACCAAAACAGGTTTCTGCCTTAAATCGTTTGCCTGAAACTACTCATTTCTCATTTCAGAATTACACCAATGCAAAGGGCGCTTGCTCGTCCTTTTTCCCAACAACAACTTCGCTTACATGCATACATGTGCTCTACTCATGTGTCCTCCTCCTCCTCTCCAGTTGGGGGATGGGGGATGCAAAATACCGTATTTTTTATACCTGCGAATAACAGATGCTGCATCTGGTTCCCTTCACTACTGCTCCTTGACTGCACTCCAATAACGCATCACTAAACGGTTGCTCAATGCGGTCAGCCTGTCAGTACTTGAATATGAAATGCTCTAATGCCGTTTTTTGTTCCTGCCGAACCACCAGAATGCCACCTAACTGCCCTCAAATTAGCAGCTGCAAATATTGCTATTTGAACCGAACGCTCAGCAACGTCAATGTTACCTTTTCTGTACAGGGTCGTGCATATGTAGATCGCGTATTCAACTGTGATGACCTTCTTGTCAACTACCTCATGGCTGCGAAGCTCAACACGTCGCAAGTAAGCAAAGCAGCTCATTGGAACGGTCTCTCTTCTACGGAACATACCTCTTCTACGGAACATCAGACATCAACCTTTGAGTCTCAGGCTTCCGTCTGCAAAGCACTGCTTGCATACAATTGGAGCAGGCATCAGGGGGAATGTTGTGTCTCAGCTATTTGAGAGCAGGGAGTACCTTCACGTCTCCATTTATCCTTCTGGCATCCACCCCTGTCCTATTGATTGTTGCTACAACTAAGTATATATTTGTTCTGCTCCCTTGTTTTTTCTGCAATTGGCATGTGCAATGGAGGCGCCTTTGCAAGTGCGCACCTTTACAAGTTTGTAGTCACCTTATTTTTGGCATCTTTGATCTTAAGACATGATCTTTAGATCTACCTGGAGTATCTGTATCTCACAAGTCTGTCGCTGCCCCCTTACTTTCACAGCACGCACAGTGGGTGCGCCCTCGGAAGCGTGTCGATGTGGGTCGTCTAACCAGCACTCGCCTGAGCGGGGCCCGGAACGTTGCTCCCATTCGACATCAATGCACAGAGGTTAGCAAAAGTGTTCAGGTTTTTGTTTTGGTCTATGTTGTGTGAGGTGGTGCGTAGAGCGGGTCGATGCACAAATATCCAGGATGTGTCACAAAGCGTGTTCATATTATACACCATTATATCCTTAACTTCACAACATAGTCATGCCTTATTTAACGTATGAAATGTCCCTAAAGTCCTTATGATACATCTCTGACGAATTCGTTGGGTGTGCCAATGATTTAAATTGAGTTTACGTAGGCCTTGTCTAATCAGAAGTTTTTCCTAGCGCACATTTGATCTATGTTGGAGGGGAGACGAGTAGTAATGTAGGCTCCTGCTAGTGCGAGCGCTTGCTTAAGAGTTTTGCCTGCATCACGCTGCTCTCTATCCGCGTAAACCTTTGCTCTCTTTCAGCAGGTCTCCCTCTCTTGCCCGTATCTTTCATTAACTTGCAGGACTTCGCTGCAATGTTTGGCAATCCATTAAAGGCACGTGCATACCCTTTGGACTTCATGGGACTGGGCAAACCTCTGTGCCTGGGCTATCTGGGTTGCATGTACATATGAGCCACACGTTGTGTACACAAAATGACAAGGTATGAGAAGAAAGAGGGAAGCTGAAAGGGAGCACATTAGCCAGAGCCCCACCAAAGGGTGCACAGAAGACAGGTATTGCATTTCAATGCTGCATGTATGTACCATACATCATGAGCATGTATATGTATATGAAACGTAGGGTTGTAGAGAGGTAGATAAAAACGAGTGGAAAATCTTTAACATGCTTAAAAGGAGGGTCTGTAATTAAAAATGTTGAATGTTGCTGTCTTACACATGTCCGTTGGATGCCTTGGATACCAATGAGGGTCAACTGGCCTCTTCCCTGCATGATTTTAATCGGCACCCCTTGACGCTTTCACTACACTACTTGGCGCTCCAATTTTTTACGAGCCACTGAATCTGTTTTCTTTTTTATCGCTGCGGACATTATTACATGCGTACTTTTGTTTCGACATGTGTCAGTTATACGAAGCTGCTTACCCCCTTCGCCATGGCTGACAGGAACACCGGGAACATGTCATGACACCTTATTTTTACACAAATTGTTGGTCATGATCTTAGTAATGTACGGATTATTATGCTGTCCTAATTCAAACAAGTGTGAAATGGGTTACTGTAAAGTACTGTTAACTGATAATTCTGAGTTTCTTGAACAAGAAATGTTTGGGTATATATTTGTGGTCACATAAGGGGATGACTTCCAGCCAAATTCATCGGCTGCCAACTGGTCTCGGCCAGCCACAAATATATCCATAAGCACAATAGTAGTGAAAAGAATGTGGGGGAAAACTCTAGAATTCTGCCGATTAGGAATCAGACTTGCTTAGATAAAGGAAGGAGATTGTTCTGCTGAGGACGTTCAAAAACGAGTTGACAATAGGCTAGGCTGGTGGGTTTAAGAATCAAAGAAAAGATTCTGCTAGTCCAAGGAACCCCAATAAAAACGTACCAAACAAGGCTTGCCTAAAAACCGTAATGCAGTGAGAGCTGCCCATAACCGAACAGATGCATGGCCCTGCCAATCCTCTGGCTATGAAAGCAAGCTTTTTTGCCTTTTGGCGTGTTACATAGGTCAAAGGGAGAAAGCAAACTCCCTACTATGAGGCTGAGATCAAGCCGAGGCAGACAATATAAAAAGAGAGAGGGGGAAGTTGCAACATACACGTGGAGCATACAAAAGCAAGCGAGGGGAAAAGGGGTGTCTATGTAAAAACGTTTGCAAGAAAAAAGGCTTTCAATCAAGAAGTTTGACTGCTCGCCTGGTGTTCATAAGGGGGGTAAGGGTTACACAGCTATATCCGCCTGGTGTTCATAAGGTAGGGTTACGCACCATATCTATGCCTCTGGGGGGCATCTGAGCGGAAGCTTGGAAAACGCCTGTAACCCTGAATATCTATGTAATAACGTTTGCAAGAAAAAAGGCTTTCAATCAAGAAGTATGACTGGTGTTCATAAGGTAGGGTTAAGCACCATATCTATGCCTCTGGGGGGCATCTGAGCGGAAGCTTGGAAAAAGCCTGTAACCAAATCAGAAAGGCGCTTCCATTTGGCGCATACGTGCACATGTACACCAAACCTCGGAACACGTGTTCTCAGCATTCGATGCATAGACCTGTTTGGACGGCAAGGGTAAGGGTAAGGGTAAGGGTTACACAGCTATATCCGCCAGCGAGGGCAGTTGAGCTATAGCATAAAAAAGCCAGCTTCAAGAAGAGAAAGAGGCCAGACTGAACAAGACACCAGAAAAAGAAGCTAGGATAAACATGAAACAGATGTATGAAGAAGAGAAAAGTGAATAGAGAAAGAGAATGGTTGTTTTGAATAAGAGCGAAAAGAAAGCATCATGGAGAACGAGGAAAAAGCTGTTGGGATGTCTCAGAATGTGTGTGTATA
>Ga0307947_1002553_pt1 | contig 14600 bp, 13 predicted proteins | sample OrgLakmetagen232_FD_201840 | JGI IMG/M metagenome (GOLD analysis project Ga0307947, IMG submission 201840) | Saline water microbial communities from Organic Lake, Antarctica - #232 | ecosystem: Environmental > Aquatic > Non-marine Saline and Alkaline > Saline | place: Antarctica: Organic Lake...
GAGCGCTGCGACTACGCCCTGAGGATTCCTGCCGGGTCAGCTTTGCATGCTGCTACACCTACGCTGGGATTCTGCCTCATGAAGTGCTCGCGGATGCGGGGGGCACCGCTGCTGAAATCTCGGAATTTTGGCATCTGGCATCTGGCATCTCATAAATCTGCCCCTTCTGTCCCATAACAACAACACGATGCCACTCAGGGTCTTTACCCGGAGGCATTATAATGTTCTGGAGGCTGGGGGGACAATTCGTGGTGGTTGGAAGGTGGTTGGTGCAAGCCCAGGGTACCCCCCAAAATAGCATAAATACGTTTTTGTATTATACGCGTATTGCGTATTAATAGCGTATTATACCGCATGGGACGTCTCAGAAGTCCGTATGACCCATGCCTGGTAAGATTCTATTTTGGGGGGGGGGGGGACATGCACGTAAGGTATGCAGAAATTCTCTTTGCCAGCCGGGCCAGACCTATTCATGAGTTGCATTTTGACAAACAGTGCATTTTTACCTTGGCCCGGTTCATATCCGATGGAGAGGGATCCAGCCCTGCAGCCTCCTGTGCAAGCATTTGGTGGTCAAGTCATAGAAATTAGACACTATTTCTACATCAAATTTTAAGAAATTGCTTGCGGATGTTCAATTACTGCCATCAAGAAGGGAAAGGTTTTGAGGCGCGAAACGCATACCATTATTCTGACTGCTAAGACAAATTCGTTTCGGCCTCGGTAACCTCCCGACATCTCACCCTTGCTGTGTCTGAGCATCGCATGGCACAACGTTGAAAACGCTCCTGCAAATAAAGAACACGATTCATGTTTTTAGCGTCCTGGTATATGCGGTTGGCGCAAACCCTGTACTTACATTGTATACAACCGCATATTTGTAGTCTGAACCGTATCAGTGTAGCCAAAACCGTATCAGTGTAGCCAGAACCGTATCAATAAACCGTACACCATATGTGTGGTAAGTTCCCTGCTGAAATTACCGTATTTATCTATGTATGGTGTGGCCAACCGTACATATTGGAATTTTCCTGCCGAAAACACTAAATGCGAAACCGTCCCTTGCTGAGGATTGATCGATGCGTGACCATACTCAGAGTACTAACAACTCTACCTGGAAATCACTCATCACGCCCTGGATTACTTTCTGTTGTTCCAAGGACTTGTTTGAGCAGCGCTCCACGCTACATAGCAAACGGACACAGGCGTTGTTTTCACGGTGCCATTGTGATCTTCAGGACGAAGCAGCATATATGCAAATTGAAAGCACATGTTGCTCACCAGTTCTGTAGTTGCTCTGGCCTGGTATTAGGGTCACAGCAATCAGCACAGCACAGGAAGGCGTCCTTTTCTGCATGAGCGTGCGACAAAATAATCAGCTACAAGAACAACCTGCTGGGAACTTCTCTTGCTCTCTACTGCAAGCACGTACGGCTGGGAATCAGGTGGCTCTTGGACAGCTCGCCCTGCGGTATGTAGAAAGAGAGGAGGTGGAGATTTGTGGTGATCAAATAAGCGTGAAGCCCACCATGAACATGGTTCACAGTGACCGACAGCAGCCACACATGCATCAAACAGTGCTGGTACATTTCTTAATGCATGATGCATTCACATGTAGACCTGCGTCCTCTTGAAAGAGAGAAAGAGAGACTGACCATCATGGCGGTAACTGCCGTCTGTACTCGTTCAATGGAAGCAGGTTGCTGATCCATGATGTTTGCTGACAGAAAGGCCTGCTCCTTCTTTTGCTGAAATGACAAAGGGATTTTTGCAGGCGGGCAAGCAAAGACGGCGACGAGAAATAATTAATAAGATATATAGCAGATACATCATCTGTATGGAGGATGGAATTCCTCACAGAGCTGGTCAATGTAAGTCTATTATCTCGCACACACACTCACACATACACACGCACGCGCACAAGCACACGCACACACACACACGCACGCACGCACGCGCACACACACACACACACACACACACACACACACACACACACACACACACACACACACACACACACACACGCACATGCGCACATGCGCACGCGCATCCCCCCCCCCTCCCACCCCCAAACATACACATACACACACTAAATACACGCGACACACGTACACATGCGTGAGCACCACCCCACATAATAAATCTCCCACAGGCTGCGGCACGTCGCTCCAAAAGCCTCCACAAAGTACGGTCCCGGCTTACATTTGACTTGGCAGTCTTAATCTCTGGGGCGCGGCCATGCGTGATGCTGGGTGAGTAAACAAGCATGCTTCCGAGCCGGACATGCATACTGACAGGCTTAAGCACAAAACCAATTCAACTGAAGCCTCTCTTTTGGTGACCGGCAATCGCTTTGGTCTGAAGAGTGTTCAAATGAATCACGGCCTTTCTACCTAATTTATTGCAGCTGCCTGCTCTTCTTTCTTTTGATTCTGGGCTTCCCGTTATTAAACTTGTTGGCCTCTCTTGTTACAGTTTATCCTGTACGTCACTTGCATGCTGTGTTTGCAACAAACCCGTTCGTTAACGGGCCGTTGCTAATTGCTATATGTTGAACATATGCAGACTATGCGCGGCTCCTGGATATAGAGTCGGTTGTGCAGCTGGTGCTCCTAGCCAACACGCATACGTCTATACAAGTGAAATGTAAGTGAGGCCCTACTTAGACATGAGCTACCTTGATACCGATTTTCTGGCTTGTAAGCCTCAGCGGACCTATTAAACTGGCTTAAATTCCCTGTTCTAGGTGTTTGTTTGTCACGTAAAAATAGTTGCAGTACAAAAGCATGAGTAACGCAGGAGGCAGGGTTTTGTATAAACTTTGGACGGCACGTGTGAAATCGATTAAGAATTAGATATTTGGAATCCTGAGGCACACGCGCTCGGGTGCAGATCGCAGGGTGAGTTAAGCCATTTGAGCAGCAATTCACTCCAAATTTTCAGGATTGTGTCAGCATGAGATAGTCGGTGGAATTCTGAAGAAATGGAAGCAATGTGGGGCTGTGCAAGCTAGTTGTGGGTGCCTGGTAGGTCATGTATGCATGGGCGTCTGTATCTCATTTTTGCCCCATAACTTTGCAACACTTCAATTTTAGATCTTGATGAGTATGCAGATGGATGCAGAATTTAAACAGGAGCAGATTGGTACCCTTTTTGCCTGGGTGGGGTCACTGGAAGTTGGAAGGGAGTTTTGGGGGGGGGGGAGGGTCAGGGGGGTCCAGCCCAAAAATAGGACGTGCCTTCCTTATAAAAAATCCTGCCTCCTGGGTATTGCATGATTTAAAACGTACGCAACATGTAAGGTAACGCTTAGCTTGTACGTACAGAACTGTGCACCTTGTTATATATTCATGCAAAACGAAGAGAGTGTCTTGGGCTTCTGCACATGATATTTCTTATACCGTACGATTTCAACCTCACCCTGGGTATTACAAACTCACCCTGGGTAAATAACCTGTTTTGGCCTCCAGGGTAATTCCGTTATTGTTATATACCAGTATAATATGGTACATTAAGATATTATGGTACATGATTGGTTTAATTATTTAAAGGCTCCGGGGTTCCCCTGGATTTGCAAAAATAAAACTTGATGGGTGGCTGAAACAGGAGAAGGCTCCCCTGAGCTTCCCCCGGCCCCCCCCCGCTCCCTTCCCTTCCCAGGCCCCGCCCCCGCCCCAGCACCAGCCCCAGCCCAAGGCAGCTCAGCAGTTGCGCAGGTGGGGCAGCTCATACAGACAAGGTCACGCACCCTTGCCCACACCCAAGCTGCACCATCAGCGCAAGCGCAAACAAAGCACGCAGCGGCAGCAGCGACAGCAGTGGGGATAAAGAGGACAGCACCAGCGACAGTGGCTAGAGGTAGCACGAGACAGAGACAGTACTCAGACGTTCTTTTGGACCAAGTGTCAACCCTGTATTTTCATTTAAGAGTGTTATATTTGTGGGAAGCTAAATCGCCCCTCCGCACACATATACATGCGCAGGTACAAGCACACCAACACAGATTCACACGCACAAATGCGCATGTGCATGCATATGCATACACACATACGCACTGACTGGGATGAATGCCCACCGGGATCGGTACGGGAATGGCGAATTTTTTTCTACAGGGTCTGATCTACAGGGACTGATCTACAGGGTCTGATCTTCGGTGGTGAAGATGAGAAAAATACAGGGTTATAGAAAAGTATGTGTATAATTGGGAGTACCGTAAGGTACACGATCACTTTGGATATCGAATAATTATTTGGGATTTTATGATTCTCGAAGTCCTCTCCGAACTGGCTTCAAAGTCAAAATTTATCATATTATGTTAGTGGTTTAAGGATGTTAAAAAATGGCCTCCCAGCGTGCTAGTGGGCCCTGTTCTCAAAGCCCCCAGCTGAGAGGCTGGCTGCTCAGCAGAGAGAGAATATGCTGCAGCCTTTGTTGTTGCTGGTGCAAGTGAAGGTGCATCTGGTGGTAGGGCAGGTGCGGTTGAGGTTGTGTCAAATTCACAAATTAATTCCAGACAGGACCCTCTCAAAACCCGTTCGAACTCAAAAATAATTTCCAAACCCTTAACAAACTAAAAGCGGGATTTTTAATATTTGGTGTCATAAAGTGATCATGGACTTACGGTATATGGTATATGCGGTAACTTAGAAAGGAAAGGACACAGTTCTGGCCAACGTAACAAATGTAAAAAGTAATACGGCCTCCACTAATTCAAAGCAAATGAACAAATCTCGATGCTTCTGTTGCTTAAGAGGCAGCTCTTCTTATTTGTACACTCAAACACAAAAACAGCAAGTTGCGATGAATACCTCAGCCGTTCATCCACCCTCATACTCCCGTCCATTGAGACTATTGTGTTCTCATCTCGCGCGTTGAGGGGACAAAAGGATTGAAACATTAAAACAGACGTAGTTGACTAACTCCTATCCTTCCAGCAATTTTTCGTCCTCTGCAGGGTGTGTGCTCACTCATGACGGTTGTCATTACATTGCCAACCTCCCTGGAATGGTCAGCTTCTTAGGCAGCCTGCTCAGCTGCACCCCACCACCACCCACCACGTCTACCACCAACGTCACCTCTCTCCAAACCAGCAGCAGCACCACCACCACCAGCACCACCACCACCCAACAGCATCACCCACTCGCACCCTTTACTTCCTCTGCCCCAACACCTGGTGATGCGTCATCACAGCCTGTGAATGAGGTGTCTGGGGGTGCCGATTCGAGGCAATGTCTTCCAATCCTGATCCATTTCAGACGAGGAGAGGGTGGAGCCCTTCAGCCCTTGTGTCTTTCTCAGCAGGCGACGCGGGTGGGTGGGTTGCATGCTGCATGTTGCGTTCATACATAGGGAGCAGGGCTATACTTGCAAATGAGTATGAACCAGTCGTTTATCTCTATAAACTCACTTCAAAGGTAGCTTGGATTTAGGGCTGTTGCGGTACAAGGAGCCCACATTGAGCTTGAAGCTTGGATGTTGAAATCTGGGGAGAGATGACACAATTTATTATGTTCAAGGTTCAGGGGTAGGGGGGTTTGAATAGCCTGTTTAATCAGGGGGGTGCCTTAATGCAGCGGAAACATAGTAATTCGATTGAAAACAGTAGCTTCAAAGAATCGAACTTTCATACTGACTCCTGAGACGATCTGATACAAGCTGCTTGTAAATGACTGTAAGCGCACAGCTCACAAGCTGAGTTTGCCAAAGCCGAGTTCTACATTAAATAGCGATGACCGCTAATCCTTACAGTACATCGTTCAACATTTCTCGAGGAGTTCTCTTGTTAGTCTCTGCTTAAACCCTCACAAGTTAAGTACCTAGGTATGGTGACAGTAAAAGGCTGTCAAAGTGAAGGTAAAGGTAGTCTGTTTAGTATTATGTGGCATCAGGCTTGATTGTTTGAGACACGTCCGTGCTAGCAATTCCTGTGTGCTCATTCGTTTTTGAAAGTGTAGGGGCACACCTTCTTCTTCCCGTCTCAGGCTGTTTTACCTGGCGGGGAGGTCGCGAGCCTCTTTCCCTTCATCAACAGAACTGGCCTGAGCCGTAAATGTAGGGTTGGCCGGAATCATACATGTACGGTGTATATACGGTATTTTTGGCAGAGAAATCACTAAATATATGGTCATATACGATGCATTTATACGGTTCTGGCCAACCCTACGTGTATGTATACATATGCATACACACATGTTTTGAATGGAAATGTTGTGTACAATTATATATATTTTTGGGCCTGACGCACGTGCATCGTGCGCTTCTAGTGAGCAACTCTGTAATCTGCGCCGATGCTGCGTCACCACTACAGCAGAGCCGGTTCACTCTCTTTGTACATATAGAGCCGTTTGCATGTATCTCTTTATGTGTAGAGTCGTTTGTATGTATCTCTTTGTCTATATCACTTTGTCCCAGGTTGCCCTACTTCCTTTGGAGGGCCTTCTGCACGAACTGCGCACCAACCCAGGGGTGCCCCTATTGACAGCATCTGGTCAGGCAAGCCCTGTGGTCGTGGTGGACCTCGCGTCAACGATGACTCGTATACTGCAACCGACTCTTAACGGCTTGCTGCTCGCTTACCCAGTAGTTTATTTCATAGAGGGAGGCATGCCAGGCGCAGCAGCTGCTGCCCGTTGTCTTTCTAGCCAGCACCTCACCCTGTTCAAAATGACAGCTGCTCCGCCTCCGGCGTTAGCAGTAGCGTTGGCTAAGGCGGGGATGACTGAAGCACAAGAAATGCTGTGCAAGGGACGCAAGAAGAAGGACGCACTAGGTAGCAGTGGGATGGCAGGCAAGCGCACAGACGTTGTGTGTTGCTTCACAGTGCCTGCGTGCATGTGCTCTCGAGGCGACGACGCTGTTGGCGTGGTGAGCCACATAGATGCTTGGGCTGTCCAGGTCTCACGGAACCTGCATGCCTACTCGTTTGACTGTTGTGAGTGTACACCTTCATCAGTGGGGACCTGTGCGGTCTGTCTGTGATGTGAATGATGCTTGTATGTGCGACCTTGTTGTCTGAGCGAGTCTGGCACTGCACTTTGTTTCAGAGATACCGTCGGTTGCAGATGTTTAAGCTCCTCCATCACCAAATAGCGGAATTTTGAAATGTAGATAGGGAAAATAATTAAGATGCAATATGAGCACAATGCTCAAACCAGAACAGTCCAGCTTCTTGCAAATCTATATAACAACTGAACAAACCCTAGGGAGAAGAATTGAAGAGCCGTCAGTAAGCTGCGGTTGAAATCAACCCCTGGAGCGGTTGAAATCAACCGCTGAGCGATTGCACAACAGGTTGAAAAACCCTCGGTTGATTTCAACCGCTTCAACCGCACTTCAACCGAGGGCAGTTTTTTCTGACGAAACGTTATTCTCCACATCATCCTTTTGGGTGTGGGTGGCACCATCTACAACACTCACACTCTGGAGCCTTTCAAGGAACTGGGTCTTGATTCTCAAAGAGTAAAGAAGCTTGCCTCCAAGCTCCATGTGCACTCTGTGAACTTTGCTGCTAAACTTGTCCATACCAGACGTGCCCTTTCCAGTACTATTATCAACTCTCATTAGGAGCCGGTTTCAGGCCAAGCCTGCAACCCTCTTGATCCCCATTGATTTTCCCTTTCCTTTTCGCGGTGGAGGAGCATTACAGTACTCGGTACCAAAGTGGCTCCTTAATTAATGTGGGGAGTGGTTTTCACTGCCTGCGTAATTTTTTTCTTTTTTCCTTTTTCCATCAGATAAATAGGCTGCGTATCTAAAGCATTGTTATACATTAAAAAAGATATTGAGGTCGGAGTCGAGTTGTGCAAAGCAAAGCCTAAGACAAAATAAGCATACAAGCCACAACATTACAGTTCAGGCATGCCTACTAAACACCAGGAAATGTACTACTCAAGAGGGTGATGGCAGTGCAAATCTAGAGTGGTCAAGAAAATGTATACCAATATGTTCTGAACATAGTCGTTCAAAGAAAAGCATGCAGGAAGGGAATCTTTGTAAGGTTTACAAAGGTTTTTGAAAAAAAGGCCTTCAGTCAAGAAGTGCGACTGCTAGCCTGCTCATAAACAGCGATTAGTTACTGGAAAAATTGCTTGTTATTGTCCTGGCTTAGGAAACGTGGGCTCGTGTTGAAGGAAACAGTGATGCAAAATTCTGCGGAGAGCAATAAAGTGGGGAGTGGCGCAGTGGAAAGGAACATGCTGCTCATCTAAGACCAATTCAATTAAGCATCTGCCAGGACCAACCGACTGCATTGAATGAAAGAGGGGAAAACATTTTCTATATGTTTAGGTGCTATCTGATGTTTAGGCAGCTATCACATTGCTCAAATGACACTTGCCTGCAACTCACCTTGCAGCTTCCAGCCTGGCATGCACCAGTGGGGTTCCTTGCGAGAGGGCAGCACATGGCACTGTCAGTGCTAGGAAGCAAGGGGTGTCTCAGCTACCCTGCCTGGAGTCCAGCATGGCCGCGCTCAATGCAGAGGAGACAACCTTAGCAAATACTCCTCTCTATCTAAAGAGAGTGCTTGCTATCTCATGCTATTTGTCGTATACAAGTAGGATAGGGATCTTACTTTTTGCTCTTTATTATTTTGCAGCGCAATTCCCTGTCGCTGGCCGGCGTTTCCAGCTTGTTGCCAGCGGCCCTGACCATCCCCAGTACCATGGAGTGTTTAAAAGTGACACCCGCTTTTTCAATTGGTGTGTGTGAGCTTCTGTGATGCTTTGGAGGCAATGATTCTGTGCCTTTGCAAGCATCGAAAATTTAATGTAAATCTATCTTGATCCCTTTTCTATGTGTGATTTACCAGCAAAGACCAAGACGTGTTGCCGCCTGTCATCATTTTCCTTGCACTTCTAAATGCAGGCACAGAAGCGCCAGCTGGAAGATGCTGGCCATCTTACACATTAATTGGTTGCTCTTTCTGCGTTTTGGTAACAAAGGTCTCGCCTACCTTGTTTGCAGCGGACCAGCAGGGCAATGTGGGGATGCCAACAAAGTGCCCCTCAGAATGTTTATCAGCAGATGCTTCTTTAAGGCAGGCTAAGGTAAGAGTTGTATGCCCCTTTCTAATTGGATATCTGTATCATATCATGATGGCGTCAACTGTTTTTGCTTCCATTTCAATATAATGTGCACTTTTGTGTTTAATGTAACGCAAAACACCCCAATTTTTTTAACATCACATACAGGCCAAACTCAACAAGGTCTCCGACGAATGCTGCCCCCCCACTACAAATACACCATCGATTCCGCCCGTGAAAGCTCGGCAAGGCACCAGCAAGGACTGCAAACCAAGGCAAAGGAAACAGCAGAGGCACTTGGTTGCGCAGCGATGGAAGTCAAGGAGGCTGCTGAGGACAAGCGCGAGGATGACGACCTTGACTGCCTAGATGGTTAAGGTATCAGTGATTGAGGAAAATAGTTTGCATATTGACGGGCTGAGCCCAAAGAGTGAGCTACACAGACATAGCTACACAGAGATAGTTACACGCATAGGAAGGAAATGGAAGTCTATTTCCCGAACATCAATACCTGTGTTTCATCAGACTTCCAGCTTACCTGATAAGCAGGCAATTCAAATCAGTGATAACACAATACCTCTTTATAGAAACAGCCATCAGGTCGTTTGCATGACATACGAATCGTTTTAAAAGCCACGCACTGACACACACACACACACACACACACACACACACACACACACGCATATTCACCTAACATCCCCACTTGCACACAGAAGGCCCCTTTGTCACGCCCTCTGCTCCTCTAGAACAGCAGTCTGGATCAGGTGCGTAGCATCTTTTTTGGGCTATGCACCCCCTCCTCATTCTCCCTTTTCTTGCCCTCTTTTTTATCTTTTCCCAGCAGTTTTATTTGGGAACCTATAGTGGCGAGACAGGGTGCTGCATGTTTTCCTTCAGCTCATCTAGCCTGGAATTTACAATCACAAAATGGGGCAATGCTAGGCCATTTATTTACAATGATATTGTGGAAATAGAGATGACACCTCTCCGTGGTTCACCAAATATCACCAAATTGGCAGCATGCCAAGTCTCATACAATGTCATTATATGCATTCAATTAAGCATGAGCATACATGCGCCCCTGTTGACGTGCATACACTCTGTTTTGACAATCTCACACAGAATGCACGTACACTCACTTGCCTATTTACGTGCCCTACATACACACAGGGAGAGGCCTTATGCCACCCCCCCTCTCTGCTGACTATATATTTCATCAAGGTATGCAATAACATTGCAACTTTAAGCGCCTTCTCAGCTTTGAAATCCTCCTTGACCTTGTTTTTTTGGTACTGAGCACAGTAGTTCTCCTTTTTCTTGGTGCTAAGTATGGAAAGAGCCTTCGCTCAGCTAATCGATTGGACAATTGGAACTCAATGTGATGCAATCATACAGTTTTGACAAAAAGCACTTTGATCGGTACATATGGGAGAAAGGGGGAAATTTATCTTCTTTAACTCCACATAATTGACAATTGCAAGATATCATGTAGAGTACATGCAATTATGCACCCTCTTTGTGCATAAACATACCTTGTCTGCTTACCTACACAGATGCGTACAAAAACAATTATATAGGCAGAAAAAATCACTCTTTACATTGATTAAGGGAAAGAAAGCTTCAGGTAATGTGGAACCGGCAACTTTTTTGTAGTAAACAAGAAAGGCCCAGTCACAGAGGTGCACAAACCTATGTACACAATTTCCAATTACAATTGCACATGGGCTTAGATATGTGTACATAAATTCCCAAACACACACAGCAGGAGGACGCGTATCCGTCTGTCGTGTCGCCATACATGGAGAGGTCCTGAGGTCCGAGAAGAAAAAGATGTGACTCCAGTGGGGATCACACGGGTATATCGGATCGACAAATTAGTTGTGGTGATATTATTATTAGCATCACACAGCTACCAACTCCATTGATGCCTCGCTGAAACTTGTAAAACCCGTGCCATGCTCTTTTAATTCCTGCTCTTTTTTCTGCTGCCGGGTCAATGACAGGTGCGGATGGGCTTGAGTGCGCACAGCGGATAGCCTTGTCTCTCTGGAATGGACATGGCTATGGCAGAAAGGTAGTGGTATCACTCCTGTATTTCATGTTCTGCCTTTCTTGGGAGTCAAACCTAACCCGGTCACCATGTTCTAAGTCTCAATCTACCACAAAAAAGGGTCACCATGTAACAATGACCAGGGACAAGGCATCCGTGGATGCGATGATTACCTATGCTCAAACCACTTGCTCCACGATCTTCTCTTGCTCACACCACTACTTTCCCCGCACTTCTTGCCCTACCTCATTGTCGACCAAAGGTAAGGTAAGGTAAGGTTAAATCACTATATATGCCTCAAAGGGCATCTCAGCGGAAGTGTGGAAAAAGCCTGAAACTACACCTGGCTGAACAAAAGAAACAGAAGCCAGCTACTGCTGACCCGTCCGATGCTGTCCTCCACAACTCCCTGTCGACCTTATCATATGGAAAGACCCCACAAGCCCCTCACCCACCCTAACCTGCCTCCCCAATCAGCTAAACAAAAGCAAATGCACAGAGAAGGCTTGGCTGAACCCTAGACTTGATCAAGATCATGGAGTACATTGGAACCTCAGATTTGGGGTCGACGATGGTGTGTGGCAGTAGTGGATATAGCTGTGCTCAAGCAGTGGTGTTGCAACAGGCTGACAATCAGCAGGAGGGGCACCAAAGAGCAGCTGCAGGAGCAGGATCAGGAGCACAGGCTTGGGAGGAGCAGGCGTTGGATCCGCAGACGCAGCGGGGGTGGGTGGTGTGTGAGGTGCAGGGCGAGAAGAAGCAAGAGGTGGGCGAGGAGGAGCAAGAGGAGGGCGAGGAGGAGCAAGAGGAGGGCGAGGAGGAGCAGCTGGGGCAGCCACAACCACAGCAGCAGCAGCAGCAGCAGCCAAAGAAGCGACAGTGGAAGGACGTGGAGGGGGGGGAGGAGCAGAGTGCTACAGAGCGAGCAGGAGGGAGGTAAGACTGTACGAACACATTGTCAATCACATGACGACGCCTCAATCTGTCTTTTGCATCACGAGTTGCGCACTATTTGTTTGGATATCTACGATGGTGTTTTTCAGTACTACCATACCTCAACACTTGCCTTTCGTGCAGCTGATAACTTTTGTACCATGCATTGAACATGCTTTGCGTTATCTCTTGTATTTCCCAAACTCCTCTTTCAGTGCCATCAGGAAGATCCTAGCGCATAAACGAGCCTGTTCTTATTGCTAGTGCCAAAAACACAAAGGAACAAAAACTATCCGTATGGCGATCATCCCTGTTGCGAAGCCTTTGAATTTCTTATTGCTTGCAAACGCATTTTCAATCACATGACTTTTGCGTCACGAGTTGCGCACTGCTTGTTCGGATAGCCGATGTTTAAACATTTGACACTGGAAATATGGCATCGATGTGTCTCAATAATCGATTGAAAACACTTGTTTTATGAACTTCTGATGCATTGTAACATGGATCTATGAATGTCTACATCAGAAAGTATCCTGCGATTGGACGCGACGGCAAAAATGACAGGTTGATGCGCTATTATTCTTGTAACCTTGAAACAGTAAACATTGCATAAAAAGAAAAGCTTACGGCACCCTGGGCCATGCCCATACCCAAAAAGAAGCCACCAAATAACTCAGGATATATTTCCCTGAGTGTGTACGCACGCAGGAATCTACATGCCAGCGGAAGATGCTTCTCATCATGACAATCAGGTCAACCAGTGTGCAAGAGGATGCTCGTTAGGGCTGGCGCCTAAGGAACTCAATCACTTTGCGAGCAGCTGCCTTGCAGCCTTGCTGCCCCACTTCCTGCATGCTCGCTAGCAGCGGAACCTCATTCAGCATTGTCAGGCTCGCCTCATAGTCCTTGCTCCGCCCTTGGTGGAACAAGCTCACGGCATGGCTGCTCACAGTGCACAGGTTCAACCAATCCTCCCAAGTGAAGCCCAGGCGCTGCAGGCCACGCTTCACGGCGTCTGTGGTCTGCTGACCGTAGCGCTCTGGGTCTCTGTCTTCCCTTCGCAAAAGCAAGGCCAGATGGTCCCAGCTCGTGATGCTTGTCTCAGACGATACCTCCTCAAGGACATACATCCGGAAATCAGCAATGTAGTCCTGCAATTCTGTGTTTGACGTGGGTAGCGAGTCAAGACACGTCAGATACAAGTCATCCTGTGGATGCATTGCAAATGCAACAGCAGATTCTTACAATGACTGAAAGACTATTTTTTTTTGGCCTGTTTCAACATGTTCAGGAGGTTTATGACTTGAAGGGACACGGGGGCAGTCAAGAACCAAGCCTTCAAAGACATATGTGTGCATTGCATGGAGAGACAGCAACAAAAGAGTGGGAGTGCATGTCAACTATAAGGAGCTTGACTTTGGAAGTGCAAGGGCTTTTCTCATGCATTTCCTATGACTCACATCACACCGATCATTGCTTGGCAAGCAGGAACCAGGTGGAACATGGACACGAGGGAGCCAAATTCAACTTTTTAGACTGCTGCCAAGTCAATTGTGAACGACCAATCAGATCATGCTCCAGTTGCTAGCTACAGACCAACTCCTCTCACCTGCAAACATGGTAGCCTGTTGCAGCTGTGTTTGCATGGAGCACAAGGCTACAGAAATTTGCTCCATCAAGCTCACAGTCTCGTGCCCATCTTGGTGCCCTTGTGCAGCCATTTCACCACACTACTCAGCTTCTCCTCAGCCTGGAAGGGAAAGGGCAGGTTGTCCGACATCTTACAAGTTGGCAAGGTGGGCCAATGTTAAATAATATCTAGGCACATAAATCCTTTTTTTTAAGCTTTTTATTCCCAATCCTTCCGCGCAATTGCAGATGTTAATTTTTTCATTTGCTTCATTCTGTCATGCAAGTGTGAGACAGGTAAGTTCTTGGCTCACGCATCACAGTCCTTGTTGCTATTGGTGTTACTGCTCTACTATCAGCTATTTTGTTTGGCTTGAAGAAAGTAACTGATGGGCTCCTCCAGCAGCCTGCCTGGTAACCCTCGCTGCCCTTTGCCACCGCACCCACCCACTGCAGCACCTCCAATTCAAAGGCGCCACGCTCCTGCTCAGCAGCTGTGTGTGGAGGCGCCATGACAAAAGTGCGCGCACGCCCTCTTGCAGCCCGTGCCCTGTTGTATGTGGCACATAGGACTCATCGCCATGCACCAGGCCAAGAGGCAGAGGTCCGGAAGGCAGGCAGCGGCTGCAGACTGGGGCAGGCTGAAGGAGGCAGCTCCACGTGCAGAAGCAAATTGGCAAATAGTTGGAAGTGGCAGTGTGACCTTTATACTATCAAAAGATTAATGGCGCATTTACAATGGGTGGATTAACGGATTAATGGATTAACGAAAAATCATTAATCCACTTTTGCATTTACAATGGGTGGATTAACGGACGGATTAATGAATAAATGCGGATTAATTTGCATTAATCTCTATCAGGGGGGGGGGGTCGATAGAGGATTAATGGTGTGGATTAATGACATAAAGTGGCGTTGACCACTGTATAAAACGCCTTTCAATCTAAGTAAAGTCTGGG
>Ga0307947_1002554_pt1 | contig 14600 bp, 12 predicted proteins | sample OrgLakmetagen232_FD_201840 | JGI IMG/M metagenome (GOLD analysis project Ga0307947, IMG submission 201840) | Saline water microbial communities from Organic Lake, Antarctica - #232 | ecosystem: Environmental > Aquatic > Non-marine Saline and Alkaline > Saline | place: Antarctica: Organic Lake...
GTGTGAAATCTCAGTTTGGTTGAGGAGGGGAGGGGTGGGGGATGCGAGCCTCAGTCAGATGCACAGGGGGGGGGCATGCATGTGTGAGATCTCAGTGTTGTGGAGGAGAGGAGGGGCAGGATTGTTGCGCACTCGTATCGTCATCTACCTTTTACCGATAGTTTGAACTGTTTTTGCCAGTGCCAACTCTCATCAGGAGCCTATTTCAGGCCAACCCTTTCCAGTACCATGACCAACTCACATCAGGAGCCGTTTTCAGGCCAAGCCTGCAACCCTTCTGATCCCCACTGATGCTTTCCTCTTTACTCTGGCGTGGGGGTTTTACGGCACCCAGTACCAAAGTGGCTTCTTTTCCTTGAATACTGTGGGGAGTGCTTTCTCGCTGCCTGCATAGCAAAATTTTTTTTCAAGTGGTTTCTCGCTGCCTGCGTAGTATTTTTCACTTCTTCTTTCCAGGTCACCACCTATATAGTTAAAACATGCACGTTGGTAACCCCACAGCACCCCACGAGGAAAGGGGAAATCCACGGCCTGCGTAATTTTCTTTTTCCCTTCTTCTTTCCAGGTCACCACCTATTAAGTTAAAGCATGCAGGCAGGTAGCCCCACATCACCCCACAGGGAAAGGCAAAAACCACGGCCTGCGTAGTGTTCTTGTTTCCTTCTTTAAGCTACAGACAGGCTACAAACAGGTAGCTCAAGTAAAGCCTCTCACCGAAAATACTTCACACCCATGCTCCTTGACAAGAAAACCCAGACGGCCCACGCATGCCGACGCACCCAAGCGCTTCGTGAACAACTAGAAGGACGGTCGCACTCAAAGATCTGGTCGTGAGCAAGAGCATCAAAGCGAGCGCTTCGCTCATCTTATCCGACGAAGGAAATAGATGCACGTGCTCAGGTTCATGGCCAGTTGCGACACTCTCTTGCCAGCACCATATACATACGGTGCATTTAAAGGTCATTTTGGCAGGGAAATCACACCAAGATTACGGTCATATACGGTGCATATAAACGGTTATGGCCAGTTGCGACACTCTCTTGCCAGCACCATATACATACGGTGCATTTAAAGGTCATTTTGGCAGGGAAATCACACCAAGATTAGGTCATATACGGTGCATTTAAAGGTCATTTTGGCAGGGAAGTCGCACCAAGGTTACGGTCATGTACGGTGCATTTAAAGGTCATTTTGGCAGGGAAACCACACCAAGATTACGGTCATATACGGTCAGTGTTGTGACCCTACGGTGTACGGTACGGTTGACGGTAATACGGTACGGTACCGTAATTACGGTACACCACCGTATTTTGTACGGTTTTCGCAAATTTGGGACCGTATTACGGTCGATTACGGTACGGTCTACGGTACGGTCCATAATTTTCCTCGATTACGGTAAATTACCGTAATTTCTTTACCTTCACTGTGGCTACAGTGGCACTTGTGCCACTGATAGCTAACTTCCTGCTACGAAATGTGTCCTCAAAAACCCCTCCCTCAGTGTCCTCCCCCCTGTCTGAACCACTTCGCTGCATGTCCATGCTGTTCTGCCCCTGCTGCTCTCCAACTCCAGCGCTTGCTGCTGCTCAAGCTGCTCCTGCTCCTGCTCTTCCTCAGCAGAGCAAATACCCTCCAGCTACTCAGCAAAGCCCTTGTCTGACTCCGGGATTTCATCGAACTCAAAACCGTGCGTGCATGCGTGCGTGCGTGCGTGTGTGTGTGTGTGTGCACGCGTGCGTGCGTGCGTGCGTGCGTGCATGCACGTGTGTGTCCTTCCCACCAATTTTTATTCTTCACATGGCGCTTGCCTTGCCTGCCCTTGCCCTGCAGGCTCCCTGATGCAGGGTGCTCCCCCACACCCAGGTTTCTGGGCATGGGCAAGCCACTGCCATGCATCCCCACCCTTTGCTTCTTCCTAGAAACATTTGCACTCATTGCTGTAAACTAATAAATTCTATTGCGTGGAAGGGGGATGGAAAGCTGTAGGTTCACACCGCAACTTTGACACGCGCCTCAAAATCACTACGATTTACCCACCGTAATTTGTACGATTTGCCACCGTTTATGACGGTTTGGACCGTAATCCCGGTTTTACCGTAATTTCTACGGTATGACCGTAGTACGGCGTACACCGTACCGTAATACGGTGCAAAATTCTCGATTACGGCGTAAAGTCACAACACTGTATACGGTGCATTTAGAGGTCATTTTGGCAGGGAAATCGCACCAAGATTACGGTCATGTACGGTGCATATAAAGGTCATTTTGGCAGGGAAATCACACCAAGATTACGGTCATATACGGTGCATATAAAAGGTTTATGGCCAGTTGCGACACTCTCTTGCCAGCACCATATACATACGGTGCATTTAAAGGTCATTTTGGCAGCGAAATCACACCAAGATTACGGTCATATACGGTGCATTTAAAGGTCATTTTGGCAGGGAAATCACACCAAAATTACGGTCATATACGGTGCATATAAACGGTTTATGGCCAGTTGCGACACTCTCTTGCCAGCACCTTATACATACGGTGCATTTAAAGGTCATTTTGGCAGGGAAATCACACCAAGATTACGGTCATATACGGTGCATATAAATAGGGTTAGCCAAAACCGTATATATACACCGTACATGACCGTATATGTGATGATTTCCCTGCCAAAATAACCGTATGTACACCGTATTTATATGGTTCTGGCCAACCCTACATATAAACGGTTATGGCCAGCTGCGCCGCTCTCTTTTGACACGTCACATACATGGGGTTGGCCAGATCCGTATGCACGCACCATAATATACCGTATATTCAGGCATTTCCCTGCTAGGATTACCGTGCATCCGCCATGAATGTATGGTGCTGGCCAACCCTAGTTATAAACAGTGTGCCAAATGTCCAACTTCCGCACTACACTGATGTATGTACGGTATGGCTCTTTGTACGGTATGGCTCTTTGTACGGTATATGGCTCTTGGTACGGTATGGCTCTTGGTACGGTATGGCTCATGGTACGGTATGGCTCATGGTACGGTATATGGCTCATGGTACGGTATGGCTCATGGTACAGTATATGGCTCTTGGTACGGTATATGGCTCATGGTACGGTATATGGCTCTTGGTACGGTATATGGCTCTTGGTACGGTATGGCTCTTGGTACGGTATGGCTCATGGTTCGATCTGACCGATGCACGTGCTTCGGGCTGTGGCCAGTTCCCAGAACTCCTGCAAAGTACATAGGCTTGACCTCCTGCACCGTAACGCGCATGTGTAGGGTTAGCCAAAACCCTATACATACGGTGTATATACGGTATTTTTGGCAGGGAGATCACCAAATATACGGTCATATACGGAGTATATACACGGTCCTGGCCAACCCTACGCATGTGCGTTACGGTGCTGTGATACGGACCTGACATACCTTGATAAATAGTTGTGGACGGTTTGCCAGACCCCACTGATCAAATGTGTGTAATCCAGCGTACGAGATTCCTCGCACTGCAAATAAGGTTGGACGGTGCAATCATTCGGGTCTGGCCAGTGCACGCCATCATTCAAACTCTAGGGTGTGGTAGGTGTGTGCATACAAAGGTTTACAAAGGGGGGTAACCGGCAGCCGTGGGCTTTTTTTGCTGGTCTCAGTCAGCAACGAGTAAACGTGTATAGTAAAGCTAGGGATACTGGTGCACAGCCAGTGTAAAGTTAAGGATGAAAAGAAACTGGTCACAGCCAGTGCAAATCTGTCTCTAACATAGGTGAAAGCTAGAAGCGAAGTTCAAGCAGATATTAATGCGACTTAGTTGTGTGCATAGGTGTGTGTGCATAGGGTTGGTCGGAACCGTGTGCACTTTAGGATGGTAGGTGTGTGCATGAAGTTGGTCAGAACCGTGTGACCTTTAGGATGTGATAGGTGTGTGCATAGGGTTAGTCAGAACCGTGTGACCGTTAGGATGGTAGGTGCGTGCATAGGGTTGGTTAGGGCCATATATATAATATGTACGCCGTATACGACCGTATGTTGTGGTGGTTTTCCTGCCAAACTCCACGTATGTGCAGTATATGGTTTGGCCAACCCTATGTGTGCATTATCCCTGTGTGTGTAAACAATTACACATGCAGTGAAGCAGACACACAAACGCATGCACACACACATACACACACACAAGTAAACTGTGTGTACCCGGCACGTTGACCCACACGTTGTTCTCACAATGCACGCATACACACGCACACACGTGTGCACATCCACACAATTAGAAATGCATACACATACAAACATACATGCGCACGTACATGTACACAAACACTCCCATGTACAGAAAAAACACATATGCATATACACACTATTACACACACATACACATCCGCAGGTGTGGCTGTCCATTGCCAACCTAGTTGTGGAGCCAAAAAGCAGGGCCAAGTACAGGTTTGACGAATGGCGCAAAGACAGGCTGCTGACGCTCAAGCGCTTTATGAACGAGCTACTGTTCGACCAGATGCCGGTACGCTGAAGCATGAATATGTGTGTAAGCGTGTTATTAATTGTGCATAAGTGCGTGCTGTTGCTGACCCTCACGCGCTTTATGAACGAGCTACTGTTTGACCAGATGCCGGTACGCTGAAGTATGTTTTTTTTTGTAACATGTTGCTAATTGTGCATAAGTGTGTGCCGTGGCTGACCCTTACGCGCTTTATGAACGAGCTACTGTTCGACCAGATGCCGGTACGCTGAAGCATGAATATGTGGTGATATGTGTGTAAGCGTGTTACTAATTGTGCATAAGTGAGTGCTGTTGCTGACCCTAACGCGCTTTATGAACAAGCTACTGTTCGACCAGATGCCGGTACGTGGAAGTACGCGTGGAAGTACGAGCTTTGTACGCAAGCACGTACGTACCTGCGCATGAGTGCGTGCATGTTTGCTGATGCGCACGCGCTTCATGAATGAGCTGCTGTGCGACTAGATGCCAGTGTACGCGCATACACACACAAATACACTCACAAACTCACGCACACACTGCACGTGTGCAAACCAAACACGTTGCACTGATGTGTAAGTGTCTTAAACAAACAGTAGCTTTGCCTCAGACGTATTCACAGTTGTACACACACACATACACACACAAACACACACACACACACACATGCGTGTGCGTGCATGGACAAGCAAGCATGTATGCATGGTGTATGTATGTGTGTATAAGAGTGTGTGTATGTGTGTGTGTGTGTCCCAAAATATCTGACAGTCTCAAAAAAGGTCGACAGCAACCTCCAATAACTGATAACCACCTGATCCCTGCAAGTCCCTCCCCCACACACATTAACTTTTCAGGTGGGGTCCTGTGAGGCTCTCTGCACGTTCTAGGTGGTGCTGATCTGGACGTACGCGTTTCTTTCTCAAAAATGCTGCTTACATAGGGTTGGCCAAAACGGTACATATAGACGCCTTATATACGGTACATGTTAAACGCCTTATATTTGGTTTTCACCATAGGGGCTATCCGCTATATACGGCGTATATGTATACACCGATTCGGACCACCCTATGCTTGCTTGCTCCATGCCTCTCTTGTTGCTGCTTCGTGCACGCGCATAAAGGTGCGCAGAGTGTCTGCAGCGCGACATGCTGGACAAAATGGCTCTGTGTATTTGTAAATACAAGAACAAATGCATGCTAGCATACTGCGTCCGCGTTTGCATTCACGCGTGCAGGGTACACACACACAAACACACTAGAGTACTGCGTCCGTGTGTGCTGCTCAAAGCCTTGCAGCATGTCCTGAATGAAATGGGGGTGGTTGAATGCAAATTAATGCAGCGCACATGCGCACATGCATATCAGCGTACCGGGTCCTCTTTCGTGTGATGATCTCTATATTTTTGCACTATATATGTGTGCGTTATATGTGTGCATTATCTATTTACTTGTGTGTATTTGTGTACATTATCAAAGCGTACGCAGGTGCTCAAAAGACGTCCAGCGTTTCCTGGACAAAATGGCTCAGGGGTTGACAAGTATAAACATACAAACAAACGTACTGCGTTTGCATGTGCTTTTGTGTGTGTGTGTGTGTGCAGTTGCTCACAGATCACAGACCTATAATGTTTTTTGGGTGAAATGGCGCTGGGTGTGGGCAAGTACAAGTAAACATGCATGCTAACGTGCTACATCCACATGTGCGTTCGTGTGTGTACAGGTGCTTAAAGACCTCCAGCGTGTCTTGGATGAAATGGCGCTGGGTGTGGGTAGCGATGCGCACTCCGCACGCAACGCTGCTCTGATTCTTGAGGCAGTGCCTGTGGTGAGTTTGGCTGTTGTGTTTTGGTGTTGCATGTTGAGTCTAGGCTGCTGGTATGAGGTACGAGTGCTGCTGAGGCAGTTAGTGCGATGTCAGGGTCGCTGATGTCCTGATTGTGATGTAGTGAGGACAAGCTGCTCGTGCTGTGCATTCAGAGGCAGTGTCCGTGGTGAGTTAATGGCCGGTGTTCTCTTTCGGACTACTTGGTGATGCTAGGTTGCCGATACCCTTCATTCATATATAGTGCCTGTGGTGAGTGTATGGCCGATGCTCTTATTAGTGTTACATGTACTGTTAGTGCATACTAAACCCTGGTGAGTCGAAGGCCGCGCTTGCACTTCATTCAGAGGCACTGCCTGTGATAAATTTGGGCTGCTGCTGATCTGTGTTTGTAATCAGTCTGTCTGTGTTTGTAAGCAGTCTGTAAGCTGTTTGTAAGCAGTCTGTTTGTAAGCAGTCTGTAAGCCGTTTGTAAGCAGTCTGTTTGTAAGCACCACCTTGTAAGCACATTGTAAGCGCCACCTTGTAAGCACCACCTTGTAAGCAGTCTGTTTGTAAGCACTTTGTAAGCACCACCTTGTAATCACCACTTTGTAAGCACCACCTTGTAAGCACCACCTGTTTGTAAGCACCTCCTTGTAAGCACTTTGTAAGCACCACTTTGTAAGCACTTTGTAAGCACTTTGTAAGCACCACCTTGTAAGCACCACCTTGTAAGCACCACCTGTTTGTAAGCACCACCTTGTAAGCAATTTGTAAGCACCACTTTGTAAGCACTTTGTAAGCACCACCTGTTTGTAAGCAGTCTGTAAGCCGTTTGTAAGCAGTCTGTTTGTAAGCACCACCTTGTAAGCACTTTGTAAGCGCCACCTTGTAAGCACCACCTTGTAAGCAGTCTGTTTGTAAGCACTTTGTAAGCACCACCTTGTAAGCACCACCTTGTAAGCACTTTGTAAGCACCACCTTGTAAGCACCACCTGTTTGTAAGCACCACCTGTTTGTAAGCAGTCTGTAAACCGTTTGTAAGCACCACCTGTTTGTAAGCACCACTTTGTAAGCACTTTGTAAGTTGTAAGCACCACCTGTTTGTAAGCACCACCTTGTAAGCACTTTGTAAGCACCACCTTGTAAGCACCACCTTGTAAGCAGTCTGTTTGTAAGCACTTTGTAAGCACCACCTTGTAATCACCACTTTGTAAGCACCACCTTGTAAGCACCACCTGTTTGTAAGCACCTTGTAAGCACCACCTTGTAAGCACCACCTGTTTGTAAGCACCACCTTGTAAGCACTTTGTAAGCACCACCTTGTAAGCACCACCTTGTAAGCACCACCTGTTTGTAAGCAGTCTGTAAGCCGTTTGGGCTTCTGATGTTTTGAATGAGATGCGGTGTGACTTAACTGCCGCCACACTACATTCAGAATCAGTTCACAGTGCCGCCACACTACATTCAGTGCCGCCACACTACATTCAGAATCAGTTCACAGTGCCGCCACACTACATTCAGAATCAGTTCACAGTGCCGCCACACTACATTCAGAATCAGTTCACGGTGCCGCCACACTACATTCAGTGCCGCCACACCACATTCAGAATCAGTACCGCCACACTACATTCAGTGCCGCCACACTACATTCAAAATCAGTTCACAGTGCTGCCACACTCTCTCTGCGCCTACTCATCACTGCGGTGATTAACCACGCCTATTAATCACTGCGGCGATTGATCACTGCGCCTATTCTCTCTCTGCGCCTATTAACCACTGCGGTGACTAACCACGCCTATCAGTCACTGAGGTTTAAACCTTCTATGTAAAAACGCACCACGCCTATCAATCACTGCGGTTATTGATCGCTGCGCCTATTCCCTCTCTGCGCCTACTCCCTCTCTGCGCCTATTAACCACTGCGGTGATTAAACACGCCTATCAGTCACTGAGGTTTTAACCTTCTATGTACAAATGCACCACGCCTATCAATCACTGCGGTTATTGATCACTGCGCCTACTCCCTCTCTGCGCCTATTCATCACTGCGGCGATTAACCACGCCTATCAATCACTGCGGCGATTGATCGCTGCGCCTACTCCCTCTCTGCACCTATTAACCACTGCGGTGGCTAACCACGCCTATCAGTCACTGAGGTTTAAGCCTTCTATGTACAAATGCACCACGCCTATCAATCACTGCGGTTATTGATCGCTGCACCTATTCCCTCTCTGCGCCTATTCATCACTGCGGTGATTAACCACGCCTATTAATCACTGCGGCGATTGATCACTGCGCCTATTCTCTCTCTGCGCCTATTAACCACTGCGGTGACTAACCACGCCTATCAGTCACTGAGGGGATCCTTCTATGTACAAATGCACCACGCCTATCAATCACTGCGGTTTTTTATCGCTGCGCCTACTCCCTCTCTGCGCCTATTCTCTCTCTGCGCCTATTCATCACTGCGGTGATTAACCACGCCTATCAATCACTGCAGTAATTGATTTCTGCGCCTACTCCCTCTCTGCGCCTATTCAGCACTGCGGTGATTAACCACGCCTATCAGTCACTGAGGTTTTAACCTTCTATGTACAAATGCACCACGCCTATCAATCACTGCGGTTATTGATCGCTGCACCTACTCCCTCTCTGCGTTTATTCAACACTGGTGATTAACCACGTCTATCAGTCACTGAGGGCTGAGGGGATCCTTCTATGTAAAAATGCTTGTAGCTGCAAGACACGTTGCTTGCAATAAATGATTGGAGGGGGCTGGCTCTGTCACAGGCTCAGGCTCAGCCATTTCGGTGACGCATTACTTATTATGCCCCACTCCAAGTTGCTGTTGACTCCTTTCTGTTCACAATCATGACGCAGTTGCGAGACTCCTTGTTAGCTGTGGATGATTGGAGGGGGCTGGCTCTGTCACAGGCTCAGGCACAATTTAGCCCTGAGGAAATGAAGCGCACCGTCAAGTCCATGTACGCTAGTTTGGCACAGGTGGGGGTGGAGAGATGGTCTTGTCGTGTTTGCTTGTGTGTGTTTGTTTGCATTTGTTGGGTGTGTATTTGTGTATGCGTGTGTGCGTGTGTTTGTAGACGGCTCCCCTTAAAACTGCGGCATTGTTTAGGCCCAAGACAACGGCACACACCAACAATGCCACGTACGCATGCTTGGCACAGGAGATGGATGTATGTGTGTGTACATGTGTGAGTGTGTGTATGTGTTTGTGTGTGACATTCTCAAGTTTCCAAGGCCTTATTTACAGCTTGACGTACGTGGGTCTGTAGATCTATGCACAAACGTGCAGCTGTTTCTTTCTTTGGGCTGGTTGCGTTATGTGTAGGGTTGGCCAGAACCGTTTTAAGTGCACCGAATATGACCGTATGTATGGTGATTTTCCTGTTAAAAAATACCGTACGTACACCGTATGTATGTATGGTTCTAGCCATCCCTAGTTACGTGGCATGAAGCCTCTTTCTCCTGACAAGGCCTTCTATCTGTCAGGGCCACCTGATCTATCTGTCAGGGTAACCGGATCCATTTGTCAGGGCAACCTGGCAAGGCCTTCAATCTGTCAGGGCAACCTCATCTATCTGTCAGGGTAACCTGAGTTTCACTGTTCATTCTGGCTCATTGGCAGAGACGCATACATATAATCATAAATATTTTGCGCAGCATGATGGTTAAATGAATACCAGTCGTCGACCTTTGTCTTCGTAACTGTTACAGCCTTTTTAAGCCAGAACAACAACAAGCTTTGTTTTTTCCTCCATAAACTATCTTTTTATGAGCAGGCTAGCAGCCGCATTTTCTGACTGAAGGCCTTTTTTTGTAAACCTTGTTACATCCTTCATTCTTTTTATTACAAATTGCATGATACCAGTTGTACACACACATGCACACGCACATGTACATCTGCACACAATCACATCCATACGAATGTGCACACAACGTAGGCCTTTGACTTCATGGCTGACATGGATACGGTGGGGCATGCCCTCGGACAGAACCACTGCAGCAGTCAAGGAGACAAAGGACAAAGGGGTGATAGCAGCAGTGGCCCAGGGCCTGTGCGGCTGAGTAGCTGGCGCAAGGTGTGTGTGTGTGTGTGCGTGTGTGTACGCGTATATGTGTGTGTGCGCTTGAGTGCATGCATGCACGTATGTGTGCTGAGTGCTGCAGCAGGTGCGTGATGGGTAGGTGCACTCATGTCTGGAAGGGTTTGTGTATGTGTGTGTGTGCGTCTATGTATGTGTGTATGCTGTTGGTGGATGGCGTGATTTGCAGAGCTGAATGTGTATGTGTGTATTTGCCTATGTATGTATGTATGTGTGTGTGTTCTGTTGGTGGGTGGCGTGAAGTGCAGAGCTGAGTTTGTATGTGTGTATTTGCCTATGTATGTATATGTGTGTGCTGTTGGTGGGTGGCGTGAGGTGCAGAGCTGAACACACAGCTACGATGGGTAATAAATTTAAAAGGAAGAAGGCAAGAACTGTTCCCAGGCGCCGTTAAACTTTTGACGTAGGGTTGGCCAGAATTGTGTATATACACTGTATATGACCGTATATTTGGTGGTTTCCTGCCAAATTTTACCGTACATACTCCGTATTTTATGGTTCTGGCCAACCCTATCCTGATGGGAAGGAACGCGTGGGTGCAGAGGAAAAGGAGGTGAAGTAAGCAGGTGCGGTTCCATGCCATGTTGTTAAGAGCTCTATGCACGTAGGGCTCTATGCGCTATAAGGGGGCGGTTACACGCAAAACATTTCGTACTTTTTTGGTTCATCAAATTTTCACTTTGAATATAAAGGAACAAGTCAGCAGTTTTTCATTCAAGGACCGGAAATTCCACCCAGCGGTAACACGCAAAACGAACCAAAACATTCTCACATTATTTCTCCACATTTAACCTTTACTTTAGCGCCCAAAATGTCGTATGCCGTGATAAATCCCCTTTGAAAAAGGGGGGGTTCAAGATCTGCGAGTTGCATCCAGGGTGGCACCCCATAGATCCGAGGGGTGCCGCCCTGGTTCTTTCTGGGACCCGTGAGGGGGACCTACAAATTTCCAACGAAGGACGCGTCCCTCACGGGTTGGCCCCGTGAGGGACGCCAATTACGAGATTCTTGTTGCTTGGATGGCCATGATGCCACAGCTAATGCCTCAACACAAGTCTTTTGTAGACTTCTTTGATTGGGCCATGTCGACACTTCTCCTGGCTGTCACCTTGTTCTTAGAGGGGGGTAACCCGATTGCCCAACTCAGGGCTTGCCTTTTGCCCTGGTGCATGCTCGAGGGCATACAAGTAGGGTTGGCCAGAACCATACATTTATAGGTATATACAATGTATATACGGTATTTTTGGCAGGGAAATCACCATACATACGGTCATATACGGTGTGTATATACGGTTCTGGCCAACCCTACATATGAGGGGATTGGCAGGGAGCCAAGGGAGAATTTTAAAGTGTTCAGAGGTGAGAGGCACGCTTCCTGTTAGCAGCATCAAGCGCAAGCATCAAACGTGACATGTGGATGATTTTCTCCTCCTTCCCCCTCCTCAAAGGGGAGTCCATCCTATGGATTCTGGGAAAAGGGAACAGCAAGTGCTGGATGACTGGGCAAACACCGCCCCACTGGGAGGCTGTCCGATTCAGGCAGGCCTTTTGCATGAGCAAGCCAGCCTTCAGCAATTGCTGGAAAGGTCTTCATCAATCTCGCTAAGCGCCCTTCCACCACCCCATCCACATCCTCTCACCCTGTCCCTCCGCTTGCTCGCTCTCTCCACCCTGTCCCTCCGCTTGCTCGCTCTCTCCTCCCTGCCCCAGCCCTCTACAGGACACAAGTAGCCTCTGTGCATTGAGCACCACCTGCCTGCTCCTGCTTGTCTCCTCTCTGCTTGTCTCCTCTCTGCTTGTCTCCTCTCTGCCTGCTCCTGCTTGTCTCCTCTCTGCTTGCATGAGACTTGGCAGGAGCCTTGGGGTGGCCTTAGGAAGATATCACCACCTTGGCTACTACAACACGCAATTCATTGTGATTCATTTTAAGATGATTTGTATGTTTCAGGACACGTGGAAGCATGTGGGACCAGTTTCCAACTTTTTGGGGGCAGGTCTCGAACGAAACAAATACTGAAAACCGGTCCCACCCTGTTTATGGGATTTGACGGATTTTTTTTCATGAAGTGCTTAAAAGAGCATACGCACACACACACACACACACACACACACACACAAACACACACACACGCACACTCTCACACACACGGTTAAGGCGACCACTTGTTTGGATGCCACTTAGGCACCGGTACAGTTCTAGCCGATTTTCGCGTGTTATGTTGGTGGGTGTACGTTTCACAGTTCAGATCTGAAGCACATATAAGCATAAGCACACATGCATACCTGTATAATTACAAATACACACACACACAACAAATAACAGACACGTGCACTTGTACACAGACATCCACGCATACATACACACACAAGACAGAGGTAGAGACTGATGGCCTGATCGCTTGTGTACACATGCCAAGTGCATAAGGTTGGCCAGAAATATATACACACGGTATATATACGGTATGTTTGGCAGGAAAAATCACCAAATATACGGTCATATACGGTGCATATATACGGTGCATACAGTATTTTTGGGAGGGAAATCACCAAATATACGGTCATATACGGTGCATATATACGGTTCTGGCCGGCCCTCCCTACACATGGCAGGTGCACAACAGTGGTGTGATGGAGCCCTGGAGTGATTACGTGTTTGAGCTGGACCCCACAAAGCCTCCAGAGCCAGTGTCATTGGAGCACTTGCAGGGGCTCAGGTGTGTGTGTGTTGTGTGTGTGTGTGCGCTTCATGCTCGTGTGTGCATGTGTGTGTGCCTGTGTGTGTGTATATATGTTCGCGTGTGTGAATCTGAGTGTATCTGTCTTCTTTGTGGAGGCCTGACTGTGCGAGTTAAAAGGCTTGCCCTCTCACAAGCATGCACACACATAGACACAAAGCACGCACGCACACACAACATGCACACACACTACACGCACACACCCACACACGCACACATGACACACACACGCACACACGTGCACACACACAACACGCGCACACACACGCTCACACTCACAACACGCACACACACGCACACACAGATATCGCCTGTTGCCCATGGAGTTAGACGCCTCACGCCCTCTCCCCATATCAGGTGTGCAGGAATGTACCCACATATCAGATGTGCAAAAAAGTGCAGGAATGTACCCACATATCAGATGTGCAAAAAAGTGCAGGAATGTGCCCACATAACAGATGTACAAAAAACTGCAGAAATGTGCACATATCAGGTGTGCTGAAATGTGCCCATTTCAGAGATGTGCTCATATCAGGTGTGCAGAAGTGTGCACATTTCAGATGTGCAAAAAAGTTGGTGTGCAAAATGTACACATATCAGATAAGCAAGAAAGTGTAGAAATGTGCCCATGCAGAGGAGGTCATGCAACAGTGATGTTGTCACGCTGCAGTGCAGTGATGTTACGTTCATGCAGTGCAGTGATGTTGTCATGCAGTGCTGTGATGTTCTGTCATGCAGTACAGTGATGTTACGGTCATTGCAGTGCAGTGATGTTACGGTCATGCAGTGCAGTGATATTGTATCACCATGACCGTTTCATGCTTAGCCTCCTCACGCTTTCCGCGTATGGAGGGTGTGCTGGAATGCAGAAAGCAAAATGCGAAAGGCCCTGCTGATCAAGGCCAGCGTGCAGTGAAGGAAGGTGCTGAGCCTCTGCTCGAATTTGCCAGAGCGCCATCAAAATAGCTTGCAGGGAACATGATGTGTCACTGTGTGTGTCACTGTGTGTGTCACTGTGTGTGTCACTGTGTGTGTCACTGTGTGTGTGTCACTGTGTGAGTGTCACTGTGTGAGTGTCACTCTGTGTGTGTCACTCTGTGTGTGTCACTCTGTGTGTGTCACTGTGTGTGTCACTGTGTGTGTCACTGTGTGTGTCACTGTGTGTGTCACTGTGTGTGTCACTGTGTGTGTCACTGTGTGTGTCACTGTGTTAGTGTCACTGTGTGTGAGTGTCACTGTGTGTGTATCATTGTGTGAGTGTCACTGTGTGAGTGTCGCTGTGTGTGTCACTGTGTGTGAGTGTCACTGTGTGTGTGTCATGGGTGTGTGTCACTGTGTGAGTGTCACTGTGTGAGTGTCACTGTGTGTGTCACTGTGTGTGTCACTGTGTGTGTCACTGTGTGTGTCACTGTGTGTGTCACTGTGTGTGTCACTGTGTGTGTCACTGTGTGTGTCAC
>Ga0307947_1002555_pt1 | contig 14599 bp, 23 predicted proteins | sample OrgLakmetagen232_FD_201840 | JGI IMG/M metagenome (GOLD analysis project Ga0307947, IMG submission 201840) | Saline water microbial communities from Organic Lake, Antarctica - #232 | ecosystem: Environmental > Aquatic > Non-marine Saline and Alkaline > Saline | place: Antarctica: Organic Lake...
GTGCAAGTGTGTTATTTACTTTATAAGCGCACATGTGTGATTCAATTTAAAAAGAGAGTCTCTCAGAGGGTGTGAGTGATCCCTTCTCCACATCTGTTTTGCAGTGTGGTGTTTAGCATAGATCCTATACATCTGAATCCTATACATCTGTTTTGCAGTGTGGTACCCTGTTTTGCAGTGTGGTACCTTATACATCTGTACCTTATACATCTGTACCCTATACATCTGTTTTGCAGTGTGGTGTTTAGCTAGTATCCTACACATGCCCTGTTTCATGCTCTGTGTGCGGCGTCTAGCTCGTCATCATGTAAGCATGGGGAAAAATTGTACGTGCGCACGCGCACACGCACACACACACACACACACACACACACACACACACACACACACACACACACACACACAAACAAAAACAAACACACACGCGCGCACTTGCACATCCTCTGTTTCATGCTCTGTGTGCGGCGTCTAGCTCGTCATAATGTTTGCACAAATGGAAGCATTTGTAAGTGCATACGCATACACACACATACTTACATGCGCACACACACATACACACACACGCACGTGCACAGGATGATACGAAAATGGACGTTGCCCCCCAAACAGAAGCAAACGACGGCTCCCAGCAGCTTGTGGGGCAAAAAGAATGCCAAGATGCAGAGCAGCAGCAGCAGCAGCAGCAGCGGGAGGAAGAGACCAAAGCAGAGCGAATAGAAGATGGCGCAAGACCGGCAGAACAAAGGGGAGAATGTGCCCAGCAGCAGCGGCTGGCTGACCAGGCAGTGGTGGAAGTGCGTGCGGCAAAAGAGGAGCTGCAGGTGTGTGTGAGTGTGTGTTGCGTGTATGCGAAGTAGTGGAAGTGGTTGCAGCACATGAGGAGCTGCAGTTGTGTGTATACTTTGTTTGTCATGTGTGTGTGTGTAATTTGTGGGTGTGTACTGGGTACTTGGCTTTGAGGGTGGTACGTTGGTGTGATGACTGTGTGGGTGAACATCAGGGGGTCTGGGGATCTTCGTTTGCGTATGCTCTTGCTGCGAAACTAAAACAAACCTGTTGTTCTACTAGCGGTGATTATCTCCCACCTAGTGACCTTCTGCCTATGGACATAGGTTCCTCCCTATACTCTCATTATGTCACACTCCCTATACTCTCATTATGTCACACTCCCTAAACTCTCATTATGTCACACTCCCTATACTCTCATTATGTCACACTCACCACTCCCTACCGGCAGTGCCCTCCTCTCTCCTATCCACATCATCCTACATGTCCATCGGGTTACACTCCCTATAAACGGTGTCCTCCTCTTGCCTATCCATTGTGTCCTCTCTCCCATCCAGTGCGTCATCCATCCCTCCCATTCATAGTGGCATCCTCTCCCATTTGTAGTGTCATCCATCTCTCCCATCCATATCATCCTCTCTCCCATTTGTAATGTCATCATCCCTCCCATCCATAGTAAGTAGGGTTGGCCAGAACCGTATATATACACTTTATATGACCGTATATTTGGTGATTTCCCTGCCAAAAATACCGTATACACACCGTATATATTTGGTTCTGGCCAACCCTAATAGTGTGCCATCCTCTCTCCCATCCATAGTGTGATATCCTCTCAACTATAGCATACAGCATCAACCTACCCATCATTGGTTCAGCTCACACAATGCAGCACGTGTCATAAGGGAAGCTAGTGGAAGCTAGTGGAAAAGCAGTGCACACACGGAAGTCCTGATGCTGGCTGCAGGCTCTTTCTTTCGCGCCTTCCTCTTGCCTGTCTATACTGACCCCCCTTCCTAAACAAGTTTGTCGTGCAGGGTTGTCGTGTAGGGTTGTCGTGTAGGGTTGGCCAGAACCGTGTATATATATATATACGTCGTGTATGGTGGTATATTTGATGACGTCCCTGCAGTTAATGCCGTATCCACACCGAATGTGTATATGGTACTGGCCAACCTCGACAATGTGTCATCCTTTTCACGATGATGTCCCCCTCTCGCCTGTCCATACTGACCTCCTTCCTATCCAAAATGTGCCAAAGATCCGGAACTTATAGAACTGGTTCTAGAAGAAGAAATAACAACAATAGGAATTCTAGGTGCAGTCTGGGAGCATAAGAAAGATGAATTGGAGAACCAATCTCATCCTTCCATCAATGAGGCCCTCCTACCCACCAAGCTGCCATCCTCCCATCAGTAGTGGTGTCCCTCCCTTTCCCACTCACAGGACGCAGCACGCATCATGGCATGGCAGCTTGCGGCATTTGAGATGTACTCGCGCGTGAGCCTGTGCGCTTTGACCCCCTCTGCCGCTCCTTACCTGGGGAATACGCTGGTGCCGTCTGGTGTGGCTCCAGGTGTGTTAAGACCTGTCGTCGTAAAGAACTCTTAAAGTTTGAGAGAAGACGCACGCCTGCACGCACAAGTGCGCGCAGGTACGCACAAACACACACACACACACAATATGTGCCGCTCCTTAACTGGGGAGTACACTAGTGCTGTTTGGTGTGGCTCCAGGTATGTTGAGAATCAAAGTTTGAGAGAAGACGCACGCCTGCACGCACAAGTGCGCGCACATACGCACATACACACACACAATATGTGCCGCTTCTTAACTGGGGAGTACACTGGTGCCGTCTGGTGTGGCTCCAGGTGTTGTCAGAGAATAGATGCATGTTTGCACACACAAGTGTACATACTCACTACTGACACACACATACACATACACAGACAGACACAATCACCGCACAGCCACACAAGCACGCGCACACACATACATGCACACACACGCACGCACGCACAAGTTTACATACTCACACACAAACACACAAACATGCACGCACGCACACACACACACACACACACACACACACACACACGCAGGACCCCCTTCACCCTTTGCATCCCTCTTCCCTGTGGGAGGCAACCCAAAGCCCATAACCGTTCCCGTCGATGCTCTCGGTATGTTAGTATAATTCCCGGCGAGGAGAACGAGTATTCATGTTACAGCTATCCCCATAGATGCATCGATATAGTTGCAATGAGGACTTGCTTTCATGTAATGTAAGCATTGCCTTTGACGCTGCCCAAGTTACATGATCAAAATCATAGCTTTGGCCATAAGCATGCCCGGTAGCTGCCCTCGGTATATATGCAAGGTTTGCAAAAAGCATGTGCATGCCATTAGCGCCCCCATAGTGCAGCTGTGTGTGTGTGTGTGTGTGTGTGTGTGTGTGTGCGCCCTCCATAAATGAGCAAGACAGTTGGCAAAGAAAATAGATAGCGCCCATGCCACGACCACCCCCTAGATCCTCAAAGCAGCATAGCCTGCAAAATAAATAAACGTATTTATGCCATAAACCTCCCCTTAGAGATGCAAGCAAGGTTCGCAACTGCACAGGCTCTTTCAATTCCACCATACAGAGTTTAGAGTCACCAACCTCCCCATACATTCCTTTTTTAGAATGTGTGAAAGATTTGCAAGGACTCAATTGCTCCACGCAATTTTGGGGCTGGTTTGGAGCAATGACTTATGATTTGTTCACACCCACATGATTTAGATTGTTCATATGAACTGACTTGAATTGTTCACATGAATTGTTCACATGAATTGACTTGAATTGTTCACACCCACCGACGCGACTTTCATGATAGGTGTACTGTGTTTCATGTGTTTTGTAGTCGGATCGACTACAAATGCTATACACACACACGCAGACACACAAACACCCACCCACCCAATGCTGTCAAACAGAGCTGCGGGTGATTATTGCGTATATACAACCAAGCTGACCTCAATGAAGCCATGCTGCACAACACTCACCCAATGCTGTCAAACAGAGCTGCAAATGCTTTGTGTGTAAGCAGCCAAGCTGACCACAATGAAGCCATGCTGCACAAGAGGCCGCACCAAGCTACACAAAAAATGCTCTGCACATGCTTTGTGCTCAAGAACAAGCTGAACAAAGCTAAAGAGAGCCTTGCTATTGTGCAAAACAATGCTAAGCCAACTTGGACTGAACTGAACTGATACATGCTCTGCGTATAATCTATGCTCACAAAAAAAGTGGTCCAAAGTAGACTAAGCTGTGTGAAGCACTGCTAAGCTGAGTAGGAAATGACTAAAACTTGCTGTGTGTGTGTGTGTGCAGGTGGTACACAGGGCGGCAGCAGTGTTGTGGCAGAGGACCGGACGGAAGCAGCTCACACACAGGCCAGCGTCATACAGGTGAATGCCACATTTTCAAAAATGGTTAGGATTATAGCACGCAGCAATGGTGTGAGGAGGAGCAAGGCAATATGATTCAAGCACAGAGGACAGTGCCATGCAAAGAACTTTGAAGAATGTGGAGGGCTTTGTACATGCACAGAAGGGTTAGAAGATTATAATCAGGAATTGCAGATGACGATGCGCAGCCCACACACAGGCCAGCGTCATACAGGTGTAAAATGGCAGTACCTATGCAAGTAGATTGAAGTAGATGCAAGTAGATGGAAGTAAATGGCAGTACCTATGCAAGTAGATGGAAGTAGATGGAAGTAGATGGAAGTAGATGGAAGTAGATGGCAGTACCTATGCAAGTTGATGGAAGTAGATGCAAGTAGATGGCAGTACCTATGCAAGTAGATGGAAGGCCTTGTTATTGTATAGATAGGCCAGGAACGTAGATGTATATTCGGGTATTACAGATGATTTGAGCGGCCAACTCACAGGCCACGTCGTACAGGTGAATGTGAAATTTATAGAAATGGCCGAAATTACATGTAGCATTGGTATTACAGATGACGATGAGCGGTCCACACACAGGGATTCATCGTGCATTGGGATTTGGATTGGGATACAATCACGAGCATGTGTTGATGCCGACAATGTTCAGGGCAGGAGGATTCACTGGCAATGGTGTGAGTGATCAGAGGGGTGGGGATGTAGTGCAACGTGTGATGTTTTATGTTTTGTAGCACAGTTCACGAGATCACGACAATAGTGCAACCACCATCTTGACACATGTGTCCTGCACGCACGCACACACACACACGCACACACGTACACGTACTCTCAGGGAATGGCGCAAGGCGCAACCCTGCACGTCTGCCTGGGTGACCCTGCATCGCCACAATCATGTGGTGCATGTGATCTAAGAAAAATGACACGACCGTCAAAAGAACACCTTCCTGCTGCACACACACACACATACACACACATACACATACACATACACATACACATGCACACGCGTACACATAATCTCAGGGAATGACGCAAGGTGCGACCCTGGACATTCGCCTGGGTGATCCTGTGGTGTCCATCACCTACGGCATGCAGGGTGCCACCGTCACCACTCAAGCAGGTACTGTGTTTGTAGTGTGAGGGTGCGTGTGGGTGTGGGTGTGGGTGTGGGTGTGAGTGTGGGTGTGGGTGTGGGTGTGGGTGTGGGTGTGGGTGTGGGTGTGGGTGCGGGTGTGGGTGCGGGTGTGGGTGCGGGTGTGAGTGGAATTGCAGGTGGGTGAGGATGTGAGTGTAGGTGTAGGTGTAGGTGAAAAAGTGGGTTTATGTGTGGAAGTGTGGGTGTGGGTGTGAACATGGGTGCGGGTGTGAAGTGTGAATGTGGGTGTGTGTGGGTGCATGTGTATAGTGTCCTTGGGTGATCTTATGTGTTGCTTTCAGTCATCCACGATATACAGCAAGCGTAGAACTTGTGTTCAGCTGCTTGCTTGCATGTATGTATCACTAGGGTTGACCAGAACCGTACAGATATACACCGTATATGACTGTGTATTTGGTGATTTCCCTGCCAAAATTCCGTTTATACATTGAATTATATTCTGCATGTACATTGAATATGCATATATTCTGGCCAACCCTGTGTATATGACGACTATGGCACAACACGCACGTGTGCTACCTCTTGCTTAAATGCACAACAATGTGTGCCAAGCTGTACAACAGAATGCACACACAGGCATGCAGCGCACAGCTGGCAGCTCGCCATCCTAGCAGTAAGTCCCTCCTATGTGCTTGAAACAAGCACACACACACGTTAAAGAGCACACATACTTAGGGTTGGCCAAAACCATACATATATACGCTGTATGTACGGCATTTTTGGCTGCGAAATCACCAAATATACGGTCATATACGGTGTATACATACGGTTCTGGCCAACCCTACACATACTCAACCACGCAGGTGTGCAGCACACCGCTGGCATCGCCATCTTAGCATTCCCTCTGGGAGCGCTCCAGGCAGGATCTATTGCCCTGAACAAGCAATCACACATACTCACGTTCATACACATACACACAATCATACACACAGGCGTGCAGCACACCGCTGGCGTCGCCATCTTAGCAGTTCCTCTGGGAGTGCTCCAGGCAGGATCTATTGCCCTGAACAAGCAATCACACTTACACACACACGTACACACACATACACGCAGGTGTGCAGCACACCGCTGGCATCGCCATCTTAGCGGTCCCTCTGGGAGTGCTCCAGGCAGGATCTATTGCCCTAGATCCCCCCCTACCTTTATGGAAGACAGAGGCACACACACGGCTGGGGGCTACAAGCTCTGTGTGTGTGGTGCTGGAGTATGCTTCGTCTGAGACTTGGAGAAAGGGCAGCGGCATTGGGGATGGTGAGTGTGAGGTTGTGTGTTTGCGTGCGTGCGTGCGTGTGTGTGTGTGGGTGTTTGTGTCTGTGTGCTTGCATGCGTGCGTGCGTTTGTGTGTTTTGCTGGAGTATGCTTCGTCTGAGACTTGGAGAAAGGGAAGCGGCATCGGCAGCGGCATCGGGGATGGTAAGTGTGAGGTTGTGTGTTTGCGTGCGTGCGTGCGTGCATGTGTGCATGCGTGCGTGCATATGTGTTTGTATGTGTGTGTCTGTGTGCTTGCCTGCGTGCGTGCGGGCGTGCGTTTGTGTGTTTTGCTGGAGTATGCTTCGTTTGAGACTTGGAGAAAGGGCAGCGGCATCGGGAATGGTGAGTGTGAGGTTGTGTGCATGCGTGTATGTGTGTGTTGCTGGATGTGTGTGATTTGCTAAAGGGTGATTTGTTTAACACATGGAGGAAGGGCAACAGCATGGTGAGAACGTTTACACACCCGTGCGTGTATGTATGTGTGCAGAACGTCTACACGTGTGTGTGTGCAGCCTGGTGAGAACATTTACATAAGCGTGCCTGCACATACGTGCGTGTACGTATGTGTGTGTGCAATGTGTTCGGGTTGCCACAGTGCTTTTATTTACATGAAACATGCTTACACACACATGCGTTTACAAAAACAAGCACGAGCTCTCACTCACACACACACACAACGCACAAACACACAAACGCATTCACTTTCACACACGCATACACACAAGCAAACACACACGCACATGCTTTTACTCACAGGCAAAGTGTTTGGTGTCCTCCCGCGGAACCCCCCTCCCCCCACCCCATCACCAGATTTGATGACAGAAGCTGAAGCGGCCGCTGCTGCTGCTGCTGCTGCTGGTGGTGGTGCTGCTGCTTCAGTGGGAGAAGGCTGCAGCTCTCTGGGATGGGTGTTTGAGGAAGTTCAAGTTGAAAGTGGGGAGGAGGGGGGTGTGGTGGTGCTGGCTCACATGCTGGCTGCCCCTGGCACACAGGTGAGTGTGTGGGTGGGTGTTTGTGGGTGTGGGTGTGGGTGTGGGAGGGTGTGGATGTGGGTGTGGGTGTGGGTGTGGGTGGGAGGGTGTTTGTGTGTGCGTGTGTGTGTGTGTGGACGTGTGGGTGGGTGTGGATGTGGGTGTGGGTTTGGCTGGGAGGGTGTTTGGGTGTGCGTGTGTGTGGGTGTGGACGTGTGGGTGTGGGTTTGGCTGGGAGGGTGTTTGTGTGTTGGTGTGGGTGGGTGTGGATGTGGGTGTAGGTGTGGGTGGGAGGGTGTTTGTGTGTGGGTATGGGTGGGTGTGGGGGCTGGGGTATAGGTGCAAGTTCAGGCGTGAGTGTGAGTGTGGCTGGGTGTGAAAATGTGGGTCTGCTGTGTCTATGTGGGTGTGTTGTATGTGTGTGGGTATGTACTTTGTGCTACACACATGCATGCGCTTAAAGGGATTTTTGGAGTTTTTCATGCACGTGCAATTGCTGCCTATTAGACACACAACTGCTGCTTCACACACACACACACACACACACACACACGCATACACGTGCACACAAACACACACACATGCACGCACGCACGCTCCCACACCCACACCCACACACGCACATACACACACAGGCGCACCGGCTGTCAGATCACGCACTTCAACATGCAGCTACTGCTGCTCTACATTCCGTAACATCACCACCCCCCGCCACGTCAGAGCAAACAAAAGAGGGTGGGTTGGACAGTGTGTCTGAGAGTGATCACACACGCACATGCACACACATGCACACACACAAGCACACGGATGGAGATAGATGTGGATCATGTTTAAACTGTGATTGACGTTTGAGTTGACCGTGCACTTTGTGCAGGGCAGCGCTTAAACACACACGCAAGCACACACAGGCACACACATGCACACGCGCACGCATACACAGGCACACACATACACATGTGCACACACACACATGCACACTCACAGACACACACATGTACACAAGCACACACACAGGCACACATGCACACACTCACAGGCACACTCACAGGCACACACATACACAGGCACACACACAGGCACACGTGCACTCACATACACCCGTGCACGCACACACTCACAGACACACATATACGCGCACACACAGGCACACACACAGGCACACACAGGCACACGTGCACACACACAGGCACACACAGGCACACACATACATACAGGCACACACACGTGTACACACATACACACGTGTACACACATACACACGTGCACACGCACACACTCACAGGCATACACACACGTGTACACACGATTGCAGGTGACGAAAATCCTCAAGCTGCCCCCACAGAAGGAGGTGAGCGAGGGGATGTGGACGCAGACTTTTCGGACTTTGCTCTGTTTGAGCAAGCGGCGGCTGCGCAGCCAACGCCAGGTGTGTGTGTGTGTGTGTGTGTGTGTGTGTGTGTGTGTGTGTGTGTGTGTGTGTGTGTGGTCGCGCGCGCGTGCATATGTATACGTGTGTGTGTCCATATGCATACGTATGTGTGTATGTGTGCTGTGTGCCCCACATGTGCAGGGGCAGCTAGCATCAATTAAGCGACGATTGCTCTCTTTGGTATTTTGGCATAGACCATCCTCTCACGTCTGTGTGGTGCCAAGCCTCTGCATACAGGAGCAGCTAGCGTCAAGTTGCGCAGAAGGCTTGCTCCTTTCATGCTTCCACACCAAACATAGGCGTTCTTTATTTGTGTGGCTTGCTCCTTTCATGCTCACACACACCAAACATAGGCGTTCTTTATTTGTGTGGCTTGCTCCTTTCATGCTCACACACACCAAACATAGGCATTCTTTATTTGTGTGGCTTGCTCCTTTTACGCTCTCACACACCAAACATAGGCGTCCATTATTTGTGTGGCTTGCTCCTTTTACGCTCTCACACACCAAACATAGGCGTTCTTTATTTGCATGGCACAGATATTTTTCTTTCTTTGTGTGGTGACCCCACATGATAATAAATTTACGTAGGTGCAACGAGTGCCCAGGCACCTGCTCCTCTACGGGCGGCTGTGTGCAGATGGGATGGGGCAAACCAAGCCTCACGTTGCAGGTGTGTGTGTGTGTGTGTTCTCTCGCGTGCGTGGTAGTGTGTGTGCATGTGTGCAACTGCATATTTGTGTGTGTTTGTGCAGTGGGAAAGTGTGCGCGTATGCGTGCGCGTGAGCGTGCTTGTGTGTATGTGTGTGCAGTGGATGGATCTGTGTATGTGCTTGGGGTGGCTGTGTGCAGATGCGATGGGGCCAATCTTCAAGCCTTACGCTGCAGGTGTGTGTGTTCGTTTACCTACTGTGTTGTGTGTGTGTATGCACCGACTTGATCATGCTGTAGGTGTGTAATTGGATACATATTGTGTGTTGTGTGTGTGTATGCACCGACCTTATCACATGCTGTAGGTGTGTAATTGGATACATGTTGTGTGTTGTGTGTGTATACACCGACCTTATCATACGCTGTAGGTGTGTGTTTGGATGCATATTGTGTATCCAAAAGTGCCTTGAAATGCCCCTCCCTGCGGTGTTTCGCTTCTTGAACTCACCTTGTTCCCTTCACACACATTCATTCACACACACGTGCATACACACACAAACACACACACAAACAAACGCAAACACACACGCAGGGTGTGCGCACTGCCAGGCGCACGTGTGTGTGGTCTGGTGGGTGAGGACGAGGATGAGAATCTGCTCGTGGCTGCTGCAGCTGCACCTCTTCAGGCTGCCCTCCTGTTCGCAGGTGTGTGTGTGTGTTGTGTGCATGTGTGTGCGTGTCTGTGCATGTGTGTCAGCAGCGTGTGTGTGCATAAAAATGTGTACGTGTGTGCGTGTATGTGTGTACATGTGTCTACATGTGTTTGTCTCTGTGTAAGTTTGTTCGTGCGTTTGTATTAAAGTGTGTGCAGGCTCGAGCTCAGGATTCCCTCCTGCTTGCTAGTGTCAGTGCCAGTGCTAGTGCCAGTGTCGCTCGCGTTCAAATACAGCACCCTACAAAACGCTGTGTCTCAGTCTTACTTCGTGTCATATAAGTACGTTTTATTTCAGCACCGTGCATAACGCTGTGTCTCTGTCTTACTTCATGTCATAAATGTACGTTTGGATACAGCACCATACAAAACGCTGTGTCTCTGTCTTACTTCATGTCATATATGTAGGGTTGGCCACAGCCTACATATACAGTGTATGCATGGTATTTTTGGCACAGGGAAGTCACCAAACAACGGTGCATATATACGGTGCATATATGCATATACAGTTCTGGCCAACCCTACATATGGGTGGAGAAGAGTGAAAGAGCCCAGGAGCTTGAAAGGGTCCGTTTCTGGAGAAAATTTCTCCCCTTGCGCTGTTGTGCTGCAGTAACCCTAAGAGTGAGCTTGTGCTTGCAGGAGATCACAGTGTGAGAGCCAGCCTCGTTGGCACCTTGCCGAGGGCTTTCGCAGCCATCCATACCAGAGAACAACCTTGCGCTGTTTTGCTGAAGTAACCCTAAGAGTGAGCTTGTGCTTGCAGGAGATCACAGTGTGAGAGCCAGCCTCGTGGGCACCCTGCCGGGGGCTTTGCTTTCTGGCGTGCGTGAAGCTGCACGTGCACGCAAGCTACTGCAGCAGCTGCACATGGACGGAGAGGTCAAGGATATGGAGGTGTGTGTGTGCGTGCGTGCGTTGGCTGTGTGAGCTACATGTAATTGGTAATATGAAATATGATCGTGTGACGTACGTCGTGCTGGACTTAAAAACATGATTGTGGTATATATGTGTGACGTACGTCGTGCTGGATTAAAAACATGATTGTGATATATATGTGTGTGTGCCTGTATGACGCATGTTGTGTGGGGCTGGGTGTGCACCCTCCGCCCACACACATGCTGCTGCAGCTCGTCAACGAGAAAGCTTAACAAAACACGGCCGCGGATGTGTGTACCTGTGTGCGTGCTTCATGTTTTGTTGTGTGCATCATGTGATCATGTGTGATTCGCACGTTGTGTTATGTTGTGTTGCACCTATGTGTTTCACACGTTGTGTTATATTGTGCATCCATGTGTTTCATGTTGTGTTGTATGCATCATGTGTGTTTCCCGCGTTGTGTTGTGTTGTGTTGCACCTGTATGTTTCATGTTGTGTTGTATACATCTAACTATGTTATTCATATGCAGGTGTGTTTGCCTATGCCAGATATGTGCGAGTGTTCATTAATATTATTCCCAAAGGCTACCCCTCACGTACATGCATACAACATACAGAGCACACACGCTCATATGCATCACACACACCAGGTTTAAGAGAATCTGCATACCCTCACGTACACACATGCAACATATTAAACACACACACCAGGTGCAAGAGATTTGTACGCTCTCACGTTCACACATGCAATGTATTAAACACGCACGCTCACGTGCATCTCACACACACCAAATGTGGAGAATGAATATACCCTGTTGCTCACGTACTCACATGAAACACACACACACACACTCACACACACACACATACATACATACATACACACACACCAGGTCTTTGACGAGGTCATCTTAGACACCGGGAAGCTGAAGGCTGAGGCAAAGGCGCGGGACAAGGAGCGCCGCCAAGCCATCAAGCACAAGCAAAAGGTGTGTGTATGTGTGTGTGTTTGTGTGTGTGTCTGGATTGTATTTAGTGATCATCAAGCACAAGCAAAAGGGGTGTGTGTGTCTGGATTGTGTTTCGTGATCATCAAGCACAAGCAAAAGGTGTGTGAGTGTGCCTCTGTAATGTATTTTTGTGATCATCAAGCACAAATATATTTTGTGCTGGAAAACCCATCAAGCACAATCCTGAGTGTGAGTGTGTGTGTGCAGGCGTATGTATGTGCGTGCATGTGTGCACGTGTATTTGCAACTTTGCATGCTCAGGAGCTCGCCACAGCTGCTGTGGCTGCACTATAGACAGAAGCCATCAACTCTCTTCTTAAGCATGCAGTCACATGTTGGAATCACTATTACACACTCTCATGCACACACACACACACACACACACACGCACATACACACACATGCGCACTTGGTACGCACGCGCACATTTTCATCGTACGCACATTACCATTGCGGCATAGGTAAAATTGTTTTAAAATTCACCTCGACTGCTAAGGATGCAAAATAAGTTGGAGTCCATTTTTTATTCGTTGATTCGTTGTCTATGCATTTCTTAGCATGCAGTCACATGTTCGTTTACTGCTACACTCGTACACACACATGCACACGCACACACACGCACGCTCACACACACACACACACACGCACGCACACACACACACACGCACGCACACACACACTTTTATCATACACAATCTCATCATGTTGTACATACAATTGCGTTTTACATAGGAGGTTGCCAGGGCTGCCAAGTCTGCAAAGGACAAAGCAAGGAAGGCAAACGCTGCTGCAGGGAAGAAGAAGGTCAAGCAGGTAGGGGTTGGAAGTGTGTGTGTGTGTGTGTGTGAGCACGTGTGTGTGTGAGTGTGTGCACGCGTGCGTGTGTGTGTGAGTGTATGTGTGTGAGTGTGAGCACGTGCGTGTGTGCGTGTGTGAGTGTGTGCATGCGTGCGTGCGTGTGTGTGTGTGCGGGCGTATGTACGTGTTTGTATTCTGCGTGTGTATACGTGCTTCCATGTGTGTGGGTGTTTCAGTGCATGGGTGTGTGAGCGAGAATTGTGCGTACGTGTGAGTGTGTGTATGTACATGCATTCGTAAATGGACACCCCAATTGAGCTTACAACTTTTGTGTTAAGGCGGAGGATGGCGTAGGTGTTGAGATATGTTTGTGGACACAGGGTAATGAGAATTCCACAGGGGAATAAAACTTTCACAGGGGAATGAGGATTCCACAGGGGAATGAGGATTTCACAGGGGAATGAGGATTTCACAGGGGAGTGAGGATTTCACACGGGAATGAGGATTTTAGCAAAACAATGCACCGAAACAGAGTTCAGGAGAGGACACAAAGGAGTTGGTGCACGTTAATGCTAGCGCCATATTAACTGCTCGACACAGATGTAACACATCCAAAGGTGTTGGTGCACGTGACTGCTAGCGCCATGCACAGCAACAAGGCGGAGCTGCACAGTGATGTTTGAACTAAATACAGCGAGAAGGCAGAGCTGCACGGTAGTGTTTGCACAAAATACAGCGACAAGGCGGAGCTGCACGGTGATGTTTGCACTTAATACAGCGACAAGGCAGAGCTGCACGGTGGTGTTTGCACAAATCCGCGACAAGGCGGAGCTGCACGGTGATGTTTGCGCCACGCACAGCGACAGAGCAGAGGTGCACGTCAATGTCTGCACTAAATACAGCGACAAAGCAGAGCTGCACGGTAGTGTTTGCACAGAGAATGTTTGCGCCACGCACGGCGACAGAGCAGAGGTGCACGTCAATGCTTGCACCATGCACAGCGACGAGGCGGTGATGAGGATGAGGTGCCTGTTGAATTGAAGGACAGAAACAGCGACAGCAAAATAGACGTGGAGCGAGCGAGATGAGGCCAATTAATGTTCTTACTGATGCGGGTATGTGTGTGTTTGATGACTGTGCTTGCATCGCGTGCAGGCGGAGGTGGATGAGGAGGAGGTGCCAGTGGAATCGGTGTATGTGTGTGTGTGATGATTGTGCTTGCATCGCGCGCAGGCGGAGGTGGATGAGGATGAGGTGCCTGTGGAATCGGAGGACAGTGACAGCGAGAGCGAAACGGACGTGGAGCGGGACGAGGCGAAGAAGAAGAAGAGGAAGAAGAAGGGGAAGGGGGAGGGGAGGGGGACGGCAAAGGGGGTAAAGCGGGGGAGGAGCCCGGGAGGTAGCGAGAGTGAGCAAGGTGTGTGTGTGTGTTTGTGTGTTTGTGTTGTGTGTGTGCATGTGCATGTGTGGGTGTGGGTGTGCATGTGTGGCTAAGTGGGTGGGTGGTTAGGTG
>Ga0307947_1002558_pt1:0-5000 | contig 14595 bp, 16 predicted proteins | sample OrgLakmetagen232_FD_201840 | JGI IMG/M metagenome (GOLD analysis project Ga0307947, IMG submission 201840) | Saline water microbial communities from Organic Lake, Antarctica - #232 | ecosystem: Environmental > Aquatic > Non-marine Saline and Alkaline > Saline | place: Antarctica: Organic...
TGGGAGGGGGGGGATGGGTGCCGGGCGGACTTGGGCCTGCACTTGGGGCTCCTGTGTGTACATGTGTGTGTATGTGTGTGTACGTGTGTGTGTGTATAAGTGTGTACATGTGTGTGTATGTGTGTGTTTGTGTGCGTGTACACGTACGTATGTGCATGCCGGTATGAGCATACATTTAAGTGTGTGTGTTGCAGGTTTGTGCGTCTGTGTGCGTGCGTGTGTATGTATGTGCATGAATACGGGCATACGTGCGTGTGTTATGTATGTGTGCATGTGTGTGTACGCGCAGGTGCTGTGATCTGCCAAAGCCAGCCAAATTGAAAGTGAGTGAGTGATTGCAGAGACCCACCTGGTAGATGTACCCAGGCACCCCACTTGCATCCCAGACTGCTGCTGGGCACACGGCAGGGCGCGGATGAGCATGCAGTGTCCACATCCTGAGCAAACAGGCAGACAGGCAAGGGCGTACAGATACGCATGATGTGAGTGCGTCAGATGCAGAAGGGTACCGGCAGATGGTGGTCAAAATAGATCGGCATTGCCCTTTTTGCACATGACATTCCGACGATGTTTGCCAACACAAAAAACACAAACTGCTTCCCCTGCAAACCTTTCAGTTTTAACTAAACAAATTGAACCAATGAGGGATGTGCTTCCATTGTTCCATTCCTATATGTATGTCGTGCTTCGCCCCTTTTTCCCCGCTATCAAACCCCACCTTTCAACCCCCCTTCCTTGAGCCATCACCCACTTTTGTCTCCCTTAAAAACCCAAGTGTCCTTGAACTTATACCACCACACTTTTGAACAATCATAATACCTAGGCTCCTCCCACCCCATCCCTTAAACTACACATAAGCGCACACACTTTCACAAGCACACACACACACGCACACACACACACGCACACAAGCACACACATACGCGCACACACACACACCTGTGCGTCTTGTGAGGGTGACACACCGCTGCCCCCCAGTCCGCTACTCCCACCGTTATTCGTTGCCCTGCCGCCCCCCACACCACTCACAGACTTTGCCGAGGTGTCAGTGGAGCAAGAGGAGACAGCAAAGCTAGTGGCATGGGCCATGAGGCTTCCTGCCCCCCCACTATCACCACCATCACCACTAGACCCCACCAGCCTGTCACACACCCCACTCCCACTGCGCAGCATGGCCGCACAACCTGCGTCAGTCCCCCCCAAAGGATTGACCGCCGCTGCTGATGATGATGATGTTAATGAGTCTGGATTGGTGGTGGCCGTGGTGGCAGGGGTGGTGGTGTTTAGTGCTGCTGCTGAGGTGCTTGGCCCAAAGGAGTGGTCATGTGTGGAAGTGGTGCCGTGAGCGGTAGCGGCGATGGAGCGTAAAGGGCCCTGTAAGTACGTGCAAGTTGTTGTGTGCGTGCGTATGTGTGTGTGTGTGCGTGTGTGTGGAGTTCATGCTGCTGGGTGCATGTTGTGCGATGCTTCCAGTTAGGGTGTGCGGCAAGTGAACGAGGCTGAACCAGTCAGTGTGTACCTGTACGCTGGATAGGATGTTCCCATTGCCAATGGCAAGGGTGTGGCTGTCTGCAGAAGCCGCGACGCCCACAAAAATGTGTGCAGGAGCTGCAGCAAAGTTGTCTAGTTGCACCTGCGGGCGTGAGAGTTTGCACACGCACACCAAAAAAAAAGTTGCGTGGTGTGAAGCCCCAACGACATTAAAAATTATTGTGCGGGCATAATTGGTGGGCGCTTTGCGTGCAAAACAAGCCTGATAACTGGAGTGATTGCAATTGTATTGAAAGCTCCCTGTGGAGATCTTCACTCCGAAAGGTGCGCAAGTTTCCACCACCAATTTCTCTTTAATGATCAAGGTAAGGTGATACCGAAGGTTCACTACCAGCCTTTCTTCATGCAAATGTCAGAAGGAGGGCTCAATCCATACAAACTTCGATTTAAAGGAAGCACCTTAAATCTGCCTCGTCTGTATGTATGCATGCAATACCATGCTTCAAGCACTTCACTCGATGACTCACACACATATGCGCAAACACGAAGGCGCACAAACACACAAACACAAAAGCACATCTCAGAAGCACTCTTACCGTCCATCTGTGACGCCCTGAGGTGAAAGTTGCACTGCCCACAAACTCAACAGGAGGTAATGGGGGGAGGGGCGGAGGAATGGCAGAACTGCATACACACGTACGTGTACACGCAAAGCACGGGTGTTGGAATTGTGCCAATTGTTCAAATGTCAGCAGTCATTGCGAGCATGAGTAACAAGTAGGCAGTACACAGCGATGAGTTAAAAATTTAATTCTGGACTAATGACTGGGTCTTGTAAGGAGCTGCTTAGCAGCACAGGAGCGTTTGGATATTGTCGCTGTATGCTACCTCCCGACCATTAACCACTTTATATGGCGGCACTACATGTGATACAGAGCGTTCGGAAATCGTCGCTGTACGTTACATCCCGGCCACTAACCAATTTATTTGGCGGCACTCACTACATGTAAGTATAGAGCGGCGAAAAGGTGCTGGGCAGGATGAGGCTGCAGCTTAAACGGGAGGCTGGACGCTTATTTGGACGAAAGAAAGATAGAGCCATATGCTGGTCCATCAAACAGAACAGACACCAAAATGTAGGCACACGAGCTCCCGCAAACTGCCGCAAGCTTGGGGTACCACAGCACAAGCAGCACGAACAGCACGCACAACCACACTGACAAGTACACACACATGCGCACGCACACGCACGCACACATACACTGAAGCGCACACGTGCGCACACACACGCACACAACCTCACCCACACCCACACACCTGGCAGCCTGCTGGAACTTGATGCACGTGTCCAGCTCGGCAAGGGTAGCGTCGGTGGTGGGGGATGCTGAGGTGGGGTGGTACCAAGTGAAAAGTGGACTGGGGGTGGTAGCCTCTTGCAACGAGGCCGCCATGCCTGGCTGCATCGTCAGGAAGGGGTACATCTGCAGGGGGGCAGTGGAGTGCGTCAGTGAGGGCGATGTGTGTGTATGTGTGCTTTGTGTGTGTGTGTGTGTTAAGGGATGACAGCCCCTTACGCCGAGGCACACACACACACACACACATGCAGGCCAGGTTGAATTGTCTTGACGGGTGGGGGCCATCGGTGGGACACTAGGGAGATAAAGGACAGTGGAATGTGGGAGAGGTCTTGTCGGTGTTAGTGCTTTTGGCGTCTGTCTATTTGGTGGCCTCTTGTCAAGAGGCTGAGGGGGTAAACGCCTGCTTGACCACGTTGTAATGGCTTTGCCCTGCCGGGTACGCACAGCAGCAAATCAAAACGACATTCAACTACCCTGTTTGAAACCACGCGGCAGATATGGCACCGAGGTTGTCTGGACAAAAGGCGACTGGTAGTGGCTGAGCAGGTACTCAACTGCGAGCCTCTCTCTCCCTAGCAATCGTAACTATGGCAGACGGGCGGAGCACCTGACAGGGCACACTCGCTGATACAGTGCAATGAATAGCTGCCCCATTTGGTATGAACCAAAAGTGGTGTACGAGATCCCAAAGGTTTTGCACCTGAAGGGATGAAATGGAGGCACAGGGCAGCGACTGCTGCAGCACCAGGGTGTCGTTGAGACGCAGGCTGGCCAGGATGACGGGCTGCTTGTCCTCACGGGGCGCGAGCTCAACGGACAGCACGTCAGACGGGAGCAGTGGGCGGTCTGTGTGTGTTGTTTGCGCATGTGTGCGTGCGTACGTGTGTGTGTGTGTGTGAGTGTGCGTGTGCGTTAGGTGTGTGTATTTGTGCACGTATGCGTGCTTGTGTCTTGTGTGTGTATGTGCGTGCGTGTGTGTGTAAGTGTGTGTGCAAATTAAGGTGGGTGAGTTGACGAGAACACACAGAGGGTGGAACAGCAATGGTTGAGTATTCCTGTCGCAGATATATGACAAAAAGTGGCGCTTGTGCTGATGCTTTCTTTGTGCTTTCCCCCTCTTCAACACAATTCATGCAATGAGCCTTGTGACTCTCACTCACTCACTCACTCACTCACTCACTCACTCACTCACTCACTCACTCACTCACTCACTCACTCTCTCACTCTCTCACTCTCTCACTCTCACACTCTCACACTCTCACACTCTCACACTCTCACACTCTCACACTCTCACACTCTCACACTCTCACACTCTCTCTCTCTCTCTCTCTCTCTCTCTCTCTCTCTCTCTCTCTCTCTCTCTCTCTCTCTCTCCCTCTTTGTGCACAACCACATGTTCACAAAGGGGAAAACGTGGACAAGGTTGCATCATACTCTCACCCCATATCGTACTCTCACACCACACCTCGCTCCCCGCCTCTCTCTCTCTCTCTCTCTCTCTCTCTCTCTCTCTCACACAAACACAAGCAAAAGCACACACACGCACACAGCTGCCCTCTGCTCACCTGCGGGCACAGACGCCGTACAGATCATGTACAGCGGCTTGCGAGAGTGGCTGTCCACCGCCACGCCCAAAGCAGGGTTAGCAGGGCACAGCACCCTACCCTTGCAGCTGTCACTACTGCTTCCGCCCCTGTTGCTGCTACGGTTGCTGCTGCCACACCCGTGGTCGGAGGGAATGCTGAGGGGAGGAGGCACCATTTTGCCACTTCCAGCCCCCTGCTGTTGCTGCAAAAGGTGTATGTTGCGTGTCTTGTGTAAGTATTTGCTTTGAGTATGTGTGTGCATGTAAGCACGCATCTGTGTGTGCGTGTATGCGTGTATGCGCGCGTGCGTATTTGCATACGCATGAGGGAGGCAGTGTGAATAAGAGTGTTTGCATTGGTTGAAGTGCGTTCGCGTGTGTCCACTTGTCACGTGTGTGTATGTGTATGTGCTACGCTGCCACGTACATGCCTTACCTGGATTTGCAGGAGGGCAGGGCATGCGCGCGTGGAGGCCAAGCCCCAAGTCAACGTGGGCTTGGTTGCGCCTACTGCAGTGGACGAGGGGGGCAGGGTAGGTAGAACGGCATCCACTCTGAATTTGACT
>Ga0307947_1002558_pt1:10000-14595 | contig 14595 bp, 16 predicted proteins | sample OrgLakmetagen232_FD_201840 | JGI IMG/M metagenome (GOLD analysis project Ga0307947, IMG submission 201840) | Saline water microbial communities from Organic Lake, Antarctica - #232 | ecosystem: Environmental > Aquatic > Non-marine Saline and Alkaline > Saline | place: Antarctica...
TGTGCTTCATGTGCTTCAAGAGCTAAAATACTGGGCAGTGCAAGCTTCACCCTGCTTCATGGCACCAAGCACGCACCAACTTCGAACCAAACATTGATTATCACCTGCTCATAGAAACCCTTGATTGGTCAAGGAGGCACATACGTGCAGTTAGCCATGGCCATGCCAGCATGGTGATACACCTAACCTGCCATGAAAGTTTCCTTTTAATGTAACACCAGCTGCCTTCAGCTTTGATGCCCCTTAGTTTTAGTCAGACTGATCTTGACAGACTGCATGGCTGAAGCTGCACAGGTCCCCCTTTGGTGACAAATAGCATCATGCCGAGGTGGAAGACCTAAGCTATGGACGATCACATGCAATCAGGACAGATGATTTTGGCAGAGGCAAATTCGTGCTTGTTAGAACGCAATTCAAAGCCGGATATTAAGGCAACACCTGGTACCCTTTTGCTGAACAGGTAGGCGACGTGCTGTACATGCCTCGGGGCACCATCCACCAAGCTGTGGCAGGCAGTGAAGGCTCCTCCCACGTCACGCTCTCCACATACCAGAACTGGGCCATCGGCGACTTTGCCCTACGTATGCTGCAGGTGCGTGCTGCGCCATCTTTTCTCATGCAGACCCCTGCTGGTTTTATTTCGGCAGGCAGGCACGTGGTGCTGGGATGAGAAGGCAAGCAATGACCAGCGAGTCAAAATGATAGTGTAGATCATACCAAAAGTTTATGTACTCACAAGGCAAGAACACTGTTGGTGGTGTCATGACCAGTGTTGTGCACCTGACGCTTGACGGCGTCAATGGTAAATGACGCTGACGGCGTAATTTATGTCAAATTGACGGTGAAAATAGTAAATTACGCCGTCAATCGTCAGAGTTTAGTGACGGTAACGCCGTTATTTACGATCGTTATTTACGGTGCCATTTTTGAATGACGCCGTATGTGCACAACACTGGTCATGACGTCATGACCAAATAGATGCGCGGTAGATACAGTGCCTGGGCAGTTTTTCTCGTGGTGTATGAGCCTGATGTGCGGTTTATAGGTATGTATAATTGTGGCCAACCTTCCTTAAGCTAGTCTCCTATGTCACTGTGTGATATTTTGTAACCGTACCCTTTACAGCCCTTGTGGCCTGCCCTTTTGTTCTGCTGCCTGTCAATTATAAGGTGGTAAAAGAAAAATCCACACAAAACTTGCACGCAATACACAGCTTAGAGCAGCGTATGTCACATGCATGCGTATTTGGCACATAACCAGTCGTACACGCACCAAAACACACAAATACACACATATATGCGCCAGATGGCGGGCACTGGCCAGCATGATGCAGTACCCACGGGATCAGTCTGGCCTTTATCCATGAGACGCAGGTGTGCTTGTTATCTGTTGTATGTAAGCACTATGTGACTATGTGTTAGTAATCAACATGTTGCTGATGTCACGCCCTCACTCCCTCCCTCTGTTGTGTATGTGTGTTTGCTTCAAGCCAAACCCCTATTTGCCAAGTACTCTATCCACTTTCCCTTATCATAAACTATTAAAAGCGCTTCAGCATGCTTTGCACAAACACAGGCACCCTCACTAGCCTTGGAAGGCAAAAGCCCTCTCCAAACTTCTCACAAGTTCTGCTTCTGGCCTTATTTAGGTTCCAATCTACAACAAAAATTCGCAACAGCTGTCACTGATTCTGACCATACCTCTTCCTCCTGCTCTCCTAGACATTGACGTGTATGTACTTACAACTAGGGTTGCATGGACTCCATGCACAGCGCAACTGCCGCCCCCTTCACACAGCCTACTGGTTTGCACATTTAATGTCCTGCCATGATCACTGCCTACATGCACACGCACCCAGCACACACACACACACACACACACACACACACACACACACGCACACACACATACACACACACGCACATACCCAGCCTTCCTTGGGGCTTCCTATACCACAACAGTGGCAGCAGTGACTCAGCTTCAGATCAGTCCCCTGTCGAACCCCCTCCTTTGGGATCCTCGAAAGGTCACAAGACAGCCGACGGGAGAAACACTGCTGGCAGCAATAGCAGTGTGGTCAGTGGCAACAGCAAGTCCGTCAAGCAGACCGCGTCTGCTGCGGCGGCTGCCCTGCGTGCGTTTGCTGATCACCTAGAATCCAAGCCCGCTGGTCTGGTGGGCCAGACAGCCAACATGATGTGAGTGCTAGGTTGCAATGTCGGAACTGAGGTGCTGAGCAAGGTGAATCACAAAGCCTTGTGGTGCTTTCATCTCTGCAGTTCTTGGTCACGGCATAAGCATGCGCTTAGTGTTTGGTGCATTACATTGCTATCCTCAGGTTCACGAATTTCATATGCCGGAGGCTTCCTCCACACCCAGTGCAACTGCATCCTAAAGGTGTGCAATGCTGTACACATTCATGGTTATTAGATAGACACCAAAGTGACCTCATTTCGTTCTTGTTATCGTACGGGTGCACCAGTCTGATTTGATCTGCCCTATTATGATTTTAAATGGCACAATTACGCTCTGGTCATAACACTGCAGGCCCCTGCCCCACGCTTAGTGACTCCATTGTATGCAGAGGACAAAAATTGTTCAGGGTCATGCCGGTGCCAGGCCAGCCAGAGGTACGCATTTGTTCGTGGTCTTAACTTGAATCAAACAACAAGCAGTTGGTTCTTAACTAAAACCAAATGTCCACTTCAGTACTTGTTGCTTGTTAAGGTGGTGTTAGTCCTGAAGGCGGGCAGGCGCTTAATCGTCAAGTACTTGTTTTGCTCGGTTGTGGCTTTTTTTGGCCTAGAGCACGATCTTTTGCGGACTAAATGCAAGCTCCCCAACTTTCTTAATCAGCTAATGCAAGCTTGTAGCGAGCAGCCAACACCGGATACCGCGTGGAATGTCTTACCATGCATTTGCACACGCGCACACACATGCAGGATTGTGTCATAACAACTCCCATTCACAACATGCGGACCAAGCACATGATGGGCCCTGCTCACATTGTGGTCGTGGACGAAACAGCTTTAGAGGACAGAAAAGGGGGGGATCAGGAACAAGGCGGGGGGTTGGGTGGAGGGGCAGAGGACTCCAGCAGCAGTGGCAGCGACAGCGGGAGCGAAGAAAACGAGGGAGGGGAGGAGGTGGTGGTGATCGAGCCAGGGGGAGAGAGGCGGTCCCTCAAGGCCATACAAAGGACAGGCATTGAGAATGAGTCAGCTAGTCAAGGGAGCAGTGGTAGCGAGCTGGAGGAGGCTGAAGGGGAGGAGGGGGTCGAGGGAGCAAGAGGGTTACTTGAGGGCTTGCAGGGCGGTGGGGTTGACACAGAAGCAGAGGAGCTGCAGCAGTTTGAGAGTGTGTTGCCTGGTCCAGTTGCCCCGTCTGAGCTGACGGCTGTGATCGAAGAGGTGCTAAGCTGTCACGACCCCCTCGGCATCCGCGTGAAGGACATAGCATCCAGGCCGAATGTCAGGTGCGGATGGACGTCATTGTTGACAATCCACATATTTGCTTTGCAAACAGTCATGCAAGCCCACGTTGGCACAGCTTACAACTGCATGCGCTACATAGAACAAGGGTAAAAAAGTGAAGAAGCTGGCCTGTTCTCACTTTCGCACCCAGTGCCAGTTGAATACTGTGATTCACAGTGTGATTGCCAGTGATCACGCACCTGCACACATGATCTGACAGGTAGCTTCCTGAGAGAGTGAAAAGTTAAGTCGCCAACGCTTAACGCTTGAGATGTACAAAAAGATGGTAAACCTTTGAGTACCCACTCCCTCTAACACAATCTGTTTTGTAAATGATTCAGGGGCAAGGAAGAAGCCCTCGAGTTGGCGGTGATGTTGTGGAGAGAAGGCTTTGTTTATACTGCATCCTCCAGCGTTTCTCAGCAGCAGCAGCAGCAGCAGCAGCAGGGCTCGGCAGCAAAAGGCCACACAGGATCGAAAGGAATCCTTCAAGGCGTGCAGCACAGCAAGCAGGTCCGTACGCTCTGTTGTGGAAGGTGCTCTGTTTTGCTTAGGTGCTCTGCCAAAGCTAAGTGTTGAAAAAGTTGCATTTTGATTGCAGATGAGAGCTTGGATTTTGCTTGTAGTTGAGCTAAACCATCTGCTTTTCGCATCCTTTTACTAAAATGTCTAAAACCGCATATAATTTCCGTCAAGGTTGTTGATGCGGCATCGTTATGAAACGACATTCAAAATGTTTAATTAGTTCTGGTTCCAGTTCTAGAACTACAAACCTCTTCCATCCCAATGCTTAGAACAAGAGTGTGCCTAGTAAAGGTGTCCAAATTGGTGTGAGCATTCAACTGCTGCTATACAATGTAAGTAAAATGCCTCCTAAATCCTTATATTTAAGCCTCTCCAATTTTTACGCCATGAGAATGGTACCTGAATGCTTTATAGCAGCGTAAACCAGACATAACAGGACAACTACGTTGCGATATAAATCACTTTCTTGGCAGGAGGCTGCAAGAAGCACAACTTTTGGAACACCCCTGTCCGCCCTGCTAAAAACTATATACTCGGAATCCTGGGATTAAGAGCTGTCGATTGGTATATGCATGGGACCGATCCGAGAAGGGGGGG
>Ga0307947_1002559_pt1 | contig 14594 bp, 12 predicted proteins | sample OrgLakmetagen232_FD_201840 | JGI IMG/M metagenome (GOLD analysis project Ga0307947, IMG submission 201840) | Saline water microbial communities from Organic Lake, Antarctica - #232 | ecosystem: Environmental > Aquatic > Non-marine Saline and Alkaline > Saline | place: Antarctica: Organic Lake...
GTGGAGAGGGGGGGTGTCTGAGGGGGGTCCGAGTTTTTTGGACCCCCCTTCAAAAATACTCGGCCACTCCTACAAATTTTAAATACACCAGCGGACTTTTCAGCTAAAGCCCAGTCGATTGGCACCCTTATTGGGCAAATTGGGTTAAGGGGGGGTCTGTGGACATGTCCAAAAGTCAGAGGCACACGCGCTCAGGTGCAGGCCGTGGGGTGAGTCAAGCCAATGAAGCAGGAATTTACCCCAAACTTACAGGATTGTGTCAGCGGAATTTTAAATAAATGGAAGCAATGTGGGACTTTGCAAGCCAGTTACGGGTGCCTGGTAGGTCACGTGTGCATGGGCGTCTGTATCTCAGTTTTTGCCCCATAGCTCTGCATCACTTCAATTTCAGGTCTTGATGAGTATGCAGATGGATTCCATTTGAAAAAGGAGCAGATTTGTACCCTTTTTGTCCGGGTGGGGGCAACAGAAGGGGGGGCAGGGGGGTCCAGCTCAAAAATCATACGTGCCTATTCAAATTAAATTTTCTGGCGCCCCCTAATTTTTGTTTTTGCTCAGTGGTCTGGTATTCCCAACTCGCCTTCCCTGCACTCCCTGACCCCCCAGTCCCAGCTCTGCCTGCCTCTTCCCCCCGCCCCCAGCCCCAGCCCTACCTGCACACGTTGCACCCGTCCGGGGAGTTCCAGCGAGGGGGGGGCGGTTGCAAGGCAAAACTGTAAAAATATTATTATCAGAGGGAGAGCTTGTACTGCAAACATTGATGAGCACAATGCAGTAGACAACTGATCAACGAAAGAGTGTGCTATCGTTAATAAAGACAGTACCGGTACAGACAAGGCACGCAGGCATTGAAAATTACTTCTGCATTAACAAGGAGAAAGAGTCATCATGGTACTAATGTACAATAAGACACGTGTGCATAATGCAGCATCAATGTGAAATCCGACATTCAAATTCGGTCAATGTATAAGAATCCTCAGGTTGATATGACCATTGTAGTTGCACACAAATTCAAGGTGCAATAAATGTTACTGTCCTTGCAATCGTTATCGTACTGGCCTTGGTAATAAAGTGACTTGTTTCAACTAGCTTTTTGAAGGCTTACTTGTCTGTTTTGCAGTGCTGGCTCCATGATGAGGTGCCAGATGCCATCAAAAATTTTGCGAGGGAGTGCGTGTCAAATGTGCACAACCCTAATTCATAAATAAGACACCTCTTTTCCATGCATAAAAGCGCACTTGCTTGCTTTGCAGTGCTGGCTTGAGAGAGATAACGAATCATATCACATCCCACAAAGTGCAAGGAGGGCGCTTTACACAGGCACAACCTCAAGATGTTAATTGACGACTCTTTTTAACAATAAAGCCCACCTGCTTGCTTTGCAGTGCTGGCTCCAAGATGAGCTATCTAATACCATCCTACAAACTGCAAGGGAGTGCGCATTAAATGAGCACGGCCTGCTACCATTTAACGACCCATCTGGACAGGTGGGTGTGTAATGTTGCAATTTCCACCATTTAATAGCATGAAGTGAAGTGGCTATATGCTTTTTACCATTAGCTTTCTCACTATTTCACAGCAGGAAGTGAAGTGGTTATGTGTTTGTGATCCTGTATCTTCACCAGTCACAATCACCTAGAGAAGTGAGTGTACATACGGTGAACAAGGGAGGGATGCCATCTTTCTATTACATAACACCCAAGTCGGCCATCAGTCTATAACACAACACCCAGGTAGGAAAGCGTGTTGGAGCTTTTCAATTTAAGAAGCTGTTTAGTATTTTTGACTCAAATTCATTGCTATCTTCAGCCTCACTTACATATGTGACCCCCTTTTGCGATCTCATTTCATATCCTTTGCTCTGGACCGTGCTGCGTAAAGTTCCACTTTTATGTAACCATATTTCTTACAGTTTCATCCCTTTGGATCATGCTCTGTTAAGCACCGCTGTTAATTAGGTTACACGTGTAGCGGAAGCGGTAGGTTACACGTGTCACCATAGCACCTCTTCTTATGACAACAATACTTTTTGGATCATGCTCTGTTATGCACCGCTGGTAATTAGGTTACACGTGTAGCGGAAGCGGTAGGTTACACGTGTCACCATAGCACCTCTTCTTATGACAACAATAATTTTTGGATCATGCTCTGTTAAGCACCGCTGGTAATTAGGTTACACGTGTAGCGGAAGCGGTAGGTTACACATGTCACCATAGCACCTCTTCTTATGACAACAATACTTTTTGGATCATGCTCTGTAAAGCACCGCTGGTAATTAGGTTACACGTGTAGCGGAAGCGGTAGGTTACACGTGTCACCATAGCACCTCTTCTTATGACAACAATACTTTTTGGATCATGCTCTGTTAAGCACCGCTGTTTAATTAGGTTACACGTGTAGCGGAAGCGGTAGGTTACACGTGTCACCATAGCACCTCTTCTTACGACACAATACTTTTTGAATCATGCTCTGTTAAGCACCGCTGTTAATCAGGTTACACGTGTAGCGGAAGCGGTAGGTTACACGTGTCACCATAGCACCTCTTCTTACGACACAATACTTTTTGGATCATGCTCTGTTAAGCACCGCTGTTAATTAGGTTACACGTGTAGCGGAAGCGGTAGGTTACACGTGTCACCATAGCACCTCTTCTTACGACACAATACTTTTTGGATCATGCTCTGTTAAGCACCGCTGAATTAGGTTACACGTGTAGCGGAAGTGGTAGGTTATACGTGTCACCACAGCACCCCTTCTTACGATTTCATTGCTCTGGATCATGCTCTGTTTGCTTACTGTGGTATACATTTCTAACTATGTCATGTTTCGTCGTACGCAATATCTTGATCTTAATTGTAGGGCTCCCTGAAGCATCTCATCATTCGCAGCGCACAGCCATCACCACAACCACAGTCACCATCACAAAATCAGTCACCAAATCCAAAACAATCACAACCAGACTCACAGCAGTCAGATTCACAGCAGTCAGTCCCGCAGCAGCCAGACCCACAGCAGCCAAACACTCAGCAATCAGACCCCCAGCAGTCAGACCCACAGCATCAGTTACAGCAGTCAGACCCACAGCAGTCAGACCCACAGCAGCCAGACCCACAGCATCCAGACCCACAGAATCAGCATCAGTCGCAGCTGCAGCTTTGCCAACCACAGCCTTTCCCAAACCAAGGGCAAAAGGAGTACCTGGTCACCATAGTGGTCACAAACGACAGTGTGATTGATTCCCTGCAGCATGTTGCTGACGCCATCGTGGCAGCTGTACCCCAGGTGCGGGTTTGTGCTGTGTGTGGTGTGTGCTATTTTGATAGTTTGATCGATTCCTTGCAGCATGTAGCTGACGCCATCGTGGCAGCTGTACCCCAGGTGCGCGTTCTTGTGCTTTGTGTGGTGTGTGCTATTTTGACAGTGTGATTGATTCCCTGCAGCATGTAGCTGACGCCATAGTGGCAGCTGTACCCCAGGTGCGGGTTTGTGCTGTGTGTGGTGTGTGCTATTATGACAGTGTTATCAATTTCCTGCAGCATGTAGTTGATGCCATAGTGGCAGCTGTACCCCAGGTGCGCGTTCTTGTGCTGTGTGTGGTGTGTGCTATTTTGACAGTGTGATCGATTCCCTGCAGCATGTAGCTGACGCCATCGTGGCAGCTGTACCCCAAGTGCGGGTATGTGCTGTGTGTGGTGTGTGCTATTTTGATAGTTTGATCAATTCCCTGCAGCATGTTGCTGACGCCATCGTGGCAGCTGTACCCCAGGTGCGGGTTTGTGCTGTGTGTGGTGTGTGCTATTTTGACAGTGTGATCGATTCCCTGCAGCATGTTGCTGACGCCATCGTGGCAGCTGTACCCCAGGTGCGCGTTCTTGTGCTGTGTGTGGTGTGTGTTATTTTGACAGTGTGATCGATTCCCTGCAGCATGTAGCTGACGCAATCGTGGCAGCTGTACCCCAGGTGCGGGTTTGTGCTGTGTGTGGTGTGTGCTATGTTGACAGTGTGATCGATTCCCTGCAGCATGTAGCTGACGCCATAGTGGCAGCTGTACCCCAGGTGCGGGTTTGTGCTGTGTGTGGTGTGTGCTATTATGACAGTGTGATCGATTCCCTGCAGCATGTAGCTGACGCCATCGTGGCAGCTGTACCCCAGGTGCGGGTTTGTGCTGTGTGTGGTGTGTGCTATTATGACAGTGTTATCAATTTCCTGCAGCATGTAGTTGATGCCATAGTGGCAGCTGTACCCCAGGTGCGCGTTCTTGTGCTGTGTGTGGTGTGTGCTATTTTGACAGTGTTATCAATTTCCTGCAGCATGTTGCTGACGCCATCGTGGCAGCTGTACCCCAGGTGCGGGTTTGTGCTGCGCACTTTCTGTGTAGTGTAATTGATAGTATGATATGTTTTTGACTTCCTGCAGCCTGTTGCTGACGCCATTGTGGCAGCTGGACCCCAGATGTAGGAAAACAGGCTTCCTGTTCGACAAACACCTACAAGTTCCAGGACTACTTGTTGTTTGTCAGTCTGTTTTTATCTACCTAGATTATGAAACAAAAATTTCCGCAAAATGCACACTTGTTTTGAATCACTTTGTTGCGTCTTAGGTTTTTGATGCAGAATAGCAGTTTGAAACCGTACCAGATCTCTTGCCAAGTCGATTGCAAATGGTATTTGCACGATGTAAAACAAGGGTGTGAATGCAGTTTATTGCTCAGTCTATTGTAACAAGTGAATTCCAGTGCTTGCGAAGCAGCATGAATTTTCAGTGTCTCGTACAAGTGAATGTCAGTGTCTTGTAACGAACGCATTCCAGTGTTACAGTCCATTGCAACAAGTAATTCCAGTGCTTGCACTCCAGGTCTGAGCAGTTATGACCGGATTGGTTTTATGCATATACTCCTCTGCAAATGATTAATACGATGTGAGGGAACGATGCATGCACAGTATTTTTGTGAAGAAATAGGATAAATAATTGTTTTTAACAAGGATTCGCCCAGCCCTATTAACAGTCACACATTTCACTGAAAGGCTATTCCTGCCCTTATTGCAAACCAGAAGCCATCTCATTCGCAGACTTCCGCACAGGTTGTAGGCGTGGTGGTTGTTGAAGCAGTGTTCGAAATCAGAGAGGCTGTTTTAAATGTACACTTACTCGCAGGTTGTAGGCGTGGTAGTCAAAGTGCTTAGCCCTGCCCTTCAATCGCAAGGCAGGAATCAGCAACGAGGGATGAATTCAGGAGGAGGACCAATGGTGGGTATGCAAGCATGCTGTCAGGGGAAATCAGGGATGGAATCAGGAGGAACTGAATGATTAAATCAGGGATGAGTTAGGACAAAATCAGGGACAGATCAGAAGGAACTCAGAGACAAAATTAGGAGAAAAGCAGGGACGGAATCAAAAGGAAATCAGGGATGAATTCAGAAGGAGGATTAATGGTGGGTGTGCAAGCATGCTGTCAGGGGAAATCAGGGATGAAATCAGGAGGAACTCTGTCAAATCAAATTACGGCCACTGCAAAGTATAAGACTCAGCACATCTACTGATAAGACTTATTGAACAAGACATAAAGAAACTCTCAACTGTCAACCAATTTAACTGCTCCGTCACACGATTTGTCTCTGCCAACGATTGTGCGTGACAACTCAAAGATTAAATCAGGGATGAATTAGGAAATAATCAGGGACAAATCGAAAGGAACTCAGAGACAAAATTAGGAGACAATTAGGGACGGAATTAAGAGGAAATCAGGGACGAATTCAGGAGGAGGACCAATGGTGGGTATGCATTAGGGTTGGTCATGACCGTATATATACACACCGTATTATACCGTATATATGGAATTTCCCTGCTTAAGGCACCGTACATGCACCGTATATATATACCTTTTTCAGCGTACGGTATACCTTTATCATTTATCAGCATACGGTACACCTTAAGCAGCGGACACACACATAAAAATATGGTTCTGGCCAACTCTAGTGTGCAAGCATGCTGTCAGGGGAGGTAGCTGCCATTACCATCACACGCTTCTTGCCAAACTGTATGCTTGTAATCAATTTATATGTTTTCATCACACGATTTGCTTAATCCCATGTGACAGATATGTCATCACTGCTACCTTGTGCCGGGCGCAGCAAGTTAAAAGGCTCATCCATGAAATCGAATTGTGCTGCGTGCCTGCTCAAGGTTTGACAACAGACATTCATTCTGTCTCGCTACAATATAATTATTCTACGTCCCACACTAGTCTTCTATGTCTCTCACTACAAACTTACTATTCTATGTCTCTCACTACAAAATTACTGGCTATGTGTAGGGTTGACCAGAACCATATATATACGGTGTATATAAGGTATTTTTGGCAGGGAAATCACCAAATATACGGTGTATATATACGGTTCTGGCCAACTCTGGCTATGTGCTCTATTTGTGCAAGTCATGCTGTCATCTCTTTTGAACAGCATTGTGACCAGGCTTGGCCAGGACCGTATATGTACACCGTATATGACCGTATATTTGATGATTTCCCAGCCAGAAATACCGTATATACACCGTATATATATATATATATATATATATATGGTTCTGCCTACCCTGATTGTGACGCTGTTTCCTTGAGCAAGGCAAAGCTCTGTGCCGGCAAGCTCGTCTGTTCTCTTTCCTGTGATGCTTTGCTCTTTTTGGGCACAAAAGTTCCTACAATGTTTTCCTCATCGAGCAGTCTTCGAGCAGGGCAACTGCTCACTTTCATGAGCTGTGTTATTGTTTAGCATCTTTTACTTCTCCGCGTCACAATGAAGCGTCGTTATTTTTACAACAGGGCAAAGGCCAAAGGAAGAAGTCTATATCTGACATCAAGGGCCATACCAAGAGCCAAAAACGAGTAGGTCAACAATCTCAGCAAGGAGGGCAACAACGGCAAGCAGTAAAGCAGCTGCAGGGGGCAAACGCACAACAGCAGCAGCAGCAGCAGCAGCACTTGAAAGAGAATGGCGTAGGTTGGAGTGGGCGTTCTTCAAATTTGCGTCTTCTTGCAGGTGGGCATCCTTACTTATGCATGCTGTTTGATTTTATAATTGAAGTGCTGCACACACACACACACACACACACACAAAATAACACACACACACACACACACACAAAATAACACACACACAAAATAACACACACACACACAAAATAACACACACACACACACACACACACACACGCACACACACGCACACACACACACACGCACACACACGCACGTGTCCTAGCTCAAGCCTTGGCCAGGACTGTTAAAAGGTTTGCTTGCTTCTACGCTCATCACTTGTTGCTGAATATCACTGCTTCCGCGCTGCGCACAGAAAGAAACGTAAAAAGAAGCAGTGTGAAAGAACACATGCGCACACACTGCTTCTGCGCTTGTCACTTTCCTGCTGAATATCACTGCTGCTGAGTTCAGTGTAAAGCGCTTGAACTCCAGTTCTTCAGTGCATCACAAGTGATATGCGTTACCACTCTTGCATGTAGCTGTGCTTCACAGTTGTTTCTCCATTCGTTAATCCATTTATCTATATGTTTATTGCTTACCCATCCGTTTATTTATTCATCATTTCTCCATTCATTTATTTCTTTGATGTTCCTCCATTCGTTTACTCCTTGGTAATAAATCCCCCGCCTCCTGCATCTCACAATGCAAACAAAAACAAACTGGCTATTTTCACATCACACATGGCCGTATGCTTATGTAAGATACACATCACACATGGCCGTATGCTTATGTAAAATACACATCGCAGGTGGCCGTATGTTTTAAACGTCCCTGCAAACGCCACCACATAATTCGAACAAACGTGGTCGTACCTTCCCTGGATATTCCCTGCAAACGCCACCACATAATTTGTCTGATAATGCGTACAAACGTGGTCGTACCTTTCAAATATTCCCTGCAAACGCCACCACATAATTTGTCTGATAATTTGTACAAACGTGGTCGTTCGTACCTATTCCCTGCAAACGACACTGCAAGATGTTATGATGGTTTTGGCCTTTTCTACTCTTGCTGCTTAAAAGCTCATGGTACATGACTAGCACAACTATGGCTAGGCTGATTACCCATTGAAACAGACCTGTTTCTTTCTTTCTTGATACAGCATCCAGCTTGCTCAATGATAAGCGTCCCAACATCAGTATCTTCATATGCGTATTGCATGGTTAATCCATACCGTATTTAAATTTAAATACCAGGCACAATGCAATGGTCGTAACAGGGAGATCCGAAGAAACGATTAAGCCGTGTACAGCTTTGTGAGCTATTGCTTATAGGTAGGGTTGGCCAAAACCGTATATATACACCGTATATTTGGTGATTTCCCTGCCAAAAATAACGTATATACACCGTATATATATGGTTCTGGCCAACCCTACTTACAGGGATTATACAAAAAGGCAGTGCAGACCTTACAACCAGTGATTAGAGTATGCTAAACCTACCAGTACTTTAAGCATACACTGTATTTGTGCACCGGTTGTTGTAGGAACTCACTCGCATCTAGTTGAGACAATACACAGGAAATTCACTTTTGTCTGCACATAGTACGTCCTTCGATACCAATGTAAAAACAGACGTCTCTGTCTGAGGTAATCTTAGCCTTGACATCTCTATGATATTCGCTGCAGGCACTTGCTTACATACAATGGGGATAGTGTAGGGAAATGTTTGCGGTGCCAATATGTTTACACTGGGTATTCGTTAATATTGTACTGCACGCCTTTATTAACTTTACGCAGGTTTGCTGCAGGCACCCGCTCACTCAAGATGAAGGCAGTGCTGTGAAACATGTGTGCTCATCAAATTGTGCGTCTTGCACATGCCTGATGCAGGCACCCGATCGCATATAGTGGAGGCAGTGCTGTGAAACATCTGTGCTCATCAAATTGTGCGTCTTGCACATGCTTGATGCAGGCACCCGATCGCATATAGTGGAGGCAGTGCTGTGAAACATCTGTGCTCATCAAATTGTGCGTCTTGCACATGCTTGATGCAGGCACAGATGTTTCACAGCACTGCCTTCATCTTGAGTGAGTGGGTGCCTGCAGCAACCCTGCGAAAACTTAATAAAGGCGTACAGTACAATATTAACAAATACCCAGTGTAAACATATTGTGCGTCTTGCACATGCTTGATGCAGGCACCCGATTGCATATAGTGGAGGCAGTGCATGGATTGCAGCTGCGAGTGTCACCAGACTCCTTCTTGCAGACCAACACAGCCCAAGCCAAGGTGAGGATCCGGTTGGGTTGCTCAGCTGTTGTTTGTAAGTGTAGAGAAAGAAAGGCATTAGAGTATTAGAGTATCTTCAGTTGCATCATGTGGTTGTACAAGAGTGCAAGAGCGAGAGTGCAAGAGCGAGAGTGCAAGAGCGAGAGTGCAAGAGCGAGAGTGCAAGAGCGAGAGTGCAAGAGCGAGAGTGCAAGAGCGAGATTTCAAGAGCGAGAGTTCAAGAGCGAGATTTCAAGAGCGAGAGTTCAAGAGCGAGAGTGCAAGAGCGAGAGTTCAAGAGCGAGAGTGCAAGAGCGAGAGTTCAAGAGCGAGAGTGCAAGAGCGAGAGTTCAAGAGCGAGAGTTCAAGAGCGAGAGTGCAAGAGATTCTTAATTGGCACTTGGAGCTCCTGGTGCGTGTTTAATTGAATTGTCAATGTTTTGTGCACACAAAAGCTGCTTGGGAGCTGCAATTCCGAGTGAGATTATTTCCTTTTGCAGTGCACTTCTTATTCATACGTTTATCCACACATTCTTTAAACCTAATCTATCGCAGCTGCAAACACTTTAGGCGCCTCGCGATCTCCTTCTAGGTACTGTACCAAGTCATTTCTGACGCCGCCCAACTCCAGCCCAGTGACTCTTTGCTCGATTTGTACTGCGGCGCTGGAAGCATTGGCCTGTCTTTAGCCAGCCAGTGTGCGCACGTTGTGGGCTACGAGGCGGAAGGTATGAGGGGGAATGCAAGGGGAAAAGTTGTGTAAGTTTTAAAGAAAGTGCTCCACCATTCAAAAACACGTTTTGCTGAGGCACAAGGTACGCAAGCAAGTGAGGGCAATTGAAAATGCATACAATGATACTGTTGTATGCGGGTGTCCGGATTTAGTAGGTCACAAGCTAGTCATTCAGTTTCAGCTTTCGCACTCCGGTTTAATAAGATGACAATGCATTGAAGTGCCCACAGCTTGTGCACAATGTAAGTCACCAGTCAACACAAATTGTGGGCCATGGAATAATAAAGGTGCGCCGACTGCACTAGTAATGTAAAGATAAATTTTTTTAGTGAGCGACTTGTACAAGTTTTATGTGCTGCATACAATTCCATCAAGAGACGGCAAGTGTGATTTTCGACAGGATTTCAAAAAGATTTGCTATAGCAAAGCTCACGTCCTATGTGCGTACAAGTTGTACATATATCTTTGAGACTCTGGCAGGAGATCACACAGCTGGTTACAAGCATTTAAGTGTTCTTACTTAAGATATATCGCCCGTACAAGTCCTCACAACCCTCCTTCCCATTGTAACAAAAAGTTTTACAAAACATCGTTCATTGCCCCACCCTTAAAATCTCTGCAAGAACTGGAAGATAAATGCATGTTCCTTTAGTTGACTTGTTCACCGCCCCCCCAATAAATTGGGAAATATGGGCAGCAATTCTATGCTACAGTTCGCTGTAGGCTTCGTCATTACAACAAGGCATAAAAAGAATGGGCAGCGATTTTCTTCACGTACGGTACTGAGTAGTCAAAAAGGCACCGCCAGAATGACTAAGTTGGATACACCTCGAGACATCTCTCTTTACCACCCCTTACATCCTCTTACTCGCCTATACTGAAAAAGCATTAATCCCCCTTGTGTCCCCGACTGTATGCAGAAGTGACACTTGCCAACCTTGTTTCCATTGCATTATACGGTGTATATATACGGTTCTGGCCAACCCTATTTATTAAGCATGGCGGCAGATGACAGCTTCAACTTTCCTGATGCAGCTTCAACTCTCGGTTGTGCTTTGCGCTAGCTTATTCGCAAAATTTGCATCGTCACGTGCCCGCGTACAGGTAGTGACACATGAAAACCTTGTATCCCTTGCACCATCACGTGTGCCCACGTACAGGTAGTGACACATGACAACCCGTTGCATTGTCACGTGTGCCCACGTACAGGTAGTGACACATGACAACCTTGTATCCATTGCATCGTCACGTGTGCCCACGTACAGGTAGTGACACATGCCATCCATTGCATCGTCACGTGCTCACGTACAGGTGCCGCCATCACCGACGCTCGCTTCAATGCTGAAGCCAACAACATCAGCAATGCTTCCTTTGCATGTGTGGATTTGACATCAGGTGTTCCAGGTGGGGGGGTGGTCTTTTCGTATGGCTGTTTCGTTCTAGATTGCTATAATGTTTCCTCTGATTTGTCCAGCCAATGTGGTTCGCAGTATATATGATCAGCGGTAGTTTTGAGCATGGCTGGTGTGTGCGGAACCGTGAAGCGCTTCCTTTAGTACTTTTGACCATGTGACTCACAGTACATGGAATATAAGGTTGGCTCTTAAGTATGACCAGGCAGCTTTGCTTGTGTGTGTGTGTGTGTGTGTGTGCGTGTGAGTGCGTGTGTGTGTGTGTGCGTGCAGTTGCTTTAGCATGATCGTGCGTGTTTTGTTGCCTGGAGTATTGGACTTGGTATGGTTATGCGTGTTTCGTTGCTCAAGATATTTGGGCTTGTACCGTTCATGCTCTCTAGGTTGTCTCACAGATTGCAAATTCGTCTTATGGTAACTGCTGCTCATGATTTGATCATACTAGGGGCCAGATATTATGAATTCTAGAATCGATTAAGCAGGCCAGGTTTGCACGTGCATTTGTTCCCAGTACCGCAAGAGCACCAAGTTTTTGGAAAATAGGGAGGGTTCTGGCTAACCCTGACATCCTTACAAGTTTTTAACTGTGCAAGCATTTCAATTAAACACTTTGAGCGCATGACAGTGAAAGTCCACGCTGATGAGTATTGCATGGGTTCCATGTGACTAAATGAAACTTGTTAACCTGCGTCTGTGCCTTGTCACATAAAGGATATCGCATTCGGAATATGAATGATTTGAAATTATGTTTTGCTAAATGTACGCTAGTCATGTTCAGCGCTGACGTTATGGCCAACTAAAAATCACTTGCCTGCCTTTGCTTTTCTCCCAGATCCCCGAAAGCTTGACCAGCTTGGCAGTGGCACTTTGGCCCAGGCATCCCCATCTATATCCGATATTGCAGAAAATGTGCACAATGTTGCTGGCAGCTTGGGCTCAGTAACTGCAGCCAAAAACCGAGCACGCGTCAGAGATGCAGACTTAGTTATAGGAGCAGAGGCAGCTGCAGCTGCACGTACGGCTTGGCTGTCACCTGATGTAGTTGTGTGCGACCCTGCCAGGGCAGGACTCAGCCCTGCGGTAGTTGAGTACCTCCGCACGTGTTCAGCACGCAGGTAGGTTCATTTTTGTTTGCATCATGAGGTACTGTATGTAAGGAATTTATAGGGTTGGCCAGAACCGTATATATACACCGCATATGACCGTATATTCGGTGATTTCCCTGCCAAAATACTGTATGTAAACCATATATACATATATATGCTTCTGGCCAACCCTAGGAATTTATCACCAAGGAAATAAAGCAACCCTGCTAGGTCAGGACTTAGCCCTGCGGTGGTTGAGTACCACATGTGTTCAGCGCGCAGGTAGGTTTTTTTCGTTTGCATCATGAGATGCTGTAGACAGGGGGATTAATCCCCAAGGAAATGAAAAAATGGGGAAACAACAACGAAACAACGAAGGGAGAACTAATAAATGAATGAATGGAGAAACAATAAATAAATAATTGAATGGAGAAACAAGAGAGAAACACAGATAATCTGCAAGCGGCTGTCCCCATAAACGGCCCACCCTTTTGCAAGCCAAACATGCTCCCTAACAATTACATGCACACAGACAAACGGGTTTTTCTTGAACAAGCTTTCTTCTGTTAGTATTCTGCTTTCTGCTCTATAGCGGTCCGCTTAGACTCTTATGCAGACAGACGTTCCCTCATCTATTATAGACGCTTCCCCTTTTGTTTAGATAGGTTTGGTAACAGGCTTTTTTCCAAGCTTCCGCTGAGATGCCCTCTGAGGCATATATAGTGATGTAACCTCAACCTTAACCTTTGCAAGCCAAACAGTCCCAACAAGCCAGTTTTGGCTCTCCGCTTCCTCTTTACCATTTTGGGACTCGAAAGTTGCATCCGATAGCTACGTTTTGAAAGATGGTTTGTACATGGGCAATGCCAAGCATTGTCACTTTTACTGTACAACTGGAGTTCATGTATTTTACACTAAACTCAGTAATTTCCTGAATTGCTTGGGTATTTGCGTTATCTGTCTATGACACCCTTCTCTGTACCTGTGAAAGGCCGCTTGTAGGGTTGGTTGTATAGGTAGAATATGACGTGCTATCACAGTAATGGTAACGACGTCTAGAGGTGCCGTAGCAATCATGCATACGTCCAGTCCTCCTATCACAGGTATGGTATCCGTGTCTAGCACGATGCTGCGTTACTTTCTGCTTGCACCGTAACAGTCTTGTGTATGTCCAATCTTGCTTTCCACAGACACTCAAATGCATGCCCATAGACATCAATGCTTCTTTGCTCGACAATTTTAAAGGTGTTTTGAAACGAGTATGAAGAGAAAAAGAAAAGGAAAGAAAATACTCTGCTGGTAGTGATGACACATCCAGCATGATTAAGGGAGGGGGTTACTTAGGTGCCCGCACCAGGCAACCCTCACCGCGCAAGCAATTAGAAAGGAACTTGTGTGGGGCAGGGGGGTTGTGTGCCGTAGCACCCGGACCCAATCCATGACTTTTGTTGCTTGTGTTGCAAGTATAATGCTTTAATCAAACAGTGTGCACTCTTGGAAACTGTGTTTTAGAGTAGGTTATTTATCACGGCCGCCAGCTCAACCTCCTATCTTGAGTGTGTTGCTGGCGTCACAGACTGATCTATAGTGTTCTGATCTTTGGATTCTTTGTGCAGGCAAAAGAGGAAAGTACGTTGTTGGCATCACAAGCTGGTAGCTTCAGGGAAACATGTGAAATATTGTTAATGCACAACCTAGCACTAGGTTTTTTCACATGACAGCCTGTGATGGCATTAAATATGCCTACCTGCCCCCCATCGCCCGCAGGTGTGTGTATGTGAGCTGCAACCCCGCCACACAAGCAAGGGATATAGCTATACTTTGTGGGTCTATTGGGCACGAAAATAATGTGCACCGTTTTGAGTTAGTTTCCCTTCAGGTTGTGGATATGTTCCCTCACACCGACCACGCAGAGACAGTAGCCGTGTTAGAGAAGACGCGCCCCTGAATGCTTCTTTGTGGCAATTTTAAAATATGTTGTGTTTGTGTTTGGCCAGAGGGGGCTGACTGGGGAAATGTCCAAATATGTGCCCTTTTTGCACTCTGAATCCAGCCATTTACTGCCCACTCAGCCAACTGACACCATTCTGGCTTTAAATGAAAGCTGATATTGTAAGCTG
>Ga0307947_1002561_pt1 | contig 14593 bp, 19 predicted proteins | sample OrgLakmetagen232_FD_201840 | JGI IMG/M metagenome (GOLD analysis project Ga0307947, IMG submission 201840) | Saline water microbial communities from Organic Lake, Antarctica - #232 | ecosystem: Environmental > Aquatic > Non-marine Saline and Alkaline > Saline | place: Antarctica: Organic Lake...
CGCAGAGACCCCAAGACTAGAGAGCCACACCAACCAAGAAACGCTAAATGTCCAGAGGGGTGGCCCACACATGTGAGCCCAAGGCCGGGACATTTAAGCCCCCCACGAGGCCAAGTTGAAAGAGACTGCTCAAGATTTGCCCTAAACTGTGCTTGGCGGCCTTTATTTACATATGGACCAAGTTACATTGCCACACAAAGAGACGGTAAACGCCAGCTCCAGGCACTGCTCTGGCACTTGCCTGGGAATTCATTTGCTGTCAAACTCCTCCCAGTAGTTTATTAGCAAAAGAAGTCTGGTGAGCCGTTTTTGCTCAGCTACTTGTAGATTTCAAGCCTCCTCTTCATGTTCAGCTCGATTTTTAAGGGCCGGACCGCTAGTGTTGTGCGTTGTGGCTGGACAGGCAAAGATAGGAACAAGAAGAGTGTGTGGAGCTTGATCTTTGGTGACTTATCGCACTTTGGTGACTTATCGCGTGTGTGTGTGCGTGTGCATGCGTGCCACTGGAGAATAGAAATAAGAGAAGCTTTTCAATGGGGATCAGGTGGTTCAACCAGATTGTGAGGCAGTAGGCTGCACACCACCAGGAATAATGCTCGGATATTTATAGGGATTGTGTCTTACGTCTTTTCTCATCTGTGTAATTTTAGTTGCGGATTTGATTGCATGTTGGCTCAATTTTTTAATGAGTGCTGTGGCATGTAGGACAGTAACTCCGAGGCTGTGGAGCGGGTTCCTTGTGTGGCTGCTGTAGATGGTGCCTGTCGTTGCTCCTAGCAGAATAGTGTGGAGGGCTTTGCGGTGTCCAAGTAAGCGGTTTTATGTTGTTCTCGTGCCTTTCCGGCTTGCTGGGTAGGGAAAGTATCTAGGGAAAGTATCTGCACAGTACTGAGTTATGATCAGATGTATATCGCGTTTGATTGTTTGCATGTCTCTTGGTTTCAAAACCAGAGGATGTGAAATGGCATGATGAAAGTATATCAACCATCATTAAGCATTCTGCATTTGTGCAGCAGTAATTCCTGACCGCTATTTTCTTGTTAAGGCCTTTTCATGAAGGGGTATAGCCCTCGCTAATACGGACAATTAAAGAGGCCTGCGACCCTGCACGTAAGAGCAGCTCGCAGCATTCAGGTAAGTCACACGATGCAGCAATATGCAGAAGTGTCTCCCCTCGGTAATTCTGCGCATTGATCACGCTCATACCACCATGCTCTAGAAGCCGTACCTGCATGCTCAGCTAATCTGCAATTAACGAACAAGCACAGTTTTCACTGCTTGGGTGTATGTCACTGCTGCAGGGTGTAACTCCAGATTTATCAGGCAGTGTGCACATAGCCCCCTGTGAAAGTAAAATCTGAACAGCTTCCACACTTGCTTGACTTGCAGCCCATCACAGCGGAGTCTCACCCCCGAAATCCAAGCAATCAACAACCATTGGAGAGCCTAGAGCAAGCAAGGCATGCAAGCACTCAAAATGGTCAAAACAGACTACATAATGTGCACTTTTTTGCATCTTTGCGCACTTCACCTTTACTCGTCAAGTAAGTCACTACTCCAGGAAGGTTCTCACTAACAGCCATCCCTATTCGAGAGGAAAAATTCTTTCCAATAGAAATGGATCCATCGTCATTATCATCATCATTTTGCCACGTGCATTCAGTGGCAGACACCACCATGCCGCAGCAGGTGGATCACAAGTTTCTCCCTCAGCACCACCTTTCTCCACAGCCAGGACCATTGCTCTGAATTGGCGATGTTTTGCACGCCAGTCTGCTTTCAGTAATAGGTCTGATGCCCAGCCCAGCATGCCATGACTGGTGCAAAAGAAGGAGCGTAGGCCATTGGAGCGCTCCACATTGGAGAGAACTTTCAGCAGCACCTTTTCAGGTGATAATAGGTTTATTCTATCACATTGTCATGGATAAAACAACGTGATTGACCGAACGCTAAACCCTAAACCCTAAACCCTAAATCAAACATCGATGAAACTAGAATGCAAGACAACCTTAAACCAACATATATATAGTAGCAATTGATTTACTCCTGATTTGTCAGGAACGCAGAGGTCCTGGATTGTGCAAGCACGGTGCCTCAAAACTGCAGAACAGGAACAGACAGGCATCAGCAGGTGCATTCTTACTTCACCTTCTAATTTATACAAGAGTATTGATTAATAAGGGGCGCCAACTTGCGTAAGGTTTAAAAGTCGTACACAAACATGAAATACCATAACGCCAGAACATGGAACAGGTTGAGAGGTGCGAGCCAGACCGGCCTGCTGAGCATAATAATATAATAATGTGCATGTTGCCAACAACAAAAGCACCAGCCGTACTTTGCTTAATTCATTTTTGGTTGAGCATGGCAAAAACTTGAACCAGCCACAGAGGCTACCGTTGTTGCAACCATAATTCAATGTGTGCCTGAAGCAGATCTTGAACAGCAGACACACACCTTGTGTGGAAGACGGGGCTTGAAGCCAATTAAAGCCAAGGAGCCTGAATTTGTACAAAAGTGGAACAGTTAACTCAGTGATAGTTTAGGCGTTTGCGCGTTCATGTGTGTGTGTGTTGTGTGTGTGTGTGTGTGTGTGTGTGTGTGTGTGTGTGTACGCGCCTGTGTGTGTGTGTATGCGCGCGTGTGTGTGTGTGTGTGTGTGTACGTGTGTGTGTGTGTGTGCGTGTGCGTGTGCGTGTGTGTGTGTGTTTGTGTGCGTGCTTGCTCGCTCGTGCGTGCGTGCGAGCGTGCGTGTGTGTGTCTGTCTCTGTGTGCGTGAGTGAGTGTGTGTGTGTGTGTGTGTGTGTGTGTGTGTGTGTGTGTGTGTGTGTGTGTGTGTGTGTGTGTGTGTGTGTGTGTGTGTGTGTCTGTGTGTGTGCGCGTGTGTGTGCGCGTGCGTGTGCGTGTGCATGTGTGTGTATGTGTTTGTGCGTGCTCGCTCGCTCGCTCGTGCGTGCGTGCGTGCGTGCGAGCGTGCGTGCGTGCGTGCGTGCATGCATGCGTGTGTGCTTGTGTGTTTGTGTGTCTCTGTGTGTACGCGTGTGTGCGTGCGTGCGTGCGTGCTTGCCTCTCTATGTGTATATGTGTGTGTGCGTATGTGTGTGCGTGCGTGTATGCATGCATATACGTTGCTGAAACAGTTTTGCCTCGAACAAGTCCTGGATTATTTTATAATGTTTGTTTTATAATGTTTTCAATCTAGTCGCTAAGCAAATGAGTTTCTACTCGCGCCAAATCCTGAGTCATCCCTCACTCTCTCCCTTCTGGAAAGCTGCTTGTCACCCGTTGAGCAAGCATTCAAATTTGGTGGCGGGGGCCCATATCTCTGAGGTATGTGGAGGGGAGGTTGCATGCGTGGGATCTGAATTTTTGCGGCTTGTCTCGTCAACATACACTTCATGCCAGTCCCGGGAACAAGGCCATTACAATGCATGTTATTAAAATGGCTATACGCAACATTCTGTCTATCGCGCACCAGCGTGCCATGCTACGCAATGCCTGCTGCGCCAATGAGGACACAGCATTCGTGGCTCATCACCGTGCCTGCACAATACTGTTGTTGTAGTCTATTATTGCCTGCGCATGTGAGGCATTGCCAAACGCGTCTGCAAGGAATCGCGCAGTTAGTAACGCTTGCATTGATTGATTGTTTGGACGGTTTAGTTATGATGAACCCTTGATGCGTCGTTGTATGACAAGCACCAAGCACGATACCAATGAATGCGTTTGTGCTACTTTCAGCAGACATGTGTCTGTCACATATGTCTGAACTCAAATGCAATCAAGACCTCCGCCGGATCTTTCAGATTTGCACGTCAGTGCGAGCACCCGCATGCACAGCATTCATTACCCTTCCTCTTGCTCGCAGTGCGTGGACGCCTTGAAGGACCTACTAACTGGCAAGGACTGGGGCTCCGTGGCAGCTGCCCTGCATGCCGCTGTGCCTCTTCCCAAAAAGGGTATGCATTTGCAATGATGACGTGTTATTTTGTATTAGTTACGTGCAGTTGAAATTCTCAAAGGTTCTGTCTGCATGCGTCAAATATTTATAACAATTCATGTAACTCTGTGCGTTCATGGGAAATGCAAGTAAGAAGGCAGCACCACAAGCAGCAGCAGAGGATGAAGGTGTGTATGTTGCATGCTACTTGATGTAGCCTCTAGGCCTACTCAGTATTACTCTACTCGCAACGATCGTGCACAAGCCATTTTTGGTTGCCATATGCAAATTTACCTGCTTGACCAGGGGTATAAATCTTCATATTGTGCATTACGCAGTGAGGAGCAACACAAGCAGAGCTGCTGCCTTGTCCTCTTTGTTGCTGCTGTGCGGTATGATTGTGCTATCTGCTCACACATTTAAACCTGGGATCTCGGTTGTGGGAAGCTGAGACTTGTATCAGGAATAATTGAACATATTACATATTGGGTTTAACGATATTGCATTCCTTCATTACTGAAATTACATATACACAGTGTTATGTTAGAATTGTATACACTTTTGTGTGCTGCCACACAGAGCCACCCTTGTTTCTCATGGCGCTGAGGCTGCCTAGCCAGTTGTTGCTGGGCATGGTGCGGGTGCACGCCAAACTGCTCAGCTACCTTCAGGAGGTACGTGCGTCCTGCAGGAGGTGCAATCAGTTTGGATGACACCCTGTACGTGATCAAGGAAACCCTGGGTGTGTTACATTTGTGATTCGTCTGCTGATCGAACGAAAGCAGGCGGTTGGATGTCCTCCAATTGCTCTTGCTTTGCCGTTTCCTGTTGCAATGACCAAGGAAGCGCTTTTTTGTCTGTAAACCTGTTCTATAGCCTCCAGAAATAAACCCCTCTGCCACTCCCTCACAATGTACAGGATGCTAGGCTTGCTTTTGTAATCAAAGCAAAGTGCAGGAGTAAAGAAAAGAAAATGAAAAAGTATGCAGGCAGTGTAAAACCACTCCCCACATTGATCAAGGTAATGAAAGCGACTTTGGTACCGAGTACCGCATCCTTGTTCCCTTAGGCCTCTTATTTTGATGTTGCATGGTCTCCTCCTTATTTGCAATGCTTCCCCTTTTCTTTTTGCCGTCAGTTTTTTGTGTTGTCCCCGCTGAAAATGGCTTGAGTTTACTCGCTTCTGTTTGTGGGTACCTGCAAAGCATGTGGCAACCTCAGGATGCGCAGCAGACCCTGCATGCTCTTGGCAGTTACTTGTGGGTACCTGTAAAACAACCTGGCAACCTCAGGATGCGCAGCAGACCCTGCATGCTCTTGGCATTTACTTGTGGGTACCTGTAAAACAACCTGGCAACCTCAGGATGCGCAGCAGACCCTGTATGCTCTGGGCATTGCTGCTTCCGAGGCTGCTGCTGCCCCCACACAGAAGCAGCGGGGTTTGAAGCGGTCCAGGAAGGCACCGTCTGCAGAAATGGAGAAAGCAGCAGGCAGAGGCCAGACCCTGGAAGAGGCAGAGGTGGAGCTGCACGATGTGGACATTACGTTGCCTGATTTTGAGGTGAGATCTGAGGTTTTGTTTTGTCTCATGGGCCGCCTTATAAATGCCAACGCACGCACGTGGAGGAGATAAAATAGTAGGTACCTCATGCTGTGGATGTTTCAACACAGTGTTTCAACACAGTGTTCAACAGTGTTCTGCACGAGATCAGGATGGGGTTATGCTGCTGCGTATTACTAACATCGCCTATTCACAAGTAAAACTGATGAGGAGGCCCTTGCATGCTCAAAAGTGTTTTAAAAAGGGGGGCTTCAAAACCGTGCTCCAACTCCAAGTCTTCTTCTGTTGATTGCGCTTGTCACCTACTGCACTGTTCACACATACATTTGTGTGGAAGCCCCTCTGAACGCCTAAATCACGCAGGACTACTTGCATGAGTTCCCTCCCTACCCACGCAATGAAGCTCCGCTGGGATCGGCCAGGGCCATTTCCAGTGGTGCTATGGGCTCCGCATCTGCTGGCGCACCACCTGTGAGTGTGCATCCCACGCCAAACGTGCAATCCCAGCCTGAACTTCCAATCAGAGTATTAGTGAGTGTTTAGATTTCTATGAGCACAGCATTGACCGCGTGGGTTGGGACAGGGTCTGTGGCCTCCCTTTATTGTGCTGGCTACCTTTTTGCTTCAAGCAAAGTAAAAATTTCTGCCTCCGAGGTTCTTCCCAAAAAGTGTGTCTAGGTTGTTTCTGGCCCAGTGGAGCTTTTCTGAGCTACTCATGTTCCAGGCTCTTAGATCGGACCTAAACCTGCAAATGCATTTCCCCCTCAATCTTGGTATTTGTCTCGGGTACTTCTTCAAAAACAATATATGGAACAGCAATTTTTGTTTCTATCTAGATAAGTCCCACGGCTGCATTTATCTGTGTGTCTTAGCAGGGTTCTATGCACTAAGATTAGTGTCAAATCACAGTACTTGTGCGGTGGCTATGAGTTGCAATCTCTGTCTCATGAACCATATGCCGGCTATTCTACCACTGACTGTTGATAGTGCTGTTGGATTTTTGGAAACACTCTTTTCATATGTGTGTGTGTGTGTGTGTGTGTGTGTGTGTGTGTGTGTGTGTGTGTGTGTGTGTGCGTGCGCTTCAAGTGTATCGCTTCACGTATGTGCGCCTAGTTTCATCTCGTTTTGCCCACACACCTGCAGCCTCCTCAGCCTCTGGTGGACTTCCTCCCCAGTCAAATTCAAGATGCTCAGCGCGTCCCCTCTGCTGAGTACACGGAGGTGTGTGCCTCACGCCCTGCACTAGGAGGAACCTGGAAGCATGATGTGCAAGAAAAATCTGCAGTGAAGTGTCCATACATGTTGAGTCATGGTCCTGTTCTGCCGGTGTATGTTCGTTTAAGGAGTGTGATGTGTGTAAAAGCGTGAGTAAGCAATGTAAGCAGTGTAAGCATTGTAACATGTTTGTGTGGCATATGGATATGACATTATGTGACATGTTTATGTGAATGGATTTGTGTGAATAATAGTCTTGCAGTGTAAGCAGTGTGTCATGTGTACATGGATGGCTTCATGTACTGCCTCATCTGTGCTATCTCCAGAAAACGTTTTGATGAAAGGATTCAGCATTTGGTTCCTACACACAACCACTGGCTCGCACATACTTTACATGCATGGAGCTTGAGCACGGCTCACAACACTGAACAGCAACCAAGGCTCATGTTTTTTCCTGTGCTCAGGCACTAAACAACAGCACTGACTGGAACGTTTTTGCGATAAACTGATCTATTCGGATTTTGGAACTTGATAATGAAGATTAACTTGTTGAATGGGAGGCTGAGGGAACTGCGGTGGGCTTTTGGGTGATAAGGGGGGATTATTTTTTCCTCTGCTCAGGCACGGAAATTACTTTAAGGAACCACTTGTTTCCCGGGTGCCGTACGTACAATTCTTTTCTCCATTGCAAATTTAGGAAGGAATGTTTCAATGGATAAGGGGGGCTGCAGGCTGAAATCAGCAAATGCAGCAAGATCCCTCTTTACCACTTACCAAGTACAAAGACATTTTTCTGCACGCACACACACACACATACACACACATATACACACACACACACACACACACACACACACACACACACACACTGCTCAGGGTGACGAGGTGTTTGACGAAACTGCAGAGCCTGGGATTGACATGGCAGAGCTTCTCGGTGCTCCACCAGAGCCCCTCCTAGGTTTGGCAGCAGCATGGGAGGCTGAGATGCCTGGCACACCTCGTATTCCACCCACACAAGCCCTCCTTCCACCGACACCTGGTGCGTGGAGGTCACCTAGTTGCACATGAACCATTGTGTGCATGACCATTGTAGGATCACTTTTCTACTGCAATACATATCTAAGTTCAAAATGTGACTGTATCTGATTTACTTACGAACGTGTAGGGTTGGCCAGAACCTTATATACACACCATATATGACCGTATATTTAGTGATTTCACTGCCTAAAACACCATATATACACCGTATATATGGTTCTGGCCAACCCTACGAATGTGACAATAAATGTCACCCTGTCCTTGTTATAATCCTGTATCTCCTCGTGCCACGCAGGTGCTCCCTCTCGCCCCCACGGGCCCCTGCTCCCTCCCACGCAAGCCCTGTCTGCCACCCACACCACCACAAGCAGCAGCATAATGCAGGAGGGCAGGCAGGGTAGCTACCGGTATCACCACCACCACCACCACCACACAAAGCGTACCTTGTTTGGCGGAGCAGCCGAGGAGGTGTGTGTGCGCTGCATGAGGCTTAGTGATTTCATTTTACCTCGGAACTTGACCAGAAGTGCGAAGGGCTGTATATTGAGGTATTGCGAGGGCCTGCGTGAGCAAATGGCAGGCAGGTGCTAAGTACTTATAGCTCAGATTTAACTGTGATCAATTGCCAGCATAATTGACGAGCCTTCATGTATTCACGGCACTTTTTCTAAACCAGGGGCAGATGTTGCTGCCTGACTCTGAAGAAGAGCATCGCGCCGCCGCAGCACGTGTCACACTGCCCTCTGCACAGACTTCCGTATCCTTGGGGGGACTGCCTGCACACAGGCTGGCAGGATTCAGGTAGGGTTCATCAGGGCTAGGCTTCGATTTCAGTCCTACTTACAACTACGCTTGTAAGTTGAGCCATGTACCTGACTAATGTAGATTCATTTTTGAGGGATCTGCTGTCGACCGAGACAGCCAAAATACAGGGGAAATGGGCTGACTTTAAAACGAACCAGGCCCCTGCAGAAGTGGGCTAGATCCTTGGAGATCATCCACTTCTGGGGCTGGTATCCTGTGCGTGTATCAATGAGCTATTGCTTTGCACCTGAAAATTTTACTTTGGTTTGACTTGGATTGGGTAGGGCTGCGCATGCCTGATGTAGGTTTCGACATTGTTTCCTTATGCAACTCCCAGTAGTCACGCAACAAGAATGGCCGTTCTTGCACATCTTGTGTAACCGACTTTAATGTGGAGCATATCTTGTGTAACCGACTTTTGTGTGTGAGGATATGAACCACATCAACCTTCAGGGACGTGGTTTCGGGGCCCAGCATCAGGAGCGTGCGTCCAGAGGGTGCTGAAGTTGACAAGGGGGGCGTGTCTTCAGAGGAGCTGGTGCCTTTTCCTGCAAGATATGGGCCAGGTGAGCTGGATAATAGGGGAGCCTTCTTTGCTCGTGTATATATGTGATACGTGTGCATACAGGGGGGCATATCTTAAGAGGAGTGAGCGCCATTCGCTGCAGAGTATGGGAAATGTGTTATGAGAGGTGGGCTAGGCATAAGCTGTACATAGCTGTACGCGTGTGTTTGCATATTGCATACAGTCAGGCTAGGCAGGGTTACACAAACCTCAGATGATCTATAACCTCTTGTTGAAATGAAGGTTTTTTTTTTGTGTTTATTGGTCTGCGGTGCATAATACAATTAATCTGGTTCTCTGCCAAGCTTCCTCACACTCACGTGTGTATTGTCAGACATTTGGATGTGTTCTCAGGGTGGCTTTAAAAAGGTGCCTGGTATAGCATGTATTCGTAATACTCTATTTTAGCAAACATCAAGGGGTTGTATCTGGCACTCAGGTTTTTATTTGTGCAAAAAGGACTATATATGGCACATGTCAAAAGCCCAAAGGCTCTTCATTTCTTTCACTGCCATAGTTTTAATTTCTGTACATACACAAACACACAAAGGCACTGCATAATTCTGCGTGGTAAAATGTGCAGTGCCTGAGGACATTGAGGCCACCTTTGCTTATGCCGCTGGTGATCAGGCAGGTTATGAGGAAGATGCTGAAGGAGGGGTTGAAGCTGCATGGCGCAGGTGCGGAAAGGGAAATATTTACACATCGTTTACTGTCCTTTGGTTAAGAATAATTACCTACAAAAGGTTTATATGTTATAAACGTGTAAAGTCGTGCATATCTGTGTGTAAATTACGCTGAGCGAGTCCGTGCAAACCTTGCAATGCGGGACTCTGCCTACGTAAATTCTAGGCAGAGTGGTGCAGAAGGTATGCATGCCTGTGCTCACCACACATTTGCTGATCATTTGTTTATAGCAAAAATGGTGTTGATGCTGTGGAGAACAGGCGCCACGGAAGAAGCAGCTCAACAGTACAATCTTAGCGTTTCGTTTTGCTTGTCTACAGGGGCGGTATGTTGCCAGGGAAAAAGCGGAACAGAGAAGAGGCCGCAGCAGAGGAAGCGAGCACTGAAGAGGTAGAGCCTGGAGAGCCCGAGGTGCAAATACGGGAGGAGAGGGAGACAGACTTGCGGCTGCGTGCAGCAGCAGCAAAAGAAGAGGAAGAGGAAACGGAAGAGGTGCCGCAGGTGTGGGGTTGGCTGGGTTGGTTTCATGTGCGATGCAAGTTGAAAAGGACTTGGCTGGAATTGCGGCTGCCGCTGCTGTTGGGTTGGCATTACGCTCACATGGTGTATTACTATATTATACATGTAATGGGTGTATGCAGGATACATACAGGATACGACAGGTGGTTCTATTCCCATTTCCAATGGCTACTTGCTGATGCTTTGTAGCCAGAAATACGATATGATGCATGCACTAAGTCTGTCCATATGCTTGCAATGGCCTGAACAACGAGGAGGGCGTTGTGTTATGCATAGTCCTGTGTGCACATACAAAAGGCTGCCGCAGTAGGTGCAACAATGAGGGCAGCATTGTGGTAGATAAGTACCGTAGCTCACACCCAGAGCGTATAAAAATATGCAATCAGAGAAAGTTTGCAACCCTGTCTCATACACTCCTGGCGCACACAAATGCTAAGCAGCAGGCAGCAGGGTGTACGTACATGTACAACAATTGCTTTAGTGCACACAGGCGCGATTATGTGGGTGGCAAATGGATGTGCATATCGTGACTTGGCTCATGCGCAGCATATTTGCAAATCAATCCTGAATTGAACAGATGCGACGGCGTGGGCGACGTGCCGCTAAGAAGGGGCCTCTTGGGATGGCCCTGCAGAAGCCAAAGGTGGGGGCCAGGGTTTTTCTCATTTTGGGATCCTATTTGGGTTGACAGAGGTGAAGGGTAGACTGACACAAGATCAATGGGTTATTAGTTTGAATGATTTTATTCCTTCATTGCTTTTGTGGGACTCTGTACTCCAGTTGAAAAAGCTTTTTGCTTGCTGCAATGCTGGCGTTTGGTTCCCTGCTGCTCAGATCACCACTGTGGTGTAGTTGTACAGTTTGCCTTGCGGGTGCAAGTCCACTCTTCTTTGACACAGGCCGTGTCACCAGTATTTGTGCTGCATATGATTGTTAAGTTAGCCAATGGTGACCTCTGTACTAATGAACCTGGAATCATAGGTGGATGTTGGCGACGCCATCCTTACAAAGAGCGTGTACCATGCATGGATACTGGACCGTTCTCCAGTTGTGAACAAGCGCAAGGTGATTTATTTCGGGGAACGGTCAATTGAAGGCAAGGAAGTAGCAAGTGGTGCACCCACTACTGGTAGTTTTCTTGCACTGCTGGAAAGGAAAAGAACAGCAATTTGTTGCCAATAATGGCATTACCATTGAAACAAATAGAGGCATTACCACTTAGACAAATAGAGGCATTGCCACTGAAACAAATGGAGGCATTATCACAGAGGGGGGCAACTGGGCAAATTGCAGGAAATGTTCCATCCTGACTTTCTTTCCCACTTGCAACCATGCCAATTTCAATATTGTCATGAAATATTATGTTCACCAAAAAATGGTGAAATTGGATGACCCCAGATCACACTTCTGGCCTCAGATCACCTCAAATGGGCCCACAGCTCCGTCCTGGGACCATTCCCAAAACTAGGTATTTATGACTTCCTTACACCATGCGAATATCCTGCATGTTCAAAAATAGAATACAAGGAGGTCAAAAAATGACCTTTTCGGCACCTTCTTGGCTGATTTTTTCTAAGGGAATGACTGGAATTTTGTATCTCACCAACCACTGGATATTTCCCCCTCATTTTTCTTGCAATGATATCTATTGATCGAATATATTCAATTACAATTTTAATGACATGATTTGGTGCAGGAAATGGTCAGATCTGGCACACAGGTGCCTGAAAAGTAGGGTTCACGCCGCAGCCGATTAAGCATGGTCTCCCTCATTGGCAAAAGTCAAACTCAACTGCTATGGAGCCCCATTCAAAACATTTGAAAAACACCCCCATTTGGGGGGTCAGTCGCCCCCCTCTGGCATTACTGAAACGAATGGAGGCATTGCCACTGAAACAAATAGAGGCATTGCCACTGAAACAAATGGAGGCATTGCCACTGAAACAAATAGAGGCATCGCCACTGAAACAAATAGAGGCATCGCCACTGAAACAAATAGATCCAACAGCCACTGCCTAGTTCCCTAACTTATCCTTTGCTCCCTGTGTTAGTTCAAACTCACGAATCCCCCCATCCACAACCTAATACTAGCGGCCTTTGTGTGGGCGCAGGGTTGCATATACATATGCAGGATTACCATATGCCCACAAAGGTGTCCGTTCTGCTTCATTCAAGGGTATCTACCTTTATTCATTTATACAATGCACCATTCGCGCTTCAGTAAACCGGAGCCTCTCATTAAAACAAAAAGTAGAGATCAGGCCTTCTCCATCTCCTCCCCCGTTTGTTTCTCATTTTGTTATAAATCCAAGCTTTTCGATATTTACAGTAATTAACAAGGCTTCAAGTTTGTGTCCTTTTTATGCAGTCACTCCTGAACCCATTTCCAAACACATACAGCCAATTCTCAAGTCTTTCCAAGGGTCTCACGGAAATGAGACGCCTCACACTCGCAGGCCCCCCCCCCTCCTTCTCTTTTTCCCTCTGATGTGTCGGTTCCCCCAGCAGCCCTACCCCTGGCAGACCCTCGGGTAGTGCAAGCCTCTGTAGATGGATGCATTCAGTCTGGAGGGTTGCTGGGCCTACTGCTGCAACCACAGCCCTGCCTCCACACCACAGAGCTGCCTGCAGATCTATTCCCTGAGGTGCAAATGTGTAACTCTGTGCATGCTTGTGTGTATGCATATTTGATGTGTAGGTGTGTATGTGTGCGAGCATGCATGTGCACGAGCCACGCAAAACATCCTGATTAAATTTCAAAACGAATGTCAAACTCCAGATCTCTTGAAACTTTTCTTTGTTTCTATAGCTTAAGTTTGCACATCAGTGCTTCTGGTTACAAACAATGTATGTATGTGTAAAGTTGCTGTGGGTCCAGAGTTTATGCTTCCTTTTCTCCTTAAGTTGCCTATTGCAACGTCAACAGAGCCGGTTTTTCGGTATGCCTGCATTATCAGTGTGATGCCAGGGATCAAGCAGCAGTGTTATTTTCTTTGTCGCCGGTACAATTTAAATGCAAGGGGGTGCAGTCAGGTAGACGTCCAGAGGCTGGAAATTATGTGTGCTCAGCCTTGTTCCTTCCTGTCCTGCTGTGTGTTGTGCTATCAGGGAGAAGAAGCCAAAGTGGCACCAAGCACGGCTGCACTGAGTCAAAAGCAGCGAGCTGAAGCTTCCCAGGCTCTTGTAGGACTGTCTGCATGGCTCCTTATGCGTGACGAACAGAGGAGGCAAGCAGCGGGTGCAGGGCTGGCCATCGATGAGGACCTCAGGGAGATGTACAGGTGCGTGTACTGTTGTGTGTATGTGTAGTGTGTGTTTTGTGTGTGTTTTGTGTGTGTGTGTGGTTGTGTGTGTTTTGTGTGTGTGTGTGTGTGAGTTAGTCTTGTGGCCGCCCACGTGGGTATCTTGTGTGTTTGTGTGCCTTTCTCTTGTGGCCTCACACTTGGGGGTGAACACTTTGATTTTACACACCCCCCCTGTTTGTGCACCGTTTACTAATACAATGCCACACAATATGTGCACAATCCTGCAATCCCTGGTAAGCAAGACACCAGATTCTGTAGGGCTGATCATCTGCGTACTATGTGATCACAGGTATGCCATGCGTGGCCCCCTCCCTCCGCCACCGACACCTCCCAAGGCTACCAAACTGCGCAAGTGAGTTACTGGTAGCCAAGTCTTTGCCGGTGATTGCACGAGCAATTCACTCTTTCACGCCACTACCTGTTACACTGTCGGGTTTATACAAGAACACAGTTAGTATACAAGTATAATGAGTACTTGTGATCCAATAGATCAGCAACAAGATTACTTGCATGCTCCAACGGATATAGGCTTGGTTGATGCAGCATGTTAACCGTCAGATCAAATCACTGCAAATTATCAGAGGGGGCTGACTGAGCCAAAAAAAAGGGTCTTTTTAAAATGTGAATTGAGCACGTGCGCCCTAAGTTGCTATGTTTAAACTTAGCACTCAGAGGCAGGCGTGCTCTGAATTTTTATTTGCACCTAAGCTTGAACATAGCAACTTAAGGCGCACGTGTCTGATTTTCCGTGGCGTGGACCCCACTTTTCACCACAAAATTTTCACAGCAGATCACCCAATCCACCAAATGGCATACTTTTGTGTGGTACGGAGTTGTTGTAATAAACAAATATGATTGCAAAAAAAATCAAGTGAAAAGATGAAGTGCGTGGTGATGTGGCTCAACATGTGCTGTTTTCCCATATAAAGGCACCAAATTAGGGTTTGGGCAGTCAA
>Ga0307947_1002563_pt1 | contig 14588 bp, 16 predicted proteins | sample OrgLakmetagen232_FD_201840 | JGI IMG/M metagenome (GOLD analysis project Ga0307947, IMG submission 201840) | Saline water microbial communities from Organic Lake, Antarctica - #232 | ecosystem: Environmental > Aquatic > Non-marine Saline and Alkaline > Saline | place: Antarctica: Organic Lake...
CTGAAACATTTGATTTACCACGTGCACGAACATTGCTGGGAGGCCGCAGGCCTCCCAGCGGGCTGGGCATGAAAGGGTGTAAGACGTCAAACAAAGGTTAAAAATGGCCAAATTTGGCCGTGACGAGAAACGAAGGTTTTCCAAAATCGAAAAAAGAAGCACTGTTGCATGCACACACGTGAGCACACAAGTGAGCCTGTGTGCTGCAAATTTGCATGCACACACATGAGCACACACGTGAGCAAGTTTGTACTCGCCTCCCTGTCACCTCAATTTGTATCGTAGCACGCGTATGTGTGGGGGGGGGGGGTGGGTGGGGGGGGGGGGGGGTCGTGTGCTTTTGTAATAGGGCGTGGTCGTGTTTGCGTGCTTTGTGTTTATATGCGCAGTGCGCAAGCGTGCTTACAACTTAATGGATTTAGTCGTGTGGGTTAGGTATTATGGGCTTGCATGCCTGGGTCAACCACTAGGTCACGACAGCTAGTTTGATTGCATAAGCAGGTCTTAGGAGAGAAAGGCTTCGAGGCTTTTTGACAGTGCCTTTTTGCGTGACCTTGCAACTTTGAGAAATGGTCACCATGTTGTTCTATACTTAGGGTTGGCCAGAACCATATATATACGGTGTATATACGGTACTTTTGGCAGGGAAATCACCAAATATACGGCCATATACGGTGTATTTATACGGTTCTGGCCAACCCTATCTACATTGCATCTGTAGAAGAGCGCCAATGCTTGATTGCATTTGATCCTCCTCGATCTGCTGGTTGGCCGAATCTATATATTCACACACGTTTGCAAATGAATGCTTGTGGCATCTGTTGTCATACCACACACGTACGCACAAACTGTCACGCCACGCCCGTGAACAATTAATTGCTTGCGGCGTGTATTTCTTACACCACGCACAATTGCAAATAATTGCTTGTGGCGCATATTTGTTATACCACACACTCATGGAACAAATGAGTGCTTGGAGCGTACGTTTGTCCTACCTGCCACACACATTTGCAAACGATGGCGTTTGCTTGCTGACGTTTCAACGAGAGTTGCTCAATCAGACTCCCTCTTACTAAGAGTCTTAGTTTGCATTTTGACACCCTCTGATTGTTTCTTCCTGCCTACACATGAAAAGCGCTTGTCTTTACTCCCTCTTCTACCATCTACTCACGCACGTACGTGCACACACACACACACACACACACACACACACACACACACACGCACATACATAGACTTACACACACATACGCACACATACCACGCACGTACACACACAGGGCCAACCTAGATTGAGACCAGTCCTTTTGCCGCGATTAAATGGTATAATGCTTAATAAGCATTGCAGGTATGTCCCCTGTGTGAGCACACAAATTGGGCACAATGTGCATGCAGGGTAGGCGCAATTCGTACGAATGGTCGGCACAATGTGTATGTGTGCATGAGAAAGAGTGAGTGTGTGTGTGCGTGCGTGTGTGGGTGTGGGTGTGGGTGTGGGTGTGGGTGTGGGTGTGGGTGTGGGTGTGGGTGTGGGTGTGGGTGTGGGTGTGGGTGTGGGAGTGGGTGTGGGTGTGTGTGTATGAGTGCATGAGAGAGAGTGTGTGTGTGCGTGTGTGCGTGTGTGTGTAGGGTAGGGTAGATACAATGTGTGTGTAGGGGACAGGGTAGGCATAGCATGCGTATAGGAATGGCAACGTGTGTGTAGGGTTGGCAGAATATGTATGTAGGGTCAGCAATGTGTGTGTAGGGTTGGCAGATTATGAATGCAGGGCTGGCACAATATCAAGGTAGGGTTAGCAAAAAATGAAGCTAGGGCTGGCTCAATATGATTGTAGATTCGGCTCAATGTGTGTAAGCAGGGATTTCCAAGTCGAATTTATGCCCATGAATGGACTACATGCGCTCCATGTTTCAATACTAATACCAACGTCTAAGGATCCAATGCACTATTTGGTCCTGATCAAGCGTGTGAGCCTCACTTGGAGATCATAAGGCAGTGCCTGAGAGGCTGGGCTTGCATGACCCAATGTTCCTATACCCCCAAGAATGACTCAGAAAGCCGAGCCTGTTTAAGGGTCAAAAACACGAAGAAAAAAAATGGCCTTTTTCAGTTTAGAGAGAGGTCACGGTGACATCGTCAAACGTCTTCACCAAACTACTGAGTACGACCAAAGGCACGTCTGAAGTTTACCACGCAAACAAGGGAACAGCCGCAAACAATTTTTTGAGAAAAATGTGTTACACGCTTGTGCTGGAAGTTTCAACTCAAGCTGAGGCCTCACGACACCGTCCATGGTAGCCATAAAACAGGACGGCTAGCAAAAATGGCTCAAACCAGCTGCTCAAAACCATCAAACCGTCACCCGAGTACTAGTGGGATGTGGTGCAGTTAACACTGTGTATAATAGGGTTGGCCAGAACCATATATATACGGTGCGTATACGGTATTTTTGGCAGGGAAACCACCAAATACACGGTCATATGTGGTGTATCTATACAGTTATGGCCAACCCTATTCATGAATGCAACATTGGTCAGCAAATCTGACACACTGCAGGGATATAGCACAGATAACAGACAGTCAACAAATTTTGCGTTAGGTCATTTGTAGGGTTGGCCAGAACCATGTATATACGGCGGGTGCATACACGGCGTCTTTTGCAGGGATTTCATTGAACATACGGCCACATACGTCGCATATATACAGTTCTGGCCAACCCTAGTCATATGTCGTATAAGTATAAAGGAGTGTTTGAAAATCCCAGGGATGGCCAACCCTAGTCATATGTCGTATAAGTATAAAGAAGTGTTTGGAAATCCCAGGGATGACCAACCCTAGTCAAATGTCGTATAAGTATAAAGAAGTGTTTGGAAATCCCAGGGATGGCCAACCCTAGTCAAATGTTGTATAAGTATAAAGAAGTGTTTGGAAATCCCAGGGATGGCCAGAACCGTTCATATGTACGATGTATTTACCGTACTTTGAGGAGGGGTTCCCCAACTTTGTCATCACGTACAATGATGTGTATGTATGAGTATGAGTCTGGTCAACCCTGTCAAAACAGCCAGCAAAACTCAATGTGTGAGGTCATATGGACACAGTGGAATTACGGCATCAGATGTGCGTTGTTGGACAGAAATTTGGATTGCGGAAAGTGCACACAACACGTGAACAAGCATACACAAACATACACACACAAATACACAAACACACCTATACAAACAAACAGGGTCTGCCAGAACCATATATATGTACAGTGTATATACGGTAATTGTTGCTTGGACTTCATCAAACATACGGCCATAAAGGGGGAAGGAAAAGGTTATGGCCAACCCTACACACACATACAAAAGGTACATCAAAACATTTTGCTCCTCACTGGATGTAGGGCAAAGCTTCGTGTACCCCTCACCTCTCTCTTGGATACCCTAGGGCTCGACAATTCTTCCTGTCAAACCTGCTTTGACGACGATTGCTTCCACCCGGCGCCATTGTAAGTGGCTACATCAGAAATAGGAAAAAATACTTCGATTAGAAAACGAAAGACACGGTGGGCTAGATTAAAATTACACGGTGGGTTGGATTTGAATGGAAAACACGGTGAAACGCGTGCTGCGCAATTTGGAACAGGAGTCTCTGAGGTGCTTTGCGCAGCTCCTCCGATGCAGGAAAGAGGAAACAGATTGTATTGAACACTAAGCGTAGAGGAACGTTGCAGCATCACGTATTCAGTTGTGACATACATGAATACACACCCTTCAGTTGTGACATACATGTATACACACCCTTCAGTTGTGACATACATATGTACACACCCTTGTGCTTTACGACCATCGTCTGCACTCCAATTCAGTGAGTGGCTGCACAGTACGCACATGCACATGCTTTTAAAGGGAACATGCACACAGGGAGGAGATCTCGTAGTGCACCATACCTCACACATTGCTCTTCTATAACTGCACTTGTATCAACTCACACAAACACACACCCAGGGATTCGGGTCTGTGTCCACACACATACATCACCCTGTATGACACACAAGCTTCACTCAAATTATTGCATGCACATTCAATGGCTGCAGCCGGACCATACACGTGATTCACGCTATGGCCACACCCAAACTCGATACATACACTGCCATGCACACACATGCACACACGCACTTACACATGCTCATAGGCGCGCACACACACGCACACACACGCACACATACACACACACAAACACACACATACACACACAAACACACACACACACTCACCACATGCGCAAAGGGAGCCGTTGCCGCATCCAAGCTCTGCACGAGACTCGTCTTGGGACCTCACAGGAGCGTTCAAGGAGGAGCTCCTGGACGTTCAACAGTTTGGCCTGAAGATGTCCAGCATGCTTGCTTCACAATGTGCGTAGTAGCTGTTCAGATGTGTGTACGTGTTTTGTGTGTGTGTTTGTGTGTGTGTGTGTGTGTGTGTGTGTGTGTGTGTACACGGGAGGGAAGCATGTGTGCATGAATTTCTGCATGTATGAGAACATTTGCCATGCTGTGTGTAAGGTAAGATAAACTGTAGTTTGCGTATTAAGTGCCAAACTAGTCTTTGCCCCTCTGTCTTTCGCTGGCTGCTCACCCCAACCCTCACCCCTCACTTCTTCTTCTCATTTTCTCTATACTTTTTTCATGCACCAGCACAAACACAATATCCACGCGTATCCACGTACTTCCCTGGTTACCGATTTATCCATATGCCACACACACACATACACGTACACACACATACACGTACACACGAACACACACACACACGTACACACACATACACGTACACACACGTACACACACATACACACACACATATACAGTCAGCACCACGAGCGTCAACGGTCACCGCAGCTCCGCCTTTGGTACCCTTGAAGATTGCGTGGAAGGCACGCTCATGCCCAAGACGCACTTCAATCTGTTGGCAGCAGAGCACGGTGAAGACATGGCCCTCCTCGTAAAAAGCTGTTGCGCACGGGACACGACGCAGCAGCCCAATTTTACGCAGGTGACTAAAATGGAAGTGCGTGACGCATAGGCGCGCGCTGTGTGTGTGTGTGTGCGTGTGTGTGTGTGTGTGTCTGGTTTAAATGGTGGGCCTGGAGTGATATGCGCCACACGCCACAGATGTGTCAAGCGCGCGTAGCCTAGAAACAACTGGAAACAAGTGATTTGGGCATGCTTGCACAGGTCTACCAACGGTTAGAGGAGCTGGGGCCTGAAATGATTCGGCACACACAGAGGGTGCACCGGCAGAACAAGCGACTGACTTCTGTGTCGGTCAGGAGGTCACCAGCGGATGAGCTCCTGTATGAGGTGTTCCCGAAAAAGGTGTGCAAGCGGATCTGAGATCTGGGATCTGGGATCTGAGATCTGGGATCTGAGATCTGGGATCTGTGTACATACACACATTGGGTTACAAATCCGTGTCCCAAGCGGCGGCAGCTCTGCAGAGCTGGATTGCCTCCTGACATTGCCTGTGATGTTGTGCCTGTACCTTTGCATTTGACCTGCTAGCACACACACACATTGCGGTATGAGAATTCGCTCATCAGTTCCTCTGTGTTGCTCAGTATTAGCAGCAGCAGCAGCAGCAGCAGCAGCAGCAGCAGCAGTAGTAGTAGGTGGAATGGATGAAAGTCACGGACACGTCTCTGAGCGTTTTTTTGACCCCGGAAGCCTTCCTGGCCTTTAAGCATCAACCATGGAGTGTGCAGTTGCAATGTTTGCAAATTCGCCACTTCAGGCCATTTTCCGATCAAAGGCAACCGTCCAGCAAGCGTGTAACCATCACGTGCTGATAGTTATTGGGTGAATATATAGTGTATTAAAAGGATTGAAAACGTATCATGCAAATCAAGCCCATTTTGGGTCTAAATTTTGGGTCTGAATTCCCACAAATCTGCACACATTCGCAATTTGCTACAATAATTACAATGGGGGGTGACCTTCAGCCAGGATGTATGGCTGATCGGCTGCTGACTAGTCTCGGCCAGCCACAAATAATTTGTGGCAATTTGCTAACGTGCAACGAACAGGTCGCAGAAGCGTTGAAATCTGGGCGCCTCCCCGACCCTGAGCAGTACCCGTGCGTGAGCCTGTTTTTCTGCGACATTGTGGGCTACACCGACATCTGCAGCATGCTGGACTTCCAGGACATTCTTGACATGCTGCACAGGTGAGAGTGTGAGAATCCTGGTGTGTTGTGCGAGAGCGTGCAAGTGTCGAGGGCGGTGCTCGTGCGTGCGCGTGTGTGCTTTACCTTTTTGATGAGCGTCCTGCACCCCACTGACCATACCTGTTTACCTCTGTAGTATCAGAGGTATCAGATGGTGGTGTTGCTTTGTTTCGTCGTACAGTGTGCACCATACCTGGAATGCTGTGCTTGTAGCAGCGCGCCCTATACTTTTACATGCAAACACGCGCACTCACGCCGACTGTTGTGTGGTGTTGTGCGACCTCATGCAGGCTGTATTCCAGATTTGATGCCCTTGGAGAGGAGCTGGACCTGTTTAAAGTGGTGTGTGCATGTGGGTGTGTCTGTGGGTGTGGGTGTGGGTGGGGGTGGGGGTGTGGGTGGGTGTGGGTGTGGGTGTGTCTGTGGGTGTGGGTGTGGGTGTGTCTGTGGGTGTGGGTGTGGGTGTGGGTGTGGGTGTGTGATCGTCTTTGAAACGTTCACCAGACGGAGGTATGACGCAAGCAGATGACGAGAAGGCTGTTTTTAAATAGTTCCTCAAGTATCAAATGTTGCCCAGTGGGTGCATTACGGTTGTGTGTGGCAAAACAATCTTTCAATAATTGCTTAAGTACCTACAACTGCCTGGTGCGTGTGCTGCAAAGACTGCTGTTTCCCAACAGTTACTAAAGTACCTACAATTCCCCCGTACGTGTGTTGTGAATGCGTGGGACGGTGGCTTGTCTATATGTATGGTGGAATGAAGGGTAGGGTGCATTTCTATGCTACTAATTAGGACTGCAAAAAGTTAGTACCAGGGCTATTGTCAAGATTTTAAATCTCTCACATCTTCTAAGCTGGCTGCGTTCCGAAGCTGATTAAGCTAGAGAAGCACGTGTTGGTGCTTGACTACTCCTGGTCTTGAAATTATGGGGTGCTCCTCCGCAGTGCTGGTCATTCTTAAAACCATTGACAAGAAACCAAAAGTGCCTGAACATCTGGTATAGTGCTTTCGCTTGGCCATAATGGGCATGCCAAGTAGCTGTACTTGTATTTGAGAGGCCAGAACCTTACAAATACCTTTAGCATGGGAATAACCATACATGCAGGCACTTGTGGTGTGTATGAGCGGTTCTGGCCTACCCTACACAATCGGCACCAGTTAATGATTGATGGACAAACGTATTGACAGGAATTTTGCTTCGTCTTACATGCGCGACGGGTAGCCAGAAGCGGCCTCTTCACAAAATGCCCCTTTGTTGGATGCGGTACAAACAAGAAAAAGTGAGAGACAGATGGGCTGGTATGGGGACGACATCAAAAGACCGCCCCCTTTATTTTTCAATATTGCCCAGAAAAGGATAAAAATGGGTACTGGCAATATTGCACTGAAGGTCATGCCTCTCAGACCCTGGCTGCCTCTGTGCCTAGCCCTCCTCCTTAAGCAATGCCAAAGCGCGTCTCACAAAATCATAAGCCACTCCAACCCAACTATGTGTATACATTATGCTTTTCATTTGAGATTTGACGTGTCAGTTCTTGGGAGCTGTGTGAGGCCCACATTGCCTGGCAACCAATTGCTTTGGCAGTGGAGTGGTGCCTTCCCAATCGTGCACCAGTCAGCCTCTGCTTCAAAATCCGAGCCATTCAATTTGTGTTCTGCAGTTGGGCCTGGTTGCCCCAAACTCGTACCAGGGTTGCAATCAGAACTTCCAAGGCCCATGAAAGGAAGAGGGCGTGGATTGGTGCATTCTATTTTTGTCCCCTCATCACTTAAGTTGCACATCACCCACAGGCTCCGCTGGCCTGTTTCTTTCATGTGTACGCATAAAATATTGATAAAATATACTACACAATGAATAAGTGGTGTACCAACGAAGGCTGGCCAAAAGTTAGCTTCCCCTGTCAGATCTACAGGGAGCGGTAACGCTGCCTGTGTGTTTTTCCCTTATCTTTTCGGGTCTCAAAACGGTGAGGTGGCCGAGGAGGGAAAGCAAAACTTCCATCGCGTTGGCTCTGCTCACACTGCATGCACTTAAACAGGTCAAACGCACACTACATACACTCACACTACATGCACTACATGCACTCACACTACATGCACTACATGCACACACACTACATGCACTACATGCACGCACACTACATGCACTACATGCACTCATACTACATGCACTACATGCACCCACACTACATGCACTACATACACCCACACTACATGCACTACATGCACTCACATTGCATGACTGGGAATGGAATGGCCTATGCACTTTAACACAGCGCTGACAGTTTGTCACTCCACACTCCTTCTCACCATTTGTACTGTTTCATTTGGGTACTGTTTCATTCGGTAGGGTACGGTAGGAGATGGGTACATTTCCTCTTCCGGCCTGAGGCATGCCTGTCCAGACAGCCATGCTGCTGTCATGGCGCAATTTGCTTTTGGCTGCTCTGCCATAGCAAAGGAGGAGCTCATATGCCCCAGAAAACCGGTGCGTGTGTGAGTTGTTTGTGTTTATGTGAGTGTGCGTGTTTGCGTGTGTGTGTGTGTGTTCATTTGTTAGTGCACGTGTACATGTGTATGCAGCAGGCACGCGTGTACACGAAGCGCCAAAAGTGCACTGTTTTTACTCCCTCACTTGTTCCCTATGTTTCTGTGTCTTTGCTGGGAACGGATGGACGTATACGCACAAAATACACAACACGCATATACACACACAGGAGTTGGGCCAAGTATGCGTTCGAATGGGAATCAATGCAGGGCCCGTGACTGGCGCTGTCGTGGGCACAATGAACAGAAGGTCAGTATCTGCGCGAAGTATCTTCTTGCAGATGGGCAGGCCAAACAATCTATAGCTATCAGTGAGCAAGATATTCATTCAGAACAGCGCAAGCGGTTCACTGCCTTAGTTTGCCCTAAATGATGTACGACAAAGCTCACAATCACCCCTGCATATTCGTTTCATGACAGCCCTTGATGCATCGTGCTGTACCCCAACACCATCCGTGTCATGACCTTCAACACTCTCTCCGCTTTGCTGCTCCTCATGCCCTGCAGGTACTGCCTCTTTGGTGAGTGGAGGGGTTGCGCAGGGGGGGGGGGGGGGGCATGGGTATATGGATATGCTGAGTGTCGTTTTTGAATGTGTATATAAGGGCATGAATGTGAGGGTGAGCAGATGTATGTTTCATGGGTTTGTGAGTGTTTATGTGTGCAAGAGGCGACAGGCCCAATTGCTGCAGGTAAGAAGTTTTCATTATTATGTGTGTAATCTGTGCACCTGAGACTTCCCTATAGGCTGCACTTAGGTATGTATAACTGGTCATAAACACACATGCACACATATGCACACACACACACACACACGCACGCGCGCGCGCACACACACACACACACACACACACACACACACACACACACACACAGGCGACACGGTCAATGTGAGTGAAGCACCCTGCGTTCGGTGTGTAAATGAGAGCAGGAAGTATGTCTGCTGGGGAAGGCGTGCAGAGAGGGAGGCCAAACTGGGCCTGCTCTCATATACTTGTCTTGGCACCAAGTGGGGCTGTTTGTGACATACATACAGCAGCTCTCTATCTACAAACGTAGGCTGGGTTTAAAGCCCCCGATGGGAAGCACGTGGCTTAATCTGGACGCTGTGGCGTGCAGGCCACTTATGCAGTGCACGGCCTTAGCCAGATTCCCCACTGCCCACATGTGTTCATGAAAAATACCTACGCAGGAATTGGCCAAAACTATGTCGATACAGTGCATATACGGTACTTTTAGGGGCGTAAGTATCTTGAGGTTCAAGTCATGCATGGCAAGTGTGTGCTACTGTGGCCAGCCCTCCTGATATGGAGCCTGAGTGCATGAACCAGTTCACAGCAAGAGAAAGTGGGTTACAAGTTACAAGGTTTATCCGGGATAACCAATGGCCAGGTGTGGGATCCTATAGTCACCCTTGCGGGACCAAATGTACAAAATACTCTCAGCCAAACTTAAGCCCAGTAGTACCCTTTGCAACTTCATGGCTGTTTCCCTTCATCCAGACCTGTGTGTGCACCCCCGCACCTAGTCAGCATACCATCATTTGAATGGAAGGAGCATACACTGGTCCTGGAAAGGTGCTCAATGTCCCCCTTTGGTACGACGCGTTCTGGAGAGCAACTTGCGCAATGGTTTGTTGTGTGGGAGGGGGGGCATCACAAGGCATGTTATGAAAAGCCTGCTCTGTGGTTATGTGTTAAGGGGAGGACATAGGGGCACACATTGTTAGGGTTGGTCAGAACCATACATGTTTAGTGTCCATACAGTATTCTTGGCAGGGAAATCACCAGTAACACGGTCTTATACGTAGGGTTGGCCAGAACCGTATATATACACCGTATATGACCGTATATATGATGATTTCCCTGCGAATGATACCGTATATACTCCGTATATATATGGTCCTGGCCAAACCTAATTATACGGTGTGTATGTATATACGGTGTGTATGTATATACGGTTCTGAGCAGCCCTACACATTGTGGGTCACAAAGCGCCAGGAATGAGGCGCCCTACGCAGAGTTTGGGCCCTATGCTGCGGCTGGGGGGATTCTGTCCTTGTTTGCATGCTTGCATACATCGTTGTGGCTCTTTGCCATCAACTGGTCGTGAGGTGGCTCACTGCCTGTACCTTGTTCACGTGCACTGTGATTGTCATCAACCCGAAACAAAAGCACCTACAGCAGTAGTCCTGTACAATCGATGTTCAAGCTATTCAGCAGTTACACCTCAGCATTGCGTTGTTTCAAGCCTCACTTCTTTGACCTCCAAGGCATTAGCTGTCACCTCCTTGGCCTCTCCAAGGCATTGGCGGTCATTTCTTTGGCCTTTAAGGCATTACCAGTCTTACTTGAGCAAAGCTCGTATACCTCACAACGTGCCAATTTCTAATGCCATGCCCGCTAAGTGTAATGCTTGCCATGCATTCAAAATGTTGGCTTCATAATAGACATTTGAAAGCTGTGTACGTGCAATATCAAATAACAGGTGGCTAGTAGAATGGAAAGCACGAGCATGACCGGCATGATCCAATGCTCTGCTGCCTTCATACGCCTCCTACAGCAGCAGTGGCCGCAAAGTGTCGAGCTCGCCGTTGCTCAGGTGAGGGCTGTGCGCTGTGATTTGATACCTTCATGCATCTCCTGAAGCGACAGTGGCCGGATGCTGTGGCAGTTGCTGTCTAACGCTGCATGTTTAAAAGCGTCAGTGCCTGCAACATTCATGCATTTTTTAGTGAACAAAGTGCGCCATCGCGCAAGTGCGGATGTTTGATTTGTTGTTGTGCAGGTGCGATTCAAAGTGTGCTGCTGTGCAGGTGCAAACTTCCAAGTTTGCCTTTCTGTGTACGTGTGTAAGTTTGCCTTTGTACGTGTGCAATGGCCGCGTTGCTCCAAACAACTGCCTACCTATTCCTTGCCCTCAGACGCTAACAACACCACCTCCGCTCCTTTTCCCCCTACTCCCAACCCTTCAGGGTACTCGTACTATCAAAGGCAAGGGCCTGATGGAAACATTTTACCTCTTCCCAGACGAGGAGCAAGCCAAAGCTTACCGCACCTCCCTATCAGTCGAGCAGCCTCACCAGAGCCAGCTAGTCGTGAGCAAGGCAAACAGCAGGTAAGAGAAGCCCCTGTGCCAAAAGAATATTTGAGGGACGGACGTGGAGGAATCCTAAGGGTTAAGCCTTAACCCGAATCCCCGGATACGCTAATGAGCTGTTTGGTGGACCATAACAGTTTGGATAAAGGAGGAGGGGATGTGAGTCGCTTCACAGATGTTTAGACTTTGCAGTGCCGGTACTCGTGATGAAGCATGAGAGCTGCTTTGGACGTGTGCTAATTTTTCCCTACCAAAACAAGCAGGCCCTGCAGCATGTAAGGGAAGGTAGGTGCGTGCGTTGAACGCGCTGTTAGGTGCCTGTGCTGAGCACGCTGTCTTGTATGTATGGAAGGTGAGGCAGGTACATTGTGCGCAGTGCCTTGCATATAAGAGGAAGCAGAGGTGAAACGTTGCTAAAAAGGGTAATGCAATCGATAGGGTTGCATATAAGATAGGGTTGCATATATGCAATAGATAGGGTTGCATATAAGAGGAAGCAGAGGTGAAACGTTGCTAAAAAGGGTAATCCAATGGATGCCATTTCTGTACTTTGTGCGATATACATATATCCACGTGAAATTCCTCCCCCCTGGGCAACTCCGTCCTCAAAGTGGGACATGGCTCCCTGCTAAATTTCCAGGTGGAGGGTTGACTCGCCAGAGGAGGCTAGCGATTGGCTGAACACTTTAAGTCTGCATCCTAACTAGTTGAAAATGGCCGGGTCGGAAAATTACCTTTTGGCAACTATCAGGTTCAAGCCCAAGACCTCTAGGGTCACCCGCGATTTTTTGCAGGGGGTATCCACAGCTTCAATGCCGTGAAACGTTGCTAGGAAGGGTGATCCGATAGATGCCATTTTTGTACTTCATGCGATATATATATCCACGTAACAGTAGGGGTGTATGTGTGTGTTTACGCCTATGCAGTGCAGCACTGCAAAGTTAGCATTGAGCTCACCGGCAGTAGCAATGGGACCTACCGCCCTCCTAAACTCCTTGAAGTGTGAATGTGTGTAATGATTGCGATGATAGGTCTTTGTCCCGAAATGCATTTTGGCCTGTGCTGTGCTTGCAGGAATGGGGGCTTTGTCGAAAAGTCAGGGAGCTCCTCCGCGTTCACAGACACTCCATTTACTGGGGACCACTGAGGGCTGGTGGGGAGGGTATAACACGCCAACGCTGCACCATCAACACCATCAGCATTATGACGGTTGCCACGAGTCCACAGAAGGGATCCTTACTGCCGTGGTCTGCATGTGATACAACGTACCAGGCCACACACACACACACGCACACACACACACACACGCAAACACACATACACACACATACATACACACAGACACACACGCCAACACACATACACACAAACACGCACATAAACACACACACACACAAACATGCACACGCAAACACGCACACACGCACAAAACACACACAAACACACAAACACGCACATAAACACACACATACACGTACATACACACACATATGTCTGGTTTAATCAAGGGGTGTGTCGCAAATCTGGGGGCTTACGCATACACAAGTGCGAATAAGGATGGGGTTATTATGTTTGCAATGGTCGGTGAGATGGAAATATTTGAAGCTTGTGCGGGTGCAAATCAGATAAATTGGTGATATACTCTTCTTAGACTTGACACTAGCTTGAGAAGGGCGGGTCGGTTCCTCATTACTCCTACTCTCATGTGGGGTCAATTGGTTTTGTACCTGCGGCTTGTCTTGCATGGGGGGTACTGTTGTTTAAGGGCAAGAGATCTGCAGTCAAATCCAGTATGTTAGTCCTGTTGTGTTAGATTGAGCTTAGGCGTTTTCTGTGCTACTCATGCTGTGGAACTTGCTGTACAGAAGTTCACCACACCACGCATAAAATTCAAGCATATATATAAGTTATGCTACAATTTGAGCTGTGAAATTTTGTGTGGCTTGCCTAGATTTGTGTGGTTTGCCCTAAATGCCTCCACTGAATTCACAGACCGGGTGGCAGGTGTAGTTGAGGGGCTCTGGCGCGGCGAGTATTAGGAAGGAAGGCGAGTATTAGGAACAAAGGCGAATACTAGGCGAGTATTAGGAAAGAGCCTTCTAAAGTGCTGATCCATTTCAACTATATCACTGCATGAAATGCTTCCTGTTTTGTATCTACCACGAACAAGCTTGAGTTAATCACCAGGTGAACTCTCAGATTATTTATCCGTGGACTGGAATGTTGGATAAGCTTGTCATCCTACGAGCAATACTTGCAAGTTTGAATTGTGTATCATAACATTCGCTTAAAGTACGGGATCCTGTCATCAGATCCTGTGTGTGCTTCCCTATCTGACTTTCTTTACCCTGGAACGACCAGGAATTCCTGTGTCACTTTGTGTTCTATTATTTACAATCAAATCTGACTGTGTTGAGGCCGGGGCGCATGTCGTCACGCAAGGTTTGGTTTTCCTCCTAGCTTTTAGTTGAGCATTGCAACATGGAGACATCCAACCGAACAAACACGACATAACCTAAATGGAATAAAAGACTTTGTGGACACTTCTTCTCCTACCCAACAAGCAGGAAAGGCACTAGGACAACAAGAGCCGCTAATGCCTCTAGGGTTACAAGGGTTACAAGGATGGCCTACAGCCCAAGTCTCTGGCTGATGGCAATTGGCTGGTGAAACAAAATCAACCAGTGTCGAAAATTGAAACTAAATCTGACACAAACTTGAGGAGTCTGTA
>Ga0307947_1002566_pt1 | contig 14583 bp, 18 predicted proteins | sample OrgLakmetagen232_FD_201840 | JGI IMG/M metagenome (GOLD analysis project Ga0307947, IMG submission 201840) | Saline water microbial communities from Organic Lake, Antarctica - #232 | ecosystem: Environmental > Aquatic > Non-marine Saline and Alkaline > Saline | place: Antarctica: Organic Lake...
GCTACTTCTTTCCAGTGCAATTAAATGACGAGCAATCGCATGCACACACTTCCTAGGTCACACCAATCACTAACTGCCAGCAGTTCTACGCCAGTAGTTCAAACCACAAGCGCGCACCTGCTGCCCTCCCAGTGCAATTAAATGACGAGCAATCGCATGCACACACTTCCTAGGTCACACCAATCACTAATTGCCAGCAGCTCTACGCCAGTAGTTCAACCACAAGCGCACACCTGCTGCCCTCCCAGTGCAATTAAATGATGAGCAACCACACGAACACACATCCTAGGTCACAGTAACCTCTAATTATCAGCAGCTCTAAGCCAGCAACACACACCACAAGCGCGCACCTGCTGCCCTTCCAGTGCTTCCAGCAGCACCCGAACGGCTAGCCGCTGCTCGTGCTGCACGTGCACGTAGCTCCATGTCGTACTCGTCTTCTTCGTCGGAGTCAGAGTCCACAACTTTACTGCTGCCTGCTTTCTGCTGCTGCTGCTTTAGTGCAGCACCTAGGGCGCCCGCACCCATCTGCGAGGAGCAGCAGTGCAACGAAAACGTGGCCTGTGAGTGTGTGGCTTAGCCGCCTCACGCCTTATGCCTCTGCTATTTCAAACCAGCACCTGGGGCGCCCGCATTCATCTGCAAGACGCAGAACAACAAGAATGTGGCTTGTAAGTGTGTGGTTTAGCCGCCGCCCCCCCTTATGTCACTGCTGTTTCTAAAAACTGCACCTAGGGCGCCTGCACCAATCTACAAAAAAACAGTGCAACAGGAACGTGGCCTGTGAGTGTGTTATTAAGCCGCTACACGCCATATGCCTTTGCTGCTACAAACCCCAGCACCGAGGGCGCCTGCACCAATCTACAAAAAAGCAGTGCAACAAAAACGTGACCTGTGAGTGTGTGGTTTAGCCGCCGCCACCCCTATGTCACTGCTGTTTCTAAAAGCTGCACCTAGGGCGCCCGCACCAATATACGAAAAAGCAGTGCAACAAAAACATGGTCTATGAATGTTGCACAGCTGCTATACATGCTTTCCGTTTTAAAAAGCACCTAGGGCGCCCGCACCCATCTGCAAGAAGCATGTGTGCCACAATACGTTATCCATAATTGTGTAGATTCCTTTCGTTGCATAATCCCTGCTGTACGGTGTTTACGGCCGCTTTCTACACGAGCAGCTTACTACTTAAAAGTGTGAAGGGTTTGAAAGCAACAACTTGAATATACGCTATTGGAGCTGGAAATACTGCGGCTGCTGCCTCATGCTCAGGTTTTGCAGTGGCTCAATTAAAAAAGGTTGCTCACCTGAATCCGGCCTCCTGAGAGCTTAGACATCTCCTCCTCTGCCTCCTCGTCCTCCACCTGCTGCTGCTGCTCACGCGCTGCCTTCAGGATGCGGCCAGACAGCTTTGCGGACAGCAATTGTTGCTGCAGGCATTAGAAGATAAGGTGTAGAGCGCATGTGTATGTCTGCGTGTTTGTGTGTGTGTGTGTGTGTGTGTGTATGTGCGCGCGTGTACGCATTATTGTGAGCATGTGCGTGCGTGTGTGTGTGCGTGCGTTGTCTTGCGTGTGTGTGCGTGTGCATGTGTCGTGTGTGTGTATGTGTGTATGTGTGTGTGTGCGCGTGTGTGTGTGTGGTGTGTGTGTGTGTGTGTGCGTGCATGTACGTATTAGTGTGAGCGTGTGTGTGCGTGTGTGCATGCGAGTGTGTGTGTGTGCGTGTTGTTTGTGTGTTTTTGTGGGGAATGTATGTGTATGTGCGTGTGTATATATATGTGTGCATGTGTTTGCGTGTTGTTGTGTGCATGCGTGTGTGTATGCGTGTGTGTACGCTTGTGCGTGCGTGTGTGTATGTGTGTGCGTGTGTTGTCTTGCATGTGTGTAAGTGTGCATGTGTCGTGTGTGTTTGTGTGTGTATGTGTCGTGTGTGTATGCCTCTGTGTGTGTGTGTGTGCGCGCGTGTACGCATTATTGTGAGCATGTGCGTGCGTGTGTGTGCGTGTGTTGTCTTGCGTGTGTGTGCGTGTGCATGTGTCGTGTGTGTGTATGTGTGTATGTGTGTGTGCGCACGCGTGTGTGTGTGTGGTGTGTGTGTGTGTGCGTGCATGTACGTATTAGTGTGAGCGTGTGTGTGCGTGTGTGCATGCGAGTGTGTGTGTGTGCGTGTTGTTTGTGTGTTTTTGTGGGGAATGTATGTGTATGTGCTTGTGTATATATATGTGTGCATGTGTTTGCGTGTTGTTGTGTGCATGCGTGTGTGTATGCGTGTGTGTGTACGCTTGTGCGTGCGTGTGTGTATGTGTGTGCGTGTGTTGTCTTGCATGTGTGTAAGTGTGCATGTGTCGTGTGTGTGTGTGTATGTGTCGTGTGTGTATGCCTCTGTGTGTGTGTGTGTGTGTGTGTGTGTGTGTGTGTGTGTGTGTGTGTGTGTGAGTGCGTGTACAAAACCCTAAACTCACCTCTTCCGTCTCTTCCTCAGCGGCACGCTTTCTCTTGTCAGGGCGTGCCTGTAAAACAGGCAGTGAGGTGTTTAACGGTTCAGGCTCAGATATCTGCAAGCATGTTTTTCAGGGCACGAGGAGCAAGACACCCTGACGGCCAGGCCGCCAGGATTCCTTTTGGAACAGGCAGCAGTGTCTCTCACCCTTGATGCATTTGCCTCAATTGGGTCATCTATCTGCTCTCCAAGGGATTGCTTGTGCTTGTCCTTCTTCTCGCGCCTTCTCCCTTTTTGTTGCACCATTCTTTTCAATTAATTTATAAAAATTACACTTTTTAGTCAAATTTTGCGTGTTTCTACAGATGAGTTAGAAACAACAAACAGTGATGGCTGAGGGAGAGGAGGCTCAAGTGGGTAATGCTTTAATTTGAACCATGTACATATTCACGCCCGCATGCACACACTCATACACGCACACGCGCTTGCATACACGCGCACACGCAAACTCGCGCACGCACACGCTCACACGCATGCGCAGTTGCATACGCATGCGCATGCACATGTGCACTCGCACAGACACGCACAAATCCATGAATGCACGCATATGCGACCACAGCCTTTTCAATCTCGTTCACAGGCCTTCACATTCCCTCCCCCTCCATTTTGGTATAAGCTGTATGAGCCAACAACGAGCAGTGAAGAGGGGGATCCACCCCAATTTCCACCCCCACCTCCACCTCCCCCTCAGGACGGCACCTTCCAAGTGTTCGATAAAGAGTTTAACACGGTGTGCCTTGGCTCCATCATTCTTGGCGGACTGCCACGTCGCCACTCTCGCTGTTCTAAACCAACTGATTGTTTTGTTCTTCCTTGTGCTCTTTGATTGCCTATTGAAGGAGGAGCCGCTGGTTTCCACGAGTCCAAATCAGATGATTGCCCGCAGGCCTGACGGCTCAATAGGTGATGGATGGGCACATCTAGCCTCGTGCAAACAACCATTGATGAATTGTGATGCATGCAAAGTAATCAACAGATCGCTCATTACCACACTTGCATACACGCACGCACATCATGTGGCTCGTGTACGCACCATCTAAACACAAACGCACGCACACACGCACACACATTAAGAGAGACACAGATATGCACACACACGCGCACACACACACACACACACACACACACACACACGCGCGCACACACACACACACACACACACACACACACACATACGTACACACATACACGCTGCAGACATAAAAGGGCAACTACTGTCCCTGTCCTCCGAGCTGCTGCCCCTGTTTTTAGAGCTGGTGCGACAGTTAGTGGACAACCCTAGCGCGCACACCGCGCAGCTGTCGGCTGTGAACGATTCAATGGAGGCCATGCAGCATTTGAGCAACCTACTCCGGCATCAGCAGGTGCTGTTTGTGTCCTTGTTGTGTCCATGATCTGAGTTAGTGGCTGGCTTTGTTGTGGGAGTGCTCAATGCAAATGTGCTCATCGGTAACTGCCTATGGTTTTATGGGAAGACTAGGGGATGCCCGCCAAATGCTGTGTGCTGCAAAAGAGTAATTGTTAATGTACGCCCTGCAAAGAAGGAAAGGAATTGTGCGGCGAAGCGACTAAAAGAGCTAACTCTGAATGTACGATTATTTATTTGTACATTAACTGCAAATGTTACAACTTGGCAGTTACTGTAGCGACGCCATATCATTTTTAAATGTGGGCAACTTTGCTGCTGGTTTTTTTGCAAAACCCCTTTATCACAGGAAAATGATTAAAGGGACATCATTAAGTCGTATTAAGGCGCCTGAAATCTGCTCGTTGCTAGCCACCCTATTACATGTGGTGGATCGTATTACATCACGTTGTCTAGCCAGTCACATGCTGTCTAGCTACGCCATGATGTACATGCCGCAGGCGGCTGCAACATTGGAGCATGCGCTCCAACTTGACGTTGAGGAGCTTCAGGAAACACTTTCAAAGCTGCACTCACAAGTACGTGTTGCCTGCAATTGATTGCACGCTTGGGGTCCAGCGTTCCAAACTGGCTTGTGTGTTGGTGGCATAAAACATCTGCTGTAAATTAGGCTGCCATAAAATCCCACAAACGGCTGCGTTCACAAGTAGAGATAATGATTCCAGACTCTTAATCTTTGCGTCATTTGTAATAAACATTTAATGTCACTTATAAAATCAATTGCAGGTGGAGGGTGTTGATAAGCAGTTAAGCGAAGCGAATCAGACCTTGAATACGCATGAAGCCGTCGGCAGATGTGCAGCAGTAGACGGCAGCAATGCAGCTGGGGCAGCAGAGGCTATGGATGAAGATAGAAGGGACCCAGAAGTAAAGCATGACTTTGGGACTTAAAACAAGAGTGGCCCGTGGTCAGGCCAGACTCTTCGGGGTTGCAGGTTTGAATACGCCTGGTAGCGTGAGTACTTCGCTGTCCGATTTGTCGGAACAACGTCTCCGTTTCCTTAATCTATGCTTGTGGTGTTATCACCCCTGCGTAGTTTTCCATAATTTTTTTCAAGACTTCATTATTTTGGCACTTTTTAGTTTGGGCCGCCAGTCTGGGCCAAATTAGCGGATACAAACCCTCAAACCCTGTTACAAGTCTACTTGACGACTGTAATCTACTTTATGATTTTCGTAACCCGGACATCAGGTATTGGATCATAATTTGTGTATTCATCGAAACCAATTTGATACGTAATAGAAGGGCTCCGCCCGCCCAAATTTCTACCTATAAATCTAAAATTTTAGAACTTTGGGTAACTTTCTTGTCAGAAATTTGGGTACTAAAATTTAGAATGTAAAATTTATTACTATTGTGGAGTGACTACCCGTGTTACATCGCTTCAGCAGTGTTTTTTCATTGCTTCAGCAGTGTTTATTGGAGCCACACACCGTGTTTAATCTTGATTGATGGGCAGGTGAGGAAGTGTGCGCCAGGCATGCCATGCACTTGCGACAGGTTCTCTGCAATGCCCACTCACTCTCTTGTAACTTGTAACATTGTAACTAGCCCACACTTGTAATTGTTTCATAAAGTGTGTGTCTGCGCAATTTTGAATGTGTAGAAAAGCGTGAAATAGAGTACACATGTCCGTGCAATTAACGCACACTCTCGCTTGATCAAAAGAACTATCTTTGTTTCCAACCCTTTCTTTCCGTATCTGTGCAAAGGAGGATCTCTAATAGGAAGCTGGTTAATTGGAGGCAAAACTAATGGCACAGGCAAAAGCTAATCTAGCAGAACCCACACGACAGCTGGAAAGCTTTCCTCCCTTTTCTGCTTTAAGAAATCCCGCCCTAGGGCCGGAGATTTGGTAACCAGTAGGCCTCGCATCCTTCTAGCTGTGAGGGCACCTGCTGTGTGAGAGGAGCTAGCCTCTACACTTCGTGAAAGTGCCAGCCTCTACACACACATGAGCAAGGAGGAGGACCAGCAGCTGGCCGTGGTGCCTCAAACTTCGTCTACCGTCCGTGCTAGCTCTACTGGGGGCAGCAAGGGTGACAGCTCAGCGCAGCAGGGCGGGAACAATAGCGCGCACGTGGACATCTTTGTGCGCATCAAGCCTGTGCCCAAGACAAGCAACAGGTACCTCCTTTCAAGCACACATAAAAACACACACACACACACGTGTTCAGTGCACGCACGCATATACATATACGCAAAAAGACGCTCCCCCATCCCTCCCCACACACACGCTCACTCACTCACTCTTACTCACACACACACACACACACACACACGTGCGCACACACACAACACACACAGACACACTAACACACACAGACACATACACACACACACTCGCGCACAGGCTTATTGTTGAGCACACGGAAAACAAGCTGGAGTTCAACATCCCCAGGGATGCTGCTCAAGGCTACGTGAATAACCAGCGTGAAAACTACAACTTTCGTTTCAATGGCATCATTGCACCGGAGGCGAAACAAGACGAGGTGGGCCTGAAAAGTCAAGAGCTTTTTTGAGCTGTTGCGAGTAGATTGTGGAGTGGGGGTATGGATTGCGAGGTGATGGGGAGGTAGTGGGACTTCTGGAGCGCTGGGTTGGTGGAGTTGGAGTCGAGGAAGGAGCGGCGTAGAGTTATGTGTGGTGGGTGGTGGAGCAGCGGCGGGGAAGTAGAGTGGTGGTGTGAAGTGTAGATTGGCAGTGGGAAAGGGAGCAAGAATACGCTTGGTGGACCCCTTTTTGGTAGGTGGTTACGTTGGCGCGGATGTGGACATAGACAGCATCCCAAGCTGTCAGAACAGACATCCCAAGGTAGACGTGGACATAGACAGTATATCCCGAGCTAGCGGAATAGATAGTTGTTTGTGGGTGCCTTTTGGGCATGGTTTTACTGGGTTGCTGCAAGCGCGAGGGAGTGAAATGGTAGGGCTTCACAACGTTGTCAGAAACATATAAGTAGGGTTGGCCTGAACCATATATACGGCGTATATACGGTGTTTTTGGCAGGGAAGTCACCAAATATACGGTCATATACGGTGCATATATACGGTTCTGGCCAACCCTACATATAAGACGTGAGGTCATTGGCATGTCACCGGCTACAGCATTGGCAGCTTGGCAGGCCAAATCAATAGGGTTGGCCAGAACCATATATATACGGTGTACATACGGTATTTTCGGCTTGGAAATCACCAAATATACGGTGTATATATACGTGTATATATACGGTTCTGGCCAACCCTTCAAATCAACTAAGCCGTGTTTCGTCACCACATTCGTAGGCTTGGCCAGAACCGTGTATATGCGCCGTATATGACTGAATATTCGGTAACTGTTTTGCCAAAAATACCGTATATACTCCGTAAAAATTTGGTTCTAGCCAATTCAACATCTAGCAAGCACCATTGACGCTTCACGACCAAAGGATCCCTTGCATGGTGACTTTTCATGCGGATACGTAATGCATGGGATTGGCCAGAACCGTGTATATACGCCGTATATGACCGTATATTTTCATGTTTCATGAAATCCCTGCAAGGAAGCCCGTGTATTTACACCGTAGGTATATGATTTTGGCCAACCCTACATGTCCATCATCCTAATCAATTCCAGCCCTGATTGTTTCCATCAAGGCCCTAGCTGATGCAAAGCTCTGCCTTTGTGTTTTTCCTCGGTTTTATTTAATCAACCTCTCATTCCCACAAAAGGTGAAGGGCGCGAATGATGTGGACGGGTACAGTCGCTTTCTGCGCAGAGTGCGCATGGAGCCTGGAGGCTTCTTGACTCTTTGGGCTTTCATAATCCTTGATCTAAGGCCTTGCGTGCAAGCTTCTTGACTCTTGTAGGATTTCATAATCTATCCTAGTGTATGTGTAGGGTTGGCCAGAACCGTATATCTGCACCGTATATGACCGTATGTATGGTGATTTCCCTGCCAAAATACCGTACAAAGTACATACCTATAAATGTATGGTTCTGGCCAACCAGGAGTGGAGATCACCTACAATTATAGCCACTCTTACCCCAGCCACCGTAGTACAGATAGGTGTACAAAAAGGGAAACCAGCAGAGCCAAACACGATAGACTGACGGGCTTCTCGCTGGTGTCAGCCAGCACGGAAGGAAAGATGTTGTGGCGCAAAAGGGGTAATCTGGTTTCAGCCCCCACAGTGCAGAACGGGAAACCAGCAGAGCCAAACACGATCGGCTGACGGGCTTCTCGCTGGTGTCAGCCAGCATGGAAGCTAAGATGTTGTGGCGCAAAAGGGGTAATCTGGTTTCAGCCTCTACAGTGCAGAACGGCAAAACAGCAGAGCCAAATACGAAAACTTCTCGCTGGTGTCAGCCAGCTTGGAAGCAAAGATGTCGTGGTAGATGTTGCGCAAAAGGGGTTTGCTGGTCTCGGCCCCCACAGTACAAAAGGGGAAACCAGCAGAGCCAAACACGATAGACTGACGGGCTTTTTGCTGGTGTCAGCCAGCTTGGAAGCAAAGTTGTTGTGGTGAATGTAATTTGGTTCCGGCCCCTACAGTACAAAAGGGGAAACCAGCAGAGCCAAAAACGATAGGCTGACGGGCTTTTTGCTGGTGTCAGCCAGCACGGAAGCAAATATTTTTGGCGCAAAAGGGGTAATCTGGTTTCAGCCCCTACAGTGCAGAACGGGAAACCAGCAGAGCCAAATACGAAAACTTCTCGCTGGTGTCAGCCAGCTTGGAAGCAAAGATGTCGTGGTAGATGTTGCGCAAAAGGGGTTTTCTGGTCTCGGCCCCTACAGTACAAAAGGGGAAACCAGCAGAGCCAAACACGATAGACTGACGGGCTTTTTGCTGGTGTCAGCCAGCTTGGAAGCAAAGGTGTTGTGGTGAATGTAATTTGGTCTCGGCCCCTGCAGTGTAGAAGGGGAAACCAGCAGAGCCAAGTACGGTAGGCTGACGGGCTTCCTGCTGGTGTCTGCCAGCACAAAAGCAAAGATGTTGTAGCGCAAAGAGGGAAATCTGGTCCCAGGCCTTGCAGCTCTCTTTAAGACTTTAGCCATAGTGTAAGCGACAATTCCAACCTGATCTCACAGTCATTGCGTGCACTGACCACGTCTGCAGTCCCCCGCTTTTATGTCAGCCTGACTGGTTTAAAATCCCACTCAACGCTGCCTCCGCATGGTGCTCCGTTTACTTCCGCCGCAGGTCTTTGAGAGGGTGGCTCGCAATTTGGTCACAGGAGCCATGGATGGCTTTAATGGTGGGTGTTGCGTGCACATGTGTGAGGCTTTGTGGGTGGGTGCGTGTGTGTGGGTGTGTATGTGCATGTGTGTGTGTGCGTGTGTGTGTGTGTGCATGTGTGGCTTTTGCTGTGTTGCGGGTGGGGAGAGTTAGGGAGGGGGGGAAGTTTCCGACACTGTGTGTGGTTAACGGTATTGCAGAAGGAACCCGAACCAGCCGCTCTATCTGTAGCACAGCTGCTTATCAGTAGGGTTGGCCAGAACCATATATATATACGGTGTACATACGGTATTTTTGGCTTGGAAATTACCAAATATACGGTGTATATACACGTATATATACGGTTCTGGCCAACCCTACTTATCAGGCCTTTAGCCAGCAATGCTATATGTTATATGTTATATGTATGTTATATGTTGTTATATGTATGTTATATGTTTGTTATATGTTGTTATATTATGTTATATTATGTTATATGTATGTTATATGTTGGCCAGCTGTTTCATACAGGTCGTGAACAGTTAAACATGGTGGAAGTCTAGTGTGGTTGTGGGCAGGCCATGAAGAGTTTTATATGGTGGGAGTTCAGTTTGTGTGTGGAAACTGTATTATAATATTATGTGTGGAAACTGTATTATAATATTATGTGTGGAAATTGTATTATAATATTATAATAGGGCACCTACTTTGGAGAGCCATTCCCCGCATCAATCAGGAAAAGTGCCACTTGAGTACAAGGAAGCCGTGTCTATCAGCGTAGACTTTTACTTTTTCAGCTATCAAAGGTTATCTACCAATGCTTAGAAAGGGGAGAAGCTCAATGGGATTAGGAGGGTAGCAGGCTTGGCCTGAAGTTGGCTCCTGATTCGAGTCGATTATTGTACAAAAAAGGCAGAGGGGTCTATTTGACCCCCCAAATGTATTTTTTTATAATGTTCCCAGGGTATGTGCGCTGGGACTGGCTGTTTAGTTTTAGTGCTGCCAATTCCAGCGCTTACAATGCCAGCTTCAATTTAAAGCGAAGAATGTCCCAATTGGATGGAGGGTCAGTGAAAGGTTGCATTCTGTGTGAGGAACATTTTATACATTTCCCCAGATAGCCCCCTCTGCTAAAAAGGGCACGTCTGGCACATCACATCTAGCAGCGTTGTTGACAACGGACACATTAAGTGGTTCTAAAACCTACATAGGAGGGCAACTTATAGCAAAAAAGAGCGTGAATATGTACTCGAAAGGTGGCTAGAAAAGCTCATGCCCAAGAGCAAAAGCAAAATTAGAAGGGTGGCTGGCTGGGTCTGAACCCTACTCTGGAAAGCGCTGAATAACGTTATGTCCACACTCAATATCAAAGCTGCAAGCACTGTTTGCTGACCCAGGTTAAGCAATCGGAATTTAATACGTAATTTTGCTGACCCAGGCTGAGCCTGTAATTTTATGCGCACACAGACTTGCAGATGTCCACCTTCAGCTCACTAATAACTTATTTGTCAACTTCGTGCTGTTTGTGCCATACATACAGAGGTTACAGGGGTTACAGATTAATCCATCAGTCAAAACGTGCGACTGCTAGGCTGCGTATGTGAATAACTGTTTAATTAAGTGAGGAGTGTTTGTAGTGTTTCTTGTAGCACCCACAGACTTGTAGCACCCACAAAAATAAGCCCTTGAAAAGGGAAAATGGCACAACGTTGTTTGCTGTACAAAACCTTAAACTCACCCTACATTGTCCATATACTGCTGTCCATACCACGCAGGAACCATATTTGCGTACGGTCAGGTGAGCTGTTGCTCTATATTGATGGTGGTGTCCCCCCTGAAAGGCCTCCAATAAAGAACAGATTTGAAATTCGGTGCATATTCATAGGGTTGGCCAGCGTGGGTGCATATACAATGGTGTTACGTAGCGGAGCATCTCTTATGAGTCTGCGGCCATGCACGCTTTGTATGCAAGTGAGCTATAATCCACGAACATGCTGCCGATAGGGGTTGTGGGACGTCTTTTTTGGAACTGATCCGGGTTGCGAACATGTTTGGTGCACGCACAAGAAAGTTGTGCTACTGATTTGGGTTGCGGATGAGATTAATGCAATCACAGGATAAGATTATTGCTCTAAAATGCTACTGGGTATTTATGCCTTCGCCTAACGCATATTTATTGTGTACAGCTAAGCTTTGTGGTATGACAAGCTTGTTCTTAATTTGACTGTCTTATGAATGGGAATGTTTGTGGTCAAACAATTGCGTGTATACATTCAGTCGCAATTTGTCGACACACCCACCCATACAAACTAATATGTACACAAATACACACACAAACATACACACATGCACACATGCACACACATCCACACATTGCCACAATGTGCAGACTGGATCAGGCAAGACTTTCACCATCACCGGAGGTGCCATGCACTACGCTGATCGAGGCATCATCCCACGAACACTGTCCAGCATTTTCTCAGAAGTCACAAAAAGAAGCGACCACCAGTACCAAGTGAGGGGAAGGGAGCACGCAGGGCTTGCGCTTGCGCTTGTGTGTGTGTGTGTGTGTGTGTGTGTGTGTGTGTGTGTGTGTGTTTGCATGTGCGTGTGTGTTTTTCCGCATGTGCATGTGTATGTGTGTGTGTAAGTAGATATTCAGTGCACTTGCAGCTTGTGCTTGTGCGTGAGAGCCGACATCCAACGTGTGTGAGAGCCTACGTTGAGAGCCTATAGCCTGTGTGTGTGAGAGCCATGAGAGCCTACGTCCAACAAACAGTGTGTGAGAGCCTACGTCCGACAAGGCATCATTATCAACAAACAGTGTGCGTGCGTGTGTGTGTGCACAGTATACGTGCGTGTGTGTGCACAGTGTGAGTCTGTGTGTGTGTGTGTGTGTGTGTTTGTGCGTATGTGAGAGCCTATGTCCAACAAGGCATCAATATCAACAGACAGTGTGTGTGCGTGTGTGTGTGTGCACAGTGTGCGCGCGTGTGTGTGTGTGTGTGTGTGTGTGTGTGTGTGTGTGTGTGCATATGTGAGAGCCTACGTCCAACAAGGCATCATTATCAACAGACAGTGTGTGTGCATGTGTGTGTGCACAGTGTGCGCGTGTGTGTGTGTGTGTGTGTGCATATGTGAGAGCCTACGTCCAACAAGGCATCATTATCAACAAACAGTGTGTGTGCATGTGTGAACAGTGTGTGTGTGTGTGTGCATGTGTGTGAGCCTACGTCCAACGTGGCATCATTATCAACAAACAGTGTGTGTGCACAGTGTGCGTGCGTGTGTGTTTTCGTGCATATGTGAGAGCCTACGTCCAACGCGGCATCATTATCAACAGTGTGTGTGCGTATGTGTGTGCACAGTGTGCGTGTGTGTGTGTGTGTGTGTGCATATGTGAGAGCCTACGTCCAACAAGGCATCATTATCAACAAACAATGTGTGTGCATGTGTGAACAGTGTGTGTGTGTGCATGTGTGTGAGCCTACGTCCAACGTGGCATCATTATCAACAAACAGTGTGTGTGCACAGCGTGCGTGCGTGTGTGTTTTTGTGCATATGTGAGAGCCTACGTCCAACGCGGCATCATTATCAACAAACAGTGTGTGTGCGTGTGTGTGTGCACAGTGTGCGTGTGTGTGTGTGTGTGCATATGTGAGAGCCTACGTCCAACAAGGCATCATTATCAACAGACAGTGTGTGTGCATGTGTGTGTGCGTGTGTGTGTGTTGTGTGTGTGTGTGTGTGTGTGTTTGTGTGTGTGTGTGTGTGTGTGTGTGTGTGCATGTGTGAGAGCCTGCGTCCAACAAGGCATCATTATCAACAAACAGTTATGGCCGACCCTTCATAGTTATAGTTGGCCGGAAGTATTTGTGTACAGGTTTGCACTGCAATTTTAGCAGGAACCCTTTGCACTGCTGTTGTCGCTAGTATGCCCAATCCCTGAGTCTACCCTCCTTTGCTGAGGTAAAGAAAGGAAAATATGAAAAAAACTGCGCAGGCAGTGAAACATTAATCCCTACATTAATCAAGGAAATGGAGCCACTTTGGTATTGGTTACTGTAGAACTCGTCAACTTTGCTGAGCTGTACGGTTTGCAGCTCCAGCTGTGCACACCTCCTACTTGTACAGTCTTATTACCATCTAAGACTTCAAAAAAACGGTTTACGCAGATGTCTGCATGAAGAAATTGAGCAAACTTCCCTTGGTAGCATTGTTTATCGGCACCTTGTGTGTTGTACAGTTCTCGATCTAATTTTGCTGCAATTTCAGGCGGCCATTGTGGAGCCCTCATAGAACGTCACTTCAAATACCTGTGGTGGACGTGTCCGACCTTGAAATCAGAAGCCACCATTAAGTCCCATGCCCAATTGTAAAACGATCTGTAATGGTTGCACCAGTGCACCTTGGAATCATACGCCACCATTAATTCCCATACCCATTTGCAAAACAATCTGTGTAGGTTGCGCAGGTGCACGTGTCCGACCTTGGAATCATAAGCCACCATTAATTCCCATACCCATTTGCAAAACAATCTGTGTAGGTTGCACTGAGGCACGTGCCCTACATCAAAATCCCCATCAGTTTTGCAAAAATAATGGAAGTCGCATTCGAATGTTTGCGCAGGTGCACGTGTCCTACATCAACATCCCCATCAGTTTTGCAAAAATAAAGGAAATTGCTTTAAATGGTTGCGCAAGTGCACGTGTCCTACATCAACATCCACAATCAATTTTGCAAAAATAAAGGAAATTGCTTAAATGGTTGCGCAGGTGCACGTGTTTTACATCAACATCCACAATCAGTTTTGCAAAAATAAAGGAAATTGCTTAAATGGTTGCGCAAGTGCACGTGTCCTACATCAACATCCACAATCAATTTTGCAAAAATAAAGGAAATTGCTTAAATGGTTGCGCAAGTGCACGTGTCCTACATCAACATCCACAATCAGTTTTGCAAAAATAAAGGAAATTGCTTAAATGGTTGCGCAGGTGCACGTGTCCTACATCAACATCCCCATCAGTTTTGCAAATATAAATAAAGGAAATTGCATTTAAATGGTTGCGCAGGTGCACGTGCCCTGCATCAACATCCACAATCAATTTTGCAAAAATAAAGGAAATTGCTTGAATGGTTGCGCAGGTGCACGTGTCCTATCTTGAAATCTATAATCAGACGGGCTTTGACCTGCTTGACCCCAATCGGGAGATCAAGTCGATGGAAGACTTGCCTCAGGTGGGTTCAGAGCACGGCTACGCCTCATCGAAGCCAAACAGGAAAATGGCTGGTCTGTGTTTTGTGCATGGTTTTCAATATCGGGGGCGCTGGTTTATGTTGTGTGCATGGTTTTTAATTTTGGTAGGGCTGGTTCTCAATTTTGGGGTGCTTGCACTTGCAGCAGTTTGTTGCAGAAATGTGTGTGTGTGGGGGGGGGGGGGGGGGGCCCAAAAAATTTT
>Ga0307947_1002569_pt1 | contig 14580 bp, 10 predicted proteins | sample OrgLakmetagen232_FD_201840 | JGI IMG/M metagenome (GOLD analysis project Ga0307947, IMG submission 201840) | Saline water microbial communities from Organic Lake, Antarctica - #232 | ecosystem: Environmental > Aquatic > Non-marine Saline and Alkaline > Saline | place: Antarctica: Organic Lake...
TGCGCAACCAGTGACATTGGTTGAGCATGCCGTTCCCTTCAAAGTCAAATGGACTGCGACACAAGTGTGCGCAACCAGTGACATTGGTTGAGCATGCCGTTCCCTTCAAAGTCAAATGGACTGCGACACAAGTGTGCGCAACCAGTGACATTGGTTGAGCATGCCGTTCCCTTCAAAGTCAAATGGACTGCGACACAAGTGTGCGCAACCAGTGACATTGGTTGAGCATGCCGTTCCCTTCAAAGTCAAATGGACTGCGACGCAAGTGTGCGCAACCAGGGAAGACAGGAAGCAACGAGCACCCATCAGTTGAGAAACAGTGCTACTTTCATTCCTTGGTAGTTGCTTGCATAAGTACAGGTCGCAACACGTTTAAGGCAGCAGCCCCCTCAAGTGCAACTGTGTGAAAGTTGGACGGAACAGCTTGAGAGTCAGCTGCAAGAAAATTGGCGTTTGGGTAGCAGTAGGGGAAGCTGGGGCAATCTTGGAAAGAGCAAAGTCAGCAACTAATAGAAGAGCAGACGCAACCACGGATTGAAATTCTTTATCCGCTCACTTGTTGAAAGCGGTCTGCATTCCAATCTCGCTTGAGGCGGTGCTGTAGCGAGCGGTGGGCCAGTCCGGCGTCCCACAAACACGTAGGCAGCCTTGAGATGGGTCGCACAGCCCAAACACGTGCTCGGTTATGTTTGTGACAGGGCTGTCACCGCACCTGTGAGCAGGCATGTGTGGTTGCAGGTGCAGAGCATTAGTGCTATGGGTTTGTTCAGTGAAGGCTATCCCAGCAGTGGGTCGGTTGATTGCCGCTTGTTTGCAAGCCGAGCAAACGAGCCGTGCGCTTCCTCAAAGTCTACTTGAGCTAAGCCCGTACAGGTACAAAGCAGGACGACAGTCATTGGAGCTTTTATGTGACAAACATTGACTGCTCATTTTGGGCTGCAACCCAAAAGCCTCACCTCCAAGCACACTGCTCATTACATTGCTCTAAGTTTCCCCCGGCTTCAACGCATTCCTCAGCGCATCCAAACTGACCATGCTCACGCACGTCATACCTGCAAAGCACATTCCAATACATTGTGATGTGTTTGACAGGCAAGCAATGGCTGAAACACACACAGGGTGTCTAAAACACGCACATCATACCTGCAAAGCACATTCCAAGACATTGTGATGTGTTTGTCAGAAAAGCAACCGCTAAAATAAATGCAGGGTGCCCAAAACAAACACCAATGCTTGCACCTCTACCGATCTCCTTTCCAGCTGACGCTTACTATGTTACTGTGTGCACACGCTTAAAGGTAAAAGGGCAGGTCTGTTCTTTATTTTTGTTTTGCCTCCTACATGGCATACATGGTCAAAAGCATAGGGAAACAAAGGTTTGTGTCGGTATTTTTGTTTTGCCTCCTACATGGCATACATGGTCAAAAGCATAGGGAGACAAAGGTGTGTTTGTCAGTATTTTTGTTTTGCCCATATGGCATACATGGTCAAAAGCATAGGGAGACAAAGGTGTCTGTGTCAGTATTTTTGTTTTGCCCATATGGCATACATGGTCAAAAACATAGGGAGACAAAGGTGTGTGTGTCAGAACCTATTCTAAATCAACTTTCCTTCAGAGCCCCTGCAGCTTCGTCCAGGCTATTTTACGCAGGCACAAAAACCCGCCCAGACAGCTGACACACAAAACGGCACTCAATACAGAAGGCGAAGCATGCGGCACACAACAAAGACTCACATGGTCAGCATGACGGGCAGCATGGCTCTCATGCGCTGCACAAACACCTGCCCGGACAGCTCACGCACACTGGACGTGATGTCACGCTCTGAGAAGATATGCTCAATCAATGTCGCCTGCGGCATGATGAAGCAAATGCACGTCGTGTGAGTTATGCATTGTTGTCATGCAGAAATTTGAATTGCGGTGTCAATGCTGTTAAAGCCAAGATGGCGATTTGAGCAAATGCGGAAGACACAGTGCAAATGCAGAGGCTACCAGTCTTTGCAAACAGCAGAGGAGAAATATGGCATCATTAGGCGGCTGGCTACTCTACGTTGCCGTAGTGTATAGGCAATAAGGCCGACCACACCGAACACCCACAAAACTACAAAAGCAGGACGTTTCAATTGCCTTGATTATCAAATTTAATAAGGCTGACCACACCGAACACCCACAAAATTACAAAAGTAGGACGTTTCAACTGCCTTGATTATCAAATTACACCTTTTGGTTGTCAAGCAAGTTCAACGAGTTTTCGCCGAAGTCCAGCCCCATCTTATCCAGCCCTCCTGTGAATTCCAGCCTGTCAATAACGTTGTCCACTGTTTCCTCGTACCTGAGACATACAAACAAAAGTGGGATATGACTTGGATCATTATCAAGGTATATTGGAGTTGTTAACAACTGAGAGAAACGATGAGCGCTATTGGACAACAAAGGATATATTATACCGCGATGGTTGAGCACCTCATTTGGGTGAATAATGTGTGTGTCAATTTGTCAAATCAGCAACTTTGGACATCTAAATAGGACTTACTTGCAAGCCCTATCTCATGAGCCACACGAGCCTCTATTCTTTAGTTGAACGGTTTTGACGCCTTGACTCTGAGCACGTTCGTACCAAGCGAGCTCAACTCAATTTCATTGTTCAGCTTCACTGGCGCCTATCTCGTCCCTGGCGCCTATCTCGTCACCGGCGCCTACCGCTCAATTTCATTGTTCAGCATCACTGGCGCCTATCTCGTAACTGGCGCCTATCTCGTCACCGGCGCCTACCACTCAATTTCATTGTTCAGCATCACTGGCGCCTACCTCGTCACTGGCGCCTATCTCAGCGGGTACTTGTAAGTCACGGTGCATAAAGTAAAAGACACCATCGAGAAAGAGAAAAAACAACGCGCACTTCTCACCATTGATGAGCTGCTTGGTGGATATTGTGAATTGGATACATGTCGCACTGCAGACAGAGAGCGTGGAAGAGCACAGCAGCAGTTTAGTAAGTTGCAGCCTGAGGGGAGCACAGCTACAATTCAGCAGCTGCACAGGATTACAAAGATAACTTGTGTTTTTTCATATTGTTATCCTGAATAAATGAATTCTAATAATAATAATAATTCCTTTGTGGAGAAAAAATGTGGACCCTCCTGAGACATCTAAAGACATTTGTTTGACAAACTGAAAGGAGCTTGACAAAGTATGTGCAAGTGGAAGCGTGATTTGCATAAGTTGGAGCGTAGCATGCGTGAGCATGCGTAGATTAAGCGTGTGCAAGCGTGAGGTAGCCACATGCACGCAAGTGCACGTCCACTCAAATGTAGACCTCTGCTGTGCCAAGTAGCCTCTGCACAGCTTTGTGCACAAAGCATAGCGCGCATACACACACACTCACATACATACACAAGCATGCACACATACTGATACACACAGAAATACAGACATACAGCATGAGTCACTGCTGCACTCACCATGAGAAAGTCGTCAGGGATTGGCTCTGTGAGTGGAGCTGCTGCACACAGGAAATTGTTTGGAGAGCGGTACAAGAGCTCTGTGTCGCGGTCTTCCTGCGTTTTTCCATGGTAAACAGTGTTCACTGTTACTAGGCTTTGTCTTGATGTTTTTTTGTTGGCTAGATGTGTTCTTGTGCTAAAACAGTTTTTACTGTAACAAATGGAGAGCAGAACAAATGCTCTATGTCGCACTTTCCCAGCGCAATTCTATGGCCAATACGCAATTCCATGACAAATGGAGAGCAGAACAAAAGCTCTGTATCGCGGTTTTTCAGCACAATTCCATGGCAACAGTGTTCATCATGACGGCTGCGCTTGTGGAATCTCAAAACTGCTGCTTGCGTTTTCAGTTTTCAGACAACAACGCTTTCCAGCATTGAGTTGAGCGACATCATACAAAAGCTCCTCTTGGCCTAACACCTAGCCATACATTTTATGGAACGTTATCATGACAAATTAGAGCGGCCTACGGCAAAAATGATCACCTGGATAACAATGTTGTCATCGGTGGTGTTCAAGTCCAACAGCTCGGACCTGTGTTTAGTAAACAGCAGAAAGGAGCCATATGAAAGCAGTTCAAAAGCATCAATTCTTAGTGTAGCAAACAGTGACTTGTTCGTACTCATAATTTTAAGAGGATTGTTAGCTTAAATGCTCAGTCAAATCCTAGGAGCGCAAGTACTGAGTTAAAAAGGTGGGGGATGCGGAGGTGTAAATGGTGTATGTTTGTGCATGCGTGAGTACGCGTGTGTGCATGAATATGTATGCGTATGAGTATATGCGTGTGTGAGAGAGCATGTGTATGCATGTGTGGTTGAGTGTGCATATGTGCATGAAGGTTTGTAGCTGCCCAAAGCCACGTAAATGACCTAGTGTAGCCTCAAACAAAGGGGCATTCTCTGAGCACGAATTGGATTTTGCGGTCTGAGCTGAGTGGCGTGAATATTTGAAAGGCAGGTCTGCTTCCTATGCTGCATTGTGCGTTTGCATGCCTGGCATACTGAGGACAGGTTTAGAGCAACAACGAACGGACCTCAGATGGTTGATGTTGATGGCTCCTCCCGAAGTGGCGGTCTTTATTCTGCCCACACGTGCATGCATTAGATTCAGGTTGATGGGACCTCCGATGACCTGGATCACAGGATTGTTGTGCATAAGTGTGATGTCATGTAGTGACAAAGAAATCAAAAGGCACAAAGAAATACAGGGCTTGCGTGTCCCTATTTGTAGGGACAAAGAAATTGAAAGGCACAAAGAAACACACGGCTTGCGCAGTCCTTTTTGTAGTGACAAAGAAATACAGGGCTTGCGTGTCCCTATTTGTAGGGACAAAAAAATTGAAAGGCACAAAGAAACACACGGCTTGCGTGTCCCGTATCCTCTATGTGTAGTGACAAAAAAAAGGGACAAAGAAATACAGGGCTTGCGCGTCCCTTCTCCTATTTGCAACCAATGCAAATGAGCAGGAAGTGAGAATTATGGCAACCGTTGACGCAGTGGCACAAGGCATTGCTGCACTAGCGGCTGTGATGGATTTGGCAGACCCACAACATAGCTGCAGGCAAGCATGACTTGCAGGGTGCACGTGTCTTCAATTCAAGGGACCTATAACACCTGAGGGTGTTTGCAGAGCTGCCCTGCAACACCACCTCCAATGCTTCAATTAAAACACCAAAGGTTCACAACTTGGTCTTCTATTGTTGTGGTTTGCATTATTAACTATTACGCTGCCGTGTCGAGTATACACCACAAAGCCATGCACGTGACATACCGTGACGTCTGGCTGCCGAGGTACGGATTCCCAAGGGTATCGAGTATCAAGGACAAGGTACCTGGGAGATGCAAACGTTGGTGTATCGATTATCAAGGTCAGGTTAGGTGTATCAAAGATCAGTTGAATTGAGTATCAAGGACAAGGTACATGGGAGGTGCACAAGCTCCAATGATTCAACAGAAAAAACGAAAGCGCAGTGCACTACCTAGAAACATCAGGAGTGAAGCCAAAGCTCATGGCGTTTGCAGTTGGGCAGGTTCTTGAGGCAAAGAGCCACCGTGCGCCCTCATTAGCCTAGTTAAAAGTTATTCAAACAGGCGTGCAAAAACTCGGGAAGAAAAGAGAATGTAAAAAATTACGGCCTCCTGTGAACATCCTCTAGCACAAGTGCTCAAGCTACAGCTAAACGTACTGTTTCGATTATGAATCCACCACTCATCTGTTTGCAAGACACAGGGATTCACCAATACTTTGTGGGTGATAAGGCCAAAAGATTTGCTATAAATTACTACAGAATAGTAAGCAAAACAGACGGTTCTGACCAGCTGAGGTAGTCACCTTCACTCAGCCTGAAACTCACAACTAATAAAAAGAAAACACACTGTCTTGCAGTCAGTTGTCACTATGTTTTGAGTGCCCGCAGCAGTTTAGCCCTCAGATCACGCCAGCATTGCAATACATGGCACAATTATGGGTTTGCCTGCATATAGTACCAAAACGATTCCTGAACTATAACCTGTGACCGATCCTCATGGGGCCAACACCAATCACCTGTCATCAATGCGCAGCATGCTGGCATTGACGCCAGCTTCGACGTCTGCCTCAATTACGATGGGGACAGGCCTGGAGTTAATGCCCTTCATCAAGACCTAAAGCGCAGACAAAGGAAAGTGATGTAAGCAATCTAAGCAAGCCAGCACCACATGGAAATTTGTCCTCATTGGTTTGCATTTTGAGGTGCACTGGGCGGGGTTCACAACTGCTCAAGGGCACTCACAACTCTAAGAGAAGAGAAATGATATTTAGAACGGACAATCAGCAGGCCTGCCAAAGACGAAAGAAAAGAAAACTAAGCTTAAGTAGAGCTGGTTGTGAAGACCAAGATAACATAAGATGGGAAAAAACAGAGAAATCCGGACAGAAAGCAAGAGTGACGTATTACTTTTGCTGCACTACAAGAACTGGAGTCCATGTGTTTGACACTGGACTCAGCAGATTTAATGGTGATAGGATTACACATAGGCTTCAGTACCTAAGATTGGTACCCCACAACTTTGCATTCACAAAAAAGTGTCAACACGCGCCCTGCCATGATCATATGTACCTTGAACACTTGTGCAATGCAAATGCTGCCCTGTATCGGATGCAAATCCAGAGGGCTGACACAAATCTAGCGTAAATAGCTATCCCAGTGGGCAGGAAGGTCACATGAGGGGTTAGCTGGAGCAAAATAATACAGTACAACCAAGCACGCAAGCCCAAGTGCAGCAGGGTAGGGGACAAGGCTACAAAAAGTACGACATTAAACAGACAGGTTCAAACGTCACATCCTCCATTTTCAATTCCCTTTGATTAGACTGACTAGCCTCAAACAAAGTGCACTTTATCGTTATTGTCTTGCCAAAAAAATCAGTTTGAACAGAAGCCACGATGTCACGCCATACTGAGAGAGGCTGGCAACCTATTTCGAGCACAATAATCCATCAACCAATAAGAGGCAGACGATTAAGTTATCCCTTGGCCTACCTTACATTAAGCCACATAAATCCTCTGACCATAATAAAAGGCAGGCAATCACGTTATGCCTCGACCTACCAGGGCACATCATCCCTTGACCTACCTCACATTAGACCACATTAATACTTTGACCATGAAAAGGCAGCCAATCACATTATCCCTTGACCTACCAGGGCACATTGATCCTCACAGGAGTCAAACTCGCCAGGAGTGGCTGAGGGGAGGCACTCAGAACTGCTGGTGGATATTACCAGGTCGTAGTAGGAGCAGCCTGTCGTAGTGTTCTGCATGACCACCTCCTCCACAACAGGCAGTTGTGTGGGCTCGCTGCAAGCAGGAGCAGCAACACAACGGTAGCCTTGGGTTAAAAAGCACTGCCACGATCAAAACCAAGCAAGCGCAATTAGCAATCTGTGCATAAGAGGAAGCTGCTCCTCCCTTATGTGCAGCGCAGCCATCCACTCACAAACTAGTAAAAAGTTTTGAACTTTCTTAGATGGGACAGCCATTGTTTGCTCCAATTTTCAAAGCAAGGCATGCAAGGGTGTGGCGACCTCATGAATGTCACAATACACGTACTTCAGATTAAAATAAACATCTCCCTCTAGACCATAATGACCAAAGCCTCAATCATGGGCTCACACACACCAACACCCACCCACACCCACACACGCACACACACCCACACACGCACACACACATAAGTACCATACATAGTTTGGAACTCACTCTCCAACGCCCTTATCAGGGGCCCCAGCCCAAAACACCGTATAGTTGGACCCTGACGCAGGAGCGATCTGGATGTGGCACGCACTGGTCTTGATCTTGATGTTTTGAAGCTTTCGACGAGGGATGCCGAGGTTGCACAAATACCTGCAAAGAAGCGTTCGCTTCAGCTCTGAATGCACTTCAATTAACAAAATTTTGAACAAGTAAGGCTAAGATTGCACAGGTACCTGCAAAGAAGCGTTCACTTCAGCCCAAGAGGCATTCACTTCAGCTCTGAACGCACTTCATGGACCAAAGTTTTGACAACTGAGGCCAAGATTGCACAGGTACCATAGGTTTAAATACTCGGGATGCTGCGTAGTTGTGTCACGCACACTGATACAAGCTAGGCAATCCAAACACACGCTCAGGCAATCCAAACCTGCTACACGCTAGACAACCTAAACACACGCATGCGCAAGCATTTGTGCTACACGCTAGGCAATTCAAGGCACGCTCAGCAATCTGAATGTGATGCACGCTAGGCAATTCAAACACACACTCAGGCAATCCACACCTGCTACACGCCAGACAATCCAAACGCACACACAGGCAAGCATTTATGCTACACGCTAGGCAATTCAAGGCACGCTCGGCAATCCGAATGTGCTGCACGCTAGGCAACCTAAACGCATGCCAAGGCAATCCAAACCTGATACACGCTGAACAATCCAAACGCACGCACAGGCAAGCATTTATGCTACACGCTAGGCAATTCAAGGCATGCTTGGCAATCCGAATGTGCTGCACACTTGGCAATCCAAACGCATGCCAAGGCAATCCAAATCTGCTACACGCTTGGCAATCCACCAGGTGAGCCAAGGAACCCATGTAATTTTTTTAAATCCTTCATCAATGCCTTTGGACCGACTGCTGCTCATCTGCAGAATTGGTCATATCTGCAGGTACAAATTATTTGTGACCAAACACACGAGGACTTTTCTGCCATAAAGTACCAAACCTTCACTACATACTGAATATACAAGAATGTGGCCACCCCTCCTCGTTCATTTATTCATAAAAAGCCCAAATCACTCCCCAGCAACCTGTCCATGCCAAAGGCAACTGTACATAACTACACTTCTTCCCTCTTTATCCAGCATTTGACTCACTGCTGCTCTGTGGCCTCGCTTCGTTCCATGCCATTGCCCTTCAAGTCCATGGTTTGGCCCCAGCGGTCGAAAAAGGGAGGCAGGTACGGTCCCCAGGTCCCATCCACCCCACCCACAGGACCGACATTTTGGGGTTGCAGGGCGTCAGAGCCTGCAGGGCTGGCAGAGAGTGTACCTGGCACAGGAAGGTGCAAAAATTTGCTGTCAATGCGCGAAAATTAAGGGCTGGAAGGGCTTGTATTATGACGTGCAGGGCAAGGTTAAAATTCATACCCCTGCCACTTTTTCTTTGAAGCGTACTTTGGAGAAACTCGAGCCACTGGGAATGTATTACGTCCTACTATCACCAAGCAAGGGGGGTGTTTGATGCACTTATGTTTGTTTCATAAGCAAGGCAGTTCAGCACTGCGCCAGTGTGCAGGGTGCCTGTTGGTTTATGATGTGTTCTCATCTAACATTTGCGTCGCCCCTGTGCACGTACAGCTTTTTTTTAACACAAGCTCACCTGCATCCCAAAGGCAGGGACGCCTGTGCGTATCCCCATGTGATTGCACAGATAGTCATGATATCACAAACAAGAACCTCACCTGAGTTCCAAAGGTGGCCTTCAGTGATTGCACAGGCAACAAAGACTATCACAAACCTCACCTGTGCTCCAAAGACAGTCCGCTAGTGATTGCACAGGCAACAAAGACTATCACAAACCTCACCTGTGCTCCAAAGGCAGTCCGCTAGTGATTGCACAGGCAATAAAGACAGTCACAAACCTCACCTGTGCTCCAGAGGTAGGCTGCATAGTAGTCAGGGTCGGCCAGCCGCAGCATTACGTCCCTGCAACACCCAAACCAAGTTGTGTGGCAGGAAGCAGTTGTAATATCAAAACAGAGCAAAGACCAGGCAACTAGGTGTGTTGATGAACGAAAGACAGCATATTGAAATGTGACTTGCAAGAAGATCTTGCACGCGAGTCCTAAACAAATTGCGTACTTAGGAAGCACGGTATGAAATAAAGAGCACGGCAAGGTTGAAAGGGTTGGACGTAGCTAATCCCACAGGCATAGTACGATGTTTTGGATGGGGAAATTCAGGAACTATGTGGAGTCCTGCATGGTGAAAGCACAGGGTATATTAAACGACCCTACATTCATGAGGTGCACAATGAGGCTCACAAATAGGCAGCAGTGAGACAAAAGGCAATGCACAAACATTTGTGGTAAAATGTGTCAGGTACAAGCACACAGCAAGCTCACCTGTCCATATAGAAATCCCCTAGCTGCGTGCCGTATGGTGTCGCACTCATGTTGCGCGCCCCAAAGAAACCAGCAGCATTGTCCAGATCAACTGGTACCCCATCGTCCGTCAAGCACGACAGCCTGCAAACCACCAGCAAGTCCATGCATTGTTGTTAGGTTGAAATACCAGGTTGCCATCCTTGCTCCTTGAAGCGCAGTACAAAACATTGCAGCTTTCAGTTGTGTGTTTGCCTCGATTTTGCTCCCTTTCACAATCTACAAGCCCTCTGTACACGCTGCTTTTCTCTGACACCTTGATAGGAGCGATGAGGTAGGCACGTGGGAGCGATTGGACAGGGAACCCCTGCCTATTTTCAAGGTTTCAGGTTTTTCCCTGACACCTTGATAGGAGCGACGAGGTAGGCACGTGGGAGCGATTGGACAGGGAACCCTTGCCTATTTTCAAATTTTCAGGGTTTTCCCTGACACCTTAATAGGAGCGACGAGGTAGTAGGCACGTGGGAGCGATTGGACAGGGAACCCTTGCCTATTTTCAAAATTTCAGGGTTTTCCCTGACACCTTAATAGGAGCGACGAGGTAGTAGACACGTGGGAGCGATTGGACAGGGAACCCTGGCATAATTTTAGGATTGAGGGTCAGGTTTAAAAGTTGTTCCTTCTCAATTTGTGCGCGCTGGTCTTACCGCAGGTAACTAGGACACTAACTTGACGTCACTTGCAATTGCAACAGGGCAGGACAGAGGATGCACGGCATGGAAGTATCAAACTTGTTGTTTACGGCTAAGCACCGCAGCAGAATGCTGCAGCACATGTGAGAGGTCACTGCAGTGATAACCATTAAGGCGGATCTCATTGTCATGTGATCACTTTGTGACGTGAAATAATGCAACAAACATGCTGACGGATACAGAAGAATGGTCGGTTCAACCTGTCAAGCATATCTAGAGCTGCAGTGCAGCACATGTGGTAGGTTGCCGCGGCACAGCGTCTGACACGCAGCATGAAAAGGAGACTTGATTGACATATAGCATGCAAAGCAATGAAGATGCTACACAACAAGTTGCTAATAGGCATGGAAGAAAATCCGGAGTCTGTGTGGGGGCGCAAACACGCAATGTTGCACATCCTAACAACAACGTTTGCCCATTTTAGCACGACTTGCACTAGTGTAGCCAGTTAACAGTTAACATACGCAGCGCAAAGCTCTTATGAGTCAGAGTCACTTGCCTGCAGGCTGTGAGGTTCTGAATCATGGACAGGCCTGTGCTTGGATCATTATACTGCTGGTCTTTGTCGATGGTACGATTGAGGCCCAGGACATCCTGCGCATTGTAAGTGTGTGTGTGTGCGTGTGCGGGCGTGTGCAAGTGTGTGGAGGGGGGGTATGTGCACGTGTTTGCATGAGACAAAATTCACAAGGAGTAAGTAGATAAAACTTGAGGCGACCTACCTCTAGGCTGAAAAATTCTGAACAGGCAGCTTTCAATTGGGTGAGGGAAACACGTACTTAAATGACACAAAAGGGAGAACATCCATCGGCATGCAGAGTACACCACACATACGTCCGTGCTCTTAAACTGGCCAGGTATGAATTACAATTATTCATTTCATTTGTCAGCTCTGCACGAGGCAACTAGAACAAGCAACAGCTTGCACAAGGTGATTACCTAGATAGGCATCAGTCTGCACGCACCCGTATATTCCATCCTTTTGAGTGTTTTCTATCGAATGGGAAGTGTACAATGCCAGTTGCCCTCGCACCCTCAACAAAACCTCCTGCAGCAGGGCATGTTGCATGGTAAAATTGCCTTGGAAAACCGGGAAAAAGGTACTCATACCAACCACAGCATGGTTGGATGAGTGGGCAGTTTTTCAGTCAACATCCCTGGTCAATTCACCTGTCATAAAAGGATAAGGAAGCATAAGAAGCTTCCACAGAGACATAAAGTAAGTGCACGGCTTTGCAGTGTCTTTTTGTTTAGGTTCAGAACTTTGCTTATCATAATTTAGTAAGGCTGAGAAGGTCAGATTGAATGCACAGTAAGTGTGATCATTAATCTGTTTATGCAGGTCAGAATAGGTGCACAACAATCGACCACTCGCCTGCTAAGTATAAGCTGGAATGAATGTCAATAATTGTTGTCAGTCTGACATAGTCTTAAACAAACACAAATGTTAAACTCAGATCCCAACCCCAAGCCATTCGTGCTGTCGGCTAAGAGCTCCAACAATAAGCTACAGCAGCGCACCACAAAGATATGATAGCGCACCACTCCAAGAACCATAGTTGTAAATCCACTCATCCTGCATTAGAACATCATGCATTGTGTGCACCGTACAGGCACACCACATGCTTTGACTCCAGAACTGAAAAGGATCTGAATAATCAGCTCGCACGCATCCCACCTATAGGGACATAGTAGTCGTGAGTCCAGAGGGGTAAATTGACGTTTGGCGAGTCTGCTTCGTGCCCCAAGTACAGTGTCTGGTCGAAGCTTGTCTCCTGCAAGCCAATTATATGATTTGTATGAGTTCAAATTATTGAATGGGGGCAAGATGGCTGAACAGCTCCATGCTTTCAGACACTGCAAGCTGCAAGAGTGTAACAAAGCGTCTCTTGTAGTAAGACAACTGACATGTTTGACAAGTGTGGAGTGCGTGTACGTATCTACGGGCTATTTGAAGTATGTAAGAAGCATTTAAAAGAAATTAATGAAAATATGGATGCAAAAGGCTGCTAAAAATAACCGCATGGTGGCTTTCAGTGCATATAACGAGTACAGTATGTGTAGAGGGCGAAGGAAAAGAGAAATAAGGAAAAACAGCAGGTTGAGACCATCTAAATAGAAAGTTCTCTATTCTAGAAATAGTTCAAAGCTAGTTTGGTCGAATTTAATATAAAATAATCTTCCTTGCCTACCACTCATGCTTTAAATAATGAGGTTGGTCCTGTACATCAACACAATATTAGAAAAACTGTATAAAAGAAAAATTTAGACTACTTTAAGCCTACAAAGCATACGTAAAAAACTTCCAGCCTTCCTCACCAGCTTTCCCTCCAGGTAACGGTCTTGAAATCTTCCAATGACAAACATGTAAACCAGCTGCGTGTAGGGTAAGCAGGCAGAGGCAGTCAACAGGGCGGGACAAATAACAAATAGAGATCATGCGGAAGTGAAAAAGAGGCCCATTACAAACGTTACACCTCGCATATTATTTTGGCAAATTACAGCTGACAATTTGGTAAGGTACACACGTCCTCCCTCACATGCAGAGCTGCTTCCTGGTTCTTGGCAAAACGATAATGATAAGAGTCAAAAGGGCCTAAAGTTGGCTTTAAGCATATCCGTCTGCGGATCATTTGACGCATCATGACACTAACCGTGGTAACCCTATAGCTGTGGCCATGCAGGCACCAGAAGTGAATGTGACTTGTTTTACAACCACCCACCCACCCACCAAGGCAAGGTTGAGGCAGAGGAACGAAAAAAGTTTGAAGCCCAGCAGCAGCTGCTGTTGTGTGTTGTTCCACTGCAAGTGAATCAGGGTCGTGAATTCTCTAAGTAGAGAAAAGCGCATTATGCTAGGGTAAAGCCAGCGTGCAGCAAGGGAAAAATACAGACCTGATCCTAGACACGTCCCACGACCACTGGGCGTTAAACGGCAATAAATGGCTTTCAAAAAAGTTTACAATGACTACTTCCAAACCTCTGGTAGGCATTGCAAGCAAGAGGCAAGGCTGTGGTGATGAGGATACACAGCGGTTTAAATTCAATCAGCAGCTTATGAACACATGTCAAGCAGACACAAACACACATTTGCCCACCTTGCATCTACACAGGTTGATGTAACAAACAATGCCTCAAATAAGATGCACATTACTTTTTACTGGCAAGCACATGCCCTTAAAGGAAAGCAGGTCAGCACACCAGCTTTTCCTTGTTCCTGCTAAAGTTGTCGGCGAGCCTCCTGCTGCTGTCATTCACGGATGTGGCAGCAAGTTTGGCAAAAGCCGCAACGCCCTTCTTCCCCCTTCTTCCCTGCCTTTGCATTTCCTCATCCTTGCCCGTTCCCCGCCCACCACCTCCGTCTTCTCCCCTCTCCTGTGTGGTTTTAGATTCGCAGTTGGACAATATCAGCCACCAAAATTAGGGGAGTGTGTGCGAGCTAGCAAGATAGAGTACCTCCTCTGTCCGTGCATGTGGGCGTGGGATTGTGTGCATGTGTGTATACGGATGTATGCGTGAGTGTTGCGCGCGATATGTATGTGTCTCAGTGCACTCATATCTGTCTAAGTACTTGCGTGCATGCACGCGTGTTTGTGCATGTGTCAGTGTGTGTCTGTGTGTGTGGAGAGAGAGAGAGAGAGAGAGAGAGAGAGAGAGAGAGAGAGAGAGAGAGAGAGAGAGAGAGAGAGAGAGAGAGAGAGAGA
>Ga0307947_1002570_pt1 | contig 14577 bp, 16 predicted proteins | sample OrgLakmetagen232_FD_201840 | JGI IMG/M metagenome (GOLD analysis project Ga0307947, IMG submission 201840) | Saline water microbial communities from Organic Lake, Antarctica - #232 | ecosystem: Environmental > Aquatic > Non-marine Saline and Alkaline > Saline | place: Antarctica: Organic Lake...
CCTACACCGTTACGTGAGTGGAGGGGCAAGTTGCTTAGGCATCATCTTTTCTGCCTTACTCCCACAAACCCATTGATTTCATGAATTTCAAGTAGGGGAGCTTAGGCATACGTTGAAGAAACGCATGGTCCAACCACACTTCACCTCTTCTTCCCACAAAGGTGCCAATGATAGTGCAGCCTCAGAGCAGCCCAATGAGTCCACACAGCCGCAATCCACAGGTAGGGGGGCAGTTACATAACTGATTTGCCTACAAATGGTTTCATCTCATAATTTAATCATTCACCTTTCAGAAGTGAGCCTGATTTTCAACCTTCACCACTCCAAGCACCCCCTTTTTGATTTTATGAAGCTACCATTAGACGAGAAGTTGATTGCCAGGATTACTGAGATGGCTCTGGCTGGATCCAACCATGCTTTCATTATGTCTGAGCTAAAAAAATGCGCAGCCTTCCGTATTGAGGAGCTGAATTTGGTGGGCACAGTTGACCCTTCTGATCCCAGATTTTACCCAAGCGAAGTCACTGTTCACTACTGGCGGCGGCAGGCGCACTTGAGTCAAAGGCTTGCTAATTTTGATAACGTGGCAGTGTCGATGTATGTTGGAAGTCAAAAGCAGCAGCACCCGGAGGACAACTGGTTTCTTCAACTGCCAGACAAGGAGGCAAAAAAAGAGTTATTTCTCGTGGTGCAGGTAGGTAACCAATAGCGTGCATTATGGTACCTACCACTTATAAAGCCACTGTGCCCAGCTGGCGAGCGCCAAGAGATGATCAAGCGCATTGAATATGCCTTGGATCAGATCAAGACCTCCCTCTACCGCCCAGGTGAGGCACTGGCTGTGGCTTGTTCATGGACGCGTTAGCACTGTAGTTCAGCATAAAAACATGTGTGCATGCATTCATTGTGCATGCATTCATGCTCCAGCCATACAATTCGTGTTCCTCAGGTGCTTCTGAGGAGTACATCATGCAACTTGATCAAGACATGAGTGAGAACTACCTTCCAGCAGCTCAGGCAACGATGCCTGAGTTTGTGAAGCCCGGACGGAGCGCCGTGAGGAAGCCTCGTCGCAAATTCACTCCCCCTGCCAGTGCCACACCTCTACCACTTCACTCACACACATCACAGCCCCACAACACCTCAGCTCCCTTACCAACAGCCTCAAGGGCTTCCCTACCTTCTCATTCTAGGCGGCCCCCTCAGCCCCAGCCTGCCTCTAAGCATGCTCGTCCCACGCAGCCCACAGAGTCCACACAGCCCTCTTGCCTTTTGGCATGCTTGGGGCCTCCCCAGATGGAATGCTGTTGCACGACATGAAACTCACGGCTGTGGAGATCAAGTGCCCCTTCCCCTTCCAGCCGAATGATCAGCATGGTTTCAGGTATGTTGTTCTACCATTTTATTGCATGTCCACACAGCAAAGGAGCAATGTTTGACAGTTAACTATCTCAGCATATTTTTAAGTGTATGGCATACCCATAGTGCGTTTAAAAACTGATTGAGGGAAAGATTGTCAGGCCAGCATCAAACTGAAGCCCCTCACCGCCAAAATTAAGATGGAAGCCTCTTAATGGGAATCAGGGTGGTTTTGTGAAGAAGCACCCAATTGGAACATTTCTCCCCCTTTGCCACTCAGGTATCTTCTCCAGGACAAGCACGTCCAGGTCAAGGCTGACGTCTTCGCCCAATGCCAAGTTGTGCTGATGACCTCAGGCCTTTCAGAGTGCCGCTTGTTGTTTTGGCAGCTGAATTGCACCAAGTGCTTTACCGTCAAGCGTGATGATGGGTGGTGTGGCATGATGTTGAGAGTGTTAGCGCAAATTTATGAGCAGTTTGTGAAGCTGCAGAAAGTCCCAAACTTTGATGGTCTCCAAGGATATGATGATCTGCTCCTAGCTACCAAGGAGGGATGTGCGGCAGCTGATATCACAGTCCGTGAGGTCCCAAGTATAAGGGGAAATGCAGGAGATAAGTTGTTTGCATAGGATCTTTGGGGTCGCGTGCACATCTTGCTTTGCATGCCTTCTGATCCCCCTAGCCCTAGGGCAGTGACGGAACTTTTCTTTCATTAATCAGTTTTTTAAGTATCCTATTGGTTTTAAACCACCTTAATTACTAAGGAGCCCAATTTTCAGGTCGTTCCATTCAGTATTGGGATGAGTCATTTTTCAATGACAAGCAGAAAGGGGGTGATAGGTGTGCTTAACCGCGTAAGATTTGCAAAAAGTTTGCAAGAAAACACAAAAAGTTGAAAATCGCATGTGAGCACTTCCCTTCCTAAATATAAATTTATAATACAGTCCCAAATGCAAGTTATCCCTAGTGGTCAAATTTGGGAAAGAATCCATGTGCTGTACAAGGTGCCACCAGGGGGGAGCACAGGCAGGACAGGCAGGGAAGGAATTTGCTAAGTGCTGAACTCCAAATTTGAGCACCGCTTTTCGTTCTCTGGGTCAGATAATTAATACATTTATAAACCAAATGTTCGGTTTTTAAACCGGGAGTCGAAGATGGTCACAACAGGGTCAAACATGTGCCTTCGCGGCATGCCCTGGAAATCAGCACACACTTAGAGTGGTAATACAGCAGCTCAATTAACTTGAAATTACTTTCTAAGGTGCTCTGTGTGGCCTGTTCTGGCATTTGCAGTTATGGCAGTTGCCAGGTGGGGGGCGTCATTCTCACCTCCCCTATTTTTTATTTCACTTGCTGGTTGTGGTCGGGTTTGGTTTGATCGATATGAGCGAATGAAGCCCGCTGCGCTGTACACAGTCCTTGTTCTCGCCTCCAACCTTCTTTTGGAGGAAACTGTTGTCACACCTGGTGAGTTTCAGCATTGTCGCGGACAGGCTGTACTCCGTGATACGACAAAATATGACACATGCCTGCCCCACAATATCTGCAGCATGCTGCTTCCTGGGCTCCCTGGTTGTTGGAGCAAGTCTGCTCGTGTGTTTCAAATGGGAGAAGACACAATCCCCAACTCTTGTGGCCCTGAAACTCCTCTTATTTTTGGCTGGGTTTCTTAGCAGCGGTGTAGCCAGTCTGCAACACCTGTCCGCGTGCTCTGCCTTCTGGCTGCTTGCTTATAAGGTCGGTTGGTTTGGCTAATAAGTAGTGCAGTGTTTGAAACGTGCTTGCATGTGCGCAACAGCACTGTCGACACACCTCCTCTGTGTGTGAGAGACTAGAGTGAGTGCAGTTTGTCAATTCTTTCACATTTGTTGCCTGTCTTGCGTGCAGGATGTGAAGTTGCAGCATGCTGTGTCTGTGCAAGCAGCGGAGACCGTCATCGCTATGTGTATCAGGCTTTACACCGAGCAGCAGGGCTCACGGCTGTTATACATAGCAGCCTGCTATGTTGGCATTGGCCTGGCCCCTCTGGCTGTGTACTTTTTGGAGTCTCCAAAGCACACAACGGCAAGCAGGGATCGAGAAGAGCCAGCAGCGGAGTTCAAGGGGGAGTCAAGCGGCCATGAGCTGCTCCGGCCCTTGGGTCCACCACCAAAGCTAGGCAACCCAGCAGTGTGGGATAAGGAATCAGTCCCTGATTCTCCCACCACCACCTTCAAACCCCAGCAATACGTTCCCTTTGCTCGCACAGCTGGGCATGATGCTCCCATCTTCCAGAACACGTGTGTGTCCTCCAGCAAGGAGCTGCTGCAGCTGGTACACGACCTAGTGTCAGCAGGATTCCTGAGTCCGTTTGCTATTTCACAGCAGTTGGAGTCGGCTGTACAACAGCGGCTTGAAGGAAGGGGAGATGGCATGGCCGATCCTTGCAGCAGCATGAGCAGCAGCAGAAGCCCTAGCACACGCCCTTCCACATCTTTTTCCAGCAGCAGTATGCCCACGTACGACTCAGCCTCTGCCGGCCTGCTTTTCAGTGTAGTCGCGCACGGCTCGTTTGACCTGCTCCCTCCCCACCTCCTCAAAGATCACCAGCAGCAGCACCAGCAGCAGCAGCAAGCGCAGCATCCACATATATCCCTGATCCAAGCACGCCCACCCTCCAGGTCCTCCTCCTTTTCCTCCGCATCAAAAGACCTGAGTACCACTGCGCTCCAGGCCCTTCCCACCGCTGACTCCGCTGCCCAGCAACTTCTGCTTGCAGAAGGCAAGAGCCGCCGTCCAAGGCGTGCACGCACTTGCGCTTCCTTGTTGGCCACCCACAAACGGGAGGAGCTGCCGCCCATTGAAGAAGCGGCGCATGAGGGCATCCAGCAGCAGCAGCCGCCCCACAGCAGGCAGTCCCTGGACAGTGATGAGCAGCCACAGCAGCAGTTACGGCACAATCACCCCCACAACCACGGGATCTCCCACAAATCCTGGCCTCCTCCTGAGCAACTTTCAATTAGGAGCAGCAGGAGGTGCAAGGCTGATTTGTTGTCCACCTCCATTTTCGCCAGCCACAGGCCTTCAGATGAAGGCGTACCCTCCTCTTTAGGTGAGCACGGTTTTGATTGCAGACTAGCTGTTATCCTGTCTCTGAGGAACAACAACCTTAGCCCTTGCCTCTCTCCTCATCCTTTTCTCATATAAATCTTGCTCGTATGTGTGTGTTACGCAGGCACCCATACCATGACAAGGCACCAAGGTGGCGAAGCCTCCAGTGAGCAAGGGCGCGCAATTAGCAACGGCAGAGGCAGCAGCAGCGACAGCATAAATTGCAGCATGCCGCGAGCTCTTGCAGAAGGGAGGGAGCAGGGCTTGGTGGATGAAACAGGCAGGTGCAGCACTGCAACGGAAATGAGCCTGCAGGACTGTTTTGGGAATACAAAGAGCCGGGGGGGCAATAGCAGTGAGGACCTTCCTTCGCCACTTGGCGTGCAGCAGCAGCAGCAGCAGCAGCAGCAGCAGCAGAGCGATAATAGTTTGGCTGAGCAAAGGGAGGAGCAATCAGCACGGGGAGGGAGCACGGTGGCCACGCTAGGGAGTTCAGGCTGCGAAGAAATTAAGGACAGACACACTGAGACAGGGTCCAGGTAGGAGCATAGTCTTGCTGATGTACTCTTTTGCATGTGTATCTATATGTCAAGTGTGTTTTACTATTTACTATAGGTGTTTGGCAGAGGGGGGGGGCTGAGGCCCAAAAAGGTGGAATGTGTTTTGCATGCTCCCCCGCCCATGTTTACCGCAAGCTTCAATCGATGCATCAAACTGTAACTTTCCAAAGCACTATTGTCTGAACCTTTTTGCAAACTAGGTGAACATATCTTATAAGAACGGCGTATGTCCTGCTTTTTGCTGCCGAATGTAGTAATTGCACCAAATTCTGTGACAATTGGTGTTTTTAGTCCGTACAAAATAAGAATTTTCGAATCTGCACCAAAGGAAATGAAGTGAAAAGACCATGTGGTTGGCGAGATATGCAAATTGATATGCTATTTCTCATAGAAACAAAATCCTAAAGAGCAAAAATATCCTACGTGTGCGTTTCATCCTGTCAATCTGTACACAGCGCAACTTACATGGAATTAAAAACACAGTCTGATAGCTTATGTCAGTTTCAGTTTAAGATTGATCCAAGTGGATGAAGTGGTGCGTGACAAGTTGTACCCTAAATGTTGAATAGGAGCAAGTTTGGGCCCTCGCTCAGTCCACCCCCTCTGGGCCCAACCTAAAACAGGTTAGGTTCGGCTTGTACAAGGTGCCTTGCAACAAATGGCTGTGGTACTCGTAGTTTGGGATGAGGTAATGATTGTGCTAATGCATGTAGAGATAGGGTGGGAGATATTCATGTATAACCCAATAATTATCCTACTGTAGAGAGAGATACTATAGGCCAGGGATCGTTTAATACGCCGTATCGTATTTAACGCGTATATTACCGTATTGAACAAATCGGGCCGTATTATACGACTGCAAAATTTGCCTTTTGTGCCGTTTTTTGGCCTTTTAAGGCAATTTCCGCCCCGACAACGGCCATTCAATAAGCTTCCAATGCTATTATATAATACCTATATTACCAACATATAATATATTGGGAAAGAATTGGCGACGTTTTGGGTGATTTTGGGGCGAATCAAGTCCATTTTGGGTCAAAAATTGGTGCTCCCGAAATTGCTTAAAAATACGATCGTAATATACGCGTATTGCGCATTTAACGCGTATTTTACAGTATTGATCGTCCCAAATGACCGTATGACACATCCCTGCTATAGACTGTACTATATTATGTGTACAATACTGTACAGACCGTATATCACCGCGTACTGCGGTCGTTTCTGACCCCCTCGCGGCGTGTCAGGAGCAACTAAATAACTAAGTGACAATGGCCTCGCGAAGCTTGTATTCAGGTTGCTTAATTGATTTTAAGCATGAACGGGGACATGCTGGGAAAGCCTCCTGAGCCGTCCCTCAAAAGGTGGACAAACAGCTTGGGAGGCTGGCCCTCTCTTGGGGAGGAAGGACACCAAGAGGAAGGGTGCCTTCAATCCCTTCACATGCGCACGCACGCACACGTACCCGCATGCACACACCCACACCCACACATAAACACACGTACGCACATGCACACACGTACGCACATGCACACACGTACGCACGCACACACACACGCCCAAGTACACAACGCATGCACACACGTACGTACACAACCGTATACACACGCACGCATGCATGTACACAACACACGCACACACGTACACACGCGCACAAACACACGCATACGCACACACACACACACGTACGCGCGCACACACATACCCGCACACACACACGCAAACACACATACGCGCACGCACACACGTACGCACACACACACGTACGCGCGCACACACACGCACGTACAAGTGCACAACGCAGGCACACACATACATACACAACGGTACTCAAACGCACGCATGTACACAACGCACGTACACACTCGCACACACACATGCGCGTGCAGCTCAAAGGGCCATAGGGCCAAAGGGCCAAAGGCCCTCGCATGGGTCGCATTGCGGTAAATAGTTAGATTGTATGGCTCTCGTATAAGCTCGCATTGGGGTGTATTTCAAACCTCGCATTCGTCAACGGTCTGTGCGATATAAAGAGACTAAAATATATGTATACATATATATACATGTAGAGAGCTAGAGAGAGCTAAAGCGAGAGAGAGAGAGAGAGAGAGAGAGAGAGAGAGAGAGAGAGAGAGAGAGAGAGAGAGAGCTAGTGTGCGAGCAAAAACCGGCTGCCACGCATGTTATGATGTTTGTAGGAGTCCAAATGCGCAGCGCGCATCTTCTGCTTGCCCAGACAGCAGCCTCAGTATCGATCCAGGCACCACGAAAGATGCCTCAAGCAGCACTAGCCACCCAGCGACCTCAGGTGAGCAAGCACTTGCAGATCCAACAATGAACATTGGTTGAAGCTCTGTGTTGATGTGATTATTCTAGAAAGAGGGGCAGCATTGCATTGTACAAAACATCTGAGCCCACCTGCAACCTTGCTCCGCTCCCTTGCACGCGGTAAAACATTGCACACAGAGCCCCTCTCGACCACCACCATCGGATTGCCCCAAAAATTACACCCCTCTCGGTGTGCCTTGCATTACCATCTTTGCTCAGGAATCCTCACGCCTGCACCTTCTTTTGTTCAAGATGCAGCAGCCTCCTCTATGCTAGATGGACAGCCTCCGCTGCCGCCGCCGCCGCCGCCGCAGCAGCATAACCTCGTTGGCTCCAAGTCTTCATGCCCCGCCCCTTCCTCGGCCGCCAGCCCCAAAGCCCCACATAACAGCAGCAGTCCTGGCAGCAGAGGTGCTACAGCAGGCTCAGAAACGGCAGTATCACCTGCCGCTCATTTAGTTGCTTCTTCTAGCGGTAGGGGGAGGAGTGGTGCAGGCCTACACGAATCATCATACCCTTGGCACACGGGGCGGCTGCCTAAGGAGGGTTCCATAATGGGTGCCTGGCTGGAGGACCAGGTGGCTGCTTCTGCAGAGGTGTGTGTGCATTTCATTGTGTATGTGCGTGCATATATGCATATTGTGTATGTGCGTGCATATATGCATATTGTGTATGTGCGCTTGTGTGTGTATGTGTGTGCATATATGCATGCATGTGAGCATTTGTGTCTATTTGTAGAAGTGTGGAGTCTTTAGCCTGCTTCAAAGAGCATGGGGAGGGGGATACTTATACACATAGTTCCCTATTACCTACCTTGTCACTTTTTCTGCTTTGCCGTGGAAAGCAGCACGAGCAGCAGGGACTTCATCCCGTACGGGAACCGCACTTGTTAAGCATTAAAGTTGATTCCGGGCAAACTGGAGAATAGCCAGGTTCCAAATGGCTCCAGGATGCCCGCAATAAATTACAATATATTTCCGGACTGCCTGGAGAAAAATGTGGCATGGTTGGGGAGAGGCTTGGGATTGCAGGGTGTGGGGTGGAGGAGGAGACACAGCGGAAGCCTCCCCCTCGTGCCCCAGGGAGGAGCCCAAGAGCAGCAGCAGGGAGTAGCAGGAAGAGCAGTTCCTGCTTTGTGATGCTCATTGCTGGGCACTGAAGAGACATGTGTGGCTGGCACGCGCTCGGCGTTGCGTGAGATTTCCGCTACGGCATCACCAGGCACTGAATGAGCATGTGCATGCTTGCTCATGAAAACATGGACGGTGCTCTCCACTGCCTGCATGCGTGCGTGAGCATGGCACATGCGTACGTGCGCGCGCATTCATATGCATGGTGTGATGTGCGAGTCTGCACTGTGCGTACACGGCTGCACATACTCATGTATGTGTGCTTGCGATAGTAAGTGTGCATGTGTGTGCTTGATGGTCTTAATTTGCTGCATGTACAGATGTGGACTTACGCATATGTATGTGCGATGTGCATGTTTGCACTGTGCATACTGCACATACTCATGTCTGTGTGCGTGTGTGTGCGTGCTTGCTCATGGATAGATCGATGGTGTTTGAATATTTGCGTGCGCACAGCATTTAGCATATGTTTATGCAAGCATGGAGTGTGCCTGCACTGTGCAGATGCATGCAGACGCACAGTGCGTGTATGGTCAGTGCGCTGCAAGTGCTTACAAATGGTGGACATTTGTTGGAAAATTGTCTGTGTAACACTGGTGTATGTGCGTATGCACATGGATGCACGCATGCGTGTCTGTTCTGTACTTGTCGCGCGTGTGCATAAGTTTGTGACGATGCTGTGACTGTTTTCTAAACGCTCAAAAGTATGGTCTGCACTTTCTTCACTTTAGTGGAATCCAGTTGAGAGCGTCCCGCACAAAGAAAATTTGGGGTTAGGGAAAATTAAAGGTTTTAACACCCCTGGAGTTCCCTAACAAGCAGGTAGGGTGAAGGTCGTAGAACGTATTTTGTTGCTTCCTAGCTTGGAGACGAGGTGAAGCATCATTGATATGTGGTGGAGGAGGCAAGGTGGTGGATCGCTTCCAGGATTTATACAATGCTCAGTGATGGTGCAAATTGGTCTGTTCATGTGTGGGTTGTGGCCTTGCATTTGTGCGAGTCATATCTTGAAATTATCTCACGCATCCGCTCTTCAAGACTTGAAGCTAGGCGTCTTGTGGATTTCAAACAACTCATGCAAGCAGCTTCTGAAATCCTGCCACCGCATTTTGTACAGACATGTTTTATCATCCTACAGATTATTTTGTTACCAAGATTGAAGAGAAAAATGCGTCCTTGCACAGGTACAGCTCATGGCTAATGGTAGGAAGCAAGAAAGAATTGCACAGCCCACCGCGCAAGCTGCACCCGTAGCTCCATCCAATCCAGAGAGACAGCCAGATGATGTAGCAGCAGCACCTGAAGCAGCGCCAATAACTCTAGTAAGCGCAGCATCCGACTCCCAAAGCGCATCACTAGCTCCTCCGTCCACCACCGCTACACATCCAAATCAGGCACCCTCCCCCGTATCAGAGGTGAGCTAGCTACAAAGAAATGAGGTATTTAAAGAGTGAGGGCTGCTTCTCTCATCAATCAAAGAAAAGGAGCCTTTTAAATACCAGATGCCTCAAACTCCCCTCTCCAGGTAGTTGCCACAGATTTAACCTAATAGCTTTTTGAGCGCTTTTCCCATCACTGTCAACTGTCAACAGTTTGTACGCTATGGCAGAGGGCTGGGCTGAATAGGGGTCCTGTAATTGAGGGAGGTGCTCCATTATAAACGCCCGCTCTTATTTTCAAGCACTGCAAATCGGCTGGCACATGTCATCAAAGCTTCCCTCTTTCGTCCACCGTCTTCCGCTTGTCCGCTCTTGTCCACTTATCTATGGACATGGCTGCATCCCTATGTTTATGTCAATGTCCCCTTCTCACATACACCTCCTTTTCTTGACTCGTACCTGATCTGCCTCATCCTCTGAGCGCCTTGTGCTTCGCGGCCTGACCCTGTTGGAACCCTGTCAACCCAGGTGTCCAATGCCGATCCTGGCAGTTACCGGAGCAGTTGGAAAGCTTCGGCAAAGGTAAATGTACTTGGAGTGCTTTTAAGGACCACCTGCTAAACCAGCCACGTTTTGTACATTCTGTGCCTTCATCCCAACTCCCAAGCTTTGCAAGGCATTTGCACCTCTCACGGCATTGTACCTCTTCACAGTGAATATTTATAGAAAGGCACAGTGGCGTACAGGCTTTTCCTGAAATTGAGTGTGCTAGCAGCCAGCTCAAGCGTGATTGTGCACACCCCCTGGTTCTTTTTCTTGGCAGGAGAAACAGGAGAAAATTTCACATCTGGCAGTCTGGGCACGGTGTTCCTTGCCTCACACTTGCAATTTGTGCGTCAACGAATTTAAAGCAGCAAGGGAAGCAAGCCTCGTGCTTTGCCCTCTGACTTGTTTGACTATATAGCAATGCAAACCACATCATAAAATGCAGACCTTGTTACAATTACTTTCCTGCGCCTTGTGTTGTGCTCCTGTGTGCTTTGATACATAATTGCGTGCACACACACACACACACACACACACACACACACACACACGATACGTGGAAAATGTGCAGGGCAAAAACAAGAACGACTCCTTCCGCTTTGACAACCCCCCGCCGCCTCCAGTAATTCTGCCTTCGACCCCCTCCTCTTCCATTCCTCCGCCGTCCACTTCTCCTCCTCGTGGCAGCGCGAATGCACCAGCATCCACTGCAGCTGCTGCCAGAGCCCTCTTATGCATCCCAGACAGCAGGTGTGTTGGTGTGCATTGTGATGCCACGTTCATGGTTTGCCGTTGTGCTAATTTTGTTGGTATGTGCCCAATTTAAGCCCTGATATGCAGGGGCAAGGCAGCAGGTGTGTTTGTGTGGGTTGTAATGTTGTAATGGTATGCATGAATATGCTGAGCAACATGAGTTTTGTGTGTGTGTGTGTGCGCCTCCTTGACACACAAAGTCTGTTTGTGCCTCTGGCTGATGATGCTAGGGTTTGAGATTGTGACAAGGTGGCTTCCGCATGACATCTTATTTGTGAGTCGCTACCTGTTTGTGCGCCGCTGCCTTGTTCTGTTTTCAACAAAAGCGTTTTTGTGTCTGTCTGATTCCAGTCTTCCTGTGCCCCTCTCTTTCCCCCTCGCTTCGTCCATAAAAACGTACTTCTTTCTATGGTCATGTCATGACTCGTAATTTCGGGAGTAAGGAGAGGAGAAGTATTTAGATTTGCCAACAAAAACACGCATTTCCGCGCACGCACATACACATACACATACACGTACACATACACACATACACCTCGTTAGGTCTGGCCTCAGTAGCAGTGACAAGCAATCCAGTGAAGACTTAGGTTCCAAGACCCCGCAGGACGGCTCTAATGATTTGACCACAGAAGGCAAGCGCTGCCAGAGCCAGAGGTCTAGCCGTGAATCACGACGGGTGAGCTTTTGCAGTGACCATTCCCCTCGTGCCAGCACAGCCTCTGCTCCCAAGTCACCACACAGCGACACCGCTGTCGGCGGCTCCACCGATCACCAGGAGTTCCTGCAGCTGCACCAGCAAAAGGTGCACGTGAAGGTGCAGCAGCAGCGTAACCAGCAGAAGCAGCAGGAGCAACAGCGGCAGCAGCAGGAAAACCAGCAGGAGCAGGAAAACCAGCAGCATCAAAAAGAGCAGGTCGGCCGCAACGGCAAGCCGGGCACACTCACTCAGCCACCTGCCCACCTCGCTCTCGCAGCTGACACTGCTCTCACCGCAGAAAACCCACCCTGGCTGAGCCTGCTGTCCAACACTCGTGTCTCGCGACTCGTCGAAGCGCGACAAGCACACCCCCAGGAGCCACTACAGCAGCAAGCGCAGATCAGCAGCAGCGATATGAGCAATGGGGGGTCACAGCCTGCACCTCCAGCCCTCCAGCCCGCAAACCCCACTCCCCCTACAGTCACTTCTCCATCTCATTGTGCCACTCCCTTTGAAGGGGGTAAGTCATGCGAGCTCAATAGCAGCAATGACCCTGAAGTCAGCGTTGTGGCTGGGAAGCCAAACCCTGCTCCTCCCAGCTCGCCTTCCAATCCATCAGGGATGCTCAAACAAAGGTCAGCAGCCTGTGTGGCCTTTGTGTCAGTTGCCTGTCGGTCACTGCTGTGTTGCCAGATCTGTTGTTTGTGTGCCAATCTGTGAGCATGTACTTTACCTTCCGCAGCTGTCTGCACTGATTGAAAAGGGGATTCGCTGTCAATGTGTGGTGTGTGTCGCAACCTGAGCTGTCTTGGAGTTCTAGCTCACAGTCTGAGTAGTAAACACAGGATTACAAAAGTGCTCAAACGTGAGTACTTGCTCCTTCAATGTCACGTGCTCCCTGCAAATGTAGGTTTCCGTTAAAGAAAGGTAGCAGCCTCCTGCACAAGCATACCTTGCCAGACAGCATGGTCACCAACCTTCAGGTACGCTCCCCCTTTTTGTATCCAGCTCAAAAGCAATACACACCAATACACACGCGCGATGCAATCAAGCATCTAATCAGAATAGCCTAGCCTATTTGCCCGGCATACCAGCCTGCCCTGAGTTGCCTGCCATCTTTCTCAGAGCGCTTTGTCACTTTTCACAGAAATGCTGTTTCCTTTGACGTTGCTGCAACACAAGTTCTTTCCCCTGGCACCCACTTTAATCCCCTCTACCCCTAAGCAGGCCTTGCCTGCCAAGACCCCTGACCAGCAGCAAGCAACTGCTTATATCGGGTCCACGCATATAGGGAGTAACAGGAGAATTCGGCCTGCAGTGGAAAGGTGAGGTTTCTGTGGCTGACATCATACAGTAAGACGGCGACTTTACTCTTCGTTGCTGCTGCTGCTGTAAATAAGAGCGCTGCTGTCTGCGGTTGACAAAGTGCTGCTGTTGAAATGCAGACACGTAAGGCTGTTCAATGACAGAAGGATGACCACCAATAGTGCTTTCTAAGTTCCAATGCCAATCAGCCAAGCAACAGCTGAGGTCCAGCAGAGTTGTCGTTTCTCTGGATGACAAGTGTGATTGGTTGTAACTCCTGTGTCAAGCTCTGACGTGCTGTGCACATTTTTGCATTGCCCGGTTTGCAGGGAAGCAGCAGCGCGTCCATCCTCATCTTTGGTGCGGTCCATCTGATCTGGGACGCTTCACCCTTTTGACCGTGCTCATCAAACCTTTTTCGTGTGCACATACATCACACAACTGCTGTGCTGCACTGCTTTGTGTTGCAGCACTGAGCTGGACGTGGAGAACATGCTCATCACCAACCGCCGCTACCTGGATGCCAGCAAAGTGCTGTTGGATGAGGTAAGGCTTTAACTGAACGAGCTAGGTGCCCCTAGGGGCTTGGTGCTAGGACCAGGTTGTTGCCTAGATAAAGTGCTGTAAGCATGCTGGACCATAAGTTGACTATCATTCCGGTTCATATGTTCGGAACATTTGTTGGCACCATCGCGCAAACTGACTGATGGATAGTGTTGCTGAATGTGTATGTGATTTTGCGTGCGTTTGTGTGTGTGCGTGTGTGTGTGTGTATGCGTGCATGTTGTGTACACCTTATTCACAACCTTTAACGATGCAGGATCTGTTTACTTGTGCATTCAAGATGCATAAAATGTACGACACACCACAATGTAGTCATTTTGCTGCCCCTTTGTGTGTATTATCAGCCCTTAATGCAATCAGCCTCCTCTCTCACCTGTAAAGTTTCTCCCTGTGCTCATTATTTTCTGCAGGTCCAAGTAAACAAGGTGTTAGGCTTTGGATCCATGGGGATGGTCTACTTTGGCGTCCTTTGGGACACAAAGGTGTGGTATGGACGGCTGGCCTCATCTCCTTTTACGCATTTGGATAAAGTTTTAGGCTTAGCGTCCGTGGGGACGGTCTACTTTGGCGTCCTTTGGGACAAGAAGGGATGGTGTGGATGGCTGGCTTTTGCTCCTTTTATTGAAAGCATGGTGAGCAGCCTTTGGAGGTTTTGTCAGGTAGAGATCAAAATGAATTGTCAGACGATTGCTTAACATGCCCTTCTCCATTTGCACCTATCGGCCCATGATGGGCCCCAGATTCTATGGCAATGTTTTGTTGTGTCTTTTGAGGCGTCACATGCTCTTCAAAATTGCAGGTGGTAGTAAAGATGATTGAGCATGGAGCCGGGCTACTAGGCAAGGAGCAGAACCGAGGCAAACTTGCAC
>Ga0307947_1002571_pt1 | contig 14577 bp, 10 predicted proteins | sample OrgLakmetagen232_FD_201840 | JGI IMG/M metagenome (GOLD analysis project Ga0307947, IMG submission 201840) | Saline water microbial communities from Organic Lake, Antarctica - #232 | ecosystem: Environmental > Aquatic > Non-marine Saline and Alkaline > Saline | place: Antarctica: Organic Lake...
GTGCCATGCCTCCGCGTAGTCAATTGACAAGCTGCTCCTGCCTTGATGTGCTTGTCTGGGTACCATTATTCATCAAGATTCTGTGTGCTTGGCTGAGTTACTAGACTTTAAGATGACTGCTTTGTGCTGCTCAGTGACTGGCTTCAAAAGGAAACATGTGTCGATCAATGTTATGACTTGGATGTTCAGGAATTCTCGCCCTTGCCGCGCAGGTGCTCGGGGGGGCCGTGCGGCTCAGGAGAGCGGGAATGCGCACCAGCTAACAACAGATGAACGTGAGTGTAACTTGACTTTTGCTATGTCCTTGACTTTGCGCCCCCACGCTTCTACTGCGGAATTGGCTGATCAGCCTCACGAACCCCATAATTCATCAACCTGCTCTTGCTGTTTGCTTGGCTGAGTATCAGACATTCAATGCGTTTGTCTGAACCTTTGCAGCCCTGCTACGTGTAATTAAGTGCCTGACTGTAGGGTGAGACAAAATGTGAGTTGTATCACAGTCATTCTGTACTACATGGCAAAACAATATAACAGTGTGGTTCAAGGGAATTTGAGCGTGCTGAATAATGCCGTGCTTCCACTCATTCTTTTGAAAAGTTGCTCCTGCCTTGATAGGATTGACTGAGTGCCAGAATTCATCAACCTGCTCCTACCGCGTGATTGGCTGAGTAGCAGACATTCAAAGTCCTGATCCTGCTTGTGCTTGGGTAAAAATTTGCAGCCCTGCTACGTGTTATTAAGTGCCAGTAATGTGTGACAAAATGTGCATCTGTGTATCACATCATTATGTAATACACAATACTGTACAGTGTGGATCAAGGAAAATTGAGCGTGCTGCACAGTGCCATGCTTCCGCGTAGCCAAGTAACAAGCTGCTCCTGCCTTGATGTTCTCTTCTTTAATAGAAATGGTGACCTCCCCTCCTCACCTGACTGTCTTTCTTACTCGTAATTAGATAAAATTGAATAATTGCAAATGCTCTTTACTTATATATCAGCACACACACACTGTATGCATCCGTGCATGTGCTGCATGGATGTGAGCACGGGAATCTGTTGTGCATTGATCCTCCACCTTGGATAAAAAAAAAGGACAGGTTCTCAAGTGCCCAATCTGCACTCGGTAAAGACTGTCGTGTCAAGGTTGTTTGCTTCATCATAACCCCTCTTTCACTTTGTATTTCCATTTGTGCAGGCAGCAGGGGGGGTTACACTTCAGGAACAAGCCAGGCCCAGGCGGACACTGGCATGTCTTCTGCTGAGTACCGGGAAAGCCAGGCGTATAAAGATAGCTGTGAGTTCTGGTTCTCTTCTTTAATAGAAATGGTGACCTCCCCTCCTTACCTGACTCTATCTTTCTTACTAGTAATTAGATAATTGCAAATGTTTTTACTTATATATCAACGCACGCACTGTACGCGTCCGTGCATGTGCTGCATGGTTGTGAGCATGGAATTCTGTTGTCCGTTGATCCTGCACCTTGATTTAAAAAAATACTGTACAGTGTGGTTCAAGGGAATTTGAGCGTGCTGAATACTGCCTTGCTTCCACTCAATGTTTTGCTACGTTGCTCCAGCCTTGTTACGATTGGATGGGTGCCAGAATATATCATCTTGCTCCTGCTGTGTGCTTGGCTGAGTGTCAGACATTCAAAACTGCTCCTGCTTGTGCTTGTCTGAAACTTTGCAGCCCTGCTATGTGTAGTTAAGTGCCTGGCTGTCTGTGTGGTAACAAAAAGGAAAAAGAAAAACTACAGTGACCACTCCCCACATTAATTTATGAAAAGGAGTTGCTTGACAAACTCAATAGGAGTTGCTTGACGAACTCATTAACTGCGTGAGGAACTCACTGGTAGGCTCTATGCGGACTTTATGCAGGCTCCCGTGGCGCGCAATCACAACTGGCTTTAGGGACACATGTCTCACAGAACCGAGATGCATGTGAGTCGCTCACTGTGGGTCTGATGCACACTTGAACTTTGCAGCCGTGCTACGTGTAATTAAGTGCCTGGCTGTAATGTGTGACAAAATGTGCATCTGTGTATCACATCATTCTGTAATACACAATACTGTACAGTGTGGATAAAGGAAAATTGAGCGTGCTGCAAAGTGCCATTTCCGCGTAGTCAATTGACAATCTGCTCCTGCCTTGATGTGTTTGGCTGGGTACCCATAATTCATCAACCTGCTCTTGCTGTGTGCTTGACTGAGTATCAGACATTCAATGCGTTTGTCTGAACCTTTGCAGCCCTGCTACGTTTAATTAAGTGCCTGACTGTAGGGTGAGACAAAATGTGCATCTGTGTATCACATCATTATGTAATACACAATACTACTGTACAGTGTGGATCAAGGAAAATTGAGCGTGCTGCACAGTGCCATGCTTCCGCGTAGTCAAGTAACAAGCTGCTCCTGCCTTGATGTTCTCTTCTTTAATAGAAATGGTGACCTTCCCTCCTCACCTGACTGTGGGACCCCTCCCTTGCTAGCGCAGGTGCAGCTAATGGCCGCAATAACAGGTTCGCCCAGGCCGCCTTCAAAGAAGGCCGCTACCCCATAATGCACCAAATCTACGAGGTTGCCATGCTTGGGGGATGGGAGGACAACGGGCGGGGGATGCAAACAAGCCCCAAGAGCTCTGAATACGAGCTCCTCGCCAACGTAGCAAAAAATATTGGTGAGTAATTGCTTGAACTTGCTTGAAAGTTACAGAAACTTTTTTTCATTGCAAGTTCAGGATTGTGCAAGTTAAAAAAAAATCTTAAGATATATCTTTGATGTGCTTGTGAGAAGATGTTCCGATTCCTACTCCTCCCTTTATATGCATAAAGTGGGTAAACTATCGGAGATAGGGTTTAAAGGTGAAATAGGGTGTTAGAAGGAGGAGGGTTTAAAGGTGAAATAGGGTGTTGGAAGGAGGTCAAGTGGGTGTAACACTGGTCAAGTGGGAAAAAGTTGCGCGTACTCATTTCAGGCAGGCGCACACGCGCGTAAGGACCTGTTGAGGTGGTGGGGTTCTGCTTTTTGTAACACCAAAACCATCACAACCATGGCAGTACCTCTTTATAATAAGAAGAAGAGAGTGAGCTAGGCTATTAGAACGGGGTGGGACAATTGGGTTTACAATTAGGGAAGAGGGGGGGGGGGGAAACGCACTGCCAGGTATGCGCGTGCGTGTGTACGTGCCGGGGGAAGGGGGTGGGGTGACTTTTTCTAACACACATTAGTATCTTCCATGAAATCTGTTGTATGCCGATGCAAATTTCCGAAATGCAAAGCATCCCTTGCTATTATGCCATCTGTTGCACGTGCAAATCGATGTCTTTTGGCGCTTTCCAAGGAAAGCGCCTCTAAAGCGCCCCTTCATAGGGACAGTGCACGCCGATGCAAATATCCAAAATCCAAAGCGCATCTCTTGCTACTATGCATGACATCTGAATCAAATCGCCTGTGCTATAGTCACCGGTTTGAATGTCACGGAAACTATGTTGTATGGAGTATGGAGAAAGCAAAAGCACAGCACAGCATGCTTATGGCCAAACTAAACAGGCAAGGATATAGGGAAGTCAAGCTTCACGTGATCCTCGTTGGAGCTATGGGGACTAATTACAAAAACTATACAGAGAGGACTCTGGCACACTTTGATCTGGATTACCATAAGATAGAAAACCTGACACACAAACTGCATGAACAAACCATCAGGCATTGCTAAGGTAGTATTAAAACCAAGGTATGCATTGCAATAGAACACATGCAAGCAACTACAGTCAAGGATTGGGTCCGGTTGCTACAGCACACAACCCCTTTGATCCACATTAATTTCCATTCATTGTTTGCGCGGTGGGGGGTTGCCTGGTGCGGGCACCTCAGTAACCCCCTCTCATAATTATGCTGGCTGTGTCATCACTACCAGCTGAGCCTTTTCTTTTTCAAGTTTTGTATGGAGTGGAGTGATAGGTGCCAGTGCGAAACTGCAAAATTTGATATGCTCTTTGATGAGTGGTGTGACTGGGGATGATGGCTGCTGCTGCTGCTGCTGCTGCTGCTGCTGGAATGGTTGAGGTTGGAAGAAAGGATTGAAATGGGGATAGGATTGAAATGGGGATAGAATTGAAATGGGGATAGGATTGCAATGGGGATAGGCCTTCAGCTACTCAGGACTGGGTTTCTGTAAGCACGTCAAATGCATACGCAGCAAACTAGAAATCCATCTCGTGAGTAAAATACTTCATGTTGCAGCACCTCACCCAGCGCCGCTGTGCCGTTATAGTTTTTTTTACCGGGCCCACCAATCTGCCTCATCTGCCATACGCTAGACGGCACCTACCACATGCTGTCAGGCTGCATTCATCCAATTATAAATAAAATGATTATCAACAGGCACAATGAAACGTAGGCAGATGTGCAACAATGGTACAACAAAGCATTACACGTCCTTCTAAGGAGACACAAATAGGGGTAATTCCAGCCTGGCTTTTACCTTCCAATCTCAAGGCACAACAGCGGCGGGAATATCGTAAGCCAGATGCAATCATAGTTGCTCCGACCCAACATTCACGCCCCAAACGAAACCCAACACACACGTACCAAATTAGTTCTGCCATTAATGCAAGAAGAGCTACCCATAATAACCTTATAGAAGGCGCTGCCAATCCATACCCCCTGGCTGTGAAACCAAGAGAGACACAACCAAACGTGATATACACTTGATCGAAATTAAGCACTGTGTTGGCACTTCCCCTACTCAACAAGCAGAAAAGGCACGAGAAAAACATAAGCTGCTAATGCCTCGCTTACTCAGATACCGCAAAACCCTTCACACCATCCTGCCTGCTAGGAGCAACAGGCACCATTTACAGCAGCCACTCAAAAAACCACACTCCAAGCCTCAGAGTTACTTGCATGCCACAGCACTCATGAAACAAACAAGCCTACATGCAATTAAATCCGCAACAAAAGTCATACATACGAGACGAGACAATGAACACAACCCCCCAAAATATCAGAGCAATACTCCTGGTGGTGTGCAGGCTTCTGCCTGCCAACCACCTGATCCCCACTGAAAGCCTTTCCTCTCCTGTTCTCCAGGTGAGATGTTGTGTGTCTCTGCATCCATTGGGTGGTGCACAACACAAAACAACACCCTTTCCCAATTGTAACATGCATAAGAAAAGTACAATCTACTTATCGCTAATTCATCCGGTTAACCATTTTGGGCCACTGCGCTACATTTGGCATCGAAGCCGAGGTTCTTGGTTCGAGTCCTCCGGCCCACAAAAACGGTGTTTTTGCGCACGCTTTACACTTCGCCGCATAACCTCCGAGTGGTCTTAAATCGAAAGCCACTATCATGTAAAAACCGTACAGGTTTAAGGGGTTGTGATATGCTTACGAGGACGCAAGCACTTGAGGGTGGGGCGAATGTAACATGCATAAGTAAAGTACAATCCAATGATACGAAGTACAAGCCAATAAGTTGACAGCTGAAAAGGGGATTAATGATACAAGGTAAAGCAAGAAGAGACTGAGAAGTCTGAAAATGCAATGGTGACAATGTTTACATAGGGGGTAATTTGACCAGCCGTTTTTTGTAGGACACTAAGCAACATCTTTATCTATTTCATGCCGATGGTGTTTACACTATCTGCGTTCTTTTATTTTTATGTTTTGCCTTAGACGCAAAATAGCTCAGACGCGTCACATCCACAACAGAAATCGTAAGCTTTTGACGATACATAAACGCACCCCTTGCTAGTATAAAGAACCACTCCTAGTAGTGGTGTGTAGGCCTCCTCCTTTGCCATTTGACTACCTGATCTCCATTTCACAGCCTTATTTCAGCCTGCCTTACGTTCATATTTTCACATGGAATGTGGCCGCATGAAATATGGTGTAGCTCTGCATCCATCCAATATTGCAGAATATAAACAACTCCCTTTCTCATTTTTGCCACCCAGTCGTTACATAATTTGTCATACAAAAATAAGGGGCAAATAACTCTAACTTACGCGGCTTACACCATAAATCCTTGCAGTGAAGAGGAAGAAGCTCAGCGCGGGGTGGATAAGAAAGCTCTATGAGCGGGGCATGTGTGATAGTCCAAGGGTTTGCATGATCATCCATGCAGTCTGTGCCCCGTTGGTCCTCAAATACTGCTTGACTCGACGTCTCGTATCTACTTCGTGAATATGTGCAGGCTAATTTACAAGACAAAGGGACCCACAAAATGTGAGCTGATGAGCCAATTTGTACAGCAGAGTTTGGCTGCTGACCTGGAAAATACGACGCAGGCAGTGGAAAAACACTGCACATAAATTTATGGAAGAGGAGCCATTTAGGTACCGAGCTCCGTGAAACTCCTTCACCATGGACAAGCATAAGAGCATATGTAGAACATATCAAAGAAAGTCAGGACGATTCAGGCTTGGCCTGAAACCGGCTCCTGATGAGAGTTGGTATTGGAAAGGACACGTCATGTGGATAAGTTTAGCATTGCACAGAATGTGCAACGTTGCAGAATGCACATTGAGGAAGGAAGATCCTGGTCTTCCCTGGTGGGAACAATTCAAATTAATACGCTCTAACACGGAGGAGTAAGACTGATATTTATACTCCCTAGTGGAGTGCAGGGGCTCTCCTGTAGACTCTCCCCTGCCACCTTGCCATGCTAGGGTTGCTTATTTCTTCGCAGTAGCCATTCATTTCCTAGCATCTGCCCTAGCTTACGAACCTCTGTCAAAGCACTGCACGTGTGGATTTGAGTGTGGAAGTGAAGGGCTCTACCTGTCACGGTACAATTTTCAGTTTCGGTTTGGTTGGTTGAACAAGTACTTTTTAGACTTTTTCGGCACCGACTCCTTCTCCAATAAATTTATGTATTTGTAGTGTAGGTAGAATTTACGATGCTCGTCTAGAAGGGGTAGATTGTTTGTTGTGACAAGTTGATGGGCCGGAAGCAGCGAAGCATGACAACCATTGGCAGGGCCATCAGCTTGTAACTAGAAGGCAAGTTGTGTTGACTGACACGAGCGCAAGTCCATTAAGAGAGCAAGAATCAAGCCTGCCCGCTTGCACCTGAGAGAGAGGTCCCTTCCTCCTCCCGCTTCCCGCCCTCCACGGCATTGAACAGGTGCGTTGTAGTCGTGCTGTTGGTCGCCCAGTGTGGTCTGCACGGCCAGGGGCAGCAGGAGAAATGGCAGGGAGCGAAGGGCCTCGCCCGCTTCCTTTTTGAAGCTCGCTTCTCTGTCGTGCCTGCCCGCCTCCAGCCCTGACTGATGCTTCCTGTTGCAACATGCTGCTTTGCACACTCCTGCAATCATGGATATCATCAAATCGTGTGTGCTTGCATCCACCATATTACTGGCACACTCCTTGCTCCCTTCGCTTCCCCCCCCCTCCTTCCATTCTCCCGCCTTCGTCGTCCCGCCTCCTGCCTGCTGCTACACTCTCGTATTGCTGTCTTTATTGCCCTGGTTTGGACGTCCCTCTGGGCCTTGCAACAGCTGAAGGCCCTTCGCTTCAGTTTTCCAAAGTGCAAAATTCCGGCCTGCCGCCCCACTCGATGTGTAAATCCCTCCCCCCTTCACCCCATTGCCTTTCCTTCAACGTCCTTCCACTGCAATGGGCCGGGCACGGCCATGAAAAGCACACAAGTTGGAATGCAGGCCATTTTGGGGACTTGCTCACCAAACAAGCCTCCTCCTTTCCTCACTCTCTTAGCTTGCAGGCACGGAAATGAGCGAGTCACCATATCATCAGGAAGACGTGCAGCTTGCCCGCGACGGCGTCCAGGGCCAGCAGCAGCAGCAGCAGCAGCAGCAGCAGCAACAAGCAGACCAAGGGCCAGTAAGCTCCTTCGAACCCGTACTTCCCGGGTTTTGCCTGGGCTGGTGCGAGAGCAAGCGCTACCAAGTGCAGGAGGTCATCGGCAAGGGCAGCTACGGAGTGGTGTTCGCGGCAATAGACACAACGACAGGCGCGCGCGTGGCCATCAAGAAGATACAAGGCGTGTTCGACAACGTAGCCGATGCCACCCGGATCCTGCGCGAGATCAAGCTGCTGCGCCTTCTGAAACACCCAGGTACGCCTTTAGAGTGGTAAGAGTTTCGCTGTGCAGCCAGAATTTCGAGCTTGCATCGCGTAACAGGCAACCCATGTGACTTTTGGGAATTCAAATAACCACGCAGTACAGAAGAGAATAGAACACGCTGCTATTGATTCATAAAGGTGAAAGTCTCTTTGCTAATCTGTTTTTTTGCCCACCTGTCAGCTGTCGTCCTTAATTTAAAAATCATTGCGTTAAAGAATTAACACCTTTCTCTTTTGCTGTTTGCAGATGTGGTAGAAATTAAGCACGTCCTATTGCCCCCTGATCCAAGGACCTTCAAGGATATCTATGTAGTGTTTGAACTGATGGAGTCGGATCTGCACACCGTGATTGAAGCTAACGACGATCTCACGCACGACCATCATAAGGTAAAGGTCCTTGTGTATTCCTGCCTCTTGGACTGAAGCACACCCGCTCTTTTGCACCTGCCTGCTCCATCCAGCTGTCTAACACCCAGTATTGCTGCCTTTTAACCTGTATTATTCACAGGTTTTCCTGTACCAGCTTCTACGTGGACTAGACTTCATCCACTCCTCAGGAGTACTGCATAGAGACCTCAAGCCCAAGAACATTTTAGCCAACTCGAATTGCAAGCTGAAAATTTGTGGTGAGAAGGAGGGTGTAGCTTCAGGGTTGCGCGCCGTCTCCAGCTTATCTTCACTTATTTGCTAGGCCTTCCCTTCCCTGTTTCATAGATCAGGCGCACACGCATTCACGCGCGTGCACACCCACGCACACCCACACATTAGACCCATGTCGTGTCTGTCATGTCAGACCTCCTCCCATCCCCTTTCTTGAACACTTGAAGAACACGCATCAACTACCCACTCACACAATACACATAACACACATTTGCTCCATGCAGACTTTGGACTAGCGCGACCATTCATCACAGACCCTGCTACGTCTCCCATTTTCTGGACTGACTACGTTGCAACACGTTGGTACCGTGCCCCGGAGCTGTGTGGCTGCTTCTACGGGCGCTACACGCAGGCAGTGGACATTTGGAGTATTGGCTGTATCTTTGCAGAGGTGCTGCTGGGGCGTCCCCTGTTCCCTGGCCGGGATGCTGTGAGCCAGCTGCAGGTGGGGGCACAGTCTTGCGTTTCATCTGCATGCGCTTTTTGCAACCTGGTCGTGCTGGCCCTGCAACCTAAAAAGCCTCCTACTGGACTGCTAGGTCAGGTAGCACTCCACTACCTGCCTGTCGGCATAGACTGAAATTCCAGAGGTAGGCTCGATAAAACTTTCCTTTCCAATGCACTACCTAGTCTGCCTGCAGTAGTCTAGTGGAGTGGTACCCTAGTTCAGGTAGCACTCCACACAAAAACCCAGGGCGGTCCATGAGGAGACCGTCCACACAATATTGTGCAATTGGAGGCATTTTCTTGTTGCAAGATGGTCAGCCCTGAGTAGTACATGCTGGTAGATTGTGCCATAGCAGTGCTCTTGCCTTTGACCTACAGAGCCCAAATGCTCTTGGCCTGCTTTGCTCCCTTTGGCCCCGCCCCCCCCTTGCAGACAGGTTGTCCAGATCTGTATTTATACGCAAGTACACACTGTACATACTTATATTGTGTGATGTTGGCCGACCCTACTTGCAGATCATAACCAACCTCCTGGGCAAGCCCCCGCCTGCTGTGATAGAACGCATCAGCAACCAGAAGGTGTTTGTTTCCAGGTTGCTTGCAACCTGTGCTGGCTCAAATCCAGGCAATATGTTTATACCAGGCTTCCCTCTTATATAATACGAGCTAGAAGAAAGTCTAGGGCCTTCGACATTTGTGCGTGCTTGTGATTGCCAGGCCTTTGTTGCTGTACTATATGCACGATGTTAAGATACAAAGTTCTTATTTCTTCAATTGATGATTCAAGGCCCCTCAGGCAGTTGCACGCTCCCAGGTTTTTCTTTTTCCACTGGCCCACATGCACATTTGAATGCACATACACAAACACACTCAGGCACGGACGTTCCTCGCTGCCATGCCCAACAAGCCCCCCGTACCGTTGGAGCAGAAATTTCCAAATGCCGACAAAGGTGCCCTCGCGCTGCTGCAGCGACTCATTTCGTTTGACCCAGTGGACCGGCCCACAGCAGCTGAGGCTCTGTGTGATCCCTACTTCACAGGCCTGCCTGGCACCACCCAGGTGTGCGTGTGTGTGCGTGTCTTCATGTGCGTGCATGCGTAGCTGTGTGTTGGTGTCGATGCATGCCTCTCTTTCCTTGTTGCTTGTGGTTCATTCATGGGATGTGTGCTTGATCTGGTTACCCTCAGCTTGAGGCTCTTTTGTATGTCACTCGGTGAGCTGCTTTACCCTTGAGGCCTGCCAGCCGTTGCTTTGGTGTAAAAGCTTCCCTGACACAAGTATATGATTGGGCAGGGTTGTTCAGTTCGGGGTTCGGTCAAAAGTTTGGGTTCGCGAACTTCCACGTACTTTGACAAAGCCTAACAATGCCGTTCGAGAGCTATTAAAAGCTCGTCAAACTTTAAGCCCTTTTTTCGAATTTTTGGGTCCAAAATTGTAGTCAAAAATGCAGGAAAATGCCTTAGATGGCCGTCTAACGTTCTGATTTTCTGTGTATGGGTTTAATATAATATATTTTATGTATTTAGGACGATTCAAGCATGTTTTGGACGAGTATGACCTCAGAAACCAGCAAAATCCTCCATTTTCGAAATTGCACATCAAAACTGCTTGAACAGTTGGAGGGTTCTAGAACGTTCACGAACTTTATCGCACCCTTGCTCTCAAAAAATCGAACTGAACAACTCTGTGATTGGGGTTGGCTAGAACCGAGTATACAGGTCACAATACGGTGCCTAAGACTGCATTTTGACGATTTTACGGGAATGCCGGTTAAATTTAGCTTTGTTCTTGTTGTGTTGACCCAAAATTTCCCCCTTTGTAAAAGCCAAGCTCTAACCTTCCGTACCTCTTCTGTTGCTCCATCATAGGAAGCTACGCCCATCTCCCAAGACCACTTCGATTTTGAGCTCCACAAACTAGAAGAAGCGACTGTGAGGAACCTAATATACCAAGAGGTGAGGGATATCTTGACCCATTCCCTCTGTGCATGCACTATCTGATTGTTCAAACCAGCACTGAAAGGACGGCTGTCTTTTTAAGGTTGTTGTCAAATTCTGGACCTGACGTAGAGCTTGGGGGTCTTAAGCTAGACCACGCAGTAGCCTGCTAAATGACCAGGCCGTGCCTCTGTTTTTTTGCAGCTAAAACACTGTTGAGCTGTGCAAGAAAGGTTTGGTTCAAAAATACCTTGAAAAGGGCAGAAGGGAGGAGCAAGGGGTAGGGCTAGAACAAGGAGAAGCAGGCCTGCCCTGCGTCAGAGCCTGCTTGCGCTGAAACAAGTGGATCTACCAACTACCCTGTATCAGAGCCTGCTCGCGCTTAAACAAGTGAATCTACCAACCTTCTCTTATTCATGTCTGCTTGAAGAAGAGCACGCCACTGTGCATGGATGAATTCTATAAAATGAGCCTCTTCTGATCCTCATTTGTGTGGCTTTCTTGCCGGGCAGCCAGTAGAGCAATATCTACGCAGTCCTGGCCAGAACCTATCCCTACCCTTTCCCTACCTGCAGATCCTGCACTATCACCCCGCGGTGTGTGCATTCTACCAAGCCAACGTCGTGCGTGCGTCACTGCAGCAGGGCGTGTATGCCCCTGTCTCGGCACCTGGCAGTGACTCCAGCCTCAGGCATCAGTTCCTCATGGTGTGTGTGTGTGTGTGTGAGATAAAGGGGAGGGCGGATGTTAGGGTGTGGGTGAGAGTACGGGGGGTCGTGGCAACAGGTACTCTGCATCACCTGGTCAAGAGTTACAAAAGGCGAGAGTGACAGAAAATCGTACAGGAAATGCACACGTACTCGCAAGCTCATATGCGCGCACGCAAAGACGTTCCAATGCATGCACCTGGAACTCACGACAAAATTTTGTCCTGGGACCCTGCAGGCTGAGACCCTGCACGCTGCAACAGAAGAGGCCCAGCAAGCCAGCAGGGCCGCAGCAGCCGCGCAGGCGGCTGCTGCCAGCAAGCTGCACTGCAGCAGGCTCTCCTTCTCCAGCAGCAACAACAGCAGCAGCAGCACCACCATGCGATGAGCCCCAACCCGCATTGGCTGGCTGCCGCGGGACTACCTGGCATGCCCCACAGCAGCACCCCCCAATTGACGACACCAATGCAACAGCAGCAGCAGCAGGTGCACCCGCACCCCCAGGGTCTAATGCACGGAGGAGGGTACCTTCCTGCACACGCCCCCCTGCAGGGCCACAGCCACCAGCAGCAGGTAGACCTCAGCAGCCAAATTATGCAGGCTTCAGATGCCAAGCAGCTGTCCTTTGCAGCCCACCACCAGGCGGAGGAGCTGCAGCATCAAGCCCTGTCTGCCGCCAACTACATACGGCAGCACGGCATGGCGGCGGGCATGGGCAACGTTGCAAGCAAAGCCTACCAGCAGCAGCAGCAAAAGTATGGAGGGACACTCTTGCAGCAGCAACAGCTACAGCAGGCGTACCAGCTGAGTAGGGACGGGAGTGGGTGAGTGGCAACCGAGCTGGAGGTGCCACACCATGCATTCCTTAATGCTGCACATGTCCGTTGTTCGTGACGCTGATTGCTAGGATTGGCCAGAACCTTAAATATGTGGAATTAACACACAAATTTGAGGGGGAATTTTATCAATCATGTGCAGTGCCGTAGTAGACAGAGTTCTGTTAAGCCTTCTTGATTATTCCACATGTGCGCTTTCCCCCCATCATGCAGGTAGGACAGGCAACAAGCATACACACACGTATGCGCACGCACACACACACACACACACAGGGGCACCTTAGATTCGTCAACCATGCACGAGTCGCAGCAATCAGACTATGACTGCTTAATGGAGGGCCAGGGAGGGGGCAACAGCTATAAAGGGAGCCAAATGACTCCAGACCTGTACGTGTAGCACGCACTCACCCGCACGTATGTCTGCGCTTGCATGCACCTTTGGTGCACCTGACTTAATCAGGTTACTCTTCCTCCCCCTCCTCTTGAGTGCGTGTCAGTAGCCTTTGGCTCTCCAAGAACACAAGCCTTACATTTTTGAACGCACGGCAAGGTGAGCGTATTTCATGCTTTTGACTACTTAGCGCAAGACGTCAGAACCCAGTACGCTGTCACACTAATTGCAGTTTTAAGCTCACCGGGGCACAGATAGGGAACTCTTGAGGTAGAGATCGCGTAGCTACCAGCTCCGTATTGATCTGCTGAACTGTAGGCGTGCGCATGGTCTTGCTCGTTTGATTTTTGTGCAGGGTGGAAGTGTGTCGAACACGCGCGTTTGTGATTATTGGGGTGAAAGCTTGTTTATTTGGGGTGCAATGCGTTCGTGCACACTGCAATTTGGCTGTCTACCCTCAATTCATGCAACTAGCTATAAACTGCGAGCAAGGATAGGACGAATTGAAGGTTGTATTAAGCAGATCTAGAGATTGTTGGATAGTTGTGGCGGTGTTTTTATTTGTTGAGATCTCACGTATGTAGGCTACTTTGCTTGTGGTTTATTATAATCAAGGTTTTGTCTGACCCGTCGCATGTCTTAGTCCAAACAATGATAGCTTGCCGCTTCAAAAGCATGTGCGGAGTCATGTATTAGCTTGCAGCCGATGAACGTTTTAGCTAGTAGCTGTAGGGAACCCTGAAATGGGTGTATAATGAACAGCAGATCTTTGCCACAATACTTGTATGCCGAGTTCGGTAGTTGTTCAGGAGTTGTGTCGTGCTCCCCCGCTGAGAATGCTGGGGAGACGTCTGTGCTGTTGAGCGGTTAGGAATGCGGTGACAACTGATCGAATGGTAGTCCCAATCCTGGCCTTCAAGATCTGCCTGCTCCCTTAGACCGTAGTTCCAGAACAACAGGCTAGTCTCCGTGGTGGTAGTCAAGAATCTTGCCGTGATGCTGCGTGATGGTTGCCTCACATGCCTCACTGCCCATTTTTTAAGTAAATACGTGTATGCTTATTGCCAGCCCTCTCCTGTACATAGTCAGGTACATATACTGCAGGAGCAGCCGAGCAGATAGCTGAGTAGGAAACTAGGTTGTAAGCAACTGGATAGGTAGGGCCGTTTAAAAGGTGGCTTATTTATTCCCAGCCCGTCAGATTATACTTGTTGTAGTTGAGCAGGTGTTGTTGATCCTACAAATTCATTTATTTGGTCTGGACGGATGGTATAACTCAGGTTGGAGCTGTCAGTATATTTTATGGAATTAATTTATCCATGGAAGGCGATTTTTCTGTCTTTTTTTCCACACTCGTTGCCATCCTACAATGTAACTATGATTGTTTAGTTTAGTTTGGATTACAAAGGCCTCCAGCCTGGCATGGCTGCTCAACCTATAGGTCCCAACAAATAAATCAATCAAAAAGTTCGACAGCTGCACTAATAAATTTGTAAACTTCTGAGTTATGTT
>Ga0307947_1002572_pt1 | contig 14569 bp, 14 predicted proteins | sample OrgLakmetagen232_FD_201840 | JGI IMG/M metagenome (GOLD analysis project Ga0307947, IMG submission 201840) | Saline water microbial communities from Organic Lake, Antarctica - #232 | ecosystem: Environmental > Aquatic > Non-marine Saline and Alkaline > Saline | place: Antarctica: Organic Lake...
TATTCAAGATGAGAAGCACGTCATTTTTTCATGTATCGGTACCGAACATTTACGGCACCAGTTCATCCACTTATTTGATAATATTTCTGAAGGTGATATCAAAGGTTTTGTTTTTCAACATAACTCAAAATTTACAAATTTATTAGTGCAGCTGTCGATCTTTTTGATTGATTTATTTGTTGGGACCTATAGGTTGAGCAGCCATGCCAGGCTGGAGGCCTTTGTAATCCAAACTAAACTTAGGCCATTTTAAACTGTGTGCTGCTTGAGCCGTCGTTTTTAACATAAATCAGATTTACGGTACCAGCTTAAGCATGGATTGCAAGTATGAGCCATAATTTTATTAGTGCAGGGGACCTATAGGTGAGCAGTGAGCAGCCAGCCATGCCAGGCTGGAGACCTTTGTAATCCAAACTAAACTCAAACTTAACTTGAGCCGTCATTTCCTTCTCACGTTATTGAATGACACCTGTATGGCTCAAACCTGCAATCTTTCTTAAACTGGTAACACAATTCGTTCGTGACATGTCTCAGACAAGGTCAGCGATATTGTCAGGCACGTACACACCGCAGAACAAGTTTGAAGCCGCCCACTAATGAGGATCATCGAGGGAGCAGGTCTGCATAAAGCTGTGGCATGTGGACGTGTAGCTCAGACGATATGGGGTGGATTCGTTGAATGGCTGCTGTGTGAGCAGGGTTATGCGGAGTCGTAGAAGGCATGCATTTCCTATTCCCCTTCATATCTTGCAAGCAAAGTGCTCCCTGACCAAAGAACTACAAGCTGCAAAGAAATACGACTCTTGCTCCTGGCCTCCTTGTTGCGTGCCTCGGACCACTCAAAAATCCATCAAAAGTTTGTGCATGTATTTTCACTCTACAGAAAGAACTTGCGCTTGGCCTCCATCTTGCGTGTCTTGAGCCACTCGAACTCGCCACCCGTAGAATCAAAGGTGCCTTTCTGTATGCTTTCCAGCTTGAGCGTGAATTGTGGGCCCAGCTCCTGCATTCAAATGAATCAAGGTCTGAGGTGACAACAACCATGCACACGCTGAAGCGTACCATCAGCCACTCACGCCGGCTGTGGAAATCAAAAGATCTGTCACGACAAACCATGGCACCAGCCTGAACAAGGGGGGGGGATTCGAGCACAACGGGGCACTGGGGAGAACAGTAGATGGAAGAGTAAGGAATCAAATGCTTTTCATCTATGAACTCACCCCAGGAAAAACCACACAGTCTGAAATATTACGATCAATTTGAATAAGTGGTTATAATTTCTGGAACTCAATTGCTGAGGGTTGAGGGGAGTGAAGCAGGCAGCCAATCATCTTTCAAGGCATACCACTGATACCAATAATAAATCCTGAACAACCTAAGAATTAGCTATCAACGAGAGAGCTCGTTACGCAAGGCACAAGCACATAAATCCCCCGTTGTCCTGTGTAATCATCTTGGACAGAGGAACTCCTTGTGAGTGTGTGTATGTGTGTATGTAAGTGTGCGTGTTTGCGTGCGTGCGTGCGCTTGCGCAAAACGGTATTATTTTATATTTTGCCTTTTGTGAGCGAATATGAGCTTTCTAGCCAAGCAATCACTGACAATAATAATTTGTACATCTTTGAGGAGCGTGATGAGACTGAAAACGTATTTACCATGTACATCAAGATAATAGTTCTGTTACATGGAAGGCAGCAAAACATTTAAGATTAGTTTGATCCTCCTTACATTAAATGACAGTGGGTCTCAGTGTAAACAGAAATGGCATTCAGGACACTGCGATTGAACTTGACTTTTGTCACTTTGGCACAGCAAAGGGAATTGCAGCGTTGTCTGAAGCGCACAGCAAATGCTCAAGGCCACCTACCTGGGGAGGGGCTTGTCAAGTTTTGGAATTATGGACAGCTTTTACATGCTTGGAGCTGCAGGGCTAGACCGTGCTTGCTTACTTTTCTGGTGGTTGAGAGCTGTGACAAAAAATTGTTCACGGTGACTACTTTACACACCTGCAGGCGCGCTTGTACCACATTTTGCTTGCTAGGTCCAGGTGCCTTCTCTCCAGGCTTTTTGGCGGCCACGGCCCCTGCCACACGCTTCTCCTTCTCCTCAAAGATGTACCGATGGTGCCTGTGCAGATGCACGTCTTTGCACACTAAGCTTTTGAAATAAAGTAGCAGCATATTGATGAGTCTGTGTGCAGGGCGTGTCCTTGTGCATTTATACCTTTCAGCTTTGTAACGAAATGAAATACTTCAGTTTATTATGCTGCTTAGACCCTGAGTTAAATTATTTGTCAGCGACCAGTTATGAAAAAATGTTTTTCTCAGACTAGGTATGTTATTTGTATGGCTTCCAATAGCGTAATGCAAGGATCGTTGCCTGGGTTTAGGCTAACCTAATCCAATAGCGTAAAGCAAGAAATCATCTAAAGACAGGAGGTTCGGGACGCACCTAAAGAAAACAAAGTCACGCTGGTTGTGGAACGTCACTACTCGTCTCCCTCTAAAGGCAGGGTCCTGCAACAACGTACATTGGGGGATGAGACACTTGTATACTGTGCGGGTGAGCGTGTGATTGTCGGGTTTTGTGAGGGGCCCAACCTCAGGATATAGGTCTGGCATGACGCCCTTCAGAAATCAAGCCCGTTACTCAAGTCCAGAACCCTACAGGGCAAATGATTCCCATATTTTAGCGCGTGTGTACATCGCAAAACGGCAATAATTGGAAAAAATTGGAAGATAAGTCAAGTGACAATGCTTCTGGTTAGGCCCCTGTGATTCAGACTCGCAAGTTTGTTCAGGCTTGCACCAAGGCAATAGATCACAAGCTAGAAGTAGCAAGCCTGTAAGGCAGCTCGGTCTCTGCACCCTGTTGCCCCAAAGGAGACTACAACTACAAGTATTGGTACTATACCCATTGGGTACCACAGTTTAGAAGTCCTGCCTATACTTCTGCCCACCAGCCACTGCTTTTGAGCTGACACTGAGCAGATCCTAATTTTCTGCACGCAGCAACTTCTGCCGTACCTGAGCAAATAAGGAGGCAAACATACGACCAACACGACGCCCAATCCGAGTGCCAAAGTTGTTGAGCACCAGCTCTGGCTTGTGCTCCGTGGCACGGCCGTGGCCCTAAGCAAACAAAAACGATTAAGGGTGCGTGAAGTGAATAGCACAGCGCAGATGGTCACTCACTACCAGCTTGACACAAGTAGCACAAGGTCCATTGACTTGAGGAGGAACTTCTGTCATCTGGGCTTAAGCACAACCACCAAATAATGCACGTTCTTTGATGAAATGTAGGTAGCGCAGCAACGGGTGTACACTGATGTACATGTAATAGATTGCTAACAGTGCACATCGATGCGCAGTTAAGCAAAATTCAAGGAACAACATGACAAAGGCATTGTTGACCAGCACGTTTTTGGTACGGTTGAGCTAGCAATCTTTCACGTGACGTAATTGAAAGAGCTCATGATGAGCTGCCTACGGACCAAATGGGCTTCTGATTATAAATGACGATGAAGAGATCCATTGCTTTCTTTAAAATTACGTGAGGTGAATGGAATCATCGTAGCATACCTTAATATCCTTGCCCAAAACAAGGCTTGACAATCGGAAGCGAGCCGTGGGTCCATCCGGCAGGTGCACCAGCAGCATGCCATTGATCTGCTTGTGTGTGTATGTGTGTATGTGTGTGTGCGTGTTTTATATGCGTGCATTAAGCACAATGATTATTTCTAACCTGAAAGCAAAAGCAGGGCAACAGCACATGAGAGGCCACATGCAATTAGCAGCCAGTGAAATTGTAACAAGCTCGACTGACATACAGAAGGGATCAGATGGCTTATTTTTGGTACTACGGTCACACACATCTTGCCCTTCACCCAATGCACTGATGCTGACTAGCTAACCACTTCCTGAGCTATCCACAGCTATGACAACAAGGGGCATGCTGATTCTTTCATTTTAGCGCTTCTCATTGCTGCTGTCATCGCTCAAAGTTTCATTGTGTAGCCATGTTTAAGTTGTTCGTTCTACTCTGCTCTTGCAATGCGCACATGTGTTTGTTCAAACTGTTTCCCAGTCAATTCTTGTAACCCATGTAAATAACTCTTGCAACAAACGCTTATACCTCACGCTTGTTGCTGGTCGCTCACCTGTTTACTGTCTTCATTAAACACAAGCAGGTCCGTGTAGTCTCTATTTGACGCAAACTGCACTATCTTCTTTAGCGAAAAACCTCCTCGCTTGTAGTACTCTGCATGCGGGAGTACTTCCTGCAAAGCACAACATGAGGCACGCAGTAGTGTATTCAAAAACCATCGGACACAAAAAGTAATATGCAGGAGCACCTCCTTGAAAGTACAGCAAGGTATGCAACGCTTCAGTTGAATGCTGGACTCTTGGGTTCAGGCGTATTAGATAATGAACATGGGTTCAAAGGTATGAGAACACAAGCAGTTGTTCAGTTCTGCAAAGAGGCCTACAGAGCACAATCCTTGGAAAAAAGCATGGACTGCACTGACTACTGTAGAACGCCACCCCCGTAGCCCATGGCAGCCCAACTCCTCACCAGCATTTCCGATAAAAAGGTGTACATGATCTTGGACGGTTTGTAGCAAGTGGTGATCAAGACTTTGGGAGGGCGCACTCGTGCAAAGTGCTCTGCAAGCAAGAGAGGATGTATTACACGTAAAGAGTTTGGACTGGAACAAATTAATTTTAGGAGGCTCTCTATCTGCTGATGCTACTAGAGAGGTTGACAGAGTAGCTGAGTGCACGGCTTTTTCCTGTCATCCAGGCATCCTAAACATTTGTTAAAATAATAATACAGCTCAGGCTGGAGGAAAAATTTGCTCTTTTCACTGTCGGTCAACCCCTACCAAGCGGGGAAAAGAGAAACAGAGCAAGCTTCTTGCCCTGCTAAATGCTTACAGGTCAGTAAGAAGTACTCAGACCCTACCTGAGAACTCATCCTGCTCCTCGTCTGCTGCCACCTCTTCATCGTCTGCCGTCACCATGGTCTCATCTTTCACACGCATGTTCTCAATGGTCTGCGGGCGCAAATGAAAGTAGGCACTCCATAAGAAAGGCTTGATGAGGAAGACCAAGAAAGGAAGGTTGTCTAATCTCTTTGCACTTGCTTCTACATACGTGTTTAATGCGGCTTGCAGCGCGTGCTTGCATGCACGTATGCACCACTATACACAAGAGAAGTTGAGAAGTTCCTCACCTTTTGTTGTTTGCGTGGAGGAGGTTCTAAACCTTGGCTGACGGCCTTCTCCTCCTCCTTCTGTCGCTTTGAGCGCTCAGCCTTCTTCTTTTTCTGCATGTGCAAAGTATTGAGTAGCATAGTACGCTCAAGAAACGCATGGGACGGTCATCAAAAGATTAGGCGAGGCCCATGAGTGCAAGCTTAAGCATATACACAAACATACAAATACAAAGGCACACGCGCAAACATGCACACACACACACACACATGCACACGTACACGCGCACACATGCACGCACACGCACACACGCACAAAAGCACACACACTCACATACACACATACACACACACGCGCGTGCACACACACACACACACACACACACACACACTCACACACACACATACACACACACACACACACACGCGTGCACACACACACACACGCACACACACAACACACACGCAAACACACGCACGCAAGTACGAAATGCAAGTACACCGACCTTGTCCTTTCCCTTGAGCTTTGCGTACATCTCTGAGCGCACAAGCTTGTTCTTAATGAAGCTGGTTTGCTGGCCCACAGTCCCACCAGCTTGCCCACTGGTACTAGGCTCACAGTCATCGTCACTACCCGCAGCTTCACCCCTTTTCCTCTTTTCCGGCTTGCCCATATTTATGTCCTTCCAAAAGAAATAAAATTAATATATATTAACAGGAAGCCCGCTGTCGGATCTGAAAGGCGGCGAAACTAGAGTGGATTTGGAATTTTTATTTATAATAGATACACGAGTTTGCTTACATTTTTATTCCCAAATTCACGAAGATGTGACGTCCTGGGCTCAACCGAAACCTTTGGGCGTTTTTCGAGGGTCTTTTTCTGCTTCGTGGATGAGGAGGGATTTTTGGCCGGTGGTTGTTTGATGCATTTTGATGTGCGTGTGTGTGAGAGAGAGAGAAACAACTTCTAGAAACAAACTCTCGTGCGTGTGTGCGAGGAAAGCACAGCTCTCTCTGCCTGCCAAGGAAGGAGGGAAGAACAGGTACTTCTCCTTGGAACACCTGAGCCCCTCTCCTCCTCCCCATCCTGGTTCGCCTGGTGTGCAGTAAGTCCAGCCTTGCCAGCGAGAAGGTGAGTGAGTCCATGTGTGTGTGTGTGTGTCTGTGTGTGTGTGTGTGTGTGGGGGGGGGGGGGTGGGTGGGTGGGTGGGTGGGTGTGGGTGGGTGTGTGTGGGTGTGTGTGTGGGTGCGTGTGTGTGTGAGGAAAGCGCAACAGGTACTTCTCCTGAGGGAAGATTCTCCATGAAACATGCGTCCTTCCTTTTACTTTTGCATCTGTGTCCTTCGCACAATGCAAGGAGTCACAGTGGGAGAGGTGGTGCATTTCTCATCTCGATACTCAGGTCTAGAAGGGGCGCCCCTCCATGCATGCCTGCTCCTGCGCTGCTCTTGTTGCTACACCCTTTTGCGGAGCACTGTAAAGCACTGCTGCCTCTCAGAGTTTGCCCTACATCCTGCTAACCATCCTCAACCACAGGACCTGAAGAAGGCGCTGAGGACTGCCACCAATGCAGCTGGTGCGTTTTCACAGTCCCTTGCTGGATGACGGCAGTCACGCCCCCTCCCCTGCGTCCCCTTCTGGAGCAGTGGGCGGTGTACCTGAGTCAGATCCACATTGTGGGATATGCGGTGGTAGACCTCATTCTGGTGCAGGTGAGGAAGGAATGCTCTGCAGCTACTCTGAGCAGCTCTGCTTGCACGCGGGAGTGTGTGTATGTTTGTGTGTAGTTTGCTCGCATCTGTTTGTGAACAATGGATGAACAGTGGATGAACAATGGATGCGTTTGTGTGTGCTTGTACAATGCGAATGATGATGAGTGCTTTACTACTTTAGTACAATCTGTAAATTTTATTGGAAATCAGACGCCATTTTCTGGCTCGGCTTGTGCCTGCAGCTGCTGGGCTGGCCGATGAAAATCCTGGAGGAGCTTGAGGAGAAACGGCGTCCAGGAGCCCCCAAATACGAGATAGAAAGACAGGTGTGTCAGGGTGATTCCCAATGCAGCCCTAAAAGGTTGCACCCTAAAATGCAGGAAAGGGCCGACGTTCTGTTCTATAGATACAATTATTGACGATGTATTACATATAATCAAGATTACCTAAGCAAAATACTCCTTTTTGGAAATCTACGCATGGATTCGTTTAAATGGTTTGATTAAGTTCGAAATTTTAACGGCCTTTAACAGACCCTTGCTCCCAGAAAAACAAGCTGAAACACCCTCTGGTATTCACAACACAAAAGGTGGGGTAAAAAACAGAGGTGCCTTGCTCAAATCATGAACCAAAAATCATCATTTATACTGTATACTTGTTACACGCATCTGGGTTGCCAAGGAGCACCTTCTTAAAATTTGACGCCATCAAGGCTTGGTCTTTCACTCGTGTCGCCACTGTGATATATATATACTTATACAACATCCTCTGTGTAATACAACATGTGTATTCTCTCTCTGTGTAATTCTCTGTGTAATACAACATCCTCTGTGTAATACAACATCCTCTGTGTGATCTCTCACTACATTACTCTTCACAAAGCATGCCTGCCTGTCTGACAGGCATGCCGCCCGCAACTTCCGCACAGCCGTAACAGGGAGTGACCCTGGGGCTCCCATTCTTGTGGTCTTCGGGTATGTAGGGCTACGTAGGGTGCTCTAGCCAGAAAACTGTGTAGCGCAAGCCTTTCCCTAAGAAACGGCCAAAATTTTGGCTTTTGTTGTACAAACTGGGTCTCATACAGATGGAAAAGGACTTTGCATAGGAAAATTTTGGGTTTTTACACCCAAATCGCAAGTTCTGGAGAAATTTTTTACACCCTAATCGCAAGTTCTGGAGTGTTTTATAGAGGGGTGATAGCAAAAGGGCAAAAGAGCGAGCTTGCTGGGGCTCGAACCCTGGTCCCTGGGTAACCACTTAAAAGAAAAAAGCGACACTGGTGCTCCCCAAAATTCTCGAAAAGCGACACAGGGTTCCCCGCGTATGTCCTTGTTGACAGCATAGAGGCTAGGGGTAGGAGCTGCAATTGCCAAGTGCTCAAGCTTGATGATCATAAAAATGCTGCTCGCAGGACATGTGCATGTAATTCCCTTCCCACAATTGTTCAAGGGACAAACATCACACACACAGTTGCCTTTGTGCTACCTAGACGAAACGTAGTAGAAGCACTATTTTAACCCTTGTGCTCATCCGTACGTTGCCCTGGTGCTCAGTGCTTAACCCTTGTGCTTAGTGCACCGGAAGGAGAGTGATCATGCAGTTCCTGTGCTGAATTACATGTTTGAACGGCACGCTTGCGCCTGATGGTGAGGAGCCTCACACTGCAAAAATGCCTTGATTGGGTTGGGATTTACGCAATGCATGTACCTGTCTATGCTGAAACTCATGACCGATTGCGCACACACACACACACACACACACGCGGGGACGCAAGGGTCTGAATTCTGTGCCCACCAAGGGCATCACCAGAGCCTATGTAAAGGGGGCACGGGTAGGTGTAATCATACCCTGGTGAGAGGGTGGCTGACGCTTCGCCTTCCCTTGTGGTACTCTGCATGTGGTGCAACCTTTTTAATCATTATTAATTAAATGGTTGCTGAGAGAGTACATGCCCTCAAGGGTTAGAATTTGCAGGGCACTGTGATCTAAGAGTGTGGCAACCCACACTGCTCTTTTGTAAGCTCAGCCTTGTTTTGTTGCGAGCGAGCATCTGTTTCAAGCCAAGCCATCACAGCCCAAGTCTGTTGCATTGATGTTGGAAAGCATGCTGCTGTGTGCTCACTCCTTGTGCACTCCCCCAATCGTTGTTCGCGCACCTGCAGAGTGGGGCAGGAGGGAGCTTCAACCGCTGCGTAACGGTGCTCGGCATGGACGAGTACCACACCACGAAGCACTGCTTCAGGTGTGGGCAGCCGTGCCAGCGCGTTCAAGTGGGGCAACCTCCCCAAAAAGGGGCTCTTGGCACTCAGCGTTCCAGCATCAGGTGTGCACTGCGCCTTTGCTCTGCCTTGCGAGTACCTCCCTTTTTTCCATGAAGTCTGCTGCTTGTCACAGGGCAAAAGATTTAGGGTGCCAAGAGCTCAGAAATTGCTCAAAAATCCAAATTGAATTGCAGAATCCCACAGCTTTGAATGTCTGCTCATGCTTTTTCCAGTCGCGCTTTCCTTCTTCCAGTAGCCCTTGCTTGCCCAAAGCCCTATGCTTTTAATCATGTTTTGCATGTTCATTGTAGCCAAGCTGCCAGATACACTGTAAACAGCACTTGACTGCTCTGTTCTTGCTCACAGACTGCGCTCATGTGCGAATTGCGCAAAAATCATGAGCAAGCAGCTACGCTGGAGTGCTGAGCGCAAGCGCCGCCCTTGGAAAACTGACCAGGATTTACAGGTACGCCTGCCAATGAAGGGAGGGAGGGAGAGTGGGATAGGAGGGGAGAGGAGAATCTTTCTTACAAAAAGGGAGGGGTATAAATACAAACACATCAGCTACGAAAAACACATGCTGAAAAAGCTGCCCGGAATAAAAGAATGCATGCAACATACAGAAACTAGTTTGAGGTGGAAGGGTCATGGAGCTTGTAATTATGTGTGGAGGAAAAGGATGTGTGTTGCTGTTGCTGTTGCTGTTGCTGTTGCTGTTGCTGCTGCTGCTGCTGCTGCTGCTGCTGCTGCTGCTGCTGCTGTTTCTGTTGCTGTTGCTGTTGCTGTTGCTGTTGCTGTTGCTGTTGCTGTTGCTGTTGCTGTTGCTGTACCGTGTCGTGTCGTGCAAGCAAGAGCGACACTCGCAGACCTGGCATTCATTCCTAGACTGATATTATCACCCTGTGTGTGTATTTCCTCTCTCTCTCAGGGCGCATGGAACATGGCCTTGCTTGGAGCTGCGTGGTCAGGAGGACAGCCTCGGCCACGTCACCTAGCTCGTCCATGGGAACTGCGCCAGTGGCCCAGTGCCCCTACGTAGCCACGCTTAGGATCATGCACATGTGTAGGCCGAAGGGCAGGTCGGTCTACCCCAGCATGAAACGAAAAGCTGGGGTAGACCGCCCTGCCCTTCGGCCTACACATGTGCATGATCCTATCCCCTCTTTCTCCCCACATGCAAATGTGTAGGCCCATCGGAGGAATTTGGGCTGCCTTCTGGCCCTTCCTTGTTGCTCTAGCGAGTCGGAGCAATAATGTACGTAGGCTTACTAATATCGCACCGTATGGACCTTGAGACAAATAAAGAGCCAAAACACCCTTTAAAAGCTTTAACGCTACCGTATTGCGCTTGGTTGTTTTGCGAATGAACACATTGAGGCCCCTTGCAATAATCAGGCCAAAGAAGTTCAGAGTTTTTCCGGACCTTGCAAAGCTTTGACTTTGACCTCCCAAATTTTTGACCTCGCAAAACTTGAGGAGGCGAATCTTGGCTCCGCGAAAGACCCCCGTCGTTTTCAGGGGCCACCATCATCACTATGGAAGTTGCACTTTGAGAAGCGGACGTGGTTTCTTTGGGAGCTTCTGAAGCTTTGCCCTGAGCAAACCTCTGACCAGAAAGTATCTTGCCCCGTTCGGACTTTGGGTAGACCCATGCTCAGCCTCGGGGAGTTTAAGCTTCTCCAGGAGAGAAGTTGGAACTCCTGGAGCACGGTGTGCTTGCATGCAGCAGGCAGCCATCCTCCAACAGCAGCACAAGCAGTGGAAGCAGAGGGACCTAGAGAAGGCAGGGAAGCCAGGAGCACCCCAAAAAATTACAAATTTCGCAAAATTTCTTAACTTATGCAGGACCTCGCAAGAGCTAAATAATACATAAGGCCTCGCAAGTAGTTAATAAACTAAAAGCGCAAAATGGTATTTAGCAGGAAGAACCACGTGAGAGCTGCATCTGAATCAAACCATGCCGCCTGCAGCAGCGGCAGCACGAATTTTCCAGTCCGTCACAGAAATCAGGGACTTCCCAGTTAGATCCAGGTTGTTGTGCTGTCGTACGCTCTGGTCCCAGCGTGGTCCCAACAAACGCTTGACCATCTGTAATTATGTCACAAAAGGCACGCATTTGTTTTAACTGAAAGCTCTGTTTAATCAGAAGGTGCCGTCAAGAGGAGAGAAGGATGCAGACACCAACGACAAAACCTCACACAGAGTGCCAACTCTCGTCAGCATAGAAAACACCGTCCTTCGTCCTTACCGGTGGTGCGCTACTGACATCCTGGAGCGACTGCACGTTGATATCAATGTTGAGATGCTGGATGAGCTGTGCAGGGTCCATGCGAGCTAGCGTGCCCTTGAGCTTCACAGGTGCAGCTGCAGGGGCGGCAGCGGCAGCCTTCTTGGCAGCCTGCAAAGTTGAGTGTTTTGCAAATTAGTTGCACCTCAATTCGAAACGCAACATGCTAAGACACACGCCCATGACCAAGCCAACACTTGTCATGGGTACGTAAAATCGTTTTACTAAAATGCAAGGAAAATTTCAGGGCAGGTGAACGGCACACATGAAGCATATACGTTATTGTGTACATAGTTACATGTTGGCCTGGTGGTGTACAGATGGAGATTTAGCAGATAACCCTAGAAAAAAAGGTCAACCGTGGTGTATAAGCATGATTCTGGACAAAGTGTATTTTGTAATACGTACCTCTTGTTGTGCGCGTGCCAATTCCGTGGTGTATAAGCATGATTCTGGACAAAGTGTATTTTGTAATACGTACCTCTTGTTGTGCGCGTGCCAATTCCTGTTCGCTACCTGGCTTGCGTGCTCCTGTGGTGTTCCTGTAGTATGTAGACGTGGCGAAAGGAAAGTGTCAGTGTTAGTTAGGAAAAGCGGTCAAATGACATTTATTTGCACTCTCCAACTTATAACCAGCCCAAAAAACATACCGAAATACCTGTTGATGTGAGTAAAATGTGTAGTGAATGCAATAAAACAGACACAAGTTGTCAGGTTCAAAAGTTTAAGTATGGGCGCCCTGTCTAGTACCATAACTAACGCTTATCAGGAGCCAGTTTCAGGCCAAGCCTGAAACTCATGAACCCTATTGGCTACCCCTCCTCTTTTAAATGTTAAAGGAGCACCAGCACATCATATCTCCCCCTTCTTAACTATGCCTGCTTGGGTTGCTTGTTTTAGAAATACCGACCATGATATGTTAGGCCTAGTCTCACGACGGGAGAAGGGGTCCGCCCCTCCCAGCGTCCTAGAAGACGGCGCATTGGCGGGCTTGTTGCTAATGTTGAGAAAGGCTGTGTCAAAGTTGGCCTGAGAAGCACGCACATGGGTGTTTGCTGGAGTGGTGGCTTGTGGAATCGTGGAAATCCAGATGTTCCACATGATTATCAGGTGGTGGTTGGAGCGATGACTGTAGTAGGTATTTAGGCGTCTTGTGGAATAGACCAGGGGCATCCCCAAACCCACTTGTATACTCGTCGGACTGCTGTTATGTGTGTGTTGCCCATGGGATTTGAATCAGTGCATTTGTTCTACAACAAATCTGCCCTTCCCTCAATAGAGACAGGCGGAAAAAGTGAAAGCAGAAAAGGGAATGTAGCTCTGTGCCTTTGGAAAGTTTGTTGTAACAGAGGTGTTGACGTTTTTGCCAGCCCAAGACACAAATCACAGCGCACACCCATGAGCCCATCTTTTGGTTGCACATGTTGATATGGGACATGCCGCACGTGCGTGCACCTCCGAACGTTGTCTTGAGACACAAATTTCAATCACAGCAGAAACCCACGCAGCCCACCTTTTGGTTGCGCTTGTTGATATGGGACATGCCGTACGTGCGTGCATCTCCGGGCTTTTCCTTCAGTGACCTTTCTTCCAGAGCACGAAGCTGCTCATCCAAACTGCGTGCATATAGAGTAGGTGGATGCGTAAATAGGTAGGAGTGAAATTGGTTTTCTTGTTTCAGCTTCGAATTTAGAGGACTGCAGCAAAGCTTATGGGATGTGCTGTTATTTGCACAATAGCAAACATTCTAGCCTCCCCTTCTTCCAACGGGTGCAACAAGTACGAGACTGAAGATGAGTATAGCTACAAGGTAATCCTTGATAGACGTGGAATACAACCACGCTGAGGACAAACAAGTTTCCTCCTGCAAAACCCCGGGGGCAGTTTTGTGTACATTAATGTATACACTTGCCCCTTTTGTGCTAGGCATGTGATATAGGCAAGAAATGCGCAGTATTCAAAAAACAAAAGTGCCCTACCTGCAGAGCGTCTGCAGCAATGCTTCAAAGCAGGATGAACTGTGAAAGGTTGAAGCGCACTGATTTAAAGAAAACACACAGCCTGTGCTGGTGCTGTAAACCCCCACATCTTGCCTCACAATATGCAAATGCTTCTAAGCCCCAAGCACACCCCACACAACACACCAGATACATGATCAGCCAAAAGCGTTGACTTACATCTCCACCTCCGTTTTATTGTTACCGGCACGGGCCAGCTCCAGCATCCTTCGTAACCTGGATTTCTCTGCAGCCATGTTTACTGGGAGGGCACCAGCAGCTCGCTTCTTTTCAAGCAGCTCTCGCACTTTTGAGCTATCCCACCGGTACCTAGGTGCAAAGGAAGGAGTGAAAAAGTGCGTGCATGCGTGCGTGTGTGTTTGCTTGTTTCTGTGGTTAGTTATGTGTAGAGGGGTGGGAGAAGGGGGGGTATTGAGAGTATGCATGGAACAAGCTTCCTCAAAAGTCATACCGCCTCTTCATGTTGTAACGCGTGCTTCTTATCCAAAAACAGACAAAAAGTTTTGGCTAGGCAGCAACACTCTGACGAAGGCCGTTTAGCTGATGGAACATGCTGTATAATCAAAAAGCAACACGGCAGTGGGTTGCGCAGAACCGGCCTCTACAACTTATTTGATGCTTACTCGTGCAGGCGTGCCCTTGAATTCAACCAGCATCCCAGTCATAATCGGTCCCAATATAAGCGCACACCTTCCAGCCAAACTTACTTGTAGGCATCTGCAATGCGTTGCTTGGCAGACTCAGCCTGGCCCTTGGTGATGCCCTTTGCCTGCACCTTGCCCCTATGGCGCCAATACCGCTCTATCTCCTGATCTGACAGCGGCTGGTTGCTGACGTTCTGCATGTCAGTCGGAGAAGACAGGTAATTAGTGAGCTCAATAGGGGCCTCAAGTGTCGGCACACAATTGACTAGCCGGCACAGACAAAGGATTTATTTTAGAAGTCACAGTTCTGGCACAGTTTAACAGCCCACTAGTCCCTCAATTGACATTACATGATTGGAATAAAATGCACGCGTGCACACAGACACACACAGACATTAACATGCACACACATGTGTGTGCATACAGAGCCAC
>Ga0307947_1002574_pt1 | contig 14566 bp, 18 predicted proteins | sample OrgLakmetagen232_FD_201840 | JGI IMG/M metagenome (GOLD analysis project Ga0307947, IMG submission 201840) | Saline water microbial communities from Organic Lake, Antarctica - #232 | ecosystem: Environmental > Aquatic > Non-marine Saline and Alkaline > Saline | place: Antarctica: Organic Lake...
GTGTGCGTGTGTGTGTGTGCGTGCGTGCGTGCGTGCGTGTGTGCGTGCGTGTGTGTGTGTGTGTGTGTGTGTGTGTGTGTGTGTGTGTGTGTGTGTGTGTGTGTGTGTGTGCGCGCGTGTATGTTTGCGTGTGCGTGCGTGCGTGCGTGCATGCCTGCGCTCATGTGTGTGTGTGTGCTTAGTGTGTGTACATATGTGCTATACGTACATAATACATCAATCAGATCTGTTTCGATTCTCCTTGTTTAGGACTTAAAGTTTAGTCAACATCTTCCTGGTATGCCACTGATATATATTTTAGAATCAATGGCTGCCAATAAATCTGCCCTCACGCACACAGACTCCACACGGACCAATTAACTTTTTCATCGTAATCACTTTGACCATGGGTGTAGAAATCATTGCCCTCACACAACATTTGGCACACGCGTCGTAATCGGTGGACGCTAATCACGCTGTCGGATTTGGCCGAAATTACTACGCCATCCTCCCTACACTGATAGAGCTCCACCACCAGCCACCTTCACAATCACATTTGTCATCGAGGTTTTAGTCCTGTTTTTTGTTCAAATAGTCACGCCTCATCGTCCTTACCCTCACAGAACGCCACCACCAGCCACCAACACAATCACATTTGTCATCGATTTCAGTCTTATTTCATGTTCAAATAGTCACGCCTCTATCGTCCTGACCCTCACAGAGCTTCACCACCAGCCACCAACACAATCACATTTGTCATCAATTTCAGTCTTATTTTATGTTCAATTAGGCACGTCTCTATCGTCCTGACCCTCACAGAACTCCACCAGCCAGCCACCAACTCAATCACACCTGCCATCAACAACTAGTCATGTTTTCTTGCTAATATAAGGCACGTCTCAATCGTCCTGACCCTCAGAGCTCCACCAGCCAGCCCATCACAACCCTTGCCGGAGGGACAGGAGGGGCTGCTGCTGCCCAAACCGCAGCTGTGCGCCGCGGCGCTTCTGATTTGGCGCGCACACTGCTCTCCAGGGTCATGGAGCTGCAGGTGCGGATCCATACAAGTGGTAGAGGAGTTTCACGGTACGCGACACCAAAGTGGCTCCTTTTCCTTGATTATTGTGGGGAGTGGTTTTTCACTGCCTGCGTAGTTTTCCCTTCTTCTTTTTCTATTCTCTCCAGGGTTATGGAGCTGCAGGTGCGAATCCATACAAGTGGTAGAGGAGTTTCACGGTATCCGACACCAAAGTGGCTCCTTTTCCTTAATTATTGTGGGGAGTAGTTTTTCACTGCCTGCGTACTTTTCTCTTTTTCTTGTTTCTTTTCTCTCCAGGGTCATGGAGCTGCAGGTGGGGATTCGTACAAGTGGTAGAGAAGTTTCACGGTACCCGACACCAAAGTGGCTACTGTTCCTTGATTAATGTGGGGAGTGGTTTTTCACTGCCTGCGTAGTTTTCTCTTTTTCTTGTTTCTTTTCTCTCCAGGGTCATGGAGCTGCAGGTGCAAATTCGAACAAGTGGTAGAGAAGTTTTACAGTGCCCGGTACCAAAGTGGCTCCTTTTCCTTAATAAATATGGGGAGTGGTTCTTCACTGCCTGCGTAGTTTTTCTTGTTCTTTTTTTCTTTTCTCTCTAGTGTCATGGAGCTGCAGGTGCGGTTTCATACAAGGGCTTCTATGTGTTGCGGCTGCTGTTGGTGTAAATTTGTGTAACAGTCCAGTGCCCAGCTGCTTGTCGGTGTGTGGCGCTTTTGATTCATGACCAGCGAGCACGCTGCTCTCCTATACCATGGAGCTGCAGGTGTGATATGATTTTTTATACTTTCTAATGCGCAGCTGCTTGTCGGTGTGGCGCTTTTGATTCATGACCAGCAAGCACGCTGCTCTCCTATACCAAGAAGCTGCAGGTGTGCTTTTTTTTATAAGTTTCTAATGCTAAGCTGCTTGTCAGTGTGGCGCTTTTGATTCATGACAAGCGAGCACGCTGCTCTCCTACACCATAGAGCTGCAGGTGTGATTTGATTTTTCATACTTTCTAATGCTTAGCTGCTTGTCGGTGTGGCGCTTTTGATTCATGACCAGCGAGCACGCTGCTCTCCTATACCATGAAGCTGCAGGTGTTATTTGATTTTTTATACTTTCTAATGCGCAGCTGCTTGTCGGTGTGGCGCTTTTGATTCATGACCAGCAAGCACGCTGCTCTCCTATACCATGAAGCTGCAGGTGTGCTTTTTTTATAATTTTTTATTGCTTAGCTTTTTTTTTTATTCATGACCAGCAAGCACGCTGCTCTCCATTGCATGGTCTGCAGTTGTGGAGTTTGTTTTAAGTGAGTGTTGAATTCATGTGCTGCCAAGTTTGAGTTTCTTAAACGGTGTGCCACTGCTTTCTAGCCTCTCGTATTGACCCAGCTCTTAGGCCACCAACGCAAGCGTTCTATCTAACCTCTCATATCAGCCTAGCTCTTAACGCCACAAACGCAAGCGTTCTCTCCAACCTCTCATATTCTCATACTAGCTCAGCTCTAAACGCCACCAACGCAAGCATGCTGTCTAACCTCTCATATTAGCTCAGCTCTAAACGCCACCAACGCAAGCGTTGTTCAGTGTTTCATAATCCAGAATGTCCTGATCGATTTGTAAATTATGCTGCATCAGCTGCCCACTTTGCAAATTACTGATCTGTGCCACTCAGTCGCTACTGTAAATTCTTATCACGCTATCACGCGCACAGGAGGCTGCATCAGCTGCCAGCGCAGCTTTGGATGCCGCCCATGCAAGCCGCCCCGCGGCAAATGCCTCTCAACAGACCCTCATGCCTCCCCCCTCCTCCCCAGCACCAGCCGCAGCAACAGCAGCAGCCGCACCAGCCGCAGCCGCCGCAGCATCAGCAGCAGCAGCAGGAGTGGGTCCCCCTGATACTAGCTCCCCACAGACTAGGGCTGGAACGACACACGGTCCCTCTGCCTTTGCTGCGGCTGCTGGTGCTGCTGGTGGTGCGGGTGCAGGGGGACAGCACTCCCACACGCATCAACACCACAGCAACCAGCAGCAGCAGCAGCAGCAGGAGATGCAGCAGCAGCAGCAGCAGCAGAAGCAGCAGCAGCAGCAGCAGCAGCAGCATTGTGTGGGGCAGCACAGGGAGGAGGGTGTGGGCACCTCTGCTTACGGAGGAGGCAGTTGCACTTTGGACACTGATGCCGGCAGTGGTATTGCTGCAACGGGGTGGGTCTTTTATTGTGTGCTGTGTGCTGTGTGCTGTGTGCTGTGTGCTGTGTGCTGTGTGCTGTAGTTGATATTCAATGCCAACCTTAGTAAGAATGCCTTTTGGACCTGTTCTTGAGTTCTGTACACATTAAAGAAGAGCAGTTTTCAACTTGGTAGCATAGACGCATGTTATAAGAAGTCTGTACAAAAAGTAGAGCAGTTTTCAACGTGGTAGCACAGATGCATGTTATAAGAAGTCTGTACAAATTAACGAAGAGCAGTTTTTAACGTGGTAGCACAGATGCATGTATGCATGTTATAAGAAGTCTGTACAAATCAAAGAAAAGCAGTTATCAACGTGGTAGCACAGATGCATGTTATAAGAAGTAGGTAAGTTTCACATGAAATTTTGCTGCAAAGTGAAGCTACCCTGTATGAGCCACGTTTGCCATCTATGAATGCAAATGTTTGGGTGCTAAAAAATGCGCGTCTAAAGCCTATTACCTAGCTAATGTGGCGCATTAAATGTAAGCACATTCCTCGGCTTATTTGCTGACCATATGGTGGCTCAGTTTCTTGCCTATTCAGTAGCTCATGTTTTTCCCACGTGGTGGCTTATGTGGTTCCCATTTATGGTGGCTCCGATTGGCCCAGAAGGAGGCTTAGCTATTGGTCCTTTCAGTGGTTCCCAAGCTGCCCATTCTGTGGCTTCTGTGCTGCCCATAGGGAGGCTCAGCTGTTGGTCCATTCAGTGCCTCCTATGTTGCCCATACAGTGGTTACTAAGCTGCCCATTCTGTGGCTCATATGCTGCCCATAGGGAGGCCCAGCTGTTGGTCCATTCAGTGCCTCCTATGTTGCCCATACAGTGGTTACTAAGATGCCCATTCTGTGGCTTCTGTGCTGCCCATAGGGAGGCTCAGCTGTTGGTCCATTCAGTGCCTCCTATGTTGCCCATACAGTGGTTACTAAGCTGCCCATTCTGTGGCTCATATGCTGCCCATAGGGAGGCCCAGCTGTTGGTCCATTCAGTGCCTCCTATGTTGCCCATACAGTGGTTACTAAGATGCCCATTCTGTGGCTTCTGTGCTGCCCATAGGGAGGCTTAGCTGTCAACACACAGAGTGGTTCCTATGTTCGTATGATGATATTGTTGTTGCCATTTTCTGCAACTTGTGCACAGCCTGCACGCTGCCTTTTTGTTTCCCTTTAAATCTTTTATGTGTTGCCAATTCACTGCGACCCATACTCAGCCTGTATGCTGCCTTGTTGTTGCCCAAATGCTGAATTGCTTTTGTTTCCAATTTCACTGGAGCTCATACAAAGCCTGTATGCTGCCTTTTTCTTGCCCACGTTCCCATTTCACTGCGACCCATACACAGCCCGTTCGTTGCCTTTTGAGTGCCCAAAGCTTTGGTGACCCTTCTGTTTCCAATTCACTGCAAACCGTATGCTGCCTTTTCGTCGCCCGTCCACAGGTTCAACTCCCATGCAGCTTCCGCAGCTTTGGCCGTGTCATCAGCAGAGACTGCCATCAAAGATGCAGAGGAGCGCCAGCTGCAATGCCTGCTTGCGCTGCATGCATTGTGTGCCGCAGATGTGGGGGTGCTGGTGCAGGCCCACGGAGGACCTGGCTACTTTGTGCGGGGGCTGGCACCCTATTTTAAAGTGCGATGTTGTTATAGCTGGTGCAGGCCCAGGGTGGGCTTGACTTTGTGCGGGGGCTGGCACCCTATTTTAAGGTTGAGCTGTGGTTATGGTTGGTGCAGGCCCAGGGTGGGCTTGGCTACTTTGTGCGGGCGGGGACTGGCACCCTATTTTAAGGTGCGATATTGAGCTGTAGTTGTAGTTGGTGCAGGCCCAGGGTGGGCTTGGCCACTTTGTGTGGGGGCTGGCACCCTATTTTAAGGTGCGATGTTGAGCTGTTGTTATAGTTGGTGCAGGCCCAGGGTGGGCTTGGCCACTTTGTGTGGGGGCTGGCACCCTATTTTAAGGTGCGATGTTGAGCTGTTGTTATAGTTGGTGCAGGCCCAGGGTGGGCTTGGCCACTTTGTGCGGAGGCTGGCACCCTATTTTAAGGTGCAATTGTAATTTAGCTATTGTAATCAAGCTATGGCCCCACAGTGGGCCTGGCTACTTAGTAGTATTTGCCGATACCTTTCTGGAAGGTATGTCGTTGACATTATCTTGAGTGGTTTGCATGCTGCGGTGCTGCTGCTTGTAACCCTAGGCTCCCCTAATTCCTAACCTGGTTTGAAATCTGCGGTGCTGCTGCTTCAGATGAAGTGTCATGGGTGCGCTTTCTGCAGCTTGTAAGTCGGTGCTTAATAACTGAGAGTGCTTTGATGAAACATGTGTGCCGGATTGATAAAAGACATGTGTGTCTAGTGCTGGTTTGACTACATAATTGGCTTTCTGCAGCTTGGAAGTCGGTGCTTAATAACTGAGAGTGCTTTGATGAAACACATGTGTGTCTAGTGCCGGTTTGATAAAACACATGTGTGTCTAGTGCCGGTTTGATGAAACGCATGTGTGTCTAGTGCCGGTTTGATGAACCACATGTGTGTCTAGTGCCGGTTTGATAAAACACATGTGTCTAGTGCCAGTTTGATGAGACACATGTGTGTCTAGTGCCGGTTTGATGAAACACATGTGTGTCTAGTGCCGGTTTGATGAGACACATGTGTGTCTTGTGCCGGTTTGATGAGACACATGTGTGTCTAGTGCCGGTTTGATGAAACACATGTGTGTCTAGTGTCGGTTTGATGAAACACATGTGTGTCTAGTGCCGGTTTGATGAAATACATGTGTGTCTTGTGCCGATTTGATGAGACACATGTGTGTCTAGTGCCGGTTTGATGAGACACATGTGTGTCTAGTGCCGGTTTGATGAGACACATGTGTGTCTAGTGCCGGTTTGATGAAACCCATGTGTTTCTAGTGCCGGTTTGATGAAACACGTGTGTGTCTAGTGCCGGTTTGACTACACAATTGGCTTCTATGCTTCTTTCATTTCTTTCAGAAGCATGAGAGGCTGCTCTGTGCAAGGACTGATATTGTGCTTTGCGCTTTGTGCCAGGACTGTGATTGCAACAAACACCTTCACATGCAAGGACTGATATAGTGCTTTGCGCTTTGTGCCAGGACTGACATTGTGCCAGGACTGATATTGTGCCAGGACTGATATTGTGCTTTGCGCAAGAACTGATATTGTGCCAGGACTGATATTGTGCTTTGCGCAAGGACTGATATTGTGCCAGGACTGACATTGTGCCAGGACTGATATTGTGCTTCGCGCAAGAACTGATATTGTGCCAGGACTGTTATTGTGCTTTGCGCAAGGACTGGTATTGTGCTAGGACTGTTATTGAGACAAACACCTTCACACAACGGAGGGGATGCATTCGTTTCCTGCACTGCAGTATAGTACAGACGCTTTTGAATGCGTTTGTTCCTCGGGGAATGACCGCCTTTCCACGTTTTTCTTCCTCTGTGCGTCCACATGCTTCCTCCCAATTTACTGACAAATACCTTGCCCCATCAATTAGAAGCCCTCCCTTGATGTTCCAGCGTTAACGGCCTCTACGCAATTGTATTCTGTGCAATTAATCTTTACAAACTGCACAGTCACCACGCCTTTGCCTACATTAAACACCAAGCATGTTTGCAAACCCGTCTCATCATGAACCTTCAACACCAAGCATGTTTGCAAACCCGTCTCATCATGAATCTTCAACACCAAGCATGCCTGCAAACCTGTCTCATCATGCATCTTCAACACCAAGCATGTTTGCAAACCCGTCTCATCATGTATCTTCAACACCAAGCATGTTTGCAAACTCGTCTCATCATCAACACCAAGCATGTTTGCAAACCTGTCTCATCACGTACCTTCAACACCAAGCATGTTTGCAAACCCGTCTCATCATGAACCTTCAACACCAAGCATGTTTGCAAACTCGTCTCATCATCAACACCAAGCATGTTTGCAAACCTGTCTCATCACGTACCTTCGACACCAAGCATGTTTGCAAACCCGTCTCATCATGAATCTTCAACACCAAGCATGTTTGCAAACCCGTCTCATCATCAACACCAAGCATGTTTGCAAACCTGTCTCATCACGTACCTTCAACACCAAGCATGTTTGCAAACCCGTCTCATCATGAACCTTCAACACCAAGCATGTTTGCAAACTCATCTCATCATCAACACCAAGCATGTTTGCAAACCTGTCTCATCACGTACCTTCAACACCAAGCATGTTTGCAAACCCGTCTCATCATGAATCTTCAACACCAAGCATGTTTGCAAACCCGTCTCATCGTAAATCTTCAACACCAAGCATGTTTTGCAAACCTGTCATCATGTATCTTCAACACCAAGCATGTTTGCAAACCCGTTTCATCACGTAACTTCGCCCTGAAATCCTCCATGCTCTCTCTTGCAATAAATAAATTCAGGAGCTGGTGACGGTGGGCGACAGGTCCAGCCCTGCATCCAAGCGTGCTCGTTCCGAGCGCCTGATGTGCGCCATGCACGTTGTGGCGGCACTGGCCAGTCGGCCAGAAGGCGGAACACGCTTTGAGGCTGTGCTTGTTCGAGACCTGGTGTCTGACCTGCAGCAAATCATTGGTCGGCACATGTTTGTTAGCGTAAGTGTGTGGTGGGGCTGTGATCGGCACATGTTTGTTATCAATCGGCACATGTTTGTTAGCGTAGGTGTGTGGTGGGGCTGTGATCGGCACATGTTTGTTATCGGTCGACACATATTTTTTAGCGTGAGTTTGTGGGGCTGTGATGAGGAATGGACAGGATCGAAGATGTGATGCTGTTGCAATGCTGGCTGTCTGTTTTTCAGATGTGCAGCAGGTTCAATGCTGGGCATACACACAAATACACACAGAAACACATAACCACACACACACACACACACACACACACACACAAACACACACACACACACACATACACACACACACACACACACACACACACATATTTACAAAGAAATGCTGTCTTGCTGACCCATCCTGCACACGTGCTTTCTGACCTACAGGTGGTGTCCAGCGCGGTGCAGTGTCTGTGCGCGCTCTGCCGTTTGCACCCTGCCCAGGCTGCACCCCAGATCGTGGGGCTTTCTGCACGCTACTACAGAATCCTGGAGAACGATCTGTACGGTGGCCAAGCTGAGACGAGCAGCTATCGCGGCATGTACCCAAAGTGGGTGTTGTAGGCAGCCCCAGTGTGTTTCCAACATCCTTCAATTCCCAACAAGAGTCGGTATAGGGTTGTGCATGTCGCCTGGTTTTTACCCAGGAGCTTGTTTGTGCGGTAGAGGATTGCCACAGGGCCTGGTACAAATTGCTGACTTGACTGATTTCATCTGGGATTGGTTCTGCCACCAAACTGGTATTTTCCTTGCTCAACATGCCTGCTTATTTGAATGTAGTACTGCAGTTTGGAAACCACGTGGCACCTGCTACTTCCTGCTTGTGGCACTCTTTCTAGAATCATTATACACATACTCAAACCTGTTGCTGTATGCTCTTTATAGGCTGCTAAACAACGTCTTGGGCAACATGTATGGCACTAACTAGCATCATCATAACCACGTTTTCACCCATCTTGGCCAACAATCACCATCACCAAAGACCGTCACCATAGACATGTGTACCGTCACCAAAGACATGTGTTCACCCGTTGCCTTATGCCCTTAACAGGTTGTTGTTCATCTTGGGCAACATTCACCATCACCAAAGACCATCACCAAAGACATGTGTTCACCCGTTGCCTTATGCCCTTAACAGGTTGCTGTTCATCTTGGCTAACATTCACCATCACCAAAGACCGTCACCATAGACATGTGTACCGTCACCAAAGACATGTGTTCACCCGTTGCCTTATGCCCCTGACAGGTTGCTGTTTATCTTGGGCAACTTCTGCCGGTACGCCGCTGACGTTTTGGACACCCACGCTGGTGCACAGGTGTGTGTGTGTGTGTGTGTGGTTGTGTGTTTCTGTGTGTATTTGTGTGTTTCTGTGTGTGTGTGTTTGTGTGTGTGTGTGTGTTTGTGTCTGTGGTTGCGTGTTTGTGTGTGTATTTGTGTGTTTCTCTGTGTGTGTATGTGTGTGTGTGTGTGTGTGTGTGTGTGTGTGTGTGTGGTAGCACAAATCGTGTGTTTTATGCCATTCATATGATCATATGATGCAGGCATACAGACTGATTGCCTCTACTGGCCATTCTGTGTGAAAGTGATGGTGACGATGGAGGTGGCGATGAAAACAATTGTGAACACTGCCCGCTTTCAAACTTGCGTATGTGAACAGCTATTAAAAGACAAGAACATGATATAATAGTACAATATAATGACACAGCAAGCTTGGTGTAAAGGAAGAAGGGAGTAAAGAATGAAGGCACTTGGTGTAAAGGAAGAAGGGAGTAGGGAATGAGGTGGCGACAGTAGCATTGAGTCCACAGTTTCAAGCCACGCACTCACTGCGAGCTTGAAGGCAATTGATGGAGGTGGCGATGAAAACAAATGTGAGCACTGCTCTCTTTCAAACTTGCGTATGTGAACAGCTTTTTAAAGACAAGAATATGATATAATAGTATAAAATAATGGCACAGCAAGCTTGAAGGCACTTGGTGAAAAGGAAGAAGGGAGTAGGGAATGAAGTGGAGACTGCAGCATTGAGTCCACAGTTTCAAGCCACGCACTCACTGCGAGCTTGAAGACAGTTGATGTGATGGAAGAAAAAAACGCGTGCCTATTACACAGGCAGCGCCTTACAAGCAGCACGTTGTACAAAGGGATGCCGGATTCAATATTATATGTTCTGGCTAGACGATGCTGTCGTGTACTTGTATTTCTTTGGGAGTTGTTTGATTGCTTACGCGCAAGCTACGCTTTTTTAATTAAACCACTCCGTGGCAATGAATCCATCCAAACAGCCTCTCTTGCACTGCTTCAAAGCTGGCCAATATTTATAAATCCATGTCATTGGCATACACACACAAGCACATGCAACATACATGCACATGCAACATACATGCACATGCAACGTACATACACACATGTGCATGCAACGTACACACATGCGCATGCCACGTACACACATGCGCATGCAACGTACACACTTGCGCATGCAACGTTCACACTTGCGCATGCAACGTACATGTGCATGCAGGTTGAGGTACCCTCCGGCTCCACCTCCTCTGCCGGCCCTGCCCAAGCCGTTTCCTGCACCGCGTGCTTGTCTCTTTTCTTGGCATTCTTCAAGCAAGGCAGCTCCTGCAAGCCTGCGGGTGTTACGCCCAAAGTCACTGAAGCTGCCCTGCAGGTGGGGTGGGAAATAAAGGGTGGGCAATTAGGGGTGGGAAATTGATGGTGGACAAAAATGGAGCGAGAAATTAGGGAGTGTAGAGGCAGAGAATGGAAATCAGGGAGTGTAGAATCAGGGTGTGTAGAATCAAGGAGTGTAGAACCAGGGAATGTAGGAAATCAGGGAGTGTAGAATCAGGGTGTGTAGAATTAGGGAGTGTAGAATCAGGGAATGGGAATCAGGGAGTGTAGATTTAGGGAGTGTATAATCAGGGAATGGGAATCAGGAAGTATAGATTCAGGGAGTGTAGAATCAGGGGGTGTAGAATCATGGAGTGTAGAATCAGGGAATGTAGATTCAGGGTGTGTAGAGGCAGGGAATGGAAACCAGGGTGTGTAGAATCAGGGAATGTAGAATTAGGGAATGTAGGAAATCAGGGAGTGTAGAATCAGGGGGTGTAGAATCAGGGAGTGTAGAGGCAGGGAGTGTAGAATCAGGGAATGTAGAATCAGGGAGTGTAGAATCAGGGAATGTAGGAAATCAGGGAGTGTAGAATCAGGGAATGGAAATCAGGGAGTGTAGCATCATGGAATGTAGGAAATCAGGGAGTGTAGAGTCAGGGAATGGAAAGCAGGGGTGGGAGTGTAGAATCAGGGAATCTAAAATCAGGGAGTAAACAATTACGGAGTGGGGGATTAGGGAGTGGGATGTGGAGGGAGGACGGTGCTTACAAAAGAGGTGAAGTTATCAGTGCAGGCGTGTGTTTTATGTGTAAGTGTTTGCGGGAGGGGGGGGGAGGTGTGTGTGTAGCTTGGAGCGGCCGCAGGCCAGTGATCAGTGCTTGCAACATTTGTGACTTGTGCCATCTCTGAACCACCAGGTCGAGTTGGTTGTGGATATGCGTTGGTATACAAGCCTCTCCTGTTTAGTGCACGTCCAAAGATGGTAGGGCTGACTCTGCTTTAACAGGGGCATCTCACTTTCATTGCATGGCGCAATTTCTGAAAACACAAATATGCGCCACGTTTTGGTCTCGTTATTTCTTAAAGTGAACGTGTGCATGTGTGTGTGTGTGTGTGTATGTGTGTGTGTGTGTGTGTGTGTGTGTGTGTGTGTGTGTATGTGCATGTGTGCGTGCGTCTGTGTGCCCAGGCCAAGGGCCTCTATTCTCATTGCATGACGCGATCCCTGAGGGCACGATTGCATGCACCTCATGCGGGTATCACTATCTTTCCAGGGTGTGTGGTTGCAGTATGTGACTTTCATGCACTGTCTTTCCAAAGTGTGTGTGTGCGTGCGTGCGTTTGTGTGCCCAGGCCATGGGCCTTCTCTTCACTGCGCGGCCGGAGCTGATGTGGGACGTGAAAGGCTGCCTGGCCCTCCTCGAGGAACAACTGAAGCCATGTAAGCTGAACACGGCTAGCGATTTGTGAATCACACTTTACCTCCCTCATTTGTTTATGGCATGATGTCTACAAAAAAACTGTGAAAGGCTTGCCATGTGCGGATGTCGTTATTTTCACTGTGGCTTGCGTTCTGCCGTCCTGTCTCCATATGCAATATTTGTAGGGTTGGCCAGCACCATATATATACGGTGTACATACGGTATTTTTGGCAGAGAAATCACAGAAGATACAGTCATATACGGTGCATACATATGGTTCTGGCCAACCCTAAATATTTGGTGTGCTGCTCTCCCAATGGAGCAGCTCTGGCTTAGGTTTTGAAAGTACTTTGAGGGTATTTCTCTGTTCTGCTCTAAAGGTCATTGTAGGTGCGTCTACCTTCTAAAATGTGCTTAGTGATCACTTTTTTTGGCATCGGACCACCGAAAAGCATCCTCGTCAATCCTGTGCAGGCTGCAACACAGAATGCGCAGTCCAAATATGGCATAGTGATGTGGTATTGATCGAATCGAAAAGCATCCTTGTCAATCCTGTACAGGCTGCAACACAGAGTGCGCAGTCCAAATAAGGCACAGTGATGTGGTATTAAACAAACTGAAAAGCATCCTCGTCAATCCTGAACAGGCTGCAACGCAGAATGCGCAGTCCAAATAAGGCACAGTGATGTGGTATAAATTGAACCAAAAAGCATCTTTGTCAATCCTGTACAGGCTGCAACACAGAATGCGCAGTCCAAATAAGGCACAGTGATGTGGTATGAATCCACAGTGATGTGGTATGAATGATAATCCATATGATAATAGGGCGCATTGATAATAATAAGACGCAGTGGGGATGTAAAGCAAGCCAGCAAAGTGCCTGCAATGTGCACACTGCAAATTGTGCACTTACACACAATGTGTATTGATAACTGCCTTTCGGCTTTGGTCAGCTTTGATCAGCCTTTTAGCCTTAGAGCCTCCTGCCCTTTGATCAGCTTTGATCAGCTGCTGCTTGATCAGCGTTGATCAGCTTTGATCAGCTTTGACCAGCTGCTGCTTGATCAGCGTTGATCAGCTTTGATCAGCTTTGACCAGCTGCTGCTTGATCAGCGTTGATCAGCTTTGATCAGCTTTGATCAGCATCTACTTGATCAGCTTTGATCAGCTTTGATCAGCTTTGCAGCCTCGGAGCCCCCTGACCTTTGCAGCCTTTGCCCCCTGTCTCAAAAAAGGGTGACCAACAAAAAGAGCAATGATCCTCTCCCTCCCTTGGATCACTTATTGCGTGTGTTATAGAACCGAACTGCAAAAGCAGGTTGCAGCAATAATACGCATTGAAACTAAAAAAATTCACAATCATATTCTGTTAAGGGCCTGCGCCCGGCGCACAGTAGGTGTGTGTGTGTGTGTGTGTGTTTGTGTGCGTGTGCGTGTGCGTGTGCTGCATAGCCTGATTGCAACGAAGGATGCTGCAGCGATAAGCAATGACCATCAATACTCACACAACCGTTGAGTGCCCGCACTGCTTCCTGTTTACTGCCACTGGCTCACAAGATGCGTGTGCTGCAGAATTTGCTTGACCTGTAAAGCCTGGTTGCTGAAGATATCGTTTCGGCGTTTGCGCAGTATCCACACAGCCATTGAGTGCACTGCTTTCTTTTTGCAGCCTCGCCCATGGCTCACAAGATGCGTGTGCTGCAGAACCTGATTGATCTTTTGAAGGCGGAGGAGGATGGGCTGGTCACCAGACAGAAGCAGGTTTGTGTTTGTGTATGCGTTTGTGGGTATGGGTTTCTATGGGAGAAGGGTATCATCTGCGTGTGTGTGTGTGTGTGTGTGTGTGTGTGTGTGAGTGAATATACAGGCAGTGCAACATGAGCAACCTTTCAAGTGTCCCGATCTAAGTGTAGTAAATTCATGACTTTATAAAGGGCGATTGCGAATGGCAAGCGCAAGGCATGGTGCACACTGTTGTGTATCTTTCCTGCTTTGACTTTGATGCACACTTTGATGCACACACACTGCATGTGCACTTTTTTACCTCATAATCACAAATGCACTAAAACAGCATTATATCATTGTGCGCGCGCACACACACACACAAACACACACACACACACACACACACACACACACACACACACACACACACACACACACACACACACACACAACAGGTGGAGGAGCAGTACCTTGCACAGCCCTCATTCGGCAGCCTCACTGCAGCACACACACCCTCAACTGCCACTGCCGCCCACTCAACGCACACAACCGCCGCAGCAAGAGGCAGTATGGGAGGCGGCAGGGGTAACAGAGGCAGTATGGGGAGCAGAGGGGGCAAAGGCGCCATTGACAGCACAGTTCACAACGGAGCCGCTGCCACCGCATCAGCCTCAGTAGGTGGGGGTAGTGGTGTGGGTGTGGTGTCAGAGTTTCAGGGTGGGGGTGGTGTGATGGGTGGAGAAAACGAGGGAGAGGAGGGCGGTGGAGGAGGGGGAGCGGGGGTGCTGGCGCGGAGGAATGGAGAAGGGGACATGAGCTCCATCAGCAGTGACGTGGTGCGCAAGCTGTGGCCCAGCATACTGCAGGTGGGTGTGGGTGTGGGTGTGGGTGTGGGTGTGAGTGTGGGTGTGGGTGTGGGTGTGGGTGTGGGTGTGGGTGTGGGTGT
>Ga0307947_1002576_pt1 | contig 14550 bp, 15 predicted proteins | sample OrgLakmetagen232_FD_201840 | JGI IMG/M metagenome (GOLD analysis project Ga0307947, IMG submission 201840) | Saline water microbial communities from Organic Lake, Antarctica - #232 | ecosystem: Environmental > Aquatic > Non-marine Saline and Alkaline > Saline | place: Antarctica: Organic Lake...
GAATTTGGTGCCAGTGATCTGCTGCTTACGCAAATTGCCTACACATCTTTCCATCCCTCAATCAGGCAAGGGAAGCGTTGCAGCAGCCATTGCCCGTGCATCTGCCGTCGCCAAGGCAAACGGTAGGGTTGTGTGTAGCCGGAAAGCTTGCCACTGCTCAACGCTCTTTCTGTGCTCCCCCAAGTTTTGCATACCTGCCTATGCACCTATAAGCTCGCCTGCTCAAAACAATTGTCCAAATCCTTCAGGATCTGGCCGCAAGCTAGCCTCCACCGCCATTGCCAATGCCATCTCCGAGGCCAAGGCCAAGGCGGGCAACTCTGCACTGGCCCAGTCCATTGCTAACGCCGAAGCCTCTGGCTGCAACAGCAACGCACTGGCAAACGTGGGTGGCCTGCTATGGTGTCATTGATTGCAAACTCCATAGGCTACAGATGGGCTTGTCTGCACCAGCACTGCATCTCTCTTTGCCGCAATTTTGTTGATTTTGTGGTCAGATTGACACACCTTTCTTTGCCCCCTCTTTTTTTATTCTTCCCAGGCTTTCTCCCAGGCTTCTGCTGAAGGTAAAATGATTCGTTGACATTGTTTCACCTGGGGTTTTTTGGTTTGTGATCATATCACAAAGCCGTACTTTAGAAAATCCAAGTTGCCGTGCACAGCTGCCACACCCTTGATTTGTGCGCCTCTCCCCTGTGCAGGAAACGGTGGTGCTGCTATGGCCCTGTCCCAGGCCTTAGCCCAAGCTTCTGCCACAGGTAAGGAAAGCGGGTCGACGGGTGCACCTCGATTTTGTGTGCGCTTGTGACTGATGAGCACGAGCGAGTGATGCTTTGAGCACCACAAGTTTCTTGTGTCACGGTTGCACGCTCTCAGAATAGGATGTGGCTTATGCGTCTGTTTCCTTTCCAAGCTGTTTCTATGGTTCTATGGTTTCTTACTTCTCGCTCAGGTGCTGGCTGCACTCCTTCTGAGGAGGACCCCTCTGGCGCCGTCAGCGCAGGTGCGTGCCGTGCGTGAGCATGCAGCTGAGCATAGCATTAGTACCTGCCAAATGAAAAAGCTGCTGCTTTGCACCACCAGATCTCTCCTGCACGCGTCATTGTCTAATGTTTGTTTGCCTGGGTGAGGCACGCTGTTGCACTCAAGCTTGCCAGACTCCTGAACAGCTGCCACGCACATACATGAACACATAATCACAGACTCCAACCCACACAAACCACTCACACTTTGACAACTTCAGAGCCCGGACAAACGCCACCCCCCTCTCCCTCACCCCCTTCTCCATCCCCTCCTTCCCCATCCCCTCCCTCCCCATCCCCTCCCTCCCCATCTCCTCCCTCCCCATCCCCATCCCCTTCCCCCTCCCCCTCCCCCTCCCCCGCGCCCATTGACTGCTCCGGCTCCGCCATTGCCAACGCTGTGTCTCAAGCCGAGGCCTCTGGAGGCGGCACTGCAATCGCTGATTCAGTCGCTCAGGCCGAGTCTCAGTGTGGCGGGGACGCTCTCGCCAACGTAAGCAGCATTTGATTGAGCTCACTGTACTGACATGTTAGAGGTGGCTTTAGTTGTGTCGGCTCTACTTTGGGCTGTCGCTTTCAGATTACAGACTGGCCGCTGCTGCTGCACTTCTCTCAAGGACCAACAAATACGAGGACCTTACTGATGCACTGTTTTCTTTTTGCTTTTTTTTGCTTGCACAGGCCTTCTCCCAAGCCTCCTCTGAGGGTGAGTATGCATACTTAAGGACGACCTGCACGCTTGCCTGTTATAATAATGTCCTAGCTGCAGAATTTGGTGCCAGTGATCTGCTGCTTACGCAAATTGCCTACACATCTTTCCATCCCTCAATCAGGCAAGGGAAGCGTTGCAGCAGCCATTGCCCGTGCATCTGCCGTCGCCAAGGCAAACGGTAGGTTATGTGGAGCATCAACTTTATTTGCGCTTTGCAGTAGCTAAAAGACTTTGCAGTGTGTTACCGTGCGCTTAAGTATCCTGCCATAAGCAGTTTTTCTCTTGTCTCCCTGCAGGAGCCGGCCGCAAGCTGAGGCAGACTGTCGCTTCCTCTCGTGCAAATGCTTTATCAAATGGAGGAAATGTTGTCGTTGTGTCTACATCAGGTATGGAATATTTCTTTTTCTCTGTGCAGAAATTTCCCTATTGCTTGCACTAATATTGTTGTCCGTTCAATTGCAGATGCAAAGTCTACAGACGGCACTCCTACCCTAGCTCAGACTGATGCCACCGGGACTGCTGAGGAGGGAGAGAAAGTTCTTGTGGAGTGCGAAGCGTGAGCCTTTTGTTTAATCTGCTGTAAACTTGGAGTATATGTCCATATTATTTGTCAAATGCAGATAATGTACAGCCTGCACAATATTGTGGAAAATTGATCTTGCGTCCTCTCTGCAGGTATGCTGAAAACAGTGTTGAATTTAAGAGGTGCGTGCAAGAAGGACAAGAAGACCAGGAGCCACCTGCTGCCTCCCCCTCCCCTTCCCCTTCCCTAAACCCAACCCCATCCCCTCCTCCTCCCTCGCCCAACGCGTCAGGGTCCAGCAACCAAGGTAGGTTTGCATGCACTCATTCGAACCTCATAATCTTGCCATGTGCATGCTCCGCGACAGCAGTATCTAACGTCTTTGGTTTGTGTTCCGTTTGCAGGGCTGTTTGACGCGACTCCTGCGTGCACTAAAGTTCCTGGAGATTGCTACCTTGACAGCGAGGTGAGCTTGAGCATTCAGCGATCATCACTCTTTAGCACTACAGTTATTGCCTTTTCCTTCTCTGATTTTCTCAAAACAACCTGCGTGTCCTACTCTAAACTTGCAGGGATTCTGCTGGAGTGTAGAAAACAGCACAGCCTGTGTCTATAAGGATGCATCAGGCAAGCCTCTCTTGGTAGCCGCAGTTGACAAGGTTGTGGTCGAGCCTGGTACAAAGGCCATTGTGACATCCTTGCCGCCTGTTTCTTTCGCCGCTGCCCCAAAGTGCAAGGGCAAGTTCAACAAAAATGCAGAAGACGAAAGTGGCCGTTTCTGGGGATATGAGGTGAGATTACGACGGTTCACAAGCAAGTGCATAAATGGTGTGGCCAATAATAACAACTGTACTCGAATAAAGTGAGATTGCTTCTATCGCCTGTGCAGGATGGAGTGTCTTGCGCTTTCAAGGACAATGATGGCGAGCCACTGACTGAGTGATCTGCTCCCTTTTAAAGGTAAGGAGAAGAGATGTGAATTTCCTTATTTAGCACAGAAAATGACTAATCTGCTAATGTTTTGAACCCTTTTCCACAGGCAAAGCAGTTCTACCTTGGCCCTGTGACGTTTTGTGTAGGACAAAGTAGATCCTGGGACAGCACATCTGTAAAGATTATAATGCACATGCGTGACGGAGACAGGTTTTAGGATGATATGCTAGTGTACATACATACATAAAGGCGGTTGTACAAGCGTGTCCTCGCAAGGTACAAAACAACTGGTTTAATTTTGAGCCCTGTTTCTGTAAATACACACCCTTGTGTCAAGGGCCTTGGACATATCCTGTAGGGGCAGGCTTTCTCACGATGTCTTGAACATTTTCTTGTGTCTTCGAAATGCAGTTTGGATCCAGTGTGTGATTAATTTAGTAATGGTTTAAATTCTGGAGATATCCGTGGCTCGCTTTTTGTTAAGCTTTGCGTGACCTTGACCTTTTGTTAACGTCTGTATAAGTGCTTTGTTTTAGTGTATACAAATTCTAAATCCATAGGCTTGTCTCTTTTCTTGGCATTTTCCACTGTTTGGGGCTATACGCACGCCCCTTTCTGCCGTAATCTGTAAATATCCGGGAACACTTCATGATTTCAGAGACAGGTCGGAGTCCCTACCAGCTAAGTGTCCAAGTTTAAACTATTAATTCCAAGTCACACAAAAACAGGAATCACTACCAGCTCAGTGTCCAATATAAGAGTACGCCAGCAACATCCAAGTCACAAGGCCGGGCTTCAAAAGTGTAATCAGGTTTCCCTCACCAACCTCAGCCAGTGACACTGTTGATTTATAGGCTTGCTATAAATTTACAAATTACAAAGAAATCACAAGGCTTTCAATCACACTTCTTTGTCAGACTACTGAATCCTCCGGCAGCTAAGAAGTTGTAGGACTTCATCCCACACTTTGTAGCAGCTGTGAGAATGCACCCACCCAACTGTTCACCACATTATTGATTCCTTCCTTCACAATGTTATTGAGCGTTTCACCTAAAAATTTCCCAACTGCCTCTCCAAGAACACCACTCTCAGCAGCCTGCTGCAACACATTTTGAGTGACTCCCCCACCGAAAAGGTTTCCTTCCTCTTGGGCCTGCTGGTATGCATTGCTTATTGCATCTCGGATAGCATCATTGACTTGTTCCGATCCTTGCTGCAGAGATGCTTGAGCATTTTCAAGTATATTGCCGTCATTGTCATTGCTGCCGCCTAAAACGACAAAAAGAGTGGTGTGTAACATGTTGGTACAATTCCCTAAGCTATTGCCCACGTCTATTATTCTCATGTAATCAAAGAATGTGAGCAATCATGTTTGGCCAGCTGATGGTCACAACCGAAGCAATTAGGCAACAAGTAAAATGGTATCTGGTGCGGAAATGCCATAACACGTTCTGGCAGCATAGTGTTTTGCTGCTTATATAGGGGCCAAGCTTACCTTCTAGAGCCTCGTTGAAAGTGCTCACAATTTTAGAAAGCTGAAAAGACTCTTGCAGCCCGTTAAACGCCCCAAAGCGGGCAGGCATCCAAGTAAGGGGTAAAGAGGTATCACATCCACACTCTTCTGCGCACCACTGCTCAACCTGGCAGGAGCACAAGTGGGAAGAAAGTACAGGGGGGGTGGACTTTTCAGTCCAGTCAACAAGCCCAAACATGTTTCTTTCCATTCTATGAGCAACCTCTCCTACACCACTCCAAAAATGTACGCCAAACACTTGGTCTTTCCACTTCATTCCTTTCGCAATATTCTTAATTTTACTTGGACACAAATGCACGGAAGTGCAGAGGATTAACTACTATGGCATTTAGGCAGCAAATAATGGGGTCCTCGCCATGGCTTAATATTTATTATCAGGCACGTCTACTGTAGACAGGTTCAAACAATAGTGCTTGAAAAGCTTGCCAATCGCGGTAATTATATGCGGGTAGCTGTTATAATATCATTTTGGGGTGAAACCTTGGGAAAAAGGCGAATAGCGGACGATACTGGTTAGGTCAGTGTGCACTTACAAACGACCCTCAGCAAGTGCTCACACTTGCCCCACCAAATGTAAATGCATCTGCAAGTTTAGTGCATTTACGCAGGTGAGATATAACAAGGATGGCTAAAATTTAGCGACAAGCTGCGGCTTGCATAAATGTGACACATTGCACTCACCACACGTTCAAAATAGTTGAGGTTGTACAATTGAGGAGCTCCACACAGACCCAACCGGCTGACTGTCTGATAAAGGAAGTGCAATTTGCATGTTTCAAGCAATGCGCCAAAGTAGTCTTAAGCAACACGGTTTAAAGGTGCGGTAGCAATACCTACCTGGCAGCTAAATATGGAGCAGGTGGAAATGGGCTTGTCAGGCATGCAACCTGTAAACAGCTTGCATGTCCAGCCATTCCTGGGAGAAACAGTTTTTTAGGTCGAACATTGGCTACCAGGAACGTATTTAATTTGTTCAGGCAGCGGCATGAAAAAAGGATTTACGATCTACTCACAGGTCTCGGATGCCTGACGAGCTTCCCACAATGGAAGTTGTACGCGCTGGTGGAGAATTGCCTTTATCACTCACGGCAATGACCTCAAACTCACTGCACAGGTTGAGTGATAGTTTGTCAGATCCAAATCCAATCACCGTCACTGCAAGTATAGGACTTAGCACACATCAACAGATCGGACAAATGTGTGCAAACCGATTTTTTGTGCCTGTCAAATCCATACAAAAGTTTTATTGCGGGAACTTACTATTCCACATTGTTATCCAGCTTGGAGATGATTTTGCATCCTCCTGATTTCACCGAGCTTGTGCTGGAATTTCGGGAGCTGGACCTCGAGTTGCTCACCTGTTGATAAGACAGCCTGTGTTGCAAGTACAAGAGCCATTTGTGCAGCCTTGGGAAGTGGGGATTGATATATTGCTATGGTGAATAAGGCAGTGCTAAATGTCTCGGGTACCTTTGTGGTCTGTTTTTCATTCCGAGCAATGTATGTTGTGCGCAAAAGCCACACTAACCCCACATCACTTACTCGTAACGATCAATGCAAGCGTTGTTTTCCACCCCATCCCAGCATAGCTCGACCATATTATCGCCTGGTGCGACCCTCAGGTCGTTCAACCTGGAGGGCTTAATGTCTTTACACCTGTCATAAAAAGAACAGGATGTGACTGCTAGGTAATCTCGGTATGTACGAAGCAATGAATGAAGCAGTGCAGTATTTTGTTGTTCTTTTGTGGATGCAACAAAACGATGCACATACTTTGTGTTTGGAGAGGCTTCTGTTTTTGCGGGCTCGCCATCTTTACTTTCATAGGAGAAGGCCTTCACTTGAACGGTGTACTTTTTGTCGTTTTCAAGGCCCTGCGCAAAAATATGCGCAAGATCACGGCACACAGTCTTACAACCAACCACACTGTGTACACTGCAACTGATCAGAGCAGCTCCCTACGGAAGTATGCCCCCACGTACGGGTAGTAGGCTGAAGCCCACGGGTACCCGTAAAGGGCTTTTGAATTGCGCGGGGGGTATATAAGACTGCGCGGGGAGTTATATGAGGTCCACAGGTATCCGTAGAGGCTTTATAGTTCTTCACTCACCTCAATCGTGTGCTTTTTCCCTGACGTGGACGAGCTGCGGACAGGCTGGTCTTGGCCAGGGATGTACAGATCAATCAAATATGTGTCAACGCATTCATTCCCACGTGGCTTATCCCAGGTGATGATCAGGGCCTTGTCCTACAATAAGTGTGTGTACCAAATGCATACCAAACATGAGTACTGCACGAAGCTGCACTGCCATTATTATAGGCAATAAAGCCTTATCATGATCCGCAAAGAAACCAAACTTGCCCCTCATACCTAAACAAACACTAAATATGTAGCTTACCTTTTCCTGAACCTCCAAATTGGTCGGTGGACTTGGCTTCTCTTCCAGGCACCCGCCAGACCCTCCTTGCAACGAGGTAGGCTGCAAGAACAAGAGCACACAACGGTTGTGCGAGGTCTCAGTGCATGGGTCCACTGTTCTTCCTTTTTCTTCCCTGCAAACACGCCTACCTGCGCAGCTCCAAATGGTACAAGCATGTAAATGGCGAGCAGGATTACTCCGTGCTTCGTCATGATTGACCACGATTTTGAGAGTAATATTATAAAATTTGTGGAACTTCAGAATTGAGACGTCCTCACGCACGGTCGTTTTATCTTGTCAAACCGAACCTAAAATTGGTTTAATAAAATGTGTACGAAATGTTCAAATTTGTAAAAAAGAAAAACGTGTTGCTCGACACAAAATCACTTACCTTAATTATAACGTATGCTGCCTTGATGTGACTTCAATATTGGCTGCCCGCGAATGAGAGACTCTTGAGGCTTGCGAACTTCCTCTTTTTTGTTGTTGTCTCCTGGTGATATAGTTTATTGCTGAATGTATTGTTATTTAGCTGGTGTATTACTACGGCTTCCAGGTACGCACAGCAACAGCTTATCTTCCCACCTCAGTTTGAGGATGGCCCAGCTCGTTTGAGGACCTTTATAAACCAACCTGATATTTTTGGTGCTGCCTCTTTTGTAGCTAAGTGCCTAGCCCTGTTCCCTTGATTTTTCTAGCTTTTTTTGGTTTGGTTACAGGCTTTTTTCCAGCTTCCGCTCAGATGCCCACCAGAGGCATATATACTAGCAATGTAACCGTACCTTACCTTAGCTGGTGTTTTTTCATAGCGGTGCGGGACTTGAATATCGTGGGAACCCAAAGTCCTTCGGATGAGGGTTCCAATGTCGTCTAGCTCATTGACCTCAAATATTTGGTTAGCGAAATGTAAAAATATACAGGAGAATCGGATACATACAGTGGCAAACTTGCCATCTCGTCCTGACATATTAGAAAAGTGACATCCAAGCTAATATGAAGGAAAGAAAAGAAGGAGGTGGAGCAGGTTGACTCTCAAAGAGGCCGCAAAATGGTGCTCTAGGGCATAATCTCCAAGTTGACAGTGCAGATACACCAGCAAAATATAAGATACAGAGCGGCCACAGCGTAGACAGCCAACCCAGCACGATTTTAAAAAACATGTCCAGTGCCTAGCCGAGCAGATGCAGGAGTGCCAGCGTAAAAATTTGTCCCCCATTGAAGTCGGCTTGCGTATGACAGCGGGGTCGGTAGTTTGCTCGCAGGAATTTCCCCATTGTCTTCCTCTTCCTCTTCCTCCCGTGATCGTTGTTGTGTCTGTGCAGCATGGCCAGTCTTCCACTCCTGCTCCTCTGGAAAAAGCGTGTAGAAAGCCTGCAGCCTGTCAGGGCTGACCCAGGGCGGCCGCACCACGAAGTACACGTGACCGTCCTCAGGCTGGGTGCCCCATAGCTCCACTGCCTGTGTATATGTGGACGTTGATGCATTCCAAATGGTATACACGTATGGACTTTGGATGGGTTAAGCTGCTCAACGCAAGCATGGTGCCCGCATAGATGCACCTCTGCAGACCCTGGACGACGGCGTAGTTCTCTTTTGTTCGCGTCGTGAATTGCAGTAGGCGAGGTATTTGTTACCAAGGAAAACTGATAACTGCTTGAAATCCCTCACAACTTGCTCTAAAGGAAAGGAAAGAAACGATGGATAAACAACAGAGAAGCACAGATAGAAAGCAAGAGCGATAAAGTAGCACATCACTCATGCTGCACTACAAGAACTGAGCTTTGTGTGTTTTACACTAAACTCAGCTGTTTTCTGATCCAAGCACGTCCTGTGTGAAAGCGCCCACGGACGGAACAATTTTGCTCACTTCCTCCTAAGGCACAAAGTTTTGACTGCACATAATCTTCCACACAGAGATCTAAACAATGTTGCGTTGGCTTGTGTGAGCATTAGGTGAAAGTCTTTTCTGAATTTACACTGATCTTTGCTCGCATAATAATTTTAAGCACGCAACTACTACGCATAACTTTCGTGGAGGGGGTTAAATGAGGCCTTAAATGGACATGTTCAAAGTTATTTGGATCATGCGTCCTCCAAATTGCTGACTTTGTAATTATAATTAATACAAACAACAAGGACACAAATTTGGAGCTTCCTGCGATGTGGGGGACAGATGACTGGCAGTAGTGCGCATGTCGACTTCCATAAAGTTTAGCTATCAAATCACTGCGTGACCCAGTGACCCAAGTACACTTGAAATAAAATTTAAATTGGGCTCTTTAATCACAGGTCCCCCCCAAGATAAAAAACCCTGAGGAGTGCCAACAAGCTCTTCACCCATGTAAAAGTTCCTATCACATCTGATTGCAATAGACTAGTTTATGAAATTATACCACTGAGCTTCGCTGGAAAGTTGGGGTTCTGGGGAGCTGTGTTGAGCCCTTTCCTATCTTGCATTCACTTCAGCTGTATGATGGTGCATGTCTGAACTTGCACTGATCAATATCTGTTCCGGGTACAACCAACATATATGACAGTGAATGATGCTGTGAGCTGAGATTGGGGCACAGGTGCTGGGGAAGCTTGCAAGTGGAAGGCGTTCACACAAGGGACACAGGGGACCAAGAAAAACCGCTGTATAGCTACTGTAAGCTTTAGCCCAGTTTTCGCTTGCAGAGCTGCAGGAATATATTAAATTTGTCTTCAAGGACAGTTCGTCCTCCCTACACGCAGCATATTCATGTGCACTATATGCCCTTTTTGAATTCTCACTCACAGCAGAGTTGCAGGAAATTCCAAGCTTTGTTAATCTCAAGAGTTTCGATGGGTGCAGCATGAACAGCAATGCCTGTCCTCGCACTGTGGCATTAAAAATCTCCAGATTGTGAGCTACCTACTGGGTCTTTTGCAAGCTTATTTTGCTGGCATTCAACTATATAAAATTGGCATGATTACATCCGGAAAAAGGTTGGAATCATTTGGACGATTCAAGCTCGTTGACACTATTTGGCCAGGAAAGGGTGGGTATGTCTTAAAATGACCCAGACTTGACCATTGTAAACTGACTCAGTGGGTTAGCAGGTTCTTAATCCCAGCCATTCCTCAACTTACATATCTTAAAACCAGTCAAGACGTTGCGGAAAAGGCCACTTCCCATCCTCCTCCAAACCCATACCTGAACATCTGTCACGCTATGAAATTGCTATCGTTAAAAAACAAGCTTTAAAGTCGCTTTTTATGGCCAAATACCCTAAATTCCTGCCAAGAATGACCAGGCCATGATGCCACTTATGCCTATTGGCTCCCCCAATAGACACCTAAGTTTGATGTGTGCGCACCAAGTAATTGTTATAGACAAACATTGTGCAAGGGACAGAGCGTAGGAAAAGACCACCCAGTTAATCCAGTGTGTAGTGTTTTAGGCAATCCATTCCTCCTTTAAGCTCGCACACAAGGTCATCTGTAACTCCCTCCTGAGTCCTAGTTGCATGTCGTTTTCTGACTGTAGGCCAAACTAATAACAAGTACAACCAAAATTGCTGCACGTTTCTCTGTGTTTTCGGTTTTAGTGTAGCAGAAACACACCAGTTCAGCTAGACATTAACCTCTTTTAGTCAAGTTTTGGACAGTACCGACCTTGGTGAGCCGATACTGGTTGACAATCTTGTTGCAGCGCACAAACACGTTCATGTACGCCAGCAGACCATCGAGAGATTCCACGGTGCTCAAGTTGATCTTTAGGACCCAACTGTCCTGCTGGTTTTCGAATATGGATACTTCCATGCCCTCCCAATCCTGAACGGTCACAGAAGAAAAAAGAGGAAGTGAGCACTGTGTGATGGATCCCTACGTGAATGAGCCAAGCAATTTGCTGAGCAGTTAAGACGTACTGAGCAAGACATTTTCAACTTCTTCAGTGCTAGTTGGTTTATGCAACTTGTCGCATGTTGTGCGCAAGCACAACCTTGTGGTTGCAACGGGTGCTCAACCTGTGTCGATTACTTTTGAACTTGCTGGTCACATCACATGAGCTATCGATAACACTGTGCGACAACAATGCGAACGATGATCCCACCTGCATGATCCATTTACAAAGGTTGTCCATCATTGTTGCAGTATCAGCTTTTGTAGGCTTGTCTTTGAGCTTGCTGCTGCCAGGGGGCACAAAGGGTTGGGGCTGCATCTTTGCATGCTCCGTTGCCCTAGCAAGATGAGCAAAACAATTAAAGATGGTGAAAGTGACAAAGACAATCCGTACATCTCCCACTTGGAAGGCTGGAAAGCTACGCAATCGCACAAGACGGCACAAATATGAATTACACGTTTTGCAAAACTTGCAGGTCAAGCTTTATGCTCAATTAAAAGGGACCTGGCCAAAGCCTTCCTTGTGTGACCGGGAACGACTTTTTGGGCTTGTACCAAGAAGAATGTTGCGAAATGATGAAGGGCTAATAGGCCAATGCCTCTGGTAAACTTGATTGCTAGCCAGAACGGACATTGGCGGTAGGGAAAACTGCGTCAAGGAACATGTGTGTAGAAGGTGGCAGTAGTCACCCTTACTGCAATGCTATTTGACAACCAATGTACAGGAACACGAGCTGTATACCTGTATAACAAGCATAAGAGGCTGTAAGGGATGCTATTCACTCACACACTCAAATTTGCAAGACTTCTTTCTTACTCACCTGTACATTAGACGTGTCTGGTCTAAACTCTCGTACTCCCCCCCCAGATAAGGGTAGGTTTTACTTCCAGTCATATCCTCGTTCTTGCTCATTGCCAGCATTCCAGTCGGAGTAAATTCTTTGCCACCAACCTGGGTTGCATTGGTTTGGGGGGTGCTGTGTGACTGGTAGTGATTCCAAATAGAATGTGTGCATCAGGCATCTGACAATGATGAAGGACAAACATTTACACAGCATCTGAGCACCAGTCACTCATGCAATTGCTCAACACAGGGGTGACACACACGAGTGTCTCTGTTACACGACTGAAGACCAAGGGCATGTGATCCAGGGACAACCCTGAAATTTTCATAATTCATAAGCTTCAACCACTTTGTGGTGCCAGAGAGAAAAAAGCGAAGGTGAAATACTCAGAATACTCTGTGCTTTCCATGCTCAAAGGCAAGCCGCCTCGCTCCGTCATGATGTGATATGCTGAGAAGTCAGCAAACATCAAGGCAGAAACCAGAAAAACCTGTGAATGTAATTTTTTTTATGTTTAAGGGCAAGCCTCCTCGCTCCGTCATGCCGTGAGAAATCAGCCACATCACGGCAGAAACCCGTCAAAGAAGAACTACCACAGACAGGGTACACACATACGCACGGACCAAGCATCACTCACTGCCATACGCTTTGCTTCGCTCTCCACACGGTCCTTACTCTTCTGCTCATCTGCAAGGCTGAGCCTGCTCGGTATGTACCCAAAGGCCTGCACACAGGCACGGAAGTTGAGAGATGCATAAATGGCTTCACTATTCAATATAAGCAAATGTGGGGAATGGTCACAAAGACGGGAGCAAGGTAGCCAGATAGTGGTTAAAGGAGGTTTACCCAAGAACAAAATGACGTCCCCCTTGCTGAGAGAAATCAAGGATTTTCTGATGTATGACATGTCGTTTTGCTGGCATACATGAGCCCAAATGGAACTGGAGCAACAGTTGTGGCAATAAGTAAGGCTTGAGGGTGGCAGTAAACAAAGCTAAAAGAAGCATGGATCGGAACCAGAAGATCAAGACAATATAGAGCGGTGTGCGCCGCTTTTATGTGTACAATTGACTTTCTGCAGTGTGACTTTCTGCAGTGTTCCTGCCTCTCACAGCCTGCTGTTCCTGTTTTTTCTTTTTTTGCTTCATTGCCTGCTCTTTTAGCAAACAGGAAAACAGAAAATAGCAGCAACAGCAGGATGTGAAGCAAGGAGACCTGCTGGTGCACATCAAGTCATCAGCCCCCTGGCACGCTACACAGGAAGGTGATTTTATATCCAAGCTTCGTGCGTAGCTTAAAAGGTTTGAGTGGCAGCACCTGGAAAAGGCCTTTGGAGTTGTCTGCTCCAGATTTCAGGAGAGGCCCACTCAGGGCCGGCATTAGGGATTGACGTGTTGCTTCCATACGAGAGGCCCTGCTGCTTGCCACCTGAAAGTTGTGATTTGCATCAAACCTGTCAATGTCCTTGCTGACATCCCTACAACGCTAGTCATAGACATGAAGGGTGTAGCAAGAATGGAGTAACACACTCTATGCTTTGTTCTCAAGATTCTGTATGTTGCCATCACAATGTTTGCTAGGAATAGGCACATAATGTCTGAATACGTATGTGCCTTCCTGCGTAAGCACACCGCAATGGGCAGCCAATTTGCAGTTGATCACTCAATATTGTCATGTAGAAGGCAAGGATGGTGTGGATGCCGGCTCTATATTTGTAGCAGAAGTATGACTTTACTAAATTGTTGACCTGGTATAAATAGCAAGGTGTACGGCATGACATTTCGTTACACACGTTACTAATAGGAATTGTGTGATCTATGCGATGGGGATGAGGAGCTAGAACAAAAAGCATATTGCGTGAGCTGCAGTCTAGCCAGGCTTTTAGACTGAGATGGCGTTGCCGCATCAGCGCTTTAGGGCACAGCATGGAAATTGTCATCATTCATCACACTCAACGCAAGGATGTGTCTCCTAATTCCAGGAAATATGGTCAGATCAGCGTACAGTAAAGTCTTCTTTGAAATCCGTGACTTACACCACCAAAACTAGTCTTCAACTCACATGCTGGTGCTTGATGTCATCTGGTAAGTGCTTGATGAAGTTGTAGTTCCCAGTGGTGAAAGTCCGATTTATGAAATCCTGCTCCGAGTTGGCAAACCCCGGCAGAAGGCTAGAGATGGAGGGGATGGCATAGCCGGGTAAATATCCGATCACATCATCCTGTACGCCAGTTTCATCTTCTCCTTGGCTTGTCCTGAGCGCAACGTTTCAGCGCAACCTGACAATTAGGTCTGCACATGCATCTTTAGAGAAATTGAACCCTCCTGTCAGAAAAGCCCACATTGCAGCATGCCTTTACATGCAAATAGCCACACAGCAATGGAACTTGCAGGCAGCCATGCTTCTCTCTTGTAGAGATGAGTGTAAGAGTTGTACGAATTGTATGCATATGTGTACGGTTATATGTAATTTATATATGTGTGTGTACATATGCGTATGCGTATAGGTATTTACTTAAATATGTGCGCTCGTATGCGTGTAAACATATTTGTGAGCACACGCACATGCAAGCATGTGTACGTGCGTATATGCATCCGTGTGTGTGTGTTGTATGTATGCGTGCTGTGTTTGTGTGGGCTTATTTGAGTGTGTGTGTGTGTATATGTGTGTGTGTGTGTGTGTATGTGAGTGTGTGTG
>Ga0307947_1002577_pt1 | contig 14550 bp, 11 predicted proteins | sample OrgLakmetagen232_FD_201840 | JGI IMG/M metagenome (GOLD analysis project Ga0307947, IMG submission 201840) | Saline water microbial communities from Organic Lake, Antarctica - #232 | ecosystem: Environmental > Aquatic > Non-marine Saline and Alkaline > Saline | place: Antarctica: Organic Lake...
AGCCGCACGATCGACACGTTCGAGGCCGCCGCATAGACGATCAGCATGATCGAGGGCGGGATCAGGATCCCCAGCGTGCCGCCCGCACAGATGATGCCGCTCGCGAAGGACGGACTGTAGCGCGCCTTGAGCATGGCCGGCAGCGCCAGCAGCCCCATCAGCGTCACCACGGCACCCACGATCCCTGTGGCGGTGGCAAACAGCGCACAGGTAATCAGGGCGGCTACACCCATCGAGCCGGGCAGGTTCCTGGCTGCGATGTTGAGCGTATTGAACAGCTTGTCCACGATGTTGGACCGCTCGACGATATAGCCCATGAACAAGAACAGCGGCACCGCCGTCAGGATCTCATTCGACATCACCGTGAAGGTCTGGTTCACGAACAGATCGAATATCCGGTTGTCGAAGAAACCCTTGATATAAAGGCTCCATTGCTCCCATGTGGTGGCGATCGTCTCGTCCAGACGATCGAACTCCCGCCACATGCGCCGTTCTTCATAATAGGCGTAATATCCAAAGCCGATGCCCATGGCCATCAACGTGAACGCGATCGGAAAGCCCAGAAACACGAACACGATGAAAAGCCCCAGCATCATCAGGGCGATTTGGGGGTCGGTCATGGATGCGCGTCCTTTTCGGCCTGTGACGCCTTTTTCATAAGCAGATCCTCGGTTTCGAACACGTCCTCATCCGCCGCCAGCCATTCATTGGTGCGCATCGCCATGATGCAGCGGCAGACCTGTGCAAGCCCCTGAATGAACAGCAGGATCCCGGCGGCGACGATAATAGACTTGAACTGGTAGATCGGCACGCCGGCCGGGCTGTTGACCGACGACTCGCCATAGGCCCAGGAGCGCGCCGCATATTTCCATCCCGAAATGATCAGCGCGGTGACCCCCGGAAAGAAGAACAGGATGTAGAGAACCAGATCCACCTTGGCCTGATTGCGTGGCTGCCACAGCCGGTACAGGAAATCGCCCCGTACATGCCCGCCGCGCGACAGGGTGTAGGCCCCGCCCATCATGAACAGCGATCCGTACATGATGAACGACACGTCGAGCGCCCAGGCCGTCGGCGCACCGAAAACGTAGCGCGACACGACCTCGTAGCCTGTTCCCACCGCCATAAGGACGATGAGCCAGGCAAACGCCTTGCCGAACCATGCCGACAGACTGTCGGCGAATTGAATGAAACCAAGCACATCCACCCCCTTTCCTGGAAAATCGGCCCCGGCGCGACACGCACCGGGGCCTTGGTCAGGTCCGCGTTAGCGGCGCTGTCAGAGCTTCAGTTTGCCCGGGAAGTAATGGTTGAAGGCAAGCTCATAGTCGGGCGAGTTCATGAGTTCGTAATAGGTGACCTGCTCGACCCATTCGCGCTGGCTGTCGAGACATTTCTTCATGAACGGATCCTCTTCGAGCTCGGGGATCAGCGTGTCCCACGCTTCGAGCTGGGCGGCGAGGATCTCTTCGGAGGTCCGGTGCACGGTGACGCCGGCCTCGTTCTGCAACCACTGCAGATCCGCCGAATACCGGCGCATCGCCTTGGCGGTGTTGGCGGTCGACGCGGCCTCGACGCCGTATTTCAGGATCGCGCGCAGGTCGGGATCCAGATCCTCCATGGTGAATTTGGAGAACAGGAACTCGAAGCTTTCGGACGCCTGGTGATACGACGAAAGGTAGTAGTTTTTCGCCACGTCATGCGCGCCGAAATCCTTGTCCGAGGACGGGTTGTTGAACTCGAACGCGTCGATCACGCCGCGCTCCATCGCCGGCACGATCTCGCCACCCGGAAGCTGCGATACCGACATGCCCATGTTCTGCAGCAGATCCGCCGCAAGACCCACGGTGCGGTACTTCATGCCCTGGATGTCGTCGACGGTGTCGACCTCGCCCTTGAACCAGCCGAAGGGCTGCGCGAACATCGGAAAGCCGAGATAGCCATCGACATCCATGCCCATGATATCCTGGGTCAACTCGTCATAAAGCGCCTTGCCGCCGCCTTCGTAAAACCAGCTCAGCATGGTGGTCGCGGAGCCGCCGAAGACCGGGCCTGTGCCGAACAGCGACGCCGCCTTGCTCTTGCCGTACCAGTAGACCGGCACTGAATGCGCCGCGTCGATCACGCCGTCATTCACGGCGTCTAGCACCTGGAATGCCGCCACGACGGCACCCGCCGGCAGTACGTCGATTTTCAGCCGGCCGCCCGACATTTCCTCGACACGGTCGGCGTAATCCTGTGCGAATTCCTGCCAGATGTTGCCGGCCCCCCAGGATGTCTGCATCCGCAGGACGATCGGTGCCTGTGCCAGCACCGCCGGCGCCGCGAGCGAACTTGCGGCGGCGACGGGTGCCCCGACGGCCGCGCGGCCAAGAAACGAACGGCGATTGAGTCGTGAGTGATGTGTCATGATTTCCTCCCTAGAACCTTTGTATGTCGAACGACACGGGACGTCAAATGCCCTCCGGGTCTCATCCCCGCCCCGATACGATCTGTCCCTTCGACACGTGTAGCGTAACGTCTGCGGGGACGAGCGCAAGCATTTTGGCATGATAGAATTACCAAAACGTGGGCAAATTTACTTGCGCACCGGAAATGCGACAGGCCCGCGATCGGCCGATTTCCTTCGGCATAGGGCCTCAGGCGCGTCGGCTGATCGTGACGGTTCCGTCAGGCCGACGGTGCTGACGCCGTGTCGTGTCGCATAAATTCGGGGCGGACGTCTTGGCGCGCGACGTCGTCAAGACGCTTTCCGGGATGTCGCGGTCGGGATCTATGGTCATCAGATACCGTGGCGCTCTGCGTCAATCCTCATCGCGCGCACGCGAAAAAACCTCGGCTTTGCGCAGGAAAAGCGGATAATAATGCGCAAGACCGACAGGCGGAGGATATCCCGGCGCGTCTTGAAGGTTTCCAAAGCATGCCATTTTTTCATGCGGGCGGGGCTTCATGCGAGCGGGGCAGGGGGCAGACATGCCACTCGCCATCCCAGACCCTGGAGATGACTTTTTCTACATGCTCGGTTTTTGGCTCGCGCATGGAACGCATGCGGTGCAGGATGTGTTACACTGCCCGATCGAAAAAAGGGGGCGAAAGATGTCGAATGAGGCCAGCTGCGCCGGACCCACTTCGAAAAGGATCTCCAACGCCAAATACAAGAGGGATCTCGTCCGCCTGCAGATCGAACTGGTGAAAATGCAGGAGTGGATAAGGGCAACAGGCCATCGCGTGGTCGTCGTCTTCGAGGGACGGGATGCCGCGGGCAAGGGGGGCACGATCAAGCGGATCATCGAGCCGCTCAACCCCCGGATCGTCCGGGTGGTCGCTCTTCCCGCACCGACCGAGCGGGAGAAAACCCAATGGTATTTCCAACGCTACGTGGCCCATCTGCCCGCCGCCGGCGAGATGGTGATCCTCGACCGGTCCTGGTACAATCGCGCCGGGGTGGAGCGCGTCATGGGATTTTGCACGGACGCGGAATACCACGAGTTCCTGCGCAGTTGTCCCGAATTCGAGCGCATGCTGATCCGCTCCGGCATCGGGTTGATCAAGTACTGGTTCTCGGTCAGCGACGAGGAACAGGAGCGCCGGTTCCAGAGACGCCTTGCCAGCCCGACCAAGCGCTGGAAGCTGAGCCCCATGGACCTTGAAAGTCGCAAGCGCTGGAAGGAGTACAGCCGCGCCAAGGACGACATGTTCTTTCATACCGACATCGAGCAGTCGCCGTGGTACGTGGTGGACTCGGACGTTAAGAAACACGCGCGTCTGAACTGCATCAACCATCTGCTGGAGCTGGTGCCTTACGAGGATCTGACACCCCCGCATATCGAACTCGGCGAGCGCCCTGCGCAGGAAGGATACGTGCGGTCGCCGATCGAACGGCAAACCTTCGTGCCCGAGGTGCATGACGAGGTGTACGACAAGGAGCCGTAGGCGAAAGCCTGTCCCGGATCCTGTCGCAAAGGGGAAACGGGACCCGGCTTCATGGCAACAGCATGCCGCGGATCATGAATTCGATGGTTTCCGTTTTCAACATGGACACTCCCCCGGGATCACAGGCTGAGCGGACAGCGTAACCAGTGCGCCGGACACGGACATGACGCAGGTCAGTGACGCTGTGGGCGCGCGCATCGTCAGTCGGGGATAGGGTCCGGCGGGACGACGGCACGGAGCGGGTATCGGTCCGGACCCGCTACCGGAGGCGCTTGTGTCGGGGCGTGTCATCAGCCTTCGGCAGGCGCATGCACCCAGGCGGTGACCGGCGGCCGGGACGGGCCACGCGACGTTGCGTGCGGTGTCAGTCCGTGATCTGATACCAACGGGGCGGGACGCGCTGAATGACAAGATATTATCTTCCGGTTGCGATCGGTGCGCTTCTTGTGGCGTTCTGGCTCAGCCCGAACGCGCAGGAGATTGCCGCCGGCGTCGCGATCTTCCTGTTCGGCATGCTGATGCTGGAGGACGGGTTCAAGCTTCTCGGCGGTGGCATGCTGGAACGATTGCTGGAGCGCGCGACGCGGTCGGTTCCCCGGTCGATGCTTTTCGGGATCGTCTCGACGACCGTGTTGCAATCCAGTTCGCTGGTATCGGTCATAACCATCTCCTTCCTGAGCGCCGGACTCATATCCTTGACGGGAGGGGTCGGGATCATCTTCGGTGCCAATATCGGTACGACCACCGGGGCCTGGCTGGTCGCGGGTCTGGGGCTCAAGGTCGACATTGCGGCGTATGCGATGCCGATGATCGCGCTCAGCATCATCCTCGTCTTCCAGAAATCCAAGGTCTGGCGGGGGGTCGGGTATGCCGTTGCCGGTCTCGGCTTCCTGTTTCTGGGCATTCACCACATGAAGGAGGGTTTCGAGGCCTACAAGGATCAGATCGACCTCTTGCGCTTCGCACTGCCGGGAGTCCTCGGGCTTGTCGTCTATACCCTTCTGGGCACGGTCTCGACCGTGGTCATGCAGTCGAGCCATGCGACGATGGTCCTGATCCTGACCGCGCTCGCGGCCGGGCAGATCACCTACGAGAACGCGCTCGCGCTTGCGATCGGCGGGAATATCGGCACCACGATCACCGCGATCATCGGCTCGCTCAGCGCGAATTTTCAGGGCAAGCGGCTGGCGGTGGCGCATCTTGTCTTCAACGTCACGACGGCAGCGGTCGCGCTGGTCTTCATTGCCCAGCTTCGTGATGCGGTCGACTGGGTCAGCGCCATGGTCGGGATCAACGCCGACGACCATGCGCTGAAACTCGCGGTGTTTCATACGATCTTCAATGTTCTCGGCGTGGCGCTGATGCTGCCTTTCATGCGTCGGCTGGTCAGCCTTCTCGAAAGGCGCATTGTGGAGCCGGAGCCGGATGTAAGCCGCCCGCGGTATCTCAACGCCGCGGTCGATGCCTTTCCCGAGACGATGGAAAGCGCGCTACGCAAGGAAGTTCTCCACCTTCGCGAGAATGCCACGGAACTGATCCTGCACGGCCTGAACCTTCACAGACACGAGATATTCGAAACCGGAAACATCGCCGACACCGTCCGCAAGAGCCGCACGGCCCACGATCTCGACATCGAGGAGGGCTATGAGCGCCGGGTCAAGACGCTCTATTCCGCCATCGTCGAATTCACGACGCGCGCCGGTGACAAGCGGCTTCCACCGCAGATCGCGCAACGCGTCTACGACTTGCGCGACGTGGCGAGCGATATCGTGCAAGCCGTCAAGTCGGTGAAACATCTGCGCAAGAACGTGCTGCGCTACACGGTGCGGGATCAGGGGGCCGTGACCGAGCTTTATGACGGTCTGCGCACCGAGATCGCCAGAATTCTGCTGGAGATCCGAAAGCTGGAGCGGGCCGACCCGGAGGATCGCAGCGCGCTGTGGCTGGATCAGGAACAGGCGCAGATCGAAGAGGACGCACGCAAGACGACGCGCCGGATCGACCGGTTCATCCGGACGGGGGCGCTGAAGCCGAACGCGGCCACGTCATTTCTGAACGATTCCGCCTATGCCTACGGCGCGATGCGCCAGCTTATCAAGGCGGCACGGGGCTATTACATCGAGCGTGACAGTTCCATGGCCGAGGTGGAAAAGCTGCTGGCGCTGGACGACGAGGAATTCGGCCCGGGGTCGGCGAGGTAGGATGCGGATGCCCGTCCCGGGATCGATCCTGCGGATCACAAATCTGTCATGGAACGCGGCTAGGATGCGGCCGCACGAAACGGAGGTCGGGGGATGGGCGTGAAACAGCTGGCGGAAAAGGTGGCCGAGTACAACGACCGTCTCGAGCAGGGCAAGGTGGAGAAGATCAAGCCCGACCACGTGAAGAAGGTTCAGAAGAAACTTGAGAAAAAGATGGCCGAGCTCGAGGCCGAGATTGCCGCGACCGGGAACGAGGACAAGAAGGGGCGCTTGAACAGAAAGCTGGCGATCGCGCGCGAGCACGCCGAGCGCGCCGAATGGCTGCTCGACAAGATCACGTGATCCCGCCTGCCCGCGACGAACAGGTGCTGCCGGACGCATCGACCCCGGTGCACGCGAGGCCGGCAAGGCTGCCCCTCACGCCACGCTGACCCCGTCATCGAAACGAGATCCTCTTCGAAAGACGCGGCAATGCGCCCCGGCATCGGGGTTTCGTAAAACTGTTACAAAAGTATAGCACAGGTGTCACGCGGGCTGTCTATCCGGGCCATGTTCCTTAACCAAACACTGACAGCAGGAGCTTTCATGTCCTACACCAAACTTTCCGTTTCGGCACTGGCGCTGGCCGCGATGTCCGCGACCGCGGCCGAGGCGCGCGATCAGATCAGCATCGTCGGCTCATCGACCGTCTTCCCCTACACGCAGGCCGTGGCGGAGCAATTCGCCAACAATACCGGGCGTCCGTCCCCCATCGTCGAGTCCACCGGCACCGGTGGCGGCATGCAGATCTTCTGCGACGGCATCGGCGAAAGCTATGCCGACCTGACGGGCGCCTCGCGCGCCATGACGGCCGGCGAATGGGCCAAGTGCGTTGAGAACGGCGTCACCGAAGTCACCGAGGCGCTGATCGGTTTCGACGGCCTGTCGATGGCCGTGTCGCGCGACACTGACTTCGACTGGGATGTTACACTTTCCGAGGTATATCTCGCGCTTGCCGCGCAGGTGCCTGTCGATGGCGAATGGGTGGACAACCCCTATCAGAAATGGTCCGAGATCGATTCACGGCTGCCTGACATCGACATCCTCGTCATTGGCCCCCCGCCGACCTCGGGCACCCGCGACGCCTGGGTCGAGATCGCGATGCATGGCGGTTGTGAAGAACTGGATTATGTCGCAGACGGCGATTTCGACGGTGACTGGGTCGAGGCGAACTGCTCGCGCATGCGCACCGACGGGCCGTTCGTCGAGGCCGGCGAAAACGACAACCTGATCGTGCAGCGCCTGCAGGCGGACACGTCCGCAATCGGCATTTTCGGGTATTCCTACGTCTATGAGAACCTCGACACGCTGGTTGGCGTCAAGTTGAACGGTGTCGAGCCGAATTTCGAGACCATCGCCGACAAATCGTACCCGGTCTCGCGCCCGCTGTATTTCTACGTCAAGAACGCGCATCGCGGGGTGATTCCGGGCCTGAACGAGTTCGTCGAGGAATACATGTCCGAAGACGCGCTGGCACCCGGTGGCTATCTGTCCGAGCGTGGCCTCGTGCCGCTGGTCGATGACCGCCGCGCCGAGCTTCAGAACCGTGTCATCGAAGGTGTCGCGATGGATCCCAAGGAGTAACCGCCTCGGTTGCCGGTTGACAAGGACGCCCCCGACATCCGACGGGGGCGTCATTCACTTTTGAACAGAAGGTCACGCCATGACGCTTGTCGCGTTCCTGATCCTCTTCACCGCCGTGCTGATCGGCTACCTGCTCAACCTGCGGGCCGCGCGGGCGCTGCGGGATGGCGGCGCGCGCATGCACTCGCTGGACGGGTTTCACGGCGGCTACGCGGCGCTGATGGTCCTCGTACCGACCTTCGGGTTGATCATCTTCTGGCTGTTATTTCAGGGGTCTGCGATCGAATTTCTCGTCAAGCGCAGTCTTCCGGCCGACCAGCTTGAAGGCAAGGGTGTCGGAGAAGTGCAACTGATCATTGCCGAGATCCGCTCGATCGCCGGCGGGCGCGTGTTCGGCACGCCGGATCAGTGGAAGCTCGATCGCGCTGACCTGCTGGTGACCCTGCGCGCCAGTTCGGCCTGGCTGATGGTGGCGGCGACCGCGGCGCTCGCGGCCTTCATGCTCTATGTGGCGCGGAGCAGGGTGGCTGCCGATTTTCGGGCGCGTCAGGGGCTCGAGTCGATCGTGCACCGGCTCATGGTCTCATGTGCAGTCGTGGCGATTTTCGTGACCATCGGCATCGTGGCATCGCTGTCTTTCGAGACCTTCCGGTTTTTTCAGATGGTGCCGTTCTGGGATTTTGTTCTCGGCACCTCGTGGGAGCCGCAGATCCCGATCCGCGAGGAACAGATCGCGGCAGCGGGCGCATTCGGCATGTTGCCGGTCTTTCTGGGCACGCTTGTGATCGCGACGGTCGCGATGCTCATCGCCACGCCGATCGGCCTCTTGTCGGCGATCTATCTGCACGAGTTTGCCAACACCCGGGTGCGCGCGGTCTTCAAGCCTGTGCTGGAGATCCTCGCCGGTGTGCCGACGGTTGTCTACGGCTTTTTCGCGATCCTCGTCATCGCGCCGGCGCTGCGCAGCTTCGGTGCCGATTTCGGCATACCGATTGCGTCGAACACGGCACTGGCGGCGGGTGGCGTCATGGGGATCATGCTGATCCCGTTCATCTCGTCCTTTGCCGATGACGCGCTTGGGGCGGTGCCGCGCAGCCTGCGCGACGGATCGCTCGCGGTCGGGGCCACCTCGGCCGAGACGGTGGCCAAGGTGCTTTTCCCCGCCGCCATTCCGGGCATCGTCGGCGGGATCCTTCTGGCGGTCAGCCGCGCCATCGGAGAGACCATGATCGTCGTCATGGCCGCCGGTCTGATCGCCAAGATGACCATCAACCCATTGGACAGCGTCACCACCGTGACAGTGCAGATCGTGACCCTGCTGATCGGCGATACGGCCTTTGACAACCCCAAGACCCTGTCGGCCTTCGCGCTTGGCATGGTGCTGTTCCTGATAACACTCATGATCAATGTCGCGGCGCTGCGCATCGTGCGCAAATACCGTGAAATCTACGACTAGGATGCCGGACATGACAGATTCGACCGCCGCAAGACACGATTGGGCCTCGCCGGAGTTCAGCGCGCATCTGCGCAAGCGCAAGCGCAGCGAATTCATGCTGAAGTCGCTGGGGATCGGGGCCATCTCGATCGCCTTCGGGGCGCTGGCCCTGCTGATCGGCTCGCTCGTCTCGACAGGCTATCCGGCCTTCACCCAGACCCATCTTGTGGTCGAGGCCGAGATCGACCGCGACCTCATGGATCCGGAAAACCCGCGCGACGGCAACTTTCGCCAGCTTGCGCGCGACATCGTCACCAACCGGGTCGTGCTTGGGGCGGACACCGACAACACCGACCGGCTGACCGACATCCTGTCGAACCGGGCCCAGTTCACGCTGCGCGATATGGTCGAGGCCAATCCCGACCTCATCGGTGAGACGGTCGAGGTCCGGCTGCCGGTCGCGGACAATTACGACCAACTGCACAAGGGCATGCTGGATCGCGATACACCCGAGGAAATCCGTCGCCTGAGCGACCGCGAGATCGAGATCTTCGATCAACTCGTCGAGGGCGGCTTCGTCGCGAAACCCTTCAACTGGGCGCTGTTCGCCAATGCCGATTCGCGCTTTCCCGAGGTGGCGGGACTGAAGGGCGCGATCATCGGATCGGCCTATGCGCTGCTGGTGTGCTTTCTGCTGTCGTTCCCCGTCGGCATCGGCGCAGCGATCTATCTCGAGGAATTCGCGCCGAAGAACCGCATCTCCGACCTGATCGAGATCAACATCAACAACCTTGCCGCGGTGCCCTCGGTGGTGTTCGGTCTGCTGGGTCTGGCGGTGTTCATCGGCTGGTTCGGCATGCCGCGTTCGGTGCCCTTCGTGGGCGGGATGACGCTGGCGCTGATGACGCTGCCCACGATCATCATCGCGACGCGCGCGGCGATCAAGTCCGTCCCGCCCTCGATCCGCGAAGCAGCCCTTGGCGTCGGCGCGTCCAAGCAGCAGGTGGTGTTTGGCCATGTCCTGCCGCTGGCCATGCCCGGCATCCTGACCGGCACGATCATCGGACTGGCGCAGGCGCTTGGCGAGACCGCGCCGCTGTTGCTGATCGGGATGAACGCCTTCATCACCTCGGCACCCGGCACCCCGTTCGACAGTTCCACCGCGCTGCCCACGCAGATCTTCATCTGGGCCGACAGCCCCGAGCGCGGGTTCGTCAGCCGCACCTCGGCGGCGATCCTCGTGTTGCTGACTTTCCTCATCACCATGAACGCCATCGCCATTTTCCTGCGTCAGAAATTCCAGCGGAAATGGTAGAAAGGACAAGAAATGTATGACGTGACAAGACCGGAGGCCGAGTTGGACCCGTCCGAGATCAAGTTCGCCGCCCGCAAGGTGCAGGTATTCTATGGGGCCGATCAGGCGATCAAGGATGTCGATATCGATATTCAGGACAAGACGGTGACCTCGTTCATCGGGCCGTCGGGCTGTGGCAAGTCCACCTTCCTGCGCTGTCTCAATCGCATGAACGACACCATCGACATCTGCCGTATCGAGGGCGAGATCAAGCTCGACGGGCAGGACATCTACGCGCGGTCGGTCGATCCGGTGCAATTGCGCGCAAAGGTGGGCATGGTGTTCCAGAAGCCCAACCCGTTCCCCAAGTCGATCTATGACAACGTCGCCTACGGTCCCAAGATCCACGGGATGGCCCGCAAGAAGGCCGATCTCGACGAGGTGGTCGAAACCGCCCTGCGCGATGCCGGTCTGTGGGGAGAGGTCAAGGACCGGCTCGACACGCCCGGCACCGGGCTGTCGGGCGGCCAGCAGCAAAGGCTCTGTATCGCCCGCGCCGTGGCCACCCGCCCCGAGGTGCTGCTCATGGACGAGCCGTGCTCGGCGCTCGACCCGATCGCGACAGCCCAGATCGAGGAGTTGATCGACAAGCTGCGGGCGCAGTATTCCGTGGTGATCGTCACGCATTCGATGCAGCAGGCGGGCCGCATCAGCCAGAAGACGGCGTTTTTCCATCTCGGCAACCTCGTGGAATACGGCGACACCGACACGATTTTCACCAACCCGCAGGATCCCCGGACCGAAAGCTACATCACCGGCCGGATCGGGTAAGGAGCAGCACAATGAACTCGCAACATATCGTTTCCTCGTTCGACCAAGATCTCGAGGGGCTTCAGGCGCGACTGATGAAGATGGGCGGCCAGGTGGAGACGGCCCTTGGCAACGCGATCAAGGCGCTCGAGACGCGGGACCTTGAACTGAGCCAGCAGGTGCGGCAAGGCGACAAGGCCATCGACGCCATGGACGAGGAGATCAGGGCCGAAACCGCCCGCGTTCTGGCGCTGCGCTCGCCCGCGGCGGGCGATCTGCGCACGGTCCTGTCGGTGATGACCATCAGCACGCATCTGGAACGCTGCGGCGATTACGCCAAGAATATCGCCAAGCGCACCACCGTTCTGGTCGAGGCCAGCCCGATCAACGGCACCGTCCCGGCCTTGCGGCGGATGGTGCGCATGGTCGAGGCGATGCTGGCCGACGCGCTCGATGCCTATATCCAGCGCGACGCGGAAAAGGCCGACGACGTGCGCACGCGCGATCTCGAGGTCGACCAGATGTACAACACGCTGTTCCGCTCGCTGCTGACGCACATGATGGAGGACCCGCGCAACATCACCGCCTGCATGCACCTGCATTTCATCGCCAAGAATATCGAACGCATGGGCGATCACGCGACCTCGATCGCCGAGCAGACGATCTATCTGGTCACCGGCGAAATGCCCGACGAGGACCGCCCCAAGGGCGATACCACCGCCTATAACGCGCCGGACGGCGAGGCGATCTGATGGATCTTCGTCGCGATCCCGGCTTGTCCCGCACCGTCGCATCGTACCGATCCGTCGGGCGGAAACCGGACGGGCAGGGCAGATGGAATTGCCGGTGATAAAAATGAAAATTCGTGGTCGTGATGCTTGACGGGGCCAAGGCCGGCGCATAGAAGCACGCCATGCCCGAGGGATCGGGCAGGCAGCGGGCGGTTGTAGCTCAGTTGGTTAGAGTGCCGGCCTGTCACGCCGGAGGTCGCGGGTTCGAGCCCCGTCAACCGCGCCAGTTGCCTTTTTCCTCTCTTTCGTTTTGCCATCGATCTGTGGCTTGCGAGAGGGACATGACCTGCACAAGCAGGCCGTATCGCCACACCGGAACACGGCATGACCCGAACGGCGCGTATGCACGCGGGCGACCCGGTCCGTTTGTGGCCGTCTCCTCTTTTGATGCTCCGGCCGCGGGTGGTCCACGTCTCCACGTATTGCGTCCCATGAAAGACCTCGTCAAAGTCATTGCATGATTTCGACACGAACAGACAGGATCTGCCCTTTCCTGATCGCGGTGATACTCGCGCTCTCGGCGCCGCATGCTGTGGCTGAGTCCACCGGCACGTTCCGCCACGCGCACAATGTCGGGTTCGGGTCGCAGTCGAGCCTTGATGCCGCCTCCAAGGGCCGCGTCCTGCAGGTCATCGAGAAGATCCAGAGCCGCCTTGTACGGCCCGGCCCGTCCGGCAAACCCGAACCCGATCTGGCCACCGCGTGGGAGCCGAACGACGACGGCACCGTCTGGACCTTCCAGATCCGCGACGGGGTCCGGTTTCACGATGGCAGCCTGCTCGATGCCGAAGATGTCGTCTACTCGATCGCACGGGTGATCGATCCCGATTACGGCAGCCCCGCGCGCGCCGCCGTCGCGATGATCGACCGGATCGAGGCGACCGGTCCCCTGACCGTGCGCATGACCCTCGACTCGACCTTTGCGGATCTGCCCCTCCAGCTAATGGACCCGCGGTTGCGCATCATTCCCGAAGGGTCGGCCGACACGGTGGGCCAGACCGGCCTCGGCACCGGACCCTTCAGGGTCGAGAAATTCGATCATGACGGCATCACGGTGCTCACCGCCTTCGAGGCGTACTGGGAGGGTCCACCGGAACTGGCGCGGATCGAGGTGATCGGGGTGCCGAACGCGCAGGCGCGGCTGCAGGCCGTTCTCAGCGGGCAACTGGACATGGAGCGCGGCATCGCCCCCGTGCTGCGGCGGGCGCTGGAGAATGCGCCGGACTTCCAGTTGCAGGAGATCCCCACGGGCAACTGGATGGGACTGGCCTTTCGCAACGATCTGGAACCGTTCGACGATCCCCGCGTGCGTCGTGCCCTGCGTCTGGTGGTGGACCGCGAGGAGATGCTCGATCTGGCGCTCAACGGCGGCGGTATACTCTCGTGCGATACGCCGGTCGCACCTAACGACCAGTACCGCGCCGAGATGCGCTGCCCGCCCGACCCGGAACGCGCCCGCGCCCTTCTGGCCGAGGCCGGGTATCCCGACGGGATCGATATCGACGTGTTCGTGTCGTCGCTCGATCCAAGCTGGCCGGTGATCGGCGTCACCTATCAGGAACAGGCGGCCCGCGCGGGGATCCGCGTCAATATCGTGAACGCCGCCGCCGATGGCTACTGGTCGATGGTCTGGATGAAGAAACAGGCCTTCACCACAAGCTGGGGCGAGAGGCCCGCCGATCAGGCGCTGAACGAGGCGTTCCATTCCAAGGCGAAGTGGAACGAGACGGGCTATGCGAATGCCGAGTTCGACCGCCTTCTGGAAGCGGCGCGGGCAGAGCTCGATTTCGAAAAGCGGCGCGCGCTTTACATCAAGGCTCAGGAATACCTCGCCATGACATCCGGCACGCTGATCCCGTTCCACGTCACGCAACTGGTGGTGCTGTCGAACCGGGTGACCCGGTTCGATCCGGTGCCCAACGATGCGCTGCGCTGGCACAGGGTCTCTGTCACCGACTGAGGTCGCGGCCGCGCCTGTCGCAACGCGCGCACGCCATCGTCGCCGATGCCCTGTCAGCCAGACGTCGCGCGCCGGAAAAGGCGCGTCACGATCACGAAGAACAGCGGCACGAAGATCACCCCCAGAACCGTGCCCGAGATCGTCCCGCCAAGCACGCCCGATCCGATCGCCGTGCGCCCGCCGGAGCCCGCGCCGGAGCTCAGTACCAGCGGCAGCACGCCGAGCGAAAAGGCCATCGAGGTCATGATGATCGGTCGGAACCTCTGACGCGCGGCCACGGCCACCGCCTCGATCACCCGGTCGCCCGCCTCGTAGCGGTCGCGGGCAAACTCCACGATCAGGATCGCGTTCTTGCCGGTCAGGCCGATCACGGTCAGCAGGCCGACCTGGAAGAACACCCCGTTCTCGAATCCCCCCAGCCACGCGCCGGTCAGCGCGCCGACGATCCCGATGGGCATGGCCAGCATGACCGCGAACGGAATCGACCAGCTTTCGTAAAGTGC
>Ga0307947_1002582_pt1 | contig 14532 bp, 18 predicted proteins | sample OrgLakmetagen232_FD_201840 | JGI IMG/M metagenome (GOLD analysis project Ga0307947, IMG submission 201840) | Saline water microbial communities from Organic Lake, Antarctica - #232 | ecosystem: Environmental > Aquatic > Non-marine Saline and Alkaline > Saline | place: Antarctica: Organic Lake...
CCCCCCCCCTCCGATTCGACCCATTTATATATTTATCGACGGCTCTCGACAAGAGGATTCCAAATATATAATTTTTAATCGATTTGACACGTGCCGTCCAAAAGTTATGCTTACTGGCGCCTCCTGCGTGACGGTCAGGATTTTTTTCTACAGCCTCCTGGTACTTGCGTACGAAATGCGGGGACACTTGCAAACACTATGTACAATGAAGCGACACTTGTGTACGAAATGCGGGAACACTTGCAAACAATGAAGCGGCACACGTCATAAAACTACGAAAGCACAATACTTGACCACAACGTGAATACAAGGAGTGTGTACAGTACCTTGTGCGGCAGTGTGATGCAGCATCTGGGCCGCCGCTTCTGCGATAAGTGCATGCAGGCTGCTGTTGTTTGGGTCGGAACCGAAGTTGGAGCTGGGTCGCTGTTTGGGGGCTGGGCAGGTGATTGACGCAGCAGTGCCAGCGAGCGGCTGCAACAGCTGGTGTGAGGACTGGGAGGAGCTGACAGACTGCGACAGCTGCTGCGCCAGCCATGTGGCAGCAGCAGAAGCTTGCTGGCTAGGTGGCGACATGGTGTGTGGGGGAGGGGGGGGAAGCGAAGAGTGGGGTACGCCCATCAAATGGCAGGCTGCCTCGTTGACGGTGATGGGTTGGAGGAAGATGTTCGAAGTCTCTGGCAGTGAGTGGTGGTTATGGTGGTCGTGTCGTGTTGGTTGTGGGTGGTGGTGGAGGGGGGGCCATTCCTCCCCGCACCTAGCTAGGGTTTCGCGAGGTGCTTCATGGCTGCCACTTAAGTGAACGAGATCAGGCAGCACACGCTCAAGCGTACGTGGGTGCAGGTGGGCGAGCTGCTCAGTGCTCCAAATGCGTGAGACCAGCTGGGCAGCCTCATTTGCAGGGCTGCGATGATGGTCTGTCTTGTGTAACGTAAGGGTACCCACACAGGTGTATGCGCCCCTGCTATGCTGTTCATTTAAAGCCAGCACTGCGGAGGTGAGCGTAGGGTGGGGCAGCCTCTTGGTAAGTTGTGAAATGTGGAAGGTGTACGAATTTGTGTGAGCTGTTGTGTGCATGTCTGTTTGTGCATGCGTGTGCACAAGTACTCATTGTGTGTGGTGTGCGTGCAGGTGTGCATGTGCGTGTGTGTGTTTGTGTGCGCCTGCACCCTTGCCTGCGTGCACGTCTGCACATGCGGGCATGTTGTGTGTGTGTGTGTGTGTGTGTGTGTGTGTGTGTGTGTGTGTATGTTTGTGTGTGTGTGTACGTGTGTGTGTGTGTCTGTGTGTGTGTGTGTCTGCGTGTGCAAATGTGTGTGTGTGAGAGCAAGTGTGCGTGTGTGCAAGTGTGTGTCTTTGCGTATGTGCGTGTGTCTGTGTGTCTATGTCTGCGTGTTTTTGTCTGTGTGTGCGTGTGTGTGAGTGTGTGTGTGTATGTGTGTGTATGTGTGTGCGTGTGTGCGTGTGTATGTGTGTGTGTGCACGCGTGCAAGTGTGTGTATGTATGTGGTGTGTGTGTGTGTGTGCACGCGTGCAAGTGTGTGTATGTATTTGTGGTGTGTGTGTGTGTGTGTGTGCGTGTGTGTGTGTGTGTGTGTGTGTGTGTGTGTGTGTGTGTGTGTGAGAGAGTGAGAGAGAGAGAGCGTGAGTGTGTGTGTGTGTGTGTGTGTGTGTGCGTGTGTGTGTGTGTGTGTGTGTGTGTGTGTGTGTGTGTGTGTGTGCGTGCGTGCGTGCGTGCGTGCGTGCGTGTGTGTGTGTGTGTGTGTGTGTGTGTGTGTGTGTGTGTGTGTGTGAGTGTGTGAGTGTGAGCGCACGTGCAAGCAATAAGCAGGAAGTATGTGTACCTGGAACGTGGGTGGAACTCGGTAGACGGTTGCTGGAGGAAACGTCCTTAGTGTTGGTGGGTTTCTGCAGCAACAAGTCTATCACACACACTGGCTGAGGGGCCGGTCCTGTTCAAGTAATGGGTCCAAATAGGTCTATTTGGTGGCTCACCGATTCGGGCATCCTTTTGCCTTGTCCCGACTCCCGAATGGGTTTAGCGTCCGATGGATGCTCATCATCCGCATCCGCAGTGTCGCCTGCCCGGAAGCACAGTGCAAACAATCCCATACAATCATTCAGGTCTTACATCGTTAACGGCATATAATATTAAAGGAAAAACTCAAACCTTTATATAGCTCCAAATAGAGCACTAGTTCTAGTTCTGTTGGAAGTTGCAATCAAGTTATTATGGCGGGCGGGCGGGAGGATCCTGCGAGTCATATCTTCAGACGCAGCATTAACTTATTGATAAACAATTCATGCCTATGCCCGTGCCTGTGCTGGAAGCCTCTAGGCTGCCTGTTACTAACAAGGTAATTGCATATCTGTCAGCAAAAACGGGCACGATTGCTGCCATTTTTTCAACAGATCACTGAAATAACGGCACTTGCTAATTTGCAGATGAATTGTATCCATTTTGTGAGGGTCGAAATTTTAGCAAGCCAAGATATTAAAAAGCTAGGAACCTGCGAAATTGTACAAGTAGTCACTTGCTGCGCACAACTTTCAAGGTTTACAAAAAAAGAGGCCTTCAGTGAAGATGTGCAACTGCCAGCCTTCAAGTGTTGGATAACTATCTGCTGCTAGAAATATTGTCTTATCATGTTCTGTTGAGTCTTTACACTATCATTGCACTGTCCCCACAGCCGGCACTTTCAAGGCACTCTCAAGGTGAAAGTGCCTGGCCGGAACTCGGGTCTGACCATAGACCACCTCCTCGCCGCCCAAATTTCTTCAAAATGATTGTCCTCCATGTTCTACAATGCATAGATGCTCGCGAAACGTGCAGGCGCCATGAGTAGCGCATTTTGAAGCTTGTCAGTTTTTCGGTTAAGTCCCAAAAGCGCGCTTTTGATTTCAAAGTGCCACAATAAAGCACAATTTGTTATTTCGGTTTGTCTGTTTTATGTTGTTGGGAGGAGTTCAACGTCACTATGCTGAATCAAACATGGTAGTGGGCTCTTTTAGGCACATGCAGAGCCATTAAAAGACAGACAAGCGCTTTCAAGCCCCCAAAGCGCACTTTGAAATCCCAAAGCGCACTTTGAAATCTCAAAGTGGCACTTTGCAACTTGAATGCGTACAGGCAAACCTGCTACAATTTTTGGCAAAAGCTTTGAGGAAGGCAGGTCAACAAGCCTAGAGCTAGGGGAGAGTAAATAATAATTAGAATAGTACGACTTTTGGCAACATTTTGACAAGAGAGAACTGATGACCACAGTGGAACTTGAGTTGTAAGTTAGCAACACTATAAGTACAACACTATAAGTTAACAATTGCATAAATGGTGTATGTTAATGGTGAGATAGCAGGTATGCACCAAGCTAGGGTGTTGGTGCCCTGCTTGTGTGTTTGTTCCTGTCAATTGTTACTGTCACAGGGAAACTTGACGGAATTCGAGCACAAGCTCTGGCAGCTTAATGACCTGTTTAGATAGAAGCTAGACAGGATCCAATTTGATTGACGAAGTTTCGTGTGAGTGGTTGCCCTTTGAAGCCAAGTGGCATCATCTTTGGACTTTTGCTCAGAAAAGAAAGGACAGATTAAAGGGGCTACACTGGTCTTGTTGTCACGTCCAAGGTGACGAAGGGAAGGAGCACCTAAGGGCCCGTCGTCACTGCCGCTCAGATACTCCCCTCGTGGATTGCACTCCTGTATGTGCACTTCGGACCATGTAGGTTTTCTACTGCAGCATGAAACAGGTTAAGGATCGGCACATCAAAATCGGTTGCCGGTTACATCGAACGTGTTTTGTTTCGTTTTTAAGAGAGTGGTCTGTTACTTTCAAAAATACTGGCCTCGAAGCTCCATGTGCATTATTTCAGCTACATTGCAAATTTATCTTACCAAGCGTGCCCTTCCAATAGTATTAACGATCACCAGGATCCGGTTACAGGCTAGGCTTGAATCATGAAGGCCAAGCCTGCCTGCAATCAAACCTAACCATGGTTTGAAACCAGTGTTCTTGCAATGTAGAGATCCTGTAGGGCTTACTGATTAGAAGTATACCATCTCCAGATTTCGTCGGCAGCATGTTATCTTACCTGAACACCAGCACCCTGGGTTTTAGTGAGCTGATTAAAGTGGCAGTGATCAATACAATGTTTTGCTGCTGTAGCTGTGTGTGTGTATGTGTGTATGTGTGTGTGTGCGTGTGTGTGTGCGTGTGTGTGTGTGTGTGTGTGTGTGTGTGTGTGTGTGTGTTTGTGTGTGTGTGTGTGTGTGTGTGTGTGTGTGTGTGTGTGTGAGACCCCTGATTCCTAGACCATCTTTACCAAGGCTGTTTTGTATCTTCTAATCTCCAAAGTTTTCCTTTGTTACTGCAAACGAGTTAAATGAAAATTTGCCAAAGTAGCCTAATTTCATGATATGTGTTTTAACTGCCCGTATATTCCCTGCGCACATTTCTCGACCTTTTACTCGTTTGTTTGAACTTATTACAGTTTCATTTCAACACATTTCAACACACTTCAACACATTGAAACACATGAACACATCAAGTACCTTTCCAAAAAGTTCAAACTTTTGCGTACAAAATGTCAGACACACACTGACGTTCTAAGTTTGCGCCTCAGCATATATGCGGCTCAACCATGGCCAGCCAATAACACAGTTAAATATGTTGCTGTTCCCTAAATGTCTGGTAAAAGTACAGGTAATGACCCAGCCTCACAAGAAAAGGACAGACAAACGACAGGCAGCAAAAGCCGCTCCCTGCATAAATAAGCAAACGCCATGCTTTTTAGCCAAGGCTAAAAGCCCCATTGGAGCCATAAAACTCCTGTACCACATCAGTCCAGGTAACTACCAGCTTTGTGTATGCAAATGGGATGAGACGTGCGAAGGCAACAATCTAAGTCTGCTGGCTTGGGCTAGTCACGGCAGAGTGTATGCAAATGAGACGTGCAAAGGCAACAATCTAAGTCTGCTGGCTTGGGCTAGTCACGGCAGAGTGTATGCAAATAAAACGTGCATAATCAACGTTTCTAAAAAGCTGGCTTGGGCAAGTCACGGCAGAGTGTATGCAAATGAGACGTGCAAAGGCAACGTTTCTGATATTGCTGGCTTGGGCTAGTCACGGAAGAGTGTATGCAAATGAGACGTGCAAAGGCAACAATCTGATTCTGCTGGCGTGGGCTAGTCACGGCAGAGTGTATCCAAATGAGACGAGAAAATTAAGGCAACAACAACAGATCTGATTCATTGGCTGGACTAGTCGTGATACACAGACTGCAAACCACCTGCTCCTGCAAAAACATAAGAATTGGTGACTATGAGTGCTTGCATTTATTGCTACCATCCAGGCTTTTGATGGTATAGTCGTGTGAACAAGCTTTTGTCGGAACAGTTTAAACTATAAACTGCTTATACTGTGAAACTGTGAATGGCTCATTAAATCAGCTATGTTCTATTTGATGGAGCAGTTTACAAGCAGAGGAAGAGCGCAACCTTACCTGGATAGCCTACATTTATTTGATTAGAATCAATGGTCGTTCATTTGGTGTCTAGTCTTTCTGCAAGTGACACAGGCATTTAAAAATATGATATATGGAGGCATACCGGTCATAATAGATGTCCAGCTATGGTGACTGTGGGTCAGCCAAAATTCCTTCCAATAAAGCAGCACCTTTGGTAATGGTGGATTTTTGATACGCCTTGTCAGTCCTAGGTCATTGTTGTGATATATAAAAGCCTTGTCAGTCCTAGGTTATTGTCGTGATATAGAAAAGCCTTGTCAGTTTTAGGTCATTGTTGTGATATAGAAAAGCCTTGTCAGTCCTAGGTCATTGTTGTGATATAGAAAAGCCAAGCCTTGTCAGTCCTAGGTCATTGTAATGATATAGAAAAGCCTTGTCAGTCCTAGGTCATTGTTGTGATATGGAAAAGACGTCTTAGCTCGCCTGCGCTAGCCAAAATGTACCAACAAGAGAAGGTAAAACGCCTTTCCATCATCATCATCTGCCAATTGGAGTCATCTTGCAAGGAGCCAAGTGCTTGCAACTACACGCTACACGCTCAGCTTTGCAACACCTTTGGAATTCTTTTATCTTGTCAGTCAGGGAAGAGTGTGTGGCATTAATTATTAAATTAAACAGGATAGAGACAATTCGACCAGAGTGGTGAACACAGGCCCAAAATGGGTGAAGTGGTTGCAACTACACCATGTCGCTCAGCTGTTTACATAATAAGTTTACTGCAACTTGCAAGCGAAAACCAATGCATCATTAGGTAGCTGTCCAGCGTTATGTTGTCTGAACCTTGTAAGTTAGGGTAAAGGGCCTAACAAGTATCAAGCCGCGATCCCTCCTTAACCTAAACAGATATCGTTGCAAAAGACGGTGAAAAATCCAGTGGCTGGTGAGGTATGCAACAGTGCCTATAGGGTTGGCCAGAACCGTATACATACGCTGTATATGACCATATATTTAATGATTTCCCTGCCAAACATACCATATATATATGGCATATATCTGGCCAACCCTGTAAATGTCATTTTCCATTCAGAGCACCTACTCAGGGCATTGGTGCCCTGCCAGTGCATTTAGTCTTGTCAGCTTGTCACAGAGCACCGGCAGCTTAACATGTCGGCTTCAATTTAAAGCTAAGATGATTGCATTTGATGATATGGTGTGAAAGTCGTGCCCTTTAAAATTACACTTGTAGGGTTGGCCAGAACCATATATACGGTGTATATACGGTATTTTTGGCAGGGAAACCAAATAACGGTCATGTCGTATGGTTCTGGCCAACCCTACACATTTGGGCACTTTTTCAGTCCATCTCCTCTGCAACTTGACAAGGAAGAGGGAAGAGGAGAGCTAAGGAGCTGCCGCACCTGCTGGCTGCATGCTGTGTGTTGCTGACGGAGGTAACACAGACGCCATGCTGCTGCAGCGCATAGCAGACTGAGAACGCGAGCGCAAATGCCAGGCAAGTTGTCAGGGTGGAGGTGTGAAATACTCTGTGGCTGGTTTTGACGTACACTGCTGCTGCTACTGCTGCTGCTACTGCCACTGCCACTGCCACAACTGCTGTATAGGTGCTGCAAGTCAAGCTTGGGAGTATAGTCTGCGTTGCTGTCCACCTGAAACGACACAGAGTGTCAAAAAAATAGACGGCTGACTTGATTATGTCGGAGATACAATGTTGTTAAACAGTTCTACTTGCTTGCATGTTTGCATTCACTGCGTTATGTTTCAATAGATCCGCACATTTCCGTTGCTTGCAGGCTCCAAAGTGTTTACCTTGCTGATGCAACTGAGGCTGTGATGGTGCGAGTGAAATGTTTACTACCTTGCTGATGCAACTGAGGCTGTGATGGTGCGAGTGAAGTGGGCGATTGCAGTGGTGTGTCGCTGCAGCTGCAGTGGGCGGCGCTGCTGCTCCTGAATTCCTGCAACGCTGTCAACAAGATGGAGCAGCACTTCTGCCCATGATGTGAGGCCTCTCTCGACACAGAAAGTGCATACATGGTTGACAAGGTCAAACCAGGCGGCAACTTGCTGCTGCTGGGGCTGGGGCTGGGGCTGGCAAAGGAGGCGGCGATGATGGTCATGCTGCTGATTGTGGGAGTGAATTCCAGAGGTTGCAGATGCTACAACTGGGATGGTATTTAAAACGAGGCCAATATCAGATAGAAGCGGCTGGATGTGATGCTCCCATGCCGACGTTTGAACGTGGGTCTCCCAAGTATCTGCAACAATAGGCACAAATTGATGAGTATCAGCAGCGCAGATTAATACTAATTAAACTACGTCAAACTTGATGACAGTTGCCTGGCGCCGCCACTACCTGCACGCATGAGTTTATAAAGTAAATGCCTGACGTGCAGGTTTATTTGAATGCCTGGCGCCGCCACAACCTGCACGCATAAGTTTATAATGTGACGTGTAGGTTTAATTAAAATACCTGACGCCGCCGTCACTACCTTCACAAGAATGCATTATTTAATGTGCTTTTTCAGTGCGCCAGGCAGATGAGCAATGAAGGCAGATATCAATCCAACCCTCCTATATTTCTTTTCAAGTCCATTGAAGGAGACCTCCTAAAAGTGCACTGACTTGAGATAAATTATTGAAACAAGCAAAGTACTTTATGTTAGGTTTCGTCAACACTCATGTTAGGTTTTGTCAAGACTCATGTTAGGTTTCGCCAACACTCATGTTAGGTTTCGTCAACACTTCATTTCTCCTACCATGAAACGCTTCTTGAGATGCCTCTTTGTTGAGCTCACTGACGATACAATCTGCAGTCAAGCTCAACTCCTCTGCAAGCTCTGAAGACGAAACCAACAACAGCTCGGCTGCAGCCAGCAAGAAGGACGATCCCCTCTCAGCACCTTCCTGACACTTTTGCTCAGTCGTCATGTGCTGCTGCTGCTGCTGCTCTGGTGCAGCTGAAACATGGGAAGTACTAGCCACAATGTACAGATGCACTAGGCATGGGAGATTCTCAGAAGTGGGCATTTCCAGCCCGGGAACGTACAACCTGAAACAGCAACGAGATTGGTAGCACTGATCAGGAGGATTGGTCGCGAGCTGCTTGTACGCGCGTTGGAAAGTTTTGCCCTGAAATCATGCTCATGGCTTTTTGACATTCAATCGCACAACCTTTTAAGAAAAGGACATCCATTAATGACATCAGTACACATGAAGTGAGGTGCAGATGATGAGTGCACAGCTAAGTGATGTAGATGAAGAGGTAAGCCCGGGATCAAGCAAGAACACTCGCTCTGAGTAAGTAAGCTACACAAAACTTGCTCCAACCTGACTGTGAGTTCGCCCTGAGCTGTTGCAGATGCCTGGAGATGCCTGGTGCAGCTGCTGCTGCTGCTGCTGTTGCTGCTGCTGCTGCTGCTGCTGCTGCTGCTGCTCCCCTCCTCTGTGCTGAGGGCTGGATTGATTGAGATGCTTTCGTCCAAAATTGCTTTGCCATGCAGCACCTGACAAAATAGATAGTACGAGAAGGTCAGGCTGACATATGCACGAGCACTCAAGATAGAACAAGCTCTCTTCGAACAGCTCTATCTTGTTGCATTCATACCGCTTAGTTAACTTAAGTCTCGCTCGTCGTTGCAATTGGTGGGTTGCAAGGAGATCTCCAACAGCAAATTTACGGGTTGCAGGAGATTTTAACAGCAGAGTTGGCTCTCATCACTTGCCAGTAAAACTCGGATCGCTTCTGGCAATGCACGACACCCCTTCTGGGGGACTGGCAGCAGCACTCTGATGTAGCTTGCCACCTTGGCTGTGAGGCATGGTGTGCTGACAAAACAGCTGAGTGGAGAGCGTGGGTGGGAGGGTGAAGGGGTCTGGACCTGTTGAGAAGAAACTCCAAGTCAGGAGCTGTAAAAGCCGCATACGAGACGATGCCAAAAGGGAAGCAAAAACAGCTGGAGGGTGCTTGAATAGTACAAAAGGAATGAACTTGTGTTAATGACAGGGTCTAGCTAGAAATGTTCAGCAAGACATGATCACAGAATACGAGCGTTGCATTTTGACAACAGAAGCATGCTATTGTTCAGATCTCAACTCCCGTCTTGATAAGTAGGGAATGCAGTACATCTATCTTTATGGTAGTGTTAGGGGCATTTACACAAGGGCAGCAGGAAGATACAGGAAGGGCGTACTGGAGCTGATGATAAGGTACACAGGAGGAAAAAAAGAGGAACAAGGCAGACAGGAGATATCAAACAAACCTTATTTTGAGCAAAGGCAAGAAGAGCCAATCCACCAGTCTCGGCAACACACCTGTGCTCCTTTTCTACACTCAGCCAAGCCACCAGCCTCAGAAACACACCTGTGCTCCTTCTCTACACTCGCCAATCCACCAGCCTCAGAAACACACCTGTGCTCCTTCTCTACACTCAGCCAAGCCACCCGCCTCAGAAACACACCTGTGCTCCTTCTCTACACTCAGCCAAGCCACCAGCCTCAGAAACACACCTGTGCTCCTTCTCTACACTCAGCCAAGCCACCCGCCTCAGAAACACACCTGTGATCCTTCTCTACACTCAGCCAAGCCACCCACCTCAGAAACACACCTGTGCTCCTTCTCTACACTCAGCCAAGCCACCAGCCTCAGCAACACACCTGTGCTCCTTCTCTATACTCAGCCAAGCCATCAGGCTCAGCAACACACCTGTGCTCCTTCTCTACACTCAGCCGAGCCGCCAGCCTCAGAAACACACCTGTGCTCCTTCTCTACACTCAGCCAAGCCATCAGCCTCAGAAACACACCTGTGCTCCTTCTCTATACTCAGCCAAGACACCCGCCTCAGAAACACACCTGTGCTCCTTCTCTACACTCAGCCAAGCCACCCGCCTCAGAAACACTCCTGTGCTCCTTCACTACACTCACCCAAGCCATCAGGCTCAGCAACACACCAGTGCTCCTTCTCTACACTTAGCCAAGCCACCAGCCTCAGAAACACACCTGTGCTCCTTCTCTACACTTAGCCAAGCCATCAGGCTCAGCAACACACCAGTGCTCCTTCTCTACACTCAGCCAAGCCACCAGCCTCAGCAACACACCTGTGCTCCTTCTCTTCACTCAGCCAAGCCATCAGGCTCAGCAACACACCTGTGCTCCTTCTCTACACTCAGCCAAGCCACCCGCCTCAGAAACACACCTGTGATCCTTCTCTACACTCAGCCAAGCCACCCACCTCAGAAACACACCTGTGCTCCTTCTCTACACTCAGCCAAGCCACCCGCCTCAGAAACACACCTGTGATCCTTCTCTACACTCAGCCAAGCCACCAGGCTCAACGTGGAGCTGGACATGGAAGGAATGAGGGGCTGCTTGCTGATGAGAACTACTCCTCTCTGCTGCAATTGCTTCTGTGATGCACTCGCACAGATGGGCAAGCAACCGCTCGCTCGCCCATCCACCTGCTGCTGCACGATCTGGACCTGCTGGGGCCCCATCATGGTCAGGGAGGGCAGCATACCAAGTCTGGAAGGCGAGCAGCTGGATGCATCCCGGGAGGCAGAGGCAGTTGAGCATGCTGATTCTTGACTGAGACTGGTTGGATTGGAGCAGACCGGGAAGCTGCTCTGACAGCGCTTTTTGAACGGCAGCCTCTGATTGATCCTTTGCCAGTCCATCCACCTTTAGGCCAGGCAAAGTAGAAAGACCGCTGTAATTGTTTTTTTTGTTGTGTTACGTTGAAGGCCAAAGAGGGGGGGAAAGAGGGCAAGGGAGGAAGGCTAGAGGATAGAGGAGAATGAAAGGACATACTACCTGGAAATGCTACGCGTTTCAGACCTGCAACTTTTGAAAAGAAAAACATGTGTACAAGAAGCTTTAAGGAGGACAAGAACAGAGGGCAGGAGTAAAATATGTAATGGATGTCAAATAGAAAAAATTGTGCTCAGGGCGGTGGTGCATGTCAGCAGAGGGCTGCACTGCGCAGCATGGGCAACTTAACACACTTGCCTTGGCACCCATGGCTGCTCTTCGACCGCAGGACTTGTACAGGGATGAAGGTCTGCCAGACTTTCTTCTTCCACCGTCATTTGTTGATTGAGTTCCTGTGCATAGTGTGACAGGGGGGCGCAGTGATCTGTGGCTGTGACAAAAGCAGGTACCTTTTGGATCGTGTCAGTGTGAACAGCTTCTGCGCAGCGCTTAATTAGTATTTTTAAATAGGAGCTCCCTGGACATGCCTGATTTGGCAGCTGCTATCCCAGCACAGCTCCTCCTTCTTTGGCCGTTCACTGTAGTGTGGATAATAAGCTTGTAATATCATAGTAGGTATTTAATCAATTACCCATGTCTTGAGCTCGTGCCTGCAACTTATAAACACCCAAAGGACACCCTGAGGCCCAAGTGCAAGGATCTAGTTGGCACCGACCAAATATATATATCCTCGTATTGACCCGCTCACAGCCAGCTCATTTGGCTGCCTATTTAATCTGCTGAGCACAGACTGAACAACTACGCAGAAGGTCACCTGATCCATCGGGGGGATGACGACGCCTGAGCATGGATTGCACGTCTAAGTGCAAAGCGTGAAGAGGGGGCTGTCTGGATGAATGGGAAAGTTGATCTCCACTTGGGGCAGCAGTGCTTGGAGCAGCAGTGCTGGGGCCTGGCAAGTGCCGCTGCTGATGCTGATGCTCAACATGGTGGTGGGACGCTGGGCGCATGCGACGCATGGCGAAAGTGATAGCCAGTGCGGCAGCAGTTGCTAGCACACACCCGACGCCCATTGCAGGTGAAAAGCGAGCAGCTGCAACGGTAGTGGCTGCTGTTGCACTTGTGAACGCAACAACACCCGCCGTTGCTCCTCCTATAATGGTTGTACGACACCAGGTAGGCAGAGTACTCTTGGGTTATTGCATCAAAAGTGGAGGTAAGGCTGTATATGTACAATGGTTGCCCCTATGAAGGCAGGACGATTGTGGGGGCGGCATTTGACTCGCAGATAGCGGGAGAAAAATAGATAGACCCTATCATCAATTCACGTACCAGCCGGCACTGATGACTCTACTGCTGTGCCGCTCCCGGCTGGCGCCGTAGCATGTGCCCCTGCTTCAGACATTTTTTCAGCGGCTTTCCATGATGTAGGTGATGACAATATTTCCTCCATGATACTGACTCTGTTTCTCCTGCTTTCCCCTGCTAATTTTAAATTTCAGCCTGTCAATTTCTGCGTCATATATTTCAAAATTGATGTAATTCCAGTTCAATCATGGAATTTAACAGAGCAGAGTCTGAATATTCATTATTGAAGCCTTTTACCAGGTCACTCACAAAAACGAACACGAAAGCGGAATTAACTATAATTAAATTTCGTGCCACCTCCCCATTCAAGATCTAATTAATAGCGCCGATCTGCACGTCAAAAATTTAGTATTATTTTCGGGCACACAGGTGAATATATATTAAACAAAATTAAGCACAATTAAACTGAAAATGTGCGACCTGGTCGACACCTGTTGCCATTGAGGAACTGAGCTCCATTAGCTACTCGTGCCTGCGACATTTCCTGCTCCAAAAGCCCTGTCTATAAGGTTAAGGAGCTGTGCCGTTTCCTGCCTCGGTTGTTATGCAGTTAAAAATAATTCAACCGCATTTCAACCTACCAGATTTCAACCGCTCAAGGCTGTAGTCAACGGTGCGTTTGAAATCAACCGCTTCAACCGCACTTCAACCGCAATTATTTACTTTTAAGGAGCCTCTGCTGAGCTAAGTATTTACAGTTGTGTAAAACTACTCTTGTATACTAAGTTATAACCATGGAACTTTCATATCCTCTGCTGAGCTAAGTATTTACAGTTGTGTAAAACTACTCTTGTATACTAAGTCATAACCATGGAACTTTCATATGTGTGCTCAAAGGCATTAGCAACGCATTTTGGAGCATGTCCAATCTCTTTTTCCAAATGAAACGCAATGTCTTTCACTACCGCACAGGCACCCTTTTCAACAGAAACTGTCTGCTTCAAAGTTCACTGGTGCTAGCCTTCAGTGTCCATTTTGACAACAGGCCTGCACCAGCCATCTAACTTGCTTTGCACTTTCTTTGCATGCATGACAGTGGGCACACACATCAGGTCAAACACAGGATCTTGAGGATGCAGGTATGCATTGAACACCAGCATTGGGCACATGCGCAGCTCATGCATTTGCACACGCAAGCAAGGCTAGCTGGGGTGAGCAGAAAACCGGTTCCAGGAGAGTGCACAACTCTGCTTAGGGCTGTCACGCCCAATTGTTGGCAGTGACGATTTGTGTGATTTGGTTAGTTGGTTTTTCAGTTGAGGTTATTTTGCCATGTCTCGTGCAATAAGCTGGCGAAGCCAGTTTATTGAAGATAGCATTTTCTGGTTTTGATATTGCGGTATTCAATTAGCTCAGTAAACTACACAATGCTCAGCCAGATGGTTGAGTAAACTTCCCAGCCCTGGGGAGGAGAGGCGCGGCAGCCGACTAGTGTGTGTGTGGTATAGTATACGTCAGTGGTCAAGTAAGTCGGATTTGAGAAACAGCAGAGAAAGAGAGAGAGATTATCAGGAGAACTGCAGTCTGTAGTGCAGTTCCCAGCCTTTGCTCGAGAGAGACTCGACCCTGGCTTAAAACTTAAAACCATACTGGATTGATCATCCAAGTCACGTTGTTAGTGTGTAGTATAGGCTTGCATCTCAGCTGTGCAGCCTCATCGTCCTGCATCCACTACCATGCAATTGCTGGCTGGACCCGCCGTAAGGGCAGCAGCCTCGATTCGTTTGTGTCTGTTGCATTTGCTGGCTGGACCCGCCGTAAGGGTAGGTTTGCATGGTCGCCAGGCAAACCTCAATGGAAGATGCGTCACCTTCACGTGTTAGAAGCCTTCAGGTCCGTCTACACGGGCAGGCAATATGTGCGCGTGTTAGAAGCCTTCAGGTCCGTCTACACGGGCAGGCAATATGTGCGCGTGTTAGGAGCCTTCAGGTCCGTCTACACGGGCAGGCAATATGTGCGTGTGTTAGAAGCCTTCAG
>Ga0307947_1002583_pt1 | contig 14529 bp, 17 predicted proteins | sample OrgLakmetagen232_FD_201840 | JGI IMG/M metagenome (GOLD analysis project Ga0307947, IMG submission 201840) | Saline water microbial communities from Organic Lake, Antarctica - #232 | ecosystem: Environmental > Aquatic > Non-marine Saline and Alkaline > Saline | place: Antarctica: Organic Lake...
TACACACACACATCCTAAGACGTATCAACATCTTTTTTCTTGTCCTCCTTGATGCTTTCTCTTCGCGCTTCTTCAAAACAAACGTTCTCTTTTTCTATAAACTTTTCTCTTCTACATACATCAGTTTCATGTTTCCTCTAGCTTCTATTTCTTTTGTTTAGCCAGGTGTAGTTTCAGGCTTTTTCCAAACTTCCGCTGAGATGCCCTTCGAGGCATATATAGTGATGTAACCTTACCTTACCCTTAACTTAAAGTGGCACCCTTGAACCCTCTGGCATAGTCTAGTTCGTATGTACCCAGCTTAAAAATGGGTATTTGCCCTAAACCATTTTATTCCTCCTCCCCTCTTTTCAACTCCTTTTGATATATCACCCCAAGAGTAGCATTCCCTATCCAAGGCTTCTGTTCCCAACCTTTCTTTATCGTAGCTGACACTAATATCCGTTTTTCCAGCAAACTTTTCATTCATTACTCTTAAGCACTAACTCATGTGGCGCTGCTGCTGCTGCTGCTCTGACTGACAGCTGCCTCAAACATGCATGTGCTGAGAAGCTTTTGGAAGTGTCAAGGGCTGCGTCTCTGGCTGTGCATATGGTTACAAACTACCGACCAGACACATGTTTGCTTCCTAAAAAGCTCAAGACATCTAGCAGGAAATCTAGCGTAAATTGTCGTAGGGAGCCAGCCAGAGAAGGGAGAGACTTGGGCCTCGGGAGGCCAGGCAGAAGCGAGAAGGGGCCATTCTTCAGGACAATCGTGCCCTCTGCAACTTTGTTTCGGGCCAACCTGTATGTGTTTGTGTGTGTGTGTGTGTGTGTGTGTGCATCCATGATGCCACGGACACGGACGTGGGTGCAACCAGACTTGTTTACGAGTAGTGAGTTAAGGCCGCGTGGTCATTCAAGCATGCCGGAGGAGGGGTTCTCCTACTTGGTGCGTAAGAATGCTGATCTTGACATGACGTACAACAATACAAAGCAGTTGCGTTTGCTTGGGAGAGGGTTAGGCAAAACATGCGTGCACCATGCAAGGAATGGGAGGAGGGCTCAGAACAGCGGGGAAGTTGTCAGCAGAGAGATCCGGTATTAAACGGAACCCTGTTCAGGTCTGTTGAGCTTGAACTTTCCTGTCATCACAGCCGATTGAAGGGGGGTAAGACAGGGCATGCCACGGTGTGGGGTACAGTGAGAGGCAAACATGATAAGCGTTCCTGCAGGCACACAAGCCTTCTACAGCGCAGTATTGAGTACCATGGTGGGTGGCTAAAACGACAGTCCTACAAGCGCACACACAACCCTATTAGGCGAAAGCAGGTCGGTTTGTACTTCGTATGTGAGAATAGCAGGCAAAGCAGATGCATATCCTTTGCTACAGCAGCTTAACAGGGCGCAGGTCAAACGTAGGATTGGCAAGAACAACAAATAAACGGTGTGTATATGGTATTTTTTGTAAAAACTCCATCAAATACGGCGTAAATATCCGGAGCTGGCCAACCCTACATATTTACAGTTTGTGAACAGACAGGACTCATCGCATTCATGACTGCAATCAAACACACGCAGTGGCAATGCTTATTGGACAGGAGCAACAGGTGCACGCCTGTGCGAGGGCACATGTGTACAGCATTGTCCTGCCGGGTCAGTCATGGTTGCTTCATGCAGTACGGGCATCACTCACGAAGGTGAGCTTAGTAGGTAGACACAAAAGGGGCAACCTTGCATGTAGCCGCTGGCAGCGTAGATGGGCATACACGTAGCATCTGACCTCCTCCCCTTCACAAGCAGGCCGTGTCAAGAGATCCAGAGATCCCGCTCTTGCTGCTTACACAGCATATGAGCCTACAACCCCAATTATCAAAGCTTATTCAGGTTTCCTCCTAAAGGGACTCAAGACATACTCACGCAAACACGCACACACGTGAATGCCCCTAATATCCACACCTGAGATGCTGCGCTGCCGCGGAAATGCGTGAGCGGCTCCACTTAGAAGGCACCCTTTGCCTTCTTGTCACCACCAATCTCAAAGTGCTTGCAGCGCTTGATCGATTGCATGCATGTGCCCTTGCAGTCCGAGCACTGCGTGTGTGGATGTGCAATCATGCGCACGATCAAATGAGTTCTTTGGCATGTGTGTGTGTGTGTGTGATTGTGTACATGTGCGTGTGTGTATGTACGTATCTTATGCGTCGGAGTGCATGTATACATACCCAAGAGAGGGATAGTGATTCAATTAATGCAAGTAAGCTTGTATGTGCGGCGTTATTAGTAAGGAAATTCGAGTTCATACACTTGCTCTGTGCAGCTGCAAGCATTGATAATTGCGGCCTCATAAACTTTCATTAACAACACAGCAATTGACCTTTGGGCAGGCTGCTGCAAGGCTCACCTGCATCCTCAGCACAATCTTCTTGGTGGTCTTGGCCTTCTTGTGGAAGATAGGCTTGGTCTGACCGCCATAGCCTGACTGCTTCCGGTCGTAACGGCGCTTACCCTGTAAGAGGTGAGGACATAAGTGCGCTTGAGCTACCCGTGGAAAATGTGTGCACGTTTGCTTGTGTGTCTGTGTGTGTCTGTGCACTGCGTGCGACTTTTTGACTGATGGCTTGACCTGTAACCTCTGTAAGTGTGTGTGGCTGTGCGTGTGCGTGTGAGTGTGTGTGCGTGCACGTGTGTTAGTACGCGCCTGCGTATGCTGCGCGTAGTTTTTTACGCGCATCTATCCCCTGCTTTGAGCGGCAGCATGCTTGTAAGACAGGCAGGTGCAAAACCTTGGCATTGCAACACCCTGCTAACTCCCAAGTCACAAGAATTCCACGGAGACGGTAAACGCCCCCCCATGCAACTTGTTCAGTCCAGCTGGTAAGAGAGAGCAGTCGTTACAAAATGCTAATTCATCCGCTGAGCACTCTATCATTCTCTCTGTCGCTCTGAGGGCAGGAGGAGGCGACTCGACGGCGACTCCAAAATGTATAGGCCGGGAGGCAAAATAGAAATCCTCCTCCGCTCCCCGACCCCCAGCTGTTCCATCGCACTGGATGAGCACTCTGCTGCTGCTGCTGCTTCCATGATTTGCTGCCTCCCACGGGTGGAAAAAATGGCGGGACTGCTGCCCGCCTCTTTCCTCCTCCCCTCCTCCCCAAATCTCACCTGGGCATACATAGAAGCCTTGCCGGTCTTGTACTGGGTGACCTTGTGGCTGGTATGCTTCTTGCATGGCTGCAGGGGAAGGAAAGGACAAGCTTGGTACTGTCTGAATGTACGTATTTGTGCGTGCATGCTCATCCGTGGTGGTGGATAGACTTGCATGTGTGTTTGTCTCTTGCGTGAACAAGTATGGTGTGTGTGTTTATGTGTGTGTGTGCATGTGGCTAAGCATACGACGGAGGAGGTCCCACGCACGTGTGCTTGCAAGGTCATTCTCTGATGGTGGCTGAGCATGCACGCAACAGACAGAGACATACCTTGCAGAACGTCCTCTGCACTTTAGGGACGTTCACCCTGTGAATGGGGCAAGGAGAGGCAGGGGTTGCTCAATGAATGGAGAGAAAAGGAGGGTGCACACCGCACGAGTCCGAGAAGCACTCACATCTTGCTAGCCTTGGCCCCTGAAATTCGCAAATTTAAGGAAGGAAATTCCTCAGAAAACCTGCAACTTTTTGTGACAAATTTGAGAGCGAGCTTGTATGATATTTACTTTTTTGATTCGTGAACTGAAAACGGCAGACACACGCACACACACACTCACACACACACACACACCACACACAAACACACACATACACACCACACACACACACACACACACACACACACACACACACACATACACACACACAAACATCACAAGCACGCACTTGCACACCACACACACACACATAACACACGACACACTCACATGCGCACACGCGCACACACACACACACACACACACACACACATACACGCACACACACACCACACACACAAACATCACAAGCACGTGCACACCACACACACACACACATTACACACGACACACTCACATGCGCACACACACATATACATACACACGCGCACACACACACACACACACACAAACACACACACACACTCTCTCTCTCTCTCTCTCTCTCTCTCCTTCCCTCCCTCCCTCCCTCCCTCCCTTCCTATCTCTCTCTCTCTCTCTCTCTCTCTCTCTCTCTCTCCTCTCTCTCACACAAATACACACACGCACACACACGCACGCACACATGCATGTACACATGTGCATGTTAACACAACTGCCCATACTTTGCTCAGGTCTCACACGTGGTCACTACAACGTTAGTTTATTCACATCGATAACTTACATTGTATGCTTGTGGCTTTAGTGGCTTTTCATTTTATGGATGTTTCAAAACATGTATTTGATATCAGGATGTACCATTCCAATGGTCACGATGTACCTTTCCAAAACATGTATTTGGTATCAGGATCCCTCTGAAAATGGTGCTCTTGCGTTCTGATTTTGTCAAGTTTGGCCAAAAAAACGAAGGTCTTGCAGGAGACTTTGAAACAGAGATTTTGACATTTGTGATGACTGCCCACTGAGAGATTTTCCTGTGTTTGTGTTGCGTGTTGCATGTCATGCTTTGACGACAAGTCAGGCATTTGCCCTTGATCAGCCACGCGGCAAAGGGCTGTCTTGTCATGACCCAAACAATCTAAAAATGACTTGTCTGAGTGCGGAGAGCAAAAAGGGTTTCATCAATGCTCCGGGCAACCGCACAAAAAATGCATCTGGCAGTAGAATTGTTGTCAAGGCAAGGGTTTTCCATTGTCACGTTTTCTTATCCAAAAATTTAGCACGACCTTACTTCTTGCTTTCTATTTTGGCTCTGGAGTTCCACGCTAGACCAGTGCTTCCAGTTGTGCCAGTGTACTCACTGCCCTGAGCGACCTTGCCCGTGAGCTTAGGAAACGCTACAGCTTAGGTGTTATAGTGGTTGACAAAAGGTCGGAAATACTTGCTATGCTCGGGTCTGGTTATCAAGCACCAGAAAAGGGCAAAGCTCCCTGTTGAAGAACCTCACTTGCTCAACAGCCATAAGATAAAATGCCCGCAAGTCTTATACTGACGTGGAAGATGTTAATCCCTGATCACTGCAATTTCGTTTGGATCCATTAAAATGCTTTCTCTATGAAATGCATGGCCTAATGGATTGGTACTCAGACTCGCTAGACTTGAGAACTTGTACTGCTAGACGCAGACTGCTCAAGTCCTTGAGTGATTTGACATGATGAGGATGTCATCCAGATATACCAGCACAAACTCTGAAAATCGCTAAAATGTCGTAGGGACGTCTGCCGGCCTAGTGAAAGCACCTTTAACTTGTTAACTACGGCACGCTTTCTTATTTGTCTGCATCTGCAATTCTGGTAAACTAATGATCTGGTGATTGCCATTCTGCACGAAAGAAGAATAACTTGTGCAGCTGTAGAATCTGTGGGCATCCTTCCTGGGCTGGACTACTGGTAATCCTAGGCATAATCCTGGGCAGCGGGTATCATAGCCTTGCACTGTGACCTTGTTCGAGGCCCAGTGATCTATGCATGTACGCAGCAAGCCGTCATTTTGATTTTAACCAAAACTGGCTCCAGAAAAATAAACATTTTACTAAAAATCAATCACCGCCCCCCCCCCTAAAATTGGAAAACCGCGGCCCAAAATTCATTTTTCCAAATTGTTGGGGGAGGCGTCAAATCCCGATAACTGTGTCAATCCCGATAATAATAATATATTTGGAATCCTGGCGTCGAGAGCTATCGATTGGTATATAAATGAGTCGATTCGGGGGGTGGTGGTGGTAGGGTCACTTGGTTTTCTTGGGCGGTTCCAGGAGGCGCAAAAAAAAAGTAATGGACGTCAACCCTATTTTTTGGTTTGGGGGCCCTGACCCCCCCCCCCCTACCCATCAACCCAGTGCCCCCATTCAAGCAAAAAGGGTACCAATCTGCTCCTTTTTCAAATAGGCATCCATCTGCATAATCATCAAGACCTAAAACTGAAGTGTTGCAGAGTTATGGGGCAAAAACTGAGATACGGACGCCCATGAACACGTGACCTACCAGGCACCCATAACTGGCTTGCACAGTCCCATAATACTTCCAATTCTTCAGAATTCCACTGACTATCTCATGCTGGCACAATCCTGTAAGTTTGGGGTAAATTGCTGCTTCATTGGCTTGACTCACCCCGCGGCCTGCACCCGAGCGCGTGTGCTTCTGACTTTTGGACATGTCCACAGACCCCCCCCCCTTAACCCAAATTGCTCAAAAAGGGTGTCAATCGACTGGGTTTGAGCTGAGGATTTCAAATATATAATTATAATTTCGGAAAAATGCCCCAATAAAATTCTGGAGGGGGGGTCCCAAAAAGATGAAACCCCCCCGCCCCCCCCCCCCTCCCGACCTTCTCCGATTGAACTCATTTATATACCAATCGATATCTCTCAACATCAGGATAAAAAAATGCGTTGGATAGTTGACGTCCAAAAGTTACAAGGACTGGCGCCTCCTGGCGGTTCTGAATAGTTTCGAGGGGGACCCCAGAATTTTTTGAGCCACTCCCACGAAATATTATATACATCTTTGAAATCCTAAAAGCTCACTCCCAGTCGATTGGCACCCTTGTTGGGTGATGTGATAAGAGGGGGGGGGGTCTGGGTAACCTGGTCATAGAAATGCATGGAATGTCCCCAAGTAGGCCGCGGGGGTGTGTTCAGGCAAATTACCAGCAATTGAATCCAAACTTGCAGTTTACGCATTGGATTATGCATAAGTTGCATAATTGAAGTAAAAAAGTGCTTTGGCAACGGTTTTGGCTGGATTTGTGCACCATACAGGTGGTCAGTGCAAGAGCGTGCGCAAACCAGTTTTTGCCCTATAACTCGTCAAATATTGCAACATTTGGCATGAGAACTGTGCAGGCAGAAAGCTGCTTGACTTCTGAGCATAATGGCACCCTTTTAATTAGCGTGGGGGGTCAGGAAGGGGGGTTTGGGGGGTGGATGGTCATTTTGGGCCGGAGGCCCAGAATTTGGACATGCCTGTCTACGAATTTTTTATTTAGATTTCTTTATGTACGGTACTTGCTATCCTTAAATTGGCTTTTATTTCTACATTGCTTCTCAATAAAAGGTTTACCTCCAGACGTCTAGGTGCTATGCTGGTTAAAACGAACAGACTATTTATGGAGGGGGGTGCGATCTTCAAATTTGCAGGGGACAACTGAGGGAGACTGGGAGCATCTGAGCAGCACCGCAGTTCATTAGCATATCCACCGTCCCCAGACAGCACCAACCTAAAGGTCTCAGCATACTTCAACGTGACACGCACCTCATTGGGACCAGTACTGTGAGGACACTAGACCTCAGCTGAGCGTAGCACAGGAACAACACAAAGGATTCTGCACCATCCTTTAAGGAGCCTCCGTTACCCTCCACACCATCCTCTTGGACGTGGGTGGCAACACCTACAATACTTGCACGACGGAGCCATTCGAGGACTTGGGTCTTGATTCTCAAAGGGTTAATTTGCTTCCGAGCTCTATATGCACTCTGTTAATTATGCTGCTAAAAATGTCCATACCAGACATACCCTTATCAACTTTCATCAGGAGATGGTTTCAGGTCAAGCCTGCAACCCTCCATACCATTATCAACTTTCATCAGGAGATGGTTTCAGGTCAAGCCTGCAACCCTCCTTATCAACCAATATCAACTTTCATCAGGAGATGGTTTCAGGTCAAGCCTGCAACCCTCCTTATCCTGGTTGACAATTATTCTTCATCTCTGTGGCGGATAAGTTTATGGCACCCGGTTCAAGTGACACCTTTTCCTTTATTAGTGTGGGGAGTGTTTTTTCCCTGCCTGTTATATCCTTTTATTGCTCTTCTACATGCAACAACCTTCAGGGGCGCTGATACGTAGGGCGCGTACCTTCTTGCAAACTGATCACGTGGCTCAATATCAATCTGGAAGGCGGGCACTCTTATCCGGGCTTATACGTAGTAGGTATTAAGAAAGTCATCTTGCATGTGTTTTGTTGCATTAGAGTAGTGCATCAACTCTTTTGTCTTGTGCAGCTGACCGTGAGGCTGCCTCAGCATCTTGATTCTCCAGCCTCACCTCAGGCAGAAAAATGACCTTTTGGCCTTTACAAATGGTTTGCATTGCACAGCCAGAACAGATGACATTTGTCCGCGTGGCTAGGAAATCCAGGCAATAAAAATGTTCTCAACAAACCTAAAGCTTTAGACTACTGCAGAATCTTTCCTCTTTTGGGCTTCTGGCTTCGCAAGTCCTTTGATGGTGCCTGTCCCAGCGTATCTTGCATTTTATGGATTTATATATTTATATATTACGTGCATGTGTTGCGTGTGTGTATTGTGGTTACGTGCTCAGCTGAGCTGTCCCACGCCTCAGGAGCACAACAGAACACAGAGGGGATGTCGTAAGATTGGGATCATCACAAAATGAGTCGGGGGCAGCTAAAGCAGGGTCAAAGGAGCGTCACACGGATGTCCTGCACCCTTTTTCCCGTGCGTGCAGTGGCGTATCGTGGAGCAGCCCAGTTCATGCTTTCAGATCACAATATGGTCCAAGGGCTGAACAGATATGGAAAATCAACAGAGGGGGTCAACGAAGGCCTGAAAAAGGGGTACTTTTGAATTGTGAATTGAGTATGGGCGCCCCAGCTGGCAACAATCAAGCTCAGTACCCAGAGGTAGCTGATAGCGCTTGAGCTTGATTGAATGCTGCTAGCGTTTGAGCTTGAATGTTGCCAGCTGCGGCAAAAATGTCTGTTGCCTGCGTGAACCCTAATTTCACCACCATTCTCTCATATCTCACCACCCACTGACCGGATTTGTGTCATTTATTATATAAATCGTCAAATATCAATAAAAAAAACATTGCAACAAAAATGGGGCAAAACGACCCAGTAATTCGTCAGATACTCCATTTTGGCCCATTTCCCTTGAAAATCAACATGAGGGGTGCCAAAAAGGTGGAAACCAACCTTCACCAAATCTGCTCTTTAAAACCCAGGATGATGTAATAATATAAAGGAAGTGTTGCCATCTTGTTTTGGGATGAAAAGAGGCTCTGGTTGGGGAGTGGTGGCCTAGAATGAAAACTCAGTGCCAAAAATTTAAACGGGGATCGCACCCAGACCACTGGGGTGGTCCGATTGACCCCAAACTTTTTGTACCACCTAGTTATGTTCATTGGTCTGCATTAAAAAAGTCACATTTCAGGACATTTGCTCCGTCGACCCCTCTGGAAAATCAAAGTGGTTGTTTAATTTCCCCAGATTGTTTCCGGGTTCCTCTGGGTTCCCACATTGGGCAAGCCTATGTTCCACCGAATACCTGGAAAAGCCCCCTCCCGCTGCTGTTACTCACTCGGATTTAAAATCCAGCCGGAGGAGGTGGTCAGGTCAGTAGGGGACAGCACCAGGGACCCAACGGACTACTCTCATCGTACTTTAACAAGCCGTGAACACGCCCTGAGCTTGTGAACGTAAGTTATTGTGTGATGCTGCTGCGGCCCCCAACTAAATTGTCATCATTAGGTGCCTCCAAATCCAGCCCACGTCTCAGCCTGTGTAAAGTGCCTAACGAAATCATATTATTTGCGTTTTGAGTTTCAAGTGAAGAGACAGTAAGCGGCAGTACCATTTTTTTCCAGGCAGACACAAATAAAGAATTTAATTATTTGAGATGCTCGTATGAGTGCACAAATTCGTGGAAGGGCAATTTCGCTGTACAGAAACTGCCTAAGATCCGCACGCAGCTGGGAGGCGCTGGAGCCCCAAAACACAGATCAGGTAGGTATGGGCTAAGCCATAAGCCAGGCGACGATAAGCCCGTTCGCAACGCACCATTCCTTCCTGCTGTTCCCTCAGGAAAGAGTGTACATTCAGACAGAGGCTAGGAACGCCTTCCGTTCAAGCCAGCACCTGCATTTGCCAGAGGACCAGCGTTTAGAACAGGTTTGCCAGAGAGAATGATTTATGGGGAGCAGTTATTTAGTCAATCAATAGTTTTTGCCCGTGTCAAAGCTCGAGAAGACATGGCATGACACATACAGGTAGCATGCACACGTAGACATTTTCAAGCACACTCACATGCGTGCGCGCACGCACACACACATACTCACAAACATACTCGTATTCATACACATACGCACACACACACACACACACACACACACACACACACTAGCACATACACAGACACATAGTACACATACACATACACTCACATTTACACATGCACATGCACACACACACACACACACACAACACACACACACACATACACACACACACACACGCATACACACACGCACACTGCTATACACATACACACATACACATACACATACACATACACATACACATACACACACACACTCACACACACACAAACACACACATACACACTCAAAACACACAGGTGGACGCAGGGGAGAAGCGCTACGAGTACGCTTGGCACTACAGGATTCCTTATCCTAGGTATGCAGCTACACGCGCACACACACACGCATATACATATACACACATCCCTCATAAATACACACAACCCACACTCCACACCCCTCATACACACACACACCGCACTCATAAACACATGTACACATATATACACACATACACATACCCAGCACACACACACACGCACACACAGACACACACACGCGCATGCTGTAGCACGCATGCATACAAGGCTTGCCTCCTCCAGCACACGCACACACACATGCATGTACTTGCGCATGCACACGCGCAACACGCGCAAAATACACACTTGCAAATTACACAAGCATGCAGGAACGTGAACAAACATATACATATACAGGGACACATGCATGCATGGACGCACCATGCACGCACTCACACACACTCGTGCACACGCACACACATACGCGGTCTTAGATAGGAGCTGGCTAGTTAGTACAGCATATTTTACACCCCCATGCATTATACACACGTACATTCATACGCACATACATATACACGCATGTACACGCAGCTCTAACATACACATACTGACTCACACACCACGCACACACAGACTTACACACACACACACCAACACAATTATACATACACACACGCTAGCTACAACCGGGTGTGCCGCAGGACGTACACAGGCATATCCTTTTCACAGACATCATGAGGGCTGCAGCATACAGGCACTAATGTGACGCAATTACTAGCCAACACAAGTGATCTCTCAACTCACTTTGTAACTCTGTCTCGGTCCTTCCCTGTCGCACCAGGCTCTTTGTACATCCCCGCTTCCAGAAAAAGTTCAGGGGAGCACCCCTCCCTCCTCCAGTCACTTCCAGGTGTGCCTAAGAGATGCACGTAAATGCACACTCGCATACGCACACGCATGCACGCACACATGCACACACACACATGTACACGCAACACATACACCTGTATAATCATCCCCTGTATGTGTGTATGTGCGCATGTGCGTGTGAATCTGTGTGTGCATGCACCCTCCTTTCCTGCTCTCTCATTGCCCCCTCTCTCTCTTAGCGCTCCCACCTTCACTCTTTCTGCACGTCCTCTACTCGCTGTGTGTGTGTGTGTGTCCACCACTCCCTCCCTCATTCTCACCCTCCGCTCCCTTGCTGTCCAGGCCCAAGCAAGGAAATTCCCCCAGCCAGCAGCACTAGCAACAAATAGCAGTGAGTGAATGTAGGATTCCTTTTCTCCTCGGCATCAAGAGCCCAAGTAGCTTGCACAATGTGGCTCGATGCTCCTCTCTTTCTGTGCCATTGCTTTCGCAATCAGTCCCAACAGCAGCATCCCTACGCACAGTAATTGTTGCATCATATTCCCACGCACATTAATCGTTGCATCGTTTCCCTACGCACAGTAATCGTTGCATCATATTTCTACGCACAGTAATCATTGCATCGTATCCCTACGCACAGTAATCGTTGCATCGTATCCCTACGCACAGTAATCGTTGCATCATATCCCTACGCACAGTAACCGTTGCATCATATTCCTACGCACAGCAATTATTGCATCGTATCCCTACGCACAGCAATCTTTGCATCGTATCCCTACGCACAGTAATCGTTGCATCGTTTCCCTACGCACAGTAATCGTTGCATCGTATCCGTAAACGTTGCATCATATCCCTACGCACAGAAATCGTTGCATCGTATCTCTATATATATACGCACAGTAATCGTTGCATGATTCAGGCACGCAGCTCCTGACCTGCTCGCTCAGCATCGCATTACCCATCCACCAAGCCTACCTGACATGCACACTCAGCCTTGCCTTATATGTAGGGTTGGTCAGAGCCATATATATATATATATATATTTCAATATTTGTGGCAGGAAAATCACCTAATATCGCACTTTAAATTGGTCGTATACGGTGTACAGTTCTGGCCAACCCTACTTGTGTATGTCCTACCCTGTGTAGTCAGTCTCACCTCCTGCTCTTATTATTACTGGCCTACTCACTCCACCTAATTGAGCGTCACCTCACATGTCTAGGGTTGGCCAGAACCGTATACATGCACCGTATATGACCGTATTTTTGGTGATTTTCCTGCCAAAAATACCGTGTGCACACCGTATATATACGGTTCTGGCCAACCCTACACGTGTTTCACTCAGCGTCCCCTACACCTTTCACCTATCGGGCGTGTCCCCATTCCAGCTCATGGGCAAATCATAACAAACGCACCCAATCGGGCGCGTCCCCATTCCAGCCCAGGGGCAAATCATAAGCAACAGACGCACACCCCATCCCCCACGCACTTGCAAACACCCACCTCACAAAAGTGTGGCAAAATATGATACTGGGCCAGCACCAAACCTCCCAAATGCAGGTCGTCATCCACTCTTCCTTTTGTAAGGTCTTCGCACTCTCCCTCTCACCACCTCCCTATTAGCATGGCATCGCTGACGGTGCCCTAGCACACCCTCGTGGCCGCGAGTCCCTGCTACGCACACGCGCACACACACATGCAAACAAGTGAGAACATCCAGCCATAATGCAAGTAGATCAGTTCCCCATCTCCATGGTGGACAACTCGCCTACCCCAGACCAGCAGCAGCAGCAGCAATCCGATCCTGTGTATGTGCGTGGCAAGTCCCAGCTGCCCGAAAGCCGAAGCGCAGCATCGCTAGGCGCTCTGAAGAAAGGCAGCGGCAGCCTAGGCACCTCCCCCCCCCATGCCACCTCTCCCGCAGCTCACCAGGCCGGCGTGCACGCACAACCACACTCTGGTGGGTCATAGGGCTGGTCAAAAACATGCGCACGCTTGTGTCTCCAACGTACATAGGTAGGGTTGGCCAGAACCGTATATATACACCGTATATGACCGTATGTATGGTGATTTCCCTGCAAAAAATACCGTATATACACCGTTTAAAAATAGGGTTAGCCAGGACTATATATACACCGTACATGACCGTATATTTGGTGGTTTCCCTGCAAAAAATACCGTGTATATGTATACATAACACATAACATGCGTCCACGATCACTTCGGTTATTAAATTATTATTTGGCAAAAAAACTAACATAATAATTCTTGGAGTTCTCTCCAAACTGTATACAAAGTGAAAAATAAAATATTATTAGTGGTTTTCTGTGAGAATTTCAATGCACCTTGACTACACTACACACCTTGACTAAACATCTTGGTTACACACCTTGTGCAGGCGAGCTCAGCCAAGGAGGCCGCTGCTCCTCCGGCCCTAGTCCTGCTTATCCTAGCACGCAGCCGCACGCGCCTGAGGGAGCCTTCTTTGTAAGGCCGCTGTTTTATGGTCTGCTGAGAGTGTGTGTGTGTGTGTGTCCATGCCGTGTGCGTCTGTGTGTGTGTCCATGTCGTGTGTGTCTGTGTGTGTGTGTCCATGCCGTGTGCGTCTGTGTCCATGTCGTGTGTGTCTGTGTGTGTGTGTCCATGTGTGTGTGTGTGTGTCCATGCCGTGTGCGTCTATGTGTGTCCATGTCGTGTGTGTGTGTGTGTGTGTGTCCATTTCGTGTGTGTGTGTGTGTGTGTGTGTCCATGCCGTGTGCGTCTGTGTGTGTGTCCATGTGTGTGTCTGTGTGTGTGTGTGTGTCTGTATCGGCGTGTGTGTGCCTGCGTGAGTGTGTCCGTGTGTGTATGAATGTTTGTGTATATGTGTGTGTGCTTGCACCGCCAGCCCGCTTCACTGGCAACTTCTCAGACCTTTTCTCTTCCCTTTTCTCTCCCTTATCTTTCCTTGCTTTTCCCTGCGCCAGGTCATTGTCTGCACCAAAAGCCTTCTGCTCTTTTCTTCCCATACAGCAGCGTACCATCTGTATCTGTTTAATGCTCGCTTACGCTCGTCCGTTGCTTGCAAAACATGCACATACACATAAAAATTGGTCGGTTCCCTCTGTTCCCTTTGACAGAATTAGTCCCTCTGTTTTGTTGATATATGTATCAACAATATATCAACAATATATCAACAAGGTCTTATATTGTCATCTA
>Ga0307947_1002585_pt1 | contig 14526 bp, 13 predicted proteins | sample OrgLakmetagen232_FD_201840 | JGI IMG/M metagenome (GOLD analysis project Ga0307947, IMG submission 201840) | Saline water microbial communities from Organic Lake, Antarctica - #232 | ecosystem: Environmental > Aquatic > Non-marine Saline and Alkaline > Saline | place: Antarctica: Organic Lake...
GGGTTGTGCGCATGTGTGAGTGTTTAGGTTAAGCTGGCTCGGATGACATACGTATGCTACGATTACACAGCATGATGTCCCCAAATCTTCGAGTACATTTTGTATCCATAATTATTCTGGGCAATCCTGTTACGAGCGTGTTGCCTTCAAAAGCCTGTCACACATTGTCTGCAAAGCTAGCCGTTCTGGTCCCGGCTACTGTAAAGTCGCATGGCCTTGCTTCAAATCTGGCCGTGTGTCATGGCCGTATCTTTTTAATAACACTATTGCTACTGCATCCCTTGTGGCCACACATCACACATTGTCTGCTTTTGTCATCAACGGTGAATACTCTATTGCTCATGTATTGCATGGTCGAATATGTCCCAGCGTCCGTACCACACATGCGCATGATTGCTACAAATGATTCTTTTACTTTCTTTTACTTGCAGAGATTGGAAGCTAACAGAGGAATGCTGTCAGGCTTCAATGGAACGCACTGGAATGAATCACTGCTAGGCTGTATTGTATAATTGTTGAGCGAGTTAAGATGACAGCGTGCCTCTCTGATCACTTTCTCCTGTGTTGATGTCTTGGCTTTCACAGTGATTTCCTAACCCGTCTAATTTCTTACATGGTGTTTTAGCTCGTATTTTACGACATGAAGTCTTTACCATGTGTCATTGTAATTATGACAACTAAATACGAAGCTGGGATCTTTGTTCAGGAGGATCTATTTAAAGAGCATTTCAAGCACATGTGCAAGTTGCTGGCACCGTGCCATGTTACTGGAGTCAAGCACATGTCCTGGCGGGTAAATGGAAGGCTGCTGCCCTTGCTGCACCTGCAAGTACAGAGCAAATCCACGCGAGTCAAACCCCAGTAAGACAGGTGCAAGCAAGAGCGAGTATGCCTGTTACAGTACAGGAACAACAAACAACAAACTTGCTTGAAATGACAGCACAGCCACCAAATTGAAGGGAGGGGGAAGTGTACTATGAGTGCGCACGATTGTACAATAATACTTAGGGTGCGATGAGAAAAGATTGTAGCGCGTGCCTAGTACATGAGACAAAGCCTCAGCAGGGAAACATGCAGAGGCCTTATTTGTAAACCTTGCAAATTCTAAGTGGTCCCATTAGAGGACCTCAAGAGACCCTGTACCGTGTAAGGTCTCTGGATTGATTGGTTGAAGCTAGCAGTCGCACTTCTTGACTGAAGACTTTTTTTTGTAAACCTTGAAACATGCAGAGCTAACATGATGCTGAATGAGCGTTTGTGCACGAGGAGAAACTCTGCAGTTTACACTACCATTGCTTTAAGTTTTAGCTGCAAGTGAATTTTGATGTTTGGTCTGTCAGATCAAATTACGGTCACTGCAAAGTATGAGACTCAGCACATCTACTGATATCGAGAGGTCCGTCTGAGTCATGGGTCCCAGCTCCGGAGAAGGAGCAGTAGTGTGGCAACCACGCTAAGCTGAGTAGACTCAGAGTAGTAGACACACATACATGTGTGCAGAGAGCGCACAAGGGCATGGGCCAGAGAACTGGTAGAAGCATTAGGGTCCAGCGATGCAAAGAACTCACTCCTCTGCTGGATGGTTTTTCCACCTTGGAGGCCTTTCTTGGTCTGAAGGCGCAACCATTATCAATAAGACTGGCCATCCAGCTTATTGAACAAGACATAAAAAAACTCTCAACTGCCAACCAACTTAACTGCTCTGTCACACGATTTGTCGCTGCCAACGATTGGGCGTGACAGGTCACCATTGTTTAACGCTGCAGCTTGATATTGTCGAAACGGGATTCCTTGAGAGTAATGAGCTTTAATGGCTTGTGACGCCAATCAATATACAGCCAGCATAACAAAGTAAGGGAAAACAGGAGCCTTTGTTCCCTTACCTGTTGAAGTAAGCTCTGTGCTTCTCCTTGCAACGCTTTTTGTCGCTCTGCTTCTTTAGCCCCATGCTCCATGGCAGAGGAGGCGTCGGCGACTTTTAGCAGAGACGCCACCACATCCAAACACTGCAGCAGGACAACAAAGAAAAAGTAAGTACTCTGCTGGTAGTGGTGACACAGCCAGCATGATGAAGGGACAACATAGAGCAGCACAGTTATGTTTCAGAATTGAAGTGCAGCACATTGCAACAGTTTAAGTGCAACATTGCGACAATTCAAGTGCAGCACATTGCGACAGTTTGCTGTCGAACACATTGCGACAAATTAATTGCAGCACATTGCAACAAATTAAATGCAGCACATTGCAACAATTTAAGTGCAGCACATTGCGACAGTTTAAGTGCAGCATTGCGACAATTTGCTGTCGAACACATTGCGACAGTTTAAGACAGCACATTGCGCCAAATTTGTGCAGAACATTGCGACAATTTAAGTGCAGCACATTGCGACAGTTTAAGTGCAGCATTGCGACAGTTTAAGTGCGGCACATTGCGACAATTTAAGTGCAGCACATTGCGACAATTTAAGTGCAGCACATTGCGACAGTTTAAGTGCAGCACATTGCGACAATTTAAGTGCAGCACATTGCAACAATTAAAGTGCAGCACATTGCGACAATTTAAGTGCAGCACATTGCGACAATTTAAGTGCAGCACATTGCGACAGTTTGCTGTCGAACACATTGCAACAATTTAAGTGCAGCACATTGCGACAATTTAAGTGCAGCACATTGCGGCAGTTTAAGTGCGGCACATTGCGGCAGTTTAAGAAAGCACATTGCGACAACAGTTTAAGAACTGTGGCAAGAGAAAACAGGGGTTGGCATCGGCAGTATCAAGGGCTAAATGTTGTAATGGCCTCACCCAAGACTGTGGCAGGACATGGCTTGGGCTGAAAAAGATATGAATACAGGAAGCGTAAAAGGAGTCACCCGGACACACATGTTGCAGCAAGGCAGCGCAGCGCAGGGTGGGAGAGACTATTATAAATAGGGTTGGCCAGAACCATATATATATACGGTGTAAATACGGTATTTCTGGCAGGGAGATCACCAAATGTACGGTCATATACGTGTATAAATCCGGTTCTGACCAACCCTAACCATAAAGAATAGTAATTGCGTCACCTTGCTGGCGTACGCATCAGCTAGCTGCTGCCTGTGCTCAGCTGTTGCTGCCCCTTTATTTCGTGCTGCTGCTGCTGCTGCTGCTGCTGCTGGGCTTTCTGGTACTGCTGTTCTACTTGTTGCGGCGGCTGGGCATTCTGTTCCTACTACACTCTTTGTTGCTGCTGCTGGGTTTTCTGCCGCCGCTGCACTCTCTGTTGCTGCTGCTGGGCTTTCTTTCGCTGCTGCTGGACTTTCTGCTGCAGCAGCTGCTGATGCCATGAGGCGTCGACGCACTGACAGGCCATGGTTGTAGGCCTGGAGGGCAGACTCCAGGTCCTAAGAAGAACATGGTGGTTGAACAAAACCTAGTGTGTTAAATGTTTAATTGTGTGTTCACTGGAATAGAGAAGTGCTTGCCAGTTAGTACGTGAGCAAAGCTCTAGTCTTGCATGTACGCGTGTTCGAATCCCGTTACGTTTGCATAAAGGTTTCAATGTGAGTTTGGTGGCGGACGATGGCGGGCAAAAAAACATCCCAGACCCGGTTTCAGGCCCAGTTTGCCATTTTCTTCCCAGATCTTGATTGGTTTCCTTGCCTTTTTTATGGTCTGGGAGTTCTACGATGCCCAAGGTCTTTATGGTTCCTTTCACCCACATGCAACGCAACAGGAAGGCTTGTCAAACACTGAGACTCATCACCACATTTGCAGGAAAAGAACAAAACATCCAGGTTGCCCAGAACCATACGTAGTGTGTTACTGTATATCCCTGTGCATCACAGCACTTTCCTGTGGAAAGCACACACACACACAAACACACACACAAGCACACATATACACACACACAAATACACACGCACATGTGCATATGTGTACACACTAACACACACACACACTCACAGCTTGCCTATGAGCTGAGAATAGCAGGTGAGCACACTGTTTCGCACCTGGCTAATGAACTGCAGGTCTCCCAACTTGTTGAAGGAAACAGACAACGCATGGGCGGCCTGCGACGCAAAAGTTGGTGGTGATTCATTGCAAGTGCTTCTGATGAAGGAAACAGACAACGCATGGGCGGCCTGCGACGCAGAAGTTAATGATGATTCACTGCAAGTGCTTCTGATGATGGCACGTGAGTAGGGTTGGCCGAAACCGTACATATACGCTGTATATTGCAGAAAATTCCTGTGGTGAAGACCGTATATACGGCGTATGTATACGGTTCCAGCCAACCCTACAGGTGAGTTGAAGAGTTTGTGGCCAAGCCTTTGACGGATGACGAGGCTAGCGACGTGCAAGGAAACGCAAGCGATTCTGATGAAGGTCCAGCGACTCAGACGTGTGTGACTAACAGACGTGTGTGACTAACAGACGTGTGTGATTAACAGACGTGTGTGACTAACAGACGTGTGTGATTAACAGACGTGTGTGACAGTACTAAGTTGACTAAGGTGACAGTAGCAGCGTTTGAACAGCCCGTAGCCTGAAGAGCGTGAAGAACACACCACACTGCTGAATAACACTGAGTCTGTGAGCAATTGAGGGCACAGACAACGCAGCTACATCCCACACCACACTGCTGAGTGACACTGAGTCTGTGAGCAATTGAGGACACAGACACAGACAACGCAGCTACATCCCACACCACACTGCTGAATAACACTGAGCCCGTGAGCAATTGAGGACACAGACAAAGCAGCTGCATCCCACACTTGGAAAGACCCTGAACTAGCGCCCACACTCACCCCACCAGACAAACATTTCTTTTATTACTGTTTTCCAACTAGTGCCCGCACTCACCCCACCAGACAAAAATTATTTTTCTTACTGTTTTCCAACAGCTGCGCGTAGTAAGATGGCCCTGTACCTGTACCTCCGTGACTCCCTCCTCTACCGTATGTGTCGAGCATTGCACGCTGCCCTCAGCTATATGTTTTCCCGCGGCCATATCAGACGCTACAATAAATAAATAACAGACGCTACAATAAATAAATAACAGACGTTACAATTAATAAATAACAGACGCTACAATAACCGGACTAACCGGACTAACCGGACTAACCGTTCCATACACATTAATCGTTCTTTATTCCTTATAGATAACCAAGTAGCATCTTCCTTTCCCACTTTCCATGCCGAGCACCAATTTCTGGCCTTTAAGTTAGGTAGCGGCTGTGTTGCAGTTCTGGTGACGATAAGCATGTGAAAATTAAAGAGGGTGAGCCAGAACCATATATAAATACGTATACACGGTGTACATACGGTATTTTTAGCAGGGAAATCACCATACACACAGTCATGTACGGTGTGTATATACGGTTCTGGCCCACCCTAATAATAAACCTGTGACAGCTTCTTACCTCTGCATCTCCCTCTTCTGCTGCAGGCGATAAGCACTGAATGCTGCCTTAATTATGGTAAACGTACTCCTGAAAAAAAACTGCTACAGCCTCTTACCTCTGCATCTCCCTCCTCTGCCGCATGCGATAAGCACTGGATGCTAGCCTCATACATGGCAGCTGCCTGTGAGATGTCTCCCAGTCGCTTGCAGCAGTCCCCCTGCACAGTGAGAGTGGGGAAGAGAATGGTGCTCTGCAAATTCTCTTTTCAACCTCAAGTGTGCCGCCTGTGCATGTGTGCAGCAATGTAACACCCCCAACCAAAAGAAGTGTGCTGCCTGTGCATGTGTGCACCAATGTTGTTCCCATGCCAACACTTCAGGCCTGCTGGTCCAAAGTTTGGTTGCGTACACACACAACCACACACATACACAACCACACACAAACACACACACACACACACACACTCACACACACACACACACACACACACACACACACACACACACACACACACACACACACACACACACACGCGCACACACACACACACCACACACGCACACATTTTGTAACATGCATTGTTGAATTCAACCTCCAGCATGCTGCCTATGCATGTGTGCATCTAAAACACCCCTGACCAAAAAGAGTGTGCTGCATGTGCATGTGTGCACTTAAAACACCCCTGACCAAAAAAGTGTGCTGCATGTGCATGTGTGCATCCAAAACACCCCTGACCAAAAAGAGTGTGCTGCATGTGCATGTGTGCAGCAATGTTGTTCACACGCCAGAAGTTAAGCCTCTTAGAGCTAAACCCTAATCCCTAAGTATAACCCTAAACCCTAAGCCTCTTGAAGCTAAACCCTTATCCCTAAGTGTAACCCTAAACCCTAAGCCTCTTAAAGCTAAACCCTAATCCCTAAGTGTAACCCTAAACCCCAAGCCTCTTAAAGCTAAACCCTAATCCCTAAGTGTAACCCTAAACCCTAAGCCTCTTAAAGCTAAACCCTAAACCCTAAGTGTAACCCTAAACCCTAAGCCTCTTAAAGCTAAACCCTAAGTGTAAGGCCAATGCACGCACAGCGATTCGTGACAGCAGCTGGAGGGAGACTGCATGCATATGCTCAGCAGTCATCCTGGACAAAGCAGCGCACCATACAGTACCGTAACGAATGCGAGATTCAAAGAAACCCAATCAATATACCCCAATGCGAGCAATACAAGGGGGGCAACACTTCATTATTAAACAGAATGCGAGCATATGCAAGGACTTTTGACCCTCTGAGCCGGTAATCACAGACTGCAAGATGGTACTCAGTAATGGTACCATATGGGTACCATGACGGTACTCAGTAACAGTTAGAAGGCCGTATTCTTGGTGACAGGTCCGACTAAAGTCTGTCGACAGAATACAAGGTTATACTCATTAATGTATGTTAGGAGAGTTGTTGGTGACATATTGAAAGAGCGATGTTTTGTGACAGGACAGACGGCCGCGTCGTTAGCTCAACAGCATTTCACACAATAAACCTGGTTTGTGGAAGTGAGGTCTTCGGTTAAACAGCAATTCACGGATTGGATCTGATTTGTGGAAGTAAGCTCTTTGGCTTGACAGCATTTCACGGATTAAATCTTGCTTGTGAAAGAGAACTCTTGGGCTTAACATCATTTCATGGATTGGATCTTGCTAATGGAATAGTGCATCTGATTTGTGAGAGTTAGAATGCGTGAAACTTTAAATGTCGAGTTGCTGACTCTATATATGGCTTGCTACTCTCGCCTTACTTGCTTATATTTGTATATTTGCAAAACCCTTTCCATCCCCCTTTTGTTCGACCCCCAGACTGTCCTTAGCTGAACAAGGCCAGGTCGCTTGGCAGCCTGTGAAATCCTACCGCAACCCCCGGATCGCTCCTATCTGAATTAGGCTAGTAAAATGGGCAGCCTCCAACACACACACCTGCGACCCCCAGACCGCCCCTAGCTGGCAGGCTAGGTCGCTGGGCACATGCTCAGCTTGAGCTTGGAATCTAGCAAAATCCATGCCGTGGCTTGGCCGCTCTTGCTGCTCCTGCTGCTGCTGCTGCTGCTGCTGCTGTTGTGCGTGTGGTGTTGGAGTTGGTGCATATTCATTTTGGGGTTGCTCTCGTGCATGTGGTGCTGCTACGTCTGTGCTTGGAGGTTGCTGTTGTGTGTGTGGCGCTGGTGTGTGGGTTCTCGGAGATTGCTGGACTGAAGAATAGAATGGACAGCGTTGCTCTTGCTGCGCTTGCTGCGGCTGCTCCTGCTCCTCTTGCACCTGCCGCGACAACTCTGGGGCGATTACGCCCTGAAGCTGACGCTCAATGGACATGTGCAACTCGCGCTTACAGAGCTCAAGCCTGGAAGGAGGAGGAGGACAGGAACAAGCAGAGCTGTCTGATTACGATGATGTGCAATGATGGCAAAGTAGGACAGACATCGCACACGCGGCTCACGTTTGCAGGAATCAGATCCGGGAGGAGTGGTACAGACGCAAATTGAGAGAGCATGCGCGATGTGAGGTGGACAAGTGTGGTAGGGACAGAGAAAAGGGATACGCAGACATGTGCAGCTCACATTTGCAATACAAAGTTCAAGCCTAAAGAAAAGGGGCGTAAGGTAGGTATGAGAGGTGGTTCCTCAGCGAGTGCATCCCTTAAGTGCCACGTGTACATTGCAGCTGCATAGGATTGCCAAAATCAGTTGGCCAAGATTGTGCTGCAGCTACGTAGAGGTGCATGTAGGGGTGCACACAACTGCAGCTGCATAGGGTTGCCAAAACCAGTTGGTCAAGATTGTGCTGCAGCTACGTAGAGGTGCATGTAGGGGTGCACACAACTGCAGCTGCATAGGGCTGCCAAAACCAGTTGGTCAAGATTGTGCTGCAGCTACGTAGAGGTGCATGTTAGGGGTGCACACAACTGCAGCTGCATAGGGTTGCCAAAACCAGTTGGCCACGATTGTGCTGCAGCTACGCAGAGGTGCATGTAGGGGTGCACAAAACTGCAGCTGCATAGGGTTGCCAAAACCAGTTGGCCAAAACAACAGATAGACATCGTGTATGATTATATACACTTGGAGTGCCAAGAGCACCGTACACCAAACTGTATGGTTTTGGCCATCCATATGGTCCTGTATGCTTCTAACCGACCCACTAATGCATGGATCTTGCCACCTACCAATGACGTTAATGTATTACTACTTGCTTGTGGTCGACTCATTTGAGATCATTTGAGTTTCGTCTGTTAGAGATGTCAGGCACTAATACCTATGAAGAGCTGCTTCCAGGTTACCACCCGCCATTGCTTGCAGTCCTAAGCGGTAAAAAAAGATGGAGGTGGACGTGCAGGAGCTGCCCACGATCGCGGAAAGCTGCTGCAGATCCTGCAAGATTGCAAGGGGAGAAAGGGAAGTGTCGGCACAATCCTACATGCACTTGTTGACAAACAATGGGCATAACTAACATACATCTGCATGCACAGGCAAATGGACAGACTAACACGCTGCAGTACGCATGCACACACATACACACTAACATGCATACACACGCACACACGCATGCACATACACACATGCACACCCACCCACCCACCCACACACACCTTTGGTTCCAGCATGCCTGCACCATCAGACGCGTGCGCAGCAAGAAAACGATCCACTAAACCTGTAAAAGCAAGAGGAGCAAAGTCATAGCACTAAACCCAGGAGCCAAGTAAAGTAGGGTTAGCCAGAACCATATATACGGCATTTTTGGCAGGGAAACCACCATATATACGGTCATGTACGGTGTTTATATACGCTTCTGGCCAACCCCAGGTATGTGTCATACGTTCATTTTGAACGTTCATACGGTAAAATAGGCGTATAACACAATACGCCGTATGACACATCTGCGGTAAATATCAAAGGTGAATGTGTGTACTTTGTGAGGGGATCTGCTGATCTTAAGTTTGTCCTACCTACTAACCACTTGCTTTTCAGGCAGACAGATATAATATTTAAACCAATTTTTAAGAGAGCAAACCCAAGGTAGCTGTGATGGAAAGGAAGATCGTTTGACTTCAAGTTTGTCTGTCTGAAGCCTGTGACCAAATAGGAAACCAAGTCTGACTTCACATTTGCACGCGCTTTTCTTCTGGTACACAACTTTCCTTCTCCTTAGTACAAAATTTCAAGTATGACATACAAGGTTTGCGTATATGTATATATATTTTATATATAACGTAGATAGGGTTGGCCAGAACCATATATATACGGTGTATATACGGTATTTCTGGCTGGGAAATCACCAAATATACGGTCATATACGGTGTATATATACGGTCCTGGCCAACCCTAAACGTAGAATATGCAATACAGCATACGTTACATGTCAGGGCACAGCTACTACCAGAATGCACTTGTTACGCAAAAAGCCTAGCTACGATTTAATAACACATATGCGGAAAGAGCTAAGTTTGTATAAATGTGAGGCGGCTATTATGCTGGAAATGCTGGCTTCGCCCCGGAAGTGCTATTAAAATGGATGGACTGATTTGTTTCTTCGCCCCGGAAGTGCTTTTATTAAGGACATACTGTTTGTTTTGTACAGCAATTGTTACGACTTCATCGGCATTGCCATTAAAGGCCAGCGCTTCGAATACGGCCAGCCGGCCGAATAACAAGCCCTTATGTGCTTGATTGACGCCCGAGGGACCTTCCCCCAAAGTGACTCGCTGACATGTTATGTGAACAAGCAAAAACTTTCCTTGTATTGAACCTCCTTAATCAATCTTACATGTTATATGAACAAGCAAAAACTTTCCATCTATTGAACCTCCTTAATCAACCCTACATGTTACATGAACAAGCAAAAACTTCCCATGCCATGTATTGAACCTCCTTAATCAATCCTACATATTATATGAACAAGCAAGAACTTTTCATCTAATGAATCTCCCTAATCGATTGTACATGCTATATTTACAAGCAAAAATTTTCCATCTATTGAGCCTCCTTATTAATGAAGGGGGTGGTTTTCACTGCCTATGTATCAATTTCCCCCCAACTCTTTCATGTCAGTATTTGGCCTCCTATATTACAATGAACCTTGCCTCACAGCTAGGGTTGGCAAAAACCATACATAAACGTTGTACATATGTTTTTTGGCTTGGAACTTACCATACGTTTATATACGATTCTGGCCAACCCTACTCACAGCCGAGTCTCAACCCACCCAGTCTGGGCAAAGGAATTGTTCGACCAAACAGAGCTTGATCAAACGACACACCCTGGGAGGCTTTGTTGTGCCTTCCTGCATACAACAATGAGTGTCTTATCCTAACACGGAAGAAACCCACGTACTTACTGCCTGCATCAGCAGCAGCACGCGCCTCCCGTTTCTTTTGAGTCCTCATCTGCCTAATCAAACAACGCACCCTGGGAGGCTTCGTCTGGTTGAAATCCCTCAATATCTTGACCACAGACCGGGCAGTCCCTTAGCTTGGACACACAAAATTTGCAAAACACGTGCGTGCACCTGTGAGTCCACAGAGGGGCGAAACGTGAGATCAGCTTGGGCACACAGAACTTGCAAAACATGTGCGTGCACCTGTACACCGAAGGAGGGGCGGCGGCACATGTGACGTGCAGTATACATGGAGGAATTACGCGTATGATCTCACACATGTACATCTTTGCATTCACTGCACACACTTGCTGCAGGACACGTGAAGGCTACTGCACGCAAGAAGACGTAGCGCATTTGTGTTTACTGTTCTGCTGTTACGAGAAGGTAAGCACGGCAGTCAGTGGCTCTGTGAGTGTGGACACGAGCCGTACGTAGGAGTGTTTCCTTATAACGGTCAGGTAGGTACAGCGTTCGTTAACACTAGCAGCATGAGACAAGAAGGCCGAGTTGCAGCGACAAACTTTGGCTTTCTAAAAGGCACATCTTCAGAGCTTCCGTCTAAATCACAGGGGCATCATTATGTGCGGGTTCTAAGCCATGCTATTTTTAAATCGTTGCAGTGTGCAAGCGTGTAGTTGTGCAGCACACACGAAAAGGAACAGGGTGGTAGAAGGTTGACAGGTACGGCATTTTTGTAGGCTGAGTGACCAGTACTGCAGTGCTTGTGCACAATCTAGTTGGTAGTTAGCTTGATTCAGCACACTGCACACTTACGGAACGCAGCGGACAGGCTGGTGCATGAAGGTTTTGCAGCAGCAGCAGTGCATGTTGGTCATCTTGGGGCCTGTGTGTGTGTGTGTGTGTGTGCATGTATGTATGCGTGTGTGTATATGTCTGTACGTATGTATATATATTTGTGTGTGCTTGCATGCGTGTGCTCATATATGTGTGTGTGTCTGTGTGCGCGCAAGCGTGTCCTTGTTTGTGTCTCTCTGTGTGTGTTTGCATGTGTGTGTGTGTGTGTGTGTGTGTGTGTGTGTGTGTGTGTGTGTGTGTGTGTGTGTGTGTGTGTGTGTGTGTGTGTGTGTGTGTGTGTGTGTGTCTGTGTGCGCGCAAGCGTGTCCTTGTTTGTGTCTCTCTGTGTGTGTGTTTGCATGTGTGTTGTGTGTGTGTGTGTGTGTGTGTGTTTGTGCACTGTGTTGTGTCGTTTACCTGCTGATGCTGCAGAACCATAACCTAGAGGGCAAACGGTTTGGCTTTCTTTCGGAGTTACGTTTGCAGTATCCTCAGCACCTGCGCATTGCACAAAGGATTAGAGAAATGCAATACACTAACAGTGAAGCAAGACAGGGAACAGTGGAGGGGGACGCACTCGTAGCAGACTTGAACCCCAGAGGGCATGAGGACGTCCCTTCAGACTTGGAGATGTTTTCCAGGAATGGGCAGGCCATTTTCCAGGAATGGGCAGGCTTCTGAACCCTATCTTTTAAGATTTCAAAAGGTGTTTGAACCCTAGTTAGCAAACGGCACAGAAAAGGCGGTTTATTATTTTTTACATTAATTTACGCAACATGAAGCTAGACGTCAACATCCTGAGATACCTTTCCAAGGATGACTTCAGGGTCCTCACAGCCGTGGAGATGGGTCAAAAGAATGTGAGTGCACAGTTGTATGGACCCCAGCTTGGATTGAACAGCAAATGGTATGCATGCTGCGTAACTGATAAAATTCAGCATGCAAGCCGTCTCACGTGCTCTTGCTCTCACTGACATGCTGTACTCTCTCTCTCTCTCTCTCTCTCTTGCTCCCATTGCAGCACCAAATTGTGCCGCTGCCGCTCATTGACAGCATTTCCGGCCTCAAGTGAGTGCTTTTTTTAGCGTCTTCAGAGGCGAACGAGCATGCTGCTTGTGTGCAAGTTGAGGGGCGTGCGCATTACCATGCTGCGTAATATAACTTGATACTACAAGCAGAGGGGGCATGGTTTCAGCTGCATGACATGTAGCTCCGGCGCATTCCTGGTTGCGCCCCGTTCAAGCACACTTTGCCGCACCATACCTGCCAAAGAGAAGCAAGGAGGCGAGCTGCGTAAGTTTGTGCTTCTCTTTCTGTGTGCAGGCATGGAGGGGCATACAAATGCTTAAGGGAACTTTTGAAACACAAGCTCGTGCACCACGATGGCTCAAGGTTGGTACCTAAAGCAAATAGGCATGAGTGCCTGAGTAATTAGGCCCGTGAGCATCACAATCACAACCCATTCCTGCATTCTACATTTCGTGTGAGCACACACACAGATCTGGCCAAACAAACAGCAGCGCCACGTTGTCAGCAGCACAGGGTAATGAAACATCAATCCTTGAGGGTAATTTCCTTTTAAAACCAACTGTGTAGCACTAACGCTGACGAGTAGCTCTTACTCATAAAGTAACACAGATCAAGGCAATGGCATGCGTACTTCTCCTGACACATTTTAATGGTGTTGGGTGGTCACGGTCCATGTTTGTATGCAGCTACGACGGCTACCGGCTCACCTACATGGGCTACGACTTCCTAGCACTGCGCGTGCTGCTGAACAGAGGGCACATCACAGGCGTGGGCCGCATGATTGGCATGGGCAAGGAGTCTGACATTTACGAGGTAGGTGGGCAGAAGAAAACTTGAGGTTGGCTGGGTCGAAGGAGAGTGTGTATATCTAGGGTTGGCCAGAACCGTAAAAGTATACACCGTATATAGATATACGGTGTATATACGGTATTTTTGGCAGGGAAATCACCAAATATACGGTCATGTACGGTGTATATATACGGTTCTGGTTAACCCTATGTGCACCTGTGGCCGACCCTATGTACACCCTATGTACACATGTGGCCAACCCTATGTACACCTATGTACACCTGTGGCCGACCCTATGTACACCCTATGTATACCTGTGGGTGACTTGGCCAACCCTATGTACACCTGTAGCCGACCCTATGTACATCCTATGTACACCTAAGGGTGACTTGGGCAACCCTATGTACACCTGTGGCCGACCCTAAGTACACCTGTGGGTGACTTGGCCAACCCTATGTGCACCTGTGGCCGACCCTATGTACACCCTATGTACACCTGTGGGTGACTTGGCCAACCCTATGTTCACCCTATGTACACCTGTGGGTGGCTCGGCCAACCCTATGTACACCTGTGGGTGACTTGGGCAAGGAGTCTGGCATCCACGAGGTGGGTGGCCAGAGGAATGTTCAGGGTTACACTGGTTCAAAGCTCAAAGAAAATTGAAAGCATGGCTGTGGATGCCAGGGGAGTTGGCGTGGACTAGGAGTCTGGCATCCACAAGGTGGGTGGCCAGAGGAAGCTGTAGTATAGGTAGTGGTGGGAGAGAGCCACCATAGGCCTCAGTCAAAGGAACAGCCGACTTGTTGAATCGGCAAACTTTAGGCCACAACCCCCTTCTTTCTAATTTGATCACTAACGGTTTTGCTGTCCAAGGCATGGCTTTTACTTCTTTGGACAGTTAAGTGTCACAATCCCTTTGGTCTCATTTTATTTTGCCTGCGGTTTCAATGCAAGAAGGGCTTCTGAACCCTTGCTGTGTCTGACCATGCGTCAAGAGGTGTGTGTGTGTGTGTATGTTTGTGTATGATGCTAACCATGAGCACTACATAAAAAAGGAAACTTCATGCACCCAAGTTCTTCTCTTTCCTATTGCAATATTCCCTAAAGGACAAGTGCCC
>Ga0307947_1002586_pt1:0-5000 | contig 14524 bp, 24 predicted proteins | sample OrgLakmetagen232_FD_201840 | JGI IMG/M metagenome (GOLD analysis project Ga0307947, IMG submission 201840) | Saline water microbial communities from Organic Lake, Antarctica - #232 | ecosystem: Environmental > Aquatic > Non-marine Saline and Alkaline > Saline | place: Antarctica: Organic...
GGCAGTGAAGAGGGCCGGGGGGCAATGAGGAGAGGGATGGGGAAGCAGATGGTGATGATACCTGAGTTAAAGAAAGACTAGAAGACAAAACTAGTGCCAGTTGATGTACAATGTACAATGGATGACAGAGTTCAGCAGAACCAGGCTCATTTTGATATTTCTCAGTGCACTTGGACAAAAACTATGTTAATGTGTTATGGAATGCACCTCTGAGTCCCTTGGTGCGGTTCTGAGGGCATTTTGCCCCTGCGGATTGGTGCGGCAAGCACTAAATTACATATTGAGAGGGGTGCGGATTGGTGCGGACAGGGTAAAAATAACTCTTTTTTTGAGGGGTGCGGAACGAGTACATGTCCCTACGGTAGTACTGGAAAGGGCACGTCTGGTATAGACAAGTTTAGCAGCAAAGTTCACAGAGTGCACATGGAGCTTGGAGGCGATCTTTTTAACTCTTTGAGGATCAAGATCCAGTTTCTTCAAAGGCTTCAGAGTGTGAGTGTTGTAGATGGTGCCACCCACCACACCCAAAAGGATGATGTGGAGAGTAATAACGGAGGCTCCTTGGAGAATGTAGCTAAGGTCTTTGTGCTGTTCCTTTGCGGCGTTTAGCTGGTTCTGAGGTCTGGTGTCCTCACAGTACTTGATCTCGACGAGGTGGATGTCACGCCGAGGTTTGCTGAGGTCTTTAGGTCGGTGCTGTCTGGGGTTGGTGGCTCTACTAGTACTGGTGGCTGGCGGTGCTGCTAAGGTGCTCCCAGTCTCCCTCAATTGCCCCCTGCCACTTTGAAGAACCCCCCCCCTACATTAGTTTGTTGTTTTTGTGTGTTTGCAGCGATGGGAGTAACCAGCACAAAATCTGGGCGGCTGGAGGTGAATCTGTCTTTGTCTGGGAAGCGGGGTGGGAAGAGCCATTTGGGAACAATTCTACTTTCAGCTGTTTCTGGAATCTGGAGATTTTGCATGATCATCCGTTCGTTGCTGCCTATATCTATGGAGACAATGCATGAGGATCTTAAGGAGCCTGTTATGCTGATAGCCTTAACACACCTTGAGGGAATCTGTAATAAAGCCCAACACCCCAAGCTCTCGAGTACAAGCAAGTCTAATACTACGTAGCTAGGACCACAGTCTGAATGTGTTGTCAGAACTGCATGTCACGAGGTACGCGCTTGCAGGGTCCCACAACACAGACTGTGCAGCATCTTCATGCCCAGCCAGCTCAACGATACCTTCTCCAGTCAAGGAATTGTAGACCTTAATGCGCCCACTGTCAGATGCCACTGCTAAGATCTGCACGTGCCATTTACGTGTGTTCATATGTTAGATTCCTTACAGAGCGTAACATCTACTGAACATGTGCACGTGAGAGCACTATAAGAAACCCGAGTTTTTATCAAGCTAAAATCATTCAAATAGGAAAAAGGAATTGACCATTTCACTCGTCTGAGTTTTTTCCAGGGTGGCATTTGACCAGAAGCCTGTCAAAAGGATCACCCTTTCACTTCAACCGGTTTTGGGTTGAGGACAGAGCGTTAAGCAGAGAAGAATATTAGTCTTGCAGTTATAAAGCTAGTGGTAAGCTTATGCCTGCTAGCTCTTGGTTGCAAAAGTGGTTTGTACCACGATAAGATGGCTGATCCCTGTATGCTCGTGATTGCCTCTTGTTTTAACTGCTACACATGCAGATCCTTACCTCTCCGCTGCTGTCGAACGCGCACTTGTTGGCAGGATGCTTGCCTGTGTTGATTGATCTCAGCTCTGCTACCTGCAAATATAAACAGGAAAAAAATGTACACATTGTGTTGTGTTATTTGTGTGCAGGTGTAGGGTGGAGGGACGTGAGTTATGCAGGTCCAAATTTTGACCTTAAATTTGGCGCAATTAGCAAATGAATGAAAAACCCGTTCATCCGAGTTGGAAAGAAAGCTGTTCTTGCTGCTTAGTTATCCTGACGTCAATTCACCACAAAGCTTTGTTGCCATTTGCTGCTTAAAAGGTAGGACATGGCCTGCAGTTCTGTTCCCTTTTCATTTCCGCACGTGGTAGAGCTGTAAAAACACGTACCATGCGTGTGTCCCACAGCTTGAGCATGCCGTCTGCATCCGTGGATGCAAGCATGGTGCCTGTGAGGTTAAATACCGCCGCGTTGCAGGAGTTCATGTGGCCGTAGAAGGTTTGGGAGCACAAGCCGCTGCAACAGGGTGCAAGTGGGAAAGGGTGAGTCGCAAGGTCTTTCCAAACTTTCCTATGGCAGTGGTCTAAAACAAATTTGCAATAATGAAACATCTGCATAGCATGGCTCTGGGTCAAGCAAATGTCTTCCCGACACGCACAGCATGGCCCTGGGTCAAGCAAACGCCTTCCCAACAGACATCACATAAAAGTACCTGCGTGCGTCCCATATGGACAACGTCTTGTCCGAGCTGGCAGTGGCAAGGTTTGAGGTGTACGGCTGCCAACTCACGTCGTTCACACTGTCCACGTGACCACGCAGTGCCATACGGCATTTTGCTGCGGGTACATCCCACAATCGAACCTACAAAGAACACACATACACACAGAAGTTCACAGTGTCAACAGTGCGTGAACATTTGTAAGCCTTGGCAGGGCAGAAAATGTACATCTTCACAGTGTACGTTGCCCAATGTTCTGTGGCCTTGCAGCAGCCAGCAAAGGCTGTACTCAGTGCATGGTTGCATGTGCGTGCGTGCGTGCATGCATGTGTGTATGCCTTACTTCTTTCATGAATATGACCCTGGTAATTTGTGCAGCATTCAATGCCTGTAACAGTGATTGACCAAGAAAAGGAAAAGGATAAATATTTTGCAAGTTTTGCAAAATTTAACTCAGCTTGAGCGACCCTACCGTGTGATCTAGGGAGCAGCTGGCCAGCACGTCCCCGCTATGGTGATATCGCACCCCCCACACCGCCTGCTTGTGCTCCGTGAATGTGAGCACACACCGTTGCTGTGCAAAGTCCCACACTTTCACTGCGGCATCTCCACCTCCAGATGCAAGGGAGGCACCGTTGGGGTTGAAATCCACAGCTGCCACCCAATCCTGGATGCGTAGAAGCAGTTCTAAAGTGAAAGAGGAAACGAAAGGGAAAGACAATGCTGGCAGAGCAAACTGTTCCCCACGTCAAAATAAGGGAAAGGAGCCACTACTTGGTGCTAAGTACTGCATGATTTCCTTTCTGCAGAAGAAAAAAACAAAAGGAATCAGTCCTGACTCAGGTTGCAGGCTTGGTCTGATACGGATCCTGATGAGATTTGGCAAGGATTCCATACCTACAGCTGTAAACACATGTTTCTTCAGTCCAGGCAAATCTCTGGATGTAACAAAGGGAATCGTGACCAATCATAAAAACATTAAATCTGTTGGTTGCCAACATTGATGCTTGAGTATCCATTCATGTGTCTGTGACTACTGGGTGGCTTGTCTGAGAGCAAGCGTCACCTGCCTCCATAACGGCAGGCATTCCTTTTGATGTTGCGCGCGTTCCTTACGCAGCCGTTTTTATATCCATCTTCCAAGTTCCCACAAGCAACCAATTCTACATAACCAAGGGCGGAACTAGATTAATGTAGTCTATTTTACATGAAAATGTGTAACACACCTTGTGCCCCTCCCCACACATGATTAAATCTCCTGCTGGCATGTGCCACATCTTCCACGTCTTATCATCACTGGCAGTGACCAGGATAGGCTTGGTGGGATGCAGCGCCATGTTTGCCACCGAAAGCAAGTGCCCTGTTGTTTTGTGTGTATGTGTGTGTATGTGTGTGTCTGTGTGTGAGCGTGTGCGTGCATGAGATTGCGTGCATGCGTGCACGTCGAAGCTCTAGATTGTTGTGCACAAGCTTTTGCACAACACACATTCCCTGGATGCTGATGATCAGACCTCAACTCCAGGAGGATCACCTTTAAATGTCTTCTGTAAAGACATGGATTTAGGGTTGGCAGGCGGGAACTCCATATCGGCATATGGGTGTCGTGGCTGCGGGGCAGTGATGGAAGCCCAGCCGCTCCTCCCTTTGGTTGCCCCTCTGGAGCCTGCGTGTGTGTACATGTGCACGGTACCTTATGTTGTGCAAATACGTGCATATGGATGCACGTGGATGTACTTAATAAACACCTGAGCAAGCACGGGAACATGCACACACACCTGCATGCGTATGTGCGTGGACGCAAGCGCTCAATCGCATTTTTGCGCACGTGTGTACTGTGCGTTTTGGTGTGTGCACTTGCTTTGCCTGGATGCGTAGCGACGTGCATGTGTCCATCGTAATATCGTAATGCTCTTGCTTGAGTGCATGTACAATCACCTGTTGTGCCAGCTGTCGCCCCCAGTCCCCCCCCTGCTGACCATCCCCCGGTGCCGCTGTCTGGCAGTCCATTGGTAGCTCTGCCGGTGGTTGAGGCAGCTGCCCCACCCCCTGTGCATATGTTGGTGCGGTATAAATTGTCAACACCATTTCCTCACTAATTAAAGGTACAAATACACCTGAGGTTCTGCACCCTGTTACAGTTGTTGCAAGCAGTGGTCATTTGAGTGGCGTGGTTTTGCCATGTAATAATGTGCTTCAGCATAAGGCGCACACCCACACCTTACCATCACCTCCCGAATGGAACAATTGCGGGCGCTTACATTGAGTGCATGTACTTGCTTATCAGTGTAAAATTTGACATTTCTAGACAAGCCCAAGCTTTGCAGTTATACCAGCAGCATCCTCTCTCTCCATCTGCCATTCATCATTTTTATGTAGGTTTCTTCAATAGTGTCAGCCTTCCTATCTTCCCTTTTCCACCGCCCCTTACTGTCCACAGCAAAACCCCGACCGATCTATGCTGCCCTGTGTCATTACTTAGGACTTCTCCCTCCTGCCCACATCACATATCACATAACCCACAAGCCCCTTTTTGTTCTCCTTGTGAAAAAGGACTGAGCACCATTACGCACCCCGCTCTGTGTTGCCTGCCAACTCGTTGATGGTCGT
>Ga0307947_1002586_pt1:10000-14524 | contig 14524 bp, 24 predicted proteins | sample OrgLakmetagen232_FD_201840 | JGI IMG/M metagenome (GOLD analysis project Ga0307947, IMG submission 201840) | Saline water microbial communities from Organic Lake, Antarctica - #232 | ecosystem: Environmental > Aquatic > Non-marine Saline and Alkaline > Saline | place: Antarctica...
TCAACCTCACAGTTGGCGGAGGCTTGGGTCGAACCCACAGGAACAACGACACCTTCCCTCGTATCGCTGACCCCTTTTGTTACGTGGACAAGGAGGACATCTTCCATGCGGTGAGCGCCTGCACACGTGTCGCATGGAAATAAGCATTTATTGTTTGCAGTGCAAGGTTTCTTTATGGTATTCAAGCTCGTGTGCACACACACGCTCACACGTACCTGCACATACACACACGCACACACTTGCGCGCATCCAGATCCACACCTACCCACACTTACACACACGCACACACACACATTCGCTCTCGAACGTAGGTCAAGGCCATTGTGGCCACACAGCGTGACTATGGACGACGAGATGACAGGCGGCAGTCGCGTCTCAAGTACCTTGTGCATGAGTGGGGCGTGGACAAGTTCAGGTGAGGATCCAGTTCAAGGCACGCTTACCGTACTTTCACAAGATGTCCACCCTGTTGCATGACCTGGTTTGTCGGTGCTTTTCAGACATACACTCGTAATGGCGAGCGTTGGGCACTAGCATTAGAATTTAAGTTCTTCATCACGTTGTGCGTGTACACTGCAGAGGCACCCGGACTCAGGAAGTGTTGACATTTTTATTTCCCCCTCTATTTGCTGGCATCGCTTCATGCTCCAAGCAGTGTGCATTGTGGTTGTAGGTCGCAACTAATGTACTTGCTTCGTCTAAAGTTCGTAGAATTGTTGAACTGCTGCAGATTAGTGGCAGTTTGCGACCAGGCTATTGCTCCCTAACCCTCCTGAATGTTTGCACTGGCTCATTTTCTACCTGGCACTTACATCTCTGCTGCCATCTTACAGCCACACTTGAATGACTTGAGAACCAAATGCTAGGCACTGCTTTTGTCCTCTCCTGCCTGCATCTTGTTAAATCTACGTGACAACACGTGTGCTGGTGCTCCTCCCTCTGCGTGTACGCTAACATACGTACACTCGTAAAAACACATACACACGCGCACCCGCACACAGGTCCGTGGTTGAGCAGTACTTTGGCAAAAAATTTGAGGCGTTCAAGGCCATGCCAAAGTGGGAGTTTTACGATTACCTCGGCTGGGGCGAGCAGGGAGATGGCAAGCTTTTCTATGGCATTTATGTGCAGGTGAGCAAGACCATTGTACCCTTGCAAGCAACCCTTCCTGAAGCAAATGCTGTCGCTCTAAGTCTGTGTCGCTCTAAGTCTGTGTGTGTGTGTGTGCGTGTGAGTGTGTATGTATGTGCAAGTGTGTGTGCGAGTGTGTGTGAGTGTGTGTGCAAGGGTGTGGTTGACTGGAAATAATGTGGAAGCTGCAATGTTACTGCAGTGTCGCTATTGTCAAGCAGCCATTTGCACTATTGCTCCAAGTTAGCTAACAGACTTGGTGCAATGCTTGTGTTGAAGGCCCCTTGGCCACGTCCTTATGTTCTGACGACCATGGCCAGTAGTCCAGAGAGGAGAAAAAAGATAAAAGTGTTGTGCCCTAGCTTGTGCAGCTATTTTACCGGATTGCACGCCCTGCTTGAGCACGGTCTCCTCCTCTCCTCCATCTGCCTCTCTCTGAACTCTCATCATTCCTAGCACCTATTTGAGCATTAGCTCGTAAAAAGCCCTAGATTTCTTTCTACGAGTCCAGGGTTCTTGAGACAGCCCACGATCGCTGTCAAGCCCCTCAAGAGTCTTAAGAGCAAGCTGTTAAAAAGTCCAACTGAGTGCATTGGTAGAAAGGCGAGAACATGCTCTCTTTCACATTCAATACCTGCTCTCATACCAGCAAAGGCACACACCCTAACTGCTGCTCTACTTCTACACAGTGGCTGTGCGCTCAAAAAAATGCGCCTAGCGATCCTTTCCGGCCTGTGCAAAGCACACAAACACATTTCTGCATACACACATTCACACACACACATACATACACACACAAACACAAACACAAACACACACCTGCGTATTGTGCCTCATGCAGAACGGGCGTGTGAAGGGTGAAGCCAAGAAGGCCTTGCGTGCAGTCATTGAGAAGTACAGCATCCCCGTGACCATCACAGCCAACCAGAACCTGATCTTGAGGGAAGTTGAGCCAGCCTGGAAGGCAGATATCTTGGCCATTTTGGCTGCCGCTGGGGTGAAGGACGCTGCAGAGTGGGACTCCATTGAGAGGTGTGTGTGAGAAAGGGAGAGCGCATCTGTGTGAGATTGACTTCATGAAAGAGGAGGATGTGAAGGTTCAAGAGGATAAGGGAGGGGAAGAAGTGCGTCGTGTGAAGTGTCCTGCACACAAGGCTTGTCCTGCAACCCAGCGAGTGCGGTATATGAGAGCACAAGCGTGAAGAACAAGAAACAGGGGCCATGGCTCTCTTTCTTTACGCTTGCCAGGTTGTACGTAAGGCACAAATGCGTGAAATTCATTACCATGACCAATCTACTTGTATGTCCCGTTGCCCATTCTGAAGGCACACATTTGAACGTGCACGCGCGTAAACACACACACACACACACACACACACACACACACATCAAACTTACATATACACGTACACGCAAACCCATGCACAACAGGACCTCCATGGCGTGCCCTGCCCTGCCCCTATGTGGGCTTGCCACTACAGAGGCCGAGCGCGCGCTGCCAGACATCAACGTGCGCATCCGTGCCTCTATGGTCAAGTCCGGCCTACCTGCAGACGAGCCCCTTATCGTGCGTATGACTGGCTGCCCAAACGGCTGCGCCCGGCCATACATCGCAGAGCTGGGTTTTGTGGGGGATGGACCCAACAGCTACCAGGTGTGCTTATGTGTGTGTTGCTGTGTGCGGCTTTGTGTATTGCCTGGAGGCTTTGGTAGATGAGCCTGCAAGGGCTGCTGGCGAATTGCGCATGTGCATTTTTGCAGGTGACTTCTAATCACCAAGCTTGCCCGATCGGCGCCTCCGTATGCTTGCTAGAGTGCTTGTGAACTTGACTGACCATGGCTGATGTTTCTGTTCTGTTCTCAATTGCAGATGTGGCTTGGTGGTAACAAAAACCAGACTCGCATGGCAGAGATATACGCTGAGCGCGTCAAGGTGAGTTGCTGCTTGACTAAAAAACTTTTCTCCCACGTAGCTGCCAGCGTGTGATATGATTGGTTCCTTTTGAAAGATCATAAGTCAGTAAGTAGTCTGTAAGGGGTTTTCCACGCCTATCCATCCATTTTATAGGCCATGCCACCGCTCAATTAGTCTGCTAGGGGTGTGCCTTGCCTATCCAATCTTTTCTTTGACCTTGCCGTGGCTAAAATTTTTCACCTGAAAGAGTTTGCTTGCGGTAACACTTCAGGCATTGATGATGCAGTGTTGACCGAGGCGGCCGGGGAGCGGATTGTCACATTCTAGGCAAATGTAAACCATCAACCGTGACTAAGCCTGAATTTGGTCATGGCCTATGAAGCAATTTGGGGCAGCTGCCTTGACCATGAATGCTTCTTCCTTTTATGTGCAGGTTCGCGATTTGGACATGTTCCTAGACTCCCTGTTCGGTTCTTTTGCTGCTGGCCGCAAGGATGGCGAGGGTTTTGGAGATTGGGTAGCTCGCAGTGGCTTGGAGGCTGTGAGGCAGCAGCAGCAAGCGTTGCGTGCAGCTTTAGAGGCTGCTGCATCGCCTAGTGAGGCTGACCCCTCTAGTAATGGCAGGGCACTTGTAGGATCTGCCTCAAGCTAAGACTAAAACCGAGCAAGAGAATCTGAGTAGGGTACTGGAGAAAGAGAGAGAGAGAGAGAGAGAGAGAGAGAGAGAGAGAGAGAGAGAGATAAGGGCATATCGTAACCAAGAGGGTGACACAATTGCTGTGCGCCGTGTATTCCTAGGACAGTTGTGTATTTTTCCTGGACTGTGCTTTGGTTTTGCATGATCATCAAACGTCCTTCCTTTGGTGTCCTAATTTGCAGCCCAGTAATTGAACGTAATTAACTGGTGCCACTTTTTTTATGGAGTATGAACCTCCTCCATTTTTTGACATGTATGTGTGGTCAGTCTGTGTGGTACTTGCGGCTTGTTACTGAAGTTGTCACACGCCCTTGCTGCAGTGCACTGTTACTGCTGCAGCTTTGAGTGCAGCAGGTCATTACTTGAAGTTTTACAGAATTAGGATGAAACCTGTTTTATGAAGCCCAAGTGTTATAAGACAGTATGTGAATTCGTGTGTTCTTGTGAGATCTATGACTGGATCAACAGTGCTCCAGCCTGCTTTTTCTGGAAAAATTTTTGGATGATTCTGTTGCCCTTTTTCTATTTAAAAGTGTTGCGTGAGGAACTTTTCTGGGTGCTTTTTGAGTCTACAAAGTCTTGCAAGGTTTCACAAAAAAACTTCAGTTAATAAGTTAGTTGAGTCTTACAACTAGTAAAGCAGCAATCCTCCTGACAATGGTTACAATGGTTACAATGGTTACAATTGGGGGTGACCTTCAGCCAGGTTGTTTGGCTGATCGGCTGCTGACTGGTCTCGGCCAGCCACAAATAAATCCATAAGCTCAGAAAGAAAAAGAAA
>Ga0307947_1002590_pt1 | contig 14502 bp, 14 predicted proteins | sample OrgLakmetagen232_FD_201840 | JGI IMG/M metagenome (GOLD analysis project Ga0307947, IMG submission 201840) | Saline water microbial communities from Organic Lake, Antarctica - #232 | ecosystem: Environmental > Aquatic > Non-marine Saline and Alkaline > Saline | place: Antarctica: Organic Lake...
TCAGGCAATACTCACATGTGCAAATGGCTCCCCTGCAATGCCTGTGTAGCTGAACTCGTCCTGACGGCATTCTCCTGAATTATCTGCAAACAAAGGAGGGAAGTCATAATAAACTCGTCCTGCCAGCACTCTCCCGAATTGTCTGCAAACAAAGGAGGGAAGTCAAAATAAACTTGTCCTGCCGGCACTATCCCGAATTGTCTGCAAACAAAGGAGTAAAGTCAAAATAAACTTGTCCTGCCGGCACTATCCCGAAGTGTCTGCAAACAAAGGAGGGAAGTCAAAATAAACCTGTCCTGCCGGCACTCTCCCAAAATGTTGCAAATAAATAAAGAAGGGAAACCAGTATGAACTTGTCCTGCCAGCACTCTCCCAAATTGTCTGCAGATGTGGGAGGGGATTTAAACTAAACTCATCCTGACGACACCCTCCTAAGTTGTCTGCAAATAAAGAAGAGGGAAGTCAAAAGCGTGGGTGGATGGTTAAGACAAGGAAGAGGAACGGTATGGCGGTAGACACAAAAAAAAAATCTCTTTTACAAAGTTTCCGCTTCTTTAAATTTTACCTAATTAATAAACACAGCAGATGGAAGAAACCAACTTAATATACTTTTCTGAATTAACTGCAAATTGAAAGCGAGGAACTGAAACGGGTGTACGTGTACAAGGATACAATACGGGTAGGGATGAAAAACGGAGTGGCGGTGGAAATGACATGCATCGTTGTAACTATTTCCACACCCATCATTGTCAGTAAATTGCCTGAACACATCAATGCTTCGTATTGACGATGTGAGAATCGGTCTGATTTCCAAAACTTGATGCAGCAGTGACGTGCCAACCTCAGCTAAGCTGATGACACCACCGCCGACACAAAAAGTCTTAGCCTTAAAAAAATGATCCAAATTCGAAATGTTTACAGTGTGTCCGAAAGCCTTCATACTAATGCTCATACAAGCTTAGGCCCCACCATAAAGACCAATTAAATGCCACACTGCATCAAGCACTCTTTTGATTTAAGCAAACCAAATCTCTAGAGCGGCTCCTCTCTTCCAAGTTCATCAGAGCATTCAAGCATCGCTTTTCCTTCAAGCGAATGCTAACTTAACGCCTGACATGAAGGCCACAATCCAGGTACTATCCCAAGCTGGGCCTGGTCATTACTAAGTAATTCAGGTCCTATCCCAAGCTGTGAATGGCCATCACTAAGTAATTTAGGCCCTTACCCAAGCTGTGAAGAGTCATTACTAAGTAATCTTAATGGCCCTTACCCAAGCTGTGAATGGTCATTACTAAGTAATATAGGCCCTTACCCAAGCTGTGAATTGTCATTTATAAGTAATATAGGCCCTTACCCAAGATGTGAAGGGTCATTACAAAGTAATCTAGGCCCTTACCCAAGCTGTGAATTGTCATTACTAAGAAATCCAGGTCCTATCCCAAGCTGGGCCTGGTCATTACAAAGGAAACCCAAGCTATGAATGGTCATTACTAAGTAATCTAGGTCTTATCCCAAGCCAGGCCTGGTTTTTACTAAGTAAACCCAAGCTGAGAATGTTCATTATAAGTAATCTTAATGGCCCTTGCCCAAGCTGTGAATGGTCACTACTAAGTAATCCAAGCCCTTACCCAAGTTGTGAATGGTCATTACCAGGCGTGGCCGCCACAGTCCCCCGCTTTGGTTATATGCCTCCCAATAAAGCATAGGAGCCGCGGCAGCATGCCAGTCGTGCACCTGGGAAGCACAGCACGTACGTGTGTAGATTTCAGTGCTGATCAGCACCATGTCGTGCGCATGCCAGTCGTGCACCATGTCGTGCACCATGTAGTGCACCATGTCGTGTGCACCATGTCGTGCGCACGACAGTCGTGCACCTGGGAAGCACAGCACGTACGTGTGTAGATTTCAGTGCTGATCAGCACCATGTTGTGCGCATGTCTGTGCAGAACCTAGGCTGCTTGTGTGAGTGTTTGAGGGGTGCCGTGTTGCAGGTCTGCGTAATTATGCAAAGCTTCTTAAAAAGGAGCCAGCTTGTAACGACGAATTTAATGCAGGAAGCATGCAAGTTGGGATTGAGAGAAGTACGTGTGTAGACAGGTGACTGTGGAATGAGCCGTACGTGCAGCTAGCTGTCCGGACCAGTGATACTATTAGTGCCACTCCCCCACCATCAATAAGACGTTGCAGCAAACCATGCATGTGGGGGAATAAGGTGGAACAATGCTGCCATTACCCACAACATCACCGTCCTGATAAAAAAACAACGCAGGCAGTGAACAACCAACCCCTACATAAATCATTCACCAAAGAAACGAGGAGACACAGAGCCTCAAAATAAACACCTCATCTTTCAAAGCACCTGAAACCACAACCCAAATTTGAAGCGTTGCATCAAATCTAAAGCATCTCAACACATCCCATATCACACCTTCACACAAAACTTGCTCAGGAGCAAAAAAGCAACTGACAAAACTGCACCACACACGCTCTGCACATACTTGAATGATGTGCGGCTGCTGCCCTGTGACTTGCAGCAGCTCCAAGGCCGCCCTACACATGTATAAGTACGCCTCTCGATCATCATAGCTGCCCCCGTAAATCTTGGGGCCCCTGCATGCCATACATGGAATAGGTGACGTCTTCTCTTAAATCTTCTTAAATGCCATACATGGAATAGGTGACGTCTTCTCTTAAATCTTGGGGCCCCTGCATGCCATACATGGAATAGGTGACGTGAATAGGTAATGCAAACGCGGGAGTCGAAATTTGTGTAGGTACATGCACAAACGGACCTCTTGATTACCATGCCTGTCCCTGTTTAAAAAGTGTGGACCCCTGCATGCAGCAACTGGCAGTGCAAGCACATAGAAGCGCGCGCACATTTGCTTGTTTGGCATTCGATCACCGAAGCTACTCCTGCCTTTGAGAATGTAGACTGACTTTGTAGGAGGTGTCAAAAAGATTTGCTGGAGATCGTACACTGACTTTGCAGGAGATTCAGTGCAGGGTACTGACTTTGTAGGAGATCGTATACTGACTTTGAAGGAGATCGTAAACTGACTTTGCAAGAGATCGTAAACTGACTTTGCAAGAGATCGTAAACTGACTTTGCAGGAGATCGTAAACTGACTTTGCAAGAGATCGTAAACTGACTTTGCAGGATATCGTACACTGACTTTGCAAGAGATCGTAAACTGACTTTGCAAGAGATCGTAAACTGACTTTGCAGGAGATCGTACACTGACTTTGCAAGAGATCGTAAACTGACTTTGCAAGAGATCGTAAACTGACTTTGCAAGAGATCGTAAACTGACTTTGCAGGAGATCGTAAACTGACTTTGCAAGAGATCGTAAACTGACTTTGCAGGAGATCGTACACTGACTTTGCAAGAGATCGTATACTGACTTTGCAGAAGATCGTATACTGACTTTGTAGGAGACTTCAAAACGTGATTAAGAGTTAGTGAAGGTATCTCAACCAAAGGCAGCATATTGCCTTCAGGGCATCCCACCCATATGCTTGAATCCCTGCAACCACGGCTTTAATCCACACATAACTAGGGTTGGCCATAACCATACGGTATTTTTGGCAGGGTAACCACCAAATATACAGTCATATACGGTGTATACACGGTGTTTTTGGCAGGGAAACCACAAAATATACAGTCATATACAATGTGTATATACATACGGTTATGTTCAACCCTACACATAACCGTGTTAAACAATGTCAGTACAGCAAAAGCCAGGCTTTGTGTACCGTGCGTGCCCCGTGCGTTATTTGGGGAGCAATGGCACAGTGCATTTCTTGCAATATAAGGCAGTTGAGTAAGTCAAAAGGCGTTGCTTCTTTCTCTGGTTCACACATAGCACGTAATATGAAAAAGCTCACACACACATGGGACTACTCTGTGCTTGCATAACTGATGTGCTTTAGTTGATCCAGAAATTCTGAAGAGATACTCTATCAAAACTGGCGCGTCGAGGAGGCACATGAACTCCAGCGCAAGCTAAGCAAATTCTGGTGAAACCAGGTTTATTTTGGGAAAGGCATGTCCACTTTTTGGGGTGGACCCCTTCGAGGGACTACCCGCCCCCCAAACCCCCCTTCCTGTGCTCCCACCCAGACAAAAAGGGTACCAATCTGCTCCTTTTTGAATTCTGCATCCATTTGCATACTCAACCAAATCTGAAACTGAATTTTTGCAAAGTTACGAGGCAAAAAACTGAGATACGGATGCCCGTGCACACATGACCTACCAGGCAATCACAACTGGCTTGCACAGCCCCACATTGCTTCCATTTCTTCAGAACTCCACTGACTATTTCATGCTGGCACAATCCTGGAAGTTTGGAGTAAATTGCTGCTCCATTTGCTTGACTCACCCTGCAGGCTGCACCCAGCGCGTGTGCCTCTGACTTGTGGACATGTCCACAGACCCACCTTTTTACCCATTTTGCTTAAAAAGTGTGTCAATCAACTGGGTTTAAGCTGAGGATATAGCGGTCTGGTGATAAATTGTAGAGGGGGGGGTGGCGTGGTTCCCCGGTGGGGATTTCGTTTTTGGGGGGGGGCAGTTTTTTTCCGGGCTACTTCCACAAAATTTTAAATTTTAGACCAATTGATAGCTTTTAATGTCAGGATTCCGGATATATAACTTTATCGAAAAGTAGATATGCTGTCCAAAAGTCATACTTCCCACACCCTCCTGGTGAAACAATGAATTGAACTTGCAAGATGCCTACCTGAAAAGGGGGCAAACATTCCAGTCAGCCGGCCTTATCAGTTGCACAGGCACACCCGACACCCTGCCTGAGAACATGGTTGTCCGCAGCATGCCTGTACGTGCGTGTGTGATTATGTGCGCACGTTATAAATTACGAAAGAGTAACGCAAGAATTAAACACACCCAACACCCTGCCTGAGAACATGGTTGTCCGCAGCATGCCTGTACACGTGTGTGTGTGTGTGTGTGTGTGTGTGTGTGTGTGTATGATTACGCATGCACGTTATAATTATGAAAAAGTAACGCAAGATATAAACAAACACACCCTACACCCTGCCTGAGAACATAATTGTCCGCAGCATGCCTGTACGTGCGTGTGTGATTATGTGCGCACGTTATGAATTACGAACGAGTAACGCAAGATTTAAACACACCCAACACCCTGCCTGAGAACATGGTTGTCCGCAGCATGCCTGTACGTGCGTGAATGTTATGGATTGTGGAAGAGAGTAGCAAGTATAGATCAGGCACCTGCGACGCTTTACCAAAAGACACAATTGTTTGAAGCCCTTCTATGCGTAGATACAATCGAACCTGCCCCGCACCTCTTTATAGGGGTATTAATAGTGAGCGACCGCTGGACGTACCAAAATTTGTCCAGTCGCACCTATGAGCTTGTTGGACCAGTTGCAACTGCTGATCTGAGTCAATGTGCACCGAGTCTGGAATACAAACCAATGCATAAACTTATTTACTAGTACAGTTTTTTCCTTATCATTAAAAAAGGGTCTGACCAAAAAATATTGATGTAGTCCTTGTAAGATTATGGCGAGGAATGGAATATGTAAGAATATGGCGAGTGATATGACGTGCTATAATGGCGTGTAAGATTATGGCGAGGAATGGAATATGTAAGATTATGGCGTGTGATATGAAGTGCTATAATGGCGTGTAATAACATGGCGAAGAATGGAATATGTAAGAATATGGCAAGGAATGGAACCGCTGTGTCTGACACTTTGCCGGATAGCAAGGTTGTCAGCAGTACACTTATGTGTGTCGTTACTTTTGCGTGGAGAGCAGGAGAAGACAGTCAGGGTGTAACATACCTAAGTGATCTTTGTTCCTCGGTTATTGTGGGGGAGATTATCGCTGCTTGCGTACTTTTGATCGTAAATGAATGCAACTGGAGCAAATGCGCGCACCCCAATTTGCTGCACGGCAAGGTCATCTGCGGGAAGCCTTAATCCGCATGTGTAATAGTTCATGTGATGAAGAAAATAGGCATGCAGCCAGTGAAATTTTCTCCCCAAACAGACGGAAAGGGAGCCATTACGAGTAAAGATTTAAAGTGTGCGGTGTTTACGATGCAGATTTAGGAGGTATGACGTGCGACGTGCTGGCCAGATGCCTCTGTGCCAACAGCTGGGGGGAAGCGACTGTGGGTTGTGTGTAAGAAGATTAACAAGACCGAGGGTTGAGCCTTATACTATGTTCATGTCACCAAGTACACATTCTAGCGGTCCAATTGATAGGTGGGCACACATGTTCACACTTTCAGGATGCGTACCCTGACACTCTGATACAGGGGAAGGTGCATAAGAGGACGTCCTTCTCGTGCTACAAAACGTACTTTGCGCCTTCGCACACGTACGCAGCTTGGACAGGACACGTACGCCTTTGCACACTTACGCAGCTTGGACAGGACTTCTACTATATGATGTACTGAATTAAATCAGAACGCATGCAATCTGCAACATCACCCATGGGCACACGTACCCTACATGCGTCCGTTCTTCACGTAACTAATTTGCACCTTGCATGCGTGCGTCCATTCTTATTGCTCACAATCAGATTGCACCTTGCCAGTGCTATGTGTGCGCCTTGCCTGCGCCACATGATGCTCAACAGCATCAAATGCACCTCGCCTGCGTGCGTGCATTCTTATCTCTCTCTACCAGATTGCACCTCACATGTGCTAACGTGCACCTTGCCTGCACCACATGATGCTCAACAGCAAAATGCAATCTGATTGTGAGCGATAAGAATGCACGCACGCAGGTGAGGTGCATTTGATGCAGTTGAGCATCATGTGGCGCCTCATGGTGCTCAACAGCATCAAATGCATCTCGCCTGCGTCATGAGATCCTGTCTGCATCACCGACGTCCACGTCTTTGCAGGGACACATGTCTTTGCAGGGTCACAAACGCGCATGGCCGCATATCTTGCATGCACGTACAATATGTGTCACCTGTACACTCGTATCATGTGCAACGTGCAGCACTACCCACTACGCATATCTCTGTGTCCCATACGCAGCCTTTTTGGCAACTACTACCCACCTACGCGTATCTCTCCATCCCACATGCAGCCTTTTTGGCCCCTAATACACATTCACGCGTATTTTTCCACCCCAAATTTAACCTTTTTGGAACCTATTACCCACCTACGCGTATCTCTCCATCCCACATGTAGCCCTTGGGCACCTCAAAGTCCAGCTCGTGCTTCAGGTCCTCTATCTGCGTGCCATCAGTGAACCAAAGCACATATTGGTGTGTGTGTGTGTGTTTGTACGTGTGTGTGTGTGTGTAAATTTGTGTACACCAGGAAACTGAGCTCAACTCATGCTTCATGTTTCCTGAATCTTCATGCAAAGCACAGAAGCAGAATGCATTATTTATTAATTAGGTGTGCATACATGCATTCATGTGTGTTTGCACAGGGTTATGTGCAAGCTTTTCTAGTTGTAGATGTGACTTGTAGTGTGTGTGTGTGTGTGTGTGTGCATGCGTGTGTGTGTGTTACAGTACCACGTGTGGTACAGAAAACTTGCCCCTGATTCATTCGTATTTGCCCTTTACATTACAACATACCAAACACAGGCATGCTTTACCCACCTGGTCACAGCTGGTCTGCTTGTTAACAAGGATGCTTGTCATCTACAGCAGCATCTCCTGGTGGCTATGACCCAGCAGGAAAAAAAAAATATGATTTGACACAACCTCAGAAACACACGTTTGTACGGCCGTCCCTGTAAAAGGCACAGGCGGACAACTGGGGCCCCCAACGAGCTTCTTCTCATTACCCATTTCCCCTTCTCCCCTCCCTCTTTTCAGTTCTCTTTCTAAACTGGTACCTTACCTTGCTAGGAATGTAAATTAGTCCTTGAAGATGCTGCTCATGAAGCAGCGACGGCAACTTCTGCAAGCACACACACACGCGCACACACACACGGCAATACAGACACATCATGAGAAATAAAACAACGCACACGCACCTGGTCGTTGTCCAGTGATTCGTAGAAGGGCATGATCACAGACACGTTGTGGCCACGCTCGATGCAGGCCTTCCCGAGGCCTGCCACCACGTCACCCAGGCCTCCCACCTACGCAGGTGCACGCACCATGCACACGATGAACATATTTCCTACATGAAGGCGTATGGACTATGTGCAAAGTACGTCAGGGCAGCCACCACATCACTCAGGCCTCCCACCAATGGAGATGCACGCACTTCGTGTGAGGTGCGTCAAAACATGTTTCCCATATGGGGTGGCACAGACCATGCATAAGATGCTTCGGATCATCGGATCTGTTTCCTAAGCTACATGCAAACCTGGTGGTTCATGCGTATATGCTACATGCAAACCTGGTGGTTCATGCGTACATGCAAACCTGGTGGTTCATGCGTATATGCTACATGCAAACCGGGTGGTTCATGCATATATGCTACATGCAAACCTGGTGGCTCATGCGTACATGCTAACCTGGTGGTTCATGCGTATATGCAAACCTGGTGGTTCATGCGTATATGCTGCACAATTCTATCATTGTACATGGGACTATTTTCCATGGTTTCCATACCCAGGTATCCAAGCATTGTGTGCTTATAATACGGCAATACACACACACACACACACACAAAAAACACACACACACACACACACATGTCCTTCAGAGTCAACAACACGGCACCTGGAATTTTCTTTGGATTTTCTCTACCGATAACTTTCAGGTCCCTGTGCTTGCCCAAAGAGTGTCCACGCACAAAGACAAGCAAATACATGCACAAGGCCACAACAATTGTTTACCTCACCAACAGATGCCAGGTTTGTGTTTGCAGGGAAGGTCCGTGCACTAAACAAATGGCAGACCCTTGAAATTCCTCGGCACGCAAAAGGTCACAGCAATATTTTTAACATGCCAATGGGTGCTAGGTAGGTTTGTGCTTGCAGGGAGCGTCTGTGCATGCACAGAATTCAATACACGTCTTTGTAACAAATATAAGGAAAGTCCCCAGTTTGAATCTGGGCGCACGTGTTTTCAGGTCATAATCGTCCTAAAGTGCTGTTCTAGCAAGCAATCACATAAAAACCTTCGGGTTTAGCGAGTTGTGATGAAGCTTTCGAAGATGCAAGCACATGAGGGTGGGACGATTGTAACATATACAAGGAATAAAATTCCTTATCCTTACATCTTGAGTATGTCTTTTACAACGCGCTGCTACAGTCTTGGTCGACGTTTGATACAATTAAAGTCACAGCAATACCTCTCTCTCACCATGCCAATGGGCGCCAGCTCTGCGCTTATGTGAAAGTCACAGCAATACCTGTCTCTCACCTTGCCAATGGGCGCCAGCTCTGCGCTCATGTGAAAGTCACAGCAATACCTCTCTCTCACCTTGCCAATGGGCGCCAGCTCTGCGCTTAGGTGAAAGTCACAGCAATACCTGTCCCTCACCTTGCCAATGGGCGCCAGCTCTGCGCTTATGTGAAAGTCATAGCAATACCTGTCTCTCACCTTGCCAATGGGCGCCAGCTCTGCGCTCATGTGAAAGTCACAGCAATACCTGTCTCTCACCTTGCCAATGGGCGCCAGCTCTGCGCTTATGTGAAAGTCACAGCAATACCTGTCCCTCACCTTGCCAATGGGCGCCAGCTCTGCGCTTATGTGAAAGTCACAGCAATACCTCTCTCTCACCTTGCCAATGGGCGCCAGCTCTGCGCTTATGTGAAAGTCACAGCAATACCTGTCCCTCACCTTGCCAATGGGCGCCAGCTCTGCGCTTAGGTGAAAGTCACAGCTATACCTCTCTCTCACCTTGCCAATGGGCGCCAGCTCTGCGCTTAGGTGAAAGTCACAGCAATACCTGTCCCTCACCTTGCCAATGGGCGCCAGCTCTGCGCTTAGGTGAAAGTCACAGCTATACCTGTCCCTCCCCTCGCCAATGGGCGCCAGCTCTGCGCTTATGTGAAAGTCACAGCAATACCTGTCCCTCACCTTGCCAATGGGCGCCAGCTCTGCGCTTATGTGAAAGTCACAGCAATACCTCTCTCTCACCTTGCCAATGGGCGCCAGCTCTGCGCTTATGTGAACAATGTGTAGAGGCCGAGCATCCATCTCTGTGGGCACCTGCGTGTGGCGTGCATGTATACAAGGACCTCCAGCCTCAGATGAGTGTGCTCGCATGCATGCTATCAGACAGTGTTGTTCAAAGCGAAAAAAGCTAGGGAGGCAGGAATGAATGTATTTTGCGGGCATCAGACGCACGCTTTCACACACACACACACACACACACACACACACACACACACACACACACACACACACACACACAAACAAATACATGCACGATTACACTCGCCCCTATAACACCAACACGTACAGACCTGCAAGCTGTCTTGCAGCTGCTCTAAAAAAGGCTCGCTCCGTGCAGGCCTGTTCCAAAAGATAATCTCGGTGGGCGTTGGCCATTTAATACCAAGTCCCTGTCAATTTGTACGCACAATGCTATGTTTGTGATGTGCAGAAAAGGCACAAGTAGGTTGAAGTGTAAGCATCACACAAAGCTTTTCTAAACCCACACCCCTGAATTTTATCCTCTTGCTAAACCCAAACCACTCGTCCTGGGTTTTGAAAATTTGGTGCCAAGTCCTTGTGAAGTTATGCCTGTAACCTGTAAAACATACTGTGAGAGGACTGCGTAACCTGTAACCTGTAACATACTATTGTGTGACATGCTGACTGTGCGACACAGTGAATGCCTGCAAACTATAAAACATACTGTGAGAGGACTGGATAACCTGTCATCTGTAACATACTGAACATACTATTGTACGACATGCTGACTGTGCGACACAGTGAATGCCTGCAAACTGTAAAGCATACTGTGAGAGGACTGCGGAACCTGTCACCTGTAACATACTGTGCGACATACTGACTGTGCGACATACTGACTGTGCAACATACTGACTGTGCAACATACTGACTGTGCAACATACTGACTGTGCGACATACTGACTGTGCGACATACTGACTGTGCAACATGCTGACTGTGCGACACAGTGAATGCCTGCAAACTGTGAAACATACTGTGAGAGGACTGCGGAACCTGTCACCCGTAACAAACAAACCGACATACTGACTGTGCGACATACTGACTGTGCAACATACTGACTGTGCGACAAACTGACTGTGCGACATACTGACTGTGCGACATACTGACTGTGCAACATACTGACTGTGCAACATACTGACTGTGCGACATACTGACTGTACGACATGCTGACTGTGCGACACAGTGATTGCCTGCAAGCTGTAAAGCATACTGTGAGAGGACTGCGGAACCTGTCACCCCTAACATACCGTGCAACATACTACTGTGCGACATACTGAATGCCTGCAAACTGTAAAGGATACTGTGAGAGGACTGCGGAACCTGTCACCCGTAACATACCGTGCGACATACTGACTGTGCAACATACTACTGTGCGACATACTGAATGCCTGCAAACTGAAACCTACTGTGAGAGGGCTGCGTAACCTGTCACCTGTAACATACTGTGCGACATACTGACTATGCGACATACTGACTGTGCGACATACTGACTGTGCAACATACTGAATGCCTGTAAACTGTAAAACATACTGTGCGATGACTGGAGTGTCTGCCACTTCAGAATACCACCAGAGGTAGGTTCAGTTTTTGAAAATTGCAGCAGGGAAGTGAAACGGCTCCTCGAAATGATACTTTCAATTACTAACGATCTGAAAGGTGGCTCTGCACGCCCACGCACACCCACTCACTTCCTTGCCGTTGGTCAAGGGGGTGGGGGCAAGGGGGGGTACGACGACAGCAGCAGCTGTACCAGAAGGTACCTGAGGAAGAGGAAGTAAAGGTAAGCACCTAGTCAGAGGATACCTAGAGGACAGAGGATACCTAGAGGATACCTAGACAGAGGATACCTGAGGAAGAGGAAGTAAAGGAAAGCACCTGGTCAGAGGATACCTAGAGGACAGAGGATACCTAGAGGATACCTAGAGGACAGAGGATACCTAGAGGATACCTAGACAGAGGATACCTGAGGAAGAGGAAGTAAAGGAAAGCACCTAGTCAGAGGATACCTGGAGGACAGAGGATACCTAGAGGATACCTAGGCAGAGGATACCTGAGGAAGAGGAAGTAAAGGAAAGCACCTAGTCAGAGGATACCTAGAGGACAGAGGATACCTAGAGGATACCTAGGCAGAGGATACCTGAGGAAGAGGAAGTAAAGGAAAGCACCTGGTCAGAGGATACCTAGAGGACAGAGGATACCTAGAGGATACCTAGGCAGAGGATACCTGAGGAAGAGGAAGTAAAGGAAAGCACCTAGTAAGTGCAATATAGAGATGCGAAGCACATACATAGAGTTGGCCTAACCATATACATACGGTATTTTTGGCAGGGAAATCACCACATATACGGTCATATACGGAGTATATGTATGGTTCCAGCCAACCCAACACATACGGTAATCAATGCAAAGCTCAAATGCTATTTGGTTCTGGGGCGCATGGGGCAAGGCAAAGGAGGGTACAGAGACAGTAGCTTGGCACTAGAGAGAGACAGTAGCTTGGCACTAAAGAGAGACAGTAGCTTGGCAATAAAGAGGAGACACTAGCTTGGCACTAGAGACACTAGCTTAGCACTAAAGGAGACAGTAGCTTGGCACTAAAGATAGACAGTAGCTTGGCACTAAAGAGAGACAGTAGCTTGGCACTAAAAAGGAGACAGTAGCTTGGCACTAAAGAGAGATAGTAGCTTGGCACTAAAGAGAGACAGTAGCTCGGCACTAAAGAGGAGACAGTAGCTTGGCACTAAAGAGAGACAGTAGCTTGGCAATAAAGAGGAGACACTAGCTTAGCACTAAAGGAGACAGTAGCTTGGCACTAAAGATAGACAGTAGCTTGGCACTAAAGAGAGACAGTAGCTTGGCACTAGAGACACTAGCTTGGCACTAAAGAGAGACACTAGCTTGGCACTAAAGAGAGACACTAGCTTGGCACTAAAGAGGAGACACTAGCTTGGCACTAAAGAGAGACAGTAGCTTGGCACTAGAGACACTAGCTTGGCACTAAAGAGAGACAGTAGCTCGGCACTAAAGAGGAGACAATAGCTTGGCACTAGAGACACTAGCTTGGCACTAAAGAGAGACACTAGCTTGGCACTAAAGAGAGACACTAGCTTAACACTAAAGGAGACAGTAGCTTGGCACTCAAGAGAGACACTAGCTTGGCACTAAAGAGGAGACACTAGCTTGGCACTAAAGAGAAACAGTAGCTTGGCACTAAAGAGAGACAGTAGCTCGGCACTAAAGGAGAGCAACTACAGGGCACAACAAACACTCTGATGAACCCGCGTGAGTAAGTACGCCCCCCTAAGCAGGGAAAACACTCGCTGGAAATATGAAAGGAGGAAACGGCAGCGAACACCCCTCTCCATATTCGCAAGGAGAATGAGCCAAACAATTATAACGTTAACGTAAAATGACCCAATAGAAAGAGGGGACACACACACACAAGGAGGTATGGCCAAATATACAAAAGTACTTGTAGTGTTTTGGCAGGGAACCCTCCTAATGCCTTGTTATTTGTTAGAATCCTGTACACGTCTTTGTCCCAACCTTCACAACAGCTGATCAGGGGCGCTACTCTCCTAAATGCCCTCCTTTCTCATAAATATATTTTCAGTAATTATATATTTATGAGGTTCTGGTTGCAGGCTTTTTATAAGTCTCCGCTCAGATGCCCTAGAGGCATATATAGCGATGTAACCTTACCTTACCTTACCTTACCTTACCTTACCTTACCTTACCTTACCTTACCTTAGGGTTAGATGTAACCTTAGCTTACCTTACCTAATAACCTTAGATGTAACCTTAGCTTACCTTACCTAATAACCTTAGATGTAACCTTGGCCTATCAGGGGCACTACACGCCATTCACTGATGGCATAACATGTTTGGTGTATATATACCTAACAAGTATTCATGTGCCACAGCCCGAGTGATCACCACCAGCAAAAATCCAAAATTCAATATATTTGCCACATAGATAGCATACATGACTCATGTAGGGTTGGCCAAAGCCATACATACATACGTATATAAGGTGTATATACGCTATTATAAGTAACAAATTAACCATACATACGGCCATATGCGGTGTACATATTACATACCGTAGGTTCACGATCACTTCGGAAATTGATTAATTATTTGGCCAGAAAACGAAAATTTTTTATTAATTCTTGGAGGCCTCTCCGAACTGAATTCGAAGTGATAAATTAATTATCTTTAGTGATTTTGAGGGTGATATCCGAAATGCTCCAATTGCGCCAGTGTGAACCCCTGGCCGGGTTCTTGAAGCCCCTGTCCCCAGCCTCAGCCACAGCCACAGCTTCAGCCTCTTCAACAAACCAGAAGCAGTGCACAGGCAGAATTCACAGGGGGCTC